>Ga0310810_10000133_pt1 | contig 77072 bp, 79 predicted proteins | sample NCmetagenome_FD_207641 | JGI IMG/M metagenome (GOLD analysis project Ga0310810, IMG submission 207641) | Soil microbial communities from experimental microcosm in Duke University, North Carolina, United States - NC | ecosystem: Engineered > Artificial ecosystem > Soil microcosm > Unclassified ...
ACCCCGCGACCTCCTCCGGCGACCGGGCTCGCGTGTCGGTGCGCACGATCGTCTCGCCGTCCTTGAACGTCAGCGTGCCCACCGGCCGCGATACGTTCTGCATGTCGAGCATGTTCTTGACGTCGAGCAGCGACATCCGGTAGGCAGCCAGACGCTCACGATCGACGAGCACGTGCATCTGCAGCTTCTGCCCGCCGAAGGGCACGACCGAGTAGACATCCTTCACGACCTTGAGCTTGTTGACGACCTCGTTCTCGGCCAGCGTCCGGAGCTGTACCGCGTCGTACTCCTTGCCCGTCATGGCTAGCGTGAGTACGGGAATGTTCAAGGGATCGATGGCGAGCACCCACGACGGCTTCAGGTTCGAGCCGGTCATCGGCAGGTCGGCCTGGACGACGTTCATGAGCGACTGAACGTCGAACAAGGCCTTCTTCATGTCGGTGCCGTACCAGAACTCGATGCTGACGACGGAGAAGCCTTCCTGCGACGTGGAGCGCACAAAGTGGACGTTCTTCAGATCCACCATGCGCTCCTCGATCGGCTTCGAGAAGTAGATCTCCATCTCCTCGGCCGACAGCCCCGGCATCATCGAGACGACGGCCACGATCGGGCTCTCGACGTAGGGCATCATCCGTCGCGGCATCTGGAAGAAGATGACGAGCACGGAGACCAGCGCCACGCCCAAGTAAAAGGCGAGGACGACGTACGGGTGCTCGATCGACCATCGGCTGATGCCGCCGCCGCGGCCAGGCGTTGGCAAACGCGTCTTCGTCTCGGCGCTCAACGGTGCTCGCCCTCGCGAGCAACGAGATCCACGAACTCGCACATGGCGTTCCTCCGCCCGGCCCGCACAGACGAGGGCCGGCGACACATCGACGATCGAACAGGTGGAAACTGCCTAGCGGAGGATGCCGCGAGGAGGCGGGTCGAGGATTGCGCCGATGGTCGTCACCATGGCCCATCGGGACACGGCGTGGGCGCGACCGAGTGTCTCGAGCATGAGCACGAGACCAGAAACGACGGCGAGCGCTACGAGCCCCGCACACAGGTCGTGCGCCGGAGCGCCGTGGTGGTCGCCGTGCTCATCGAACAGGCAGGCCGCGGTCGAGAGGATCAGGACCACCGAGAGCATTGCCAGGAGGCTCACCGTCACGCCTGCCGTTCGATAGCCAGACTTCATGGCGCGGATATGGGGTGCAAGGTGCACACCAGGCTGGCGCGGCTCAACTCGGCGAAAACCTTCACGTGCGAGCTCACTACGGCCGGGGTCGGCGGGGCGGCGTCACCTCACGATGTGGCGGCGGCGCCCCAATCAGAAGCCGAACGACAATCCGGTCGTGAACGTGAACGCGGAGCGCCGTGCCGGCCCCGCGAACTCCGTCCCGACACCCGCATCCCACACCAGGCGCGGCGTGAGCTGATACCGGACGCCGATCTCGGCGCCGACGGTCGTCGGCTCGCCACGACGTGACGACTGGTCGGCGAAGACGTCGCCGACGAGCGTGGCGCGCGTGAAGCGTGGCGCCCCGACCGGATAGCTCGCGCCCAGCGCGAGCTCGTACCGGCCATCGCGCTCGTCGTGCCGGCTGTCGGTGAGGAACTCGTATGCGGCGTTGAGATGCACGCTGAGCCGCTCGATGGATTTCGTGACGATGGCCTTGGGCGCGACGCCGAAGCCGTGCGCGTCGATGCCCGTCGGCGCGTCGAGGGCGAGCTTTGCCGCGAACGCCGGCAGCGCGAGCGTCTCCTGGTTGAAGTTGTAGAGCGCGGTCAGACGGAGATCGCCGGACTTCGGCGGCTCGTCGACCTCGTGCGGGTTGGTCGAGAACGCGGTACCGACGCTGATCTGAAGATTCGGCAACGGCCCGTAGAGCAGCTCGACCGGGAACAGTCCGCGGTCGGCTCCGTGCCGTACCAGCGCGAAGCCCGCGCCCGCTTCGATCGCGATCTCGCCGTGAGCGATCGTGTAGGCATCCTCGAGCCGCACCGGCCGGCCTTCATCCAAATTCTTGTGATCGATCGCCGCCGCGCCGCACGCGGAGCCCAGCACGGCCAGCAGCGCGAGCACCGTGATCCTCGTCATCGCAGCACCTCGTGCACCGACGGCGGGCGCGGCCCCATCTCCATGCCGGCGTGGCCGCCACCGGATGCCTCGTGGAAATCGGCATAGCGCTCGCGCGGCGTGTGGCTGCGATGCAGATAAATAGGCAGGATCTGGAGGATCGCCGCTCGCCTCGCCTCGAGCGTCGGAAACAGATCGGGCCGCGCGAGGATGTCGTCGAAGTTGTCGTGCAGCATGTGGAGGTTGTCGAAGATCGCCGCCGCCTCGGGAAAACGCTTCGCAAAGTTCGGAGCGGCTTCCGGCATCATCGGCATGAACTGCCATTCGACGGGCGGCCGCCGCAGATAGCCGTGGTAAAACGCGACGACCTTCGGCATCAGCGCTTGCTGTTGCCTGACATCGCCCGAGAGCTGCACGTCGTACACGGCGGCCTGCAGCCAGTGATACGCCCAGATCTGCGTGTTGAACGTCCGGAAGCGATCGCGGAACGACTTCGACTCGGCAAAGCTCCAGAGCGCGCTGTGATGATCCAGCCGGTGCGGCGTGATCGCCTCCGGCTTGTCGAGATAGTCGGCGAGCAGCCGGCGATAGGCCGCGTCCTTGTCGGCCACGCGGTCGCTTGCGAACACATCATAGAGACTGCGGTGGAACGTGTGGGCCCAGTCGAACGTCTTGGCCACTTCCCAGGCGAGCCGGTTGAACGTCGGCGCGATCTGCTCCTCGTCCGGTGGCACGGGCGGTGAGCTGAAAATGAAGTCCAGCACCTCCAGACGCGCGGCCTCCACCGCGCGCGGATCCTGCGTCGCGAGCAGCGTCTCCGCCAGGTGCGCGTGGCCGAAATCGATGCCGTTGAACTCGCGATACAGCTGCGGCAGCTGCCGCATGACGGCGTACTTCCATGGCCCGCGCGGCTGCCAGCGGTGATCGCGCCTCACCCACGGGCTCGTGAACGCGACACCGCGCGGTTCGGGGTGCGGCCGCATCGCGTGCGCCGTCAGCTCGGGATGCTCGGCCGCCGTATGCGGTCCGCCGTGGCCGGACAGCGAATGCTGGTACGCGACCACGGCCCAGCGGTCGGCGACGGAAAGCTCGCGCCGCCAGGCCGGCATGGCGGAGCCCTGCGAACGGAAGGGCTCGGCCTCGTTGCCTTCGCTCACGCGCCAGAACCAGTACGCGTCCGTCATCTGCGCGGCCATCGCGGCGTCGCGCAGTGACGGCGGCTTGAGCGCGAGCCCGGCCGCGGCCGGTCCGTCGCCAGCGCCGTCCCGACCGTGGCAGACGGCGCACCGCGCCGCGTAGATCTCCTGACCGCGCGCGAGCGTCGCGTGATCCGTCCACACGTCCGGCGGCGCCGTCACGTCTCGATAGTCGGCGGGAACCGACGCGTGAACGTGTGCATGCGCTTTCGGCTCGGGCTCCGGATCATGCGCGCGCGCGCGGTCCGCCCGGAGCGCAGAGACGGTGAGCGCAACGACGACAAACGCCAGCGCGCAGCGACCGCTCAGACCACTCATGTCCTCTCCGCTGAATGTCGGGACCAGACGTCCCGCGGCATCGCAGGGCTACGGAGCCATGACGAACGGCGCGTCGAGATCAGCAGCGCGGCACGCAGACGAAGGACGGCCACGCGGCGTACTAGACATCGCGCTCGAACCGGTACTCGCGCGAATCGTTCGGGTCGTTCTCGACGACGCGCTCGCCGAGCCGGACGAATCCCATACGGTCGTAGAGCCGGTGCGACTGCTCGAAGCGGGTGTCAGACCACAACACGAGCCGCGTGAAGCCCTGCGCGCGACACCATGCGAGCACCTCTTCGACGAGCGCCCGGCCGAGACCACGACCCCGCACGTGTGCGTCGAGATAGAGCCGGCGGATCTCCGCGGTGGTGTCGTCGACGCGCTGCACGCCGATGGAGCCCACCACGCGGCCAACCTCGTCCCGCACGACCCAGAACGCCCCGCGCGGCGGCCCATAGTGCGCGGCGAACGTGAAAAGGTCGGGAAACTCGGCTTCGGGATCCCAGATGAAGGCGTACTCCTCCCAGATCCTCCCGAGCAGCACGATGACGTCCGCGGCCGCACGCTCCGTCGCCGGCTCGGGCCGCAGCACGTGATCACGCGGCACGCGCACTCCTGCGTCGAGCCGGCTCAGCGCCGCCCCGCGCCTCGCGCGCCGCGCTCGCGGCGCACCTCCTCCGTGTGCTCGCCGGCCTTCGGCGGTGCGCGGCGGATGCGCGGGCGCTCGCCGTCGAACGACAGCGGCAGCCCGATCACGGTGTAGTCGTGTCCGGGCGGCGTCTGCACGATTCCGAGCGCCTCCGCCTGCTTCGTGGACGCCGCGTCGGGCAGCGTGTTGATCACCGCACACGGCACGCCTTCCGCCTCGAGCCGCGTGATCCACTCGTCCTTGCTCGCCGTCGCGAACAGGCGCGCGATCTCGTCGATGAGCCCGGGCTTGTTCGCCACGCGCGCCGCATTCGTCGTGTAGCGCGGATCGGCCGCCCACTCGGGCCGGCCGAGCACCTTGGCGAGCTTGGCGAACAGCCGGTCATTGCCGGCCGCGACGATGATCGGCCCGGTGCTCGTCTCGAATGCTTCGAACGGCACCACGCGGTGGCTTCCGGTGCGGTGGCGCTCGGGAATGATCCCGGACGTGCTGAACGACGCGTAGTGGCCCTTGAGCCACGCGAGGCCCGTCTCGTAGAGTGACGCGTCGACGACGCAGCCGCGCCCGGTCGCCGCGCGCCGCACGAGCGCGGCGAGGATGCCGATGGCCGCCCACATGCCGGTGCCGTAGTCGAGGATCGACGTGCCGACGCGCGTGGGCGGCCCACCCTCGTCGCCGTTCATCATCATGATCCCGGAGAAGGCCTGCAGCATGGGCTCGTAGCCGGGCTTGAGCCGCATCGGGCCCGTGGCGCCGAAGGCCCAGACCGAGCAGTAGATGAGTCGCGGAAACCGCGCGGTGAGTGCCGCGGGTCCGAGCCCGAGCTCGTCGATGGAACCCGGCCGGAGATTTTGCAGCACGACGTCGGCCTCGCCGACCAGCGTCGTGAGCCAGGCGACGGCCTCGCGATCTTTGAGATCGACGACGATCGAGCGCTTGTTGGCGTTCACCGCCAGGAAGCCGGGCGACGTGTCCTTCCAGAACGGCGGCCCCCAGCGCCGCGCGTCGTCGCCCTCTGGGCGTTCGACCTTGACGACGTCGGCGCCCATGTGCGCAAGAATCTCACCCGCCATCGGCCCGGCCAGCGCCTGCGCGATCTCGACCACACGCACGCCGTCGAGCATCGCGCCACTCATCGAAACAGCTGCCGTGCAATCACCATGCGGTGAACCTCCGACGGCCCCTCGCCGATGCGGCGCACGCGCGCCTCGCGGTACCAGCGCTCGAGCGGGAATTCTTTCGACACGCCGTAGCCGCCGTGGATCTGCACGGCGGCATCGACCACGCGGCCGAGGACCTCGCTAGAGTAGAGCTTGGCGATCGACGCCTCCACGCGCGCGTCTTCGCCGCGATCGGCCTTCCACGCGCCCTCCCAGATGATCCAGCGACAGGCGCGCAGCTCCACCTCGGCGTCGGCCAGCATCCACTGGATGGCCTGGCGCTGGCTGAGCGGCACGCCGAACGTCGAGCGGTGCTTGGCGTGTTCGATCGCCATGCGATGCGCGGCGACGGCCACGCCGAGATTGCACGCCGAGTACGGGAACCGATTCTTAACGAGCAGATCGAACGCGAGGTTGAGGCCTTGCCCCTCGGCGCCGACCAGCGCGTCGGCGGGGAGCTCGCAATCCTCGAACACGACGTCGTTGGGGATGGCCGACGTCCGGATGACGCGGATGTTCTTCCATGAGAAGCCCGGGGTGCCCGGCTCGATGATGAAACAGGAAATGCCGGCGCGGCCCTTTTCTTTGCTCGTGCGCGCGAACACGACGCCCCACTTCGCGTTGTCGATGTTCGAGATGAAGACCTTGCGGCCGTTCAACACCCAGCGGTCGCCGCGGCGCTCGGCGCGCGTCTGAATCGCGCCCGCGGGATCGGAGCCGCCCGACGGCTCGGTGATCGCAAAGAACGTCTTCCACCCTTCGCGGATCGTTGGTACGGCGTACTTCTCGATCTGCGCCTTGCTGCCCGCCCAGATCGCCGGTGGCGGATACCGACCGAACACGCCACAGCCGGGCGAATACAGTCCCATGCGGTGCTGCGACATCTCCTCGAGAATGACCGACATCGCGAATGTGTCAATCCCGCCGCCGCCGTGCTCCTCCGGCGCGCCGAGTGCCCAGAGTCCGGCGGCCTTCGTCTTCTCGGAGAGGCGCTTGTACTCCTCGTCGGGGATGCCGGGCGCGTCAGGGTCGAGCCGCTGCTCGAGTGGGATGATCTCCTCGCGGATGAAGCGGCGGACCTGCTCGCGGATCAGCCGGAGCTCGTCGGGCAGCGTGAAGCCGGAGAAGCTCGGCATCGGCTACACCTTCAATCCGATCGAACGCGCGAAATCGAGCAGCTCGCGCGACGTCTTCAGCATCGCCTCGTCCACCATGTCTCCTTTGTAGGTGACGGCGGCGATGCCGCGGCGCCGCGCGTCCTCCATCGCCTCGACCAGGCCGCGATGGAACGCGATCTCGTCCTCGGACGGCGTGAACACCGCGTTGACGATCGGCACGTGCGAGGGATGCATCACCGTCTGCCCACGGTAGCCGAGCTGGCGGTTCCACTTTGCGTCGCGCTCCAGGCCCTCGAGGTCCTTGATGTTCCACCACGACGAGATCGTCGGGTACTGCACGCCGGCGGCGCGCGCGTCGAGCAGAACCTTGCTGCGCAGAAACAGCGTCTCCGTCCCTTCCTTGGACCACGTGTACCCGATTGCGCGCGCGGCGTCCCCACCCGGCCCGGCGGCCAGCGTGACCTGGCGCACGCGGCGGCACTGCGTGACGATCTCATAGACGTTGCGCATCGCCTTGGCCGTCTCGCAGCCGAGCGGCGTCGCAACGCTGCCGGCCGCGATGCCGAGGCGGCGCTCGAGATGCGTCAGCAGCGCGTCCAGCTCGTGCATGTCCGCCGGCGTCTCCACCTTCGGCAGGGTGATGCTCCTGAGCGCCGGGCACAGCACGCCTTCCAAGTCGTCGAGCGTCAGGCCCGTCGCGAAGCCGTTCACGCGCACGCTGACGCCCTGCCCTTTCTTCGCGAGCGTCTGGATGCCGGCCTTGACGATCGGCCGCGCGGCGGCTTTTTCCTGGTCGGGCACGGAATCCTCGAGGTCGAGGATGAGCGTGTCGGCGCCGTAGCCCGCGGCCTTCTCGATCCACGCCGCGCGGTTGCCGGGCACGAACAGCGACGAGCGCGAGGGCCGGTCCATCTACTGCGCCTTGAAGACCGGCTTGCGCTTCTCCGCGAATGCGCGCGGGCCTTCCTTGGCGTCTTCCGTGGTGCGCAAGAACTCCTGGAACGATTCTTCCAGTCGCAGTCCGTGCTCGAGCGGCACGCTCTGGCTGCGGATCGCCAGCTCCTTCACCGCGCGCAGCGCGAGCGGACCGTTGTCAGACAGACGCCGCGCGTACTCTTCGGCCGTCGTCATCAGCTCGCTCATGGGCACCACGCGGTTGATGAGCCCGTACGTGAGCGCCTCCTGCGCGGTCAGCCGCCGGCCGAGGAGGAGCATTTCCATCGCAATCGCGTACGGCAGCTGACGCAGCGCGCGCTGCGTGCCGCCGTTGCCGGGAAGGATGCCGCGCTTCACCTCGGAGATCTCGAACACCGCGTGTTCGGCGGCGATCCGAATGTCGGTCGCGAACAAGAGCGTGACGCCGCCCGCCAGGCAGTAGCCGTTGACGGCGGCGATCACCGGCTTCCACACCTCCAGCCCGCGATTGAGGATCATGTTCTTCTGCGTGAGCCAGAAGTCCGCTTTGCCACGCTGCCCCGGGATGAACGACTTCAGATCGGCACCGGCGGTGAACGCTTTCTCGCCGGCGCCGGTGACGATCGCGACCCACACGTCGGGGTTGTCGCGCACGTCGATCCATGCCTTCGACAGCTCGGCGTAGACCTCGGCGTCCATGGCGTTCATCGCCTCGGGCCGATTGATCGTGATCCGCGCGATGCGGTCTTTGACTTCGTAGACGAGCTTCGCCATGTACGCGTCTCCTGAGCCGGAGGTTCGACGCGAGATGATACCATTCGCGCCATGTCGGACGAGATCCTGGTCGGCGTCGCCGACGACATCGCGACGGTCACGCTGAATCGCCCCGACAAGCGCAACGCGATGAACGCCGCGATGCTCCGCGCACTCCCGAAGGCGTTCGACGAGCTGGAATCACGACGCGACGTCCGTGTCGTGGTCGTGCGCGGCGCCGGGCCGGCATTCTGCTCGGGCCGCGACCTGAGCGACATGGAGCGAGGCGAGCCGCAGGAAGACATCGTCTCCGTGCTTCGGCGCATCGAGACCTCGCGGCATCCCACGATCGCGATGCTGCACGGCGATGCCGTCGCCGGCGGCTGCGAGCTCGCCTTGCATTGCGACCTGCGCGTGGCCGCCGACGGCGCACGCCTCGGCATGCCGCTGGCGCGCATCGGCCTCGTGCCCGGCTTCGCCCTCGGCCAGAAGCTGCTCGAGATCATCGGCCCCGCGCACACACGACATCTGCTGCTGACCGGCCGGCCGATCGACGCGCGCCGGGCCCTCGAGATCGGGATGGTGCACCAGGTGGTGCCGGCGGCCGAGCTCGACCACGCGACCGCCACGCTCGCGCGCACGATCGCCGACAACGCACCGCTGTCGCTGGCCGGGATCAAAGCGCTCATCCAGCGCGCGCTCGACGCGCACGATCACGTCGCCCACGACGACGTGGACGCGCTGATTCAGGCCGCCCGGCGCAGCCGGGACGCCAGCGAAGGGCGGCGCGCCATGCTCGAAAAACGCAAGCCGGTGTTCCGCGGAGAGTGACATGACCCGCACCACGACCGTCCTCTGGGCCGCGGCGCTCGTCGCCGCCGTCACCATCGCCACCGTCCTTCCGGCACCGGCCCAGGCGCCCAAGCGCGGCGGCGTCCTGCGTGTCTCCGAGCAGTCCGACCCGGTCGGCTTCGACACGCTCGGCAAGAAGAAAGCGGCCGTCTACACGCAGCTCGCGATCGCCTTCACTCACAACCGGCTCTTGAAGTACGAGGCGGCGACCGGAGAGGTCGTCGGCGACCTGGCGGAGAAGTGGACGCAGGTGAACCCGACGACGTACGTGGTCACGCTCCGAAAGGGCGTGCGCTTCCATAACAAGCCGCCCGTGAACGGGCGCGAGCTGACGTCCGAGGACGTGAAGTTCACGTTCGAGCGCGTCGCGAAGTCGCCCGAGGCGCGGCTGTTCCCCACGCTGAAAGCCGTGACGACGCCCGATAAGCACACCGTGCGCTTCGAGCTCTCCGCGCCGTTCTCGGCGTTCGTCGCGAACCTGGCGGCGACGACCGTCTACATCTATCCGAAGGAAGCCGGCAAGCCGACCGCCGACGGCGCGGGTGACTACACCGCGGCGGAGACGGTCATCGGCACCGGGCCGTTCACGCTCGAGGAGTACCGTGAGAAGCAGCGCCTGGTGTTCAAGCGCCATCCCGACTACTTCGAAAGCGGCAAGCCGTATCTCGACGGCGTCGAGCTCTACATCATTCCCGACCCCGCGGGCGCGATCGCGGCCATGCGCACGGGAAAGATCGATCTGATGCCCGCCGGCCGCGGCGAGGGCCTGCCGCACTTCCTCGTGCCCGAGGCGCGCTCGATACCCGGCGCCAACGTCATCCCCCACCGCCTGTTCCAGACGAGCGAAAATCTCATCGGGCGCGTCGATCAGAAGCCGTGGAACGACGTGCGCGTGCGCCGCGCCGTGTCGATGGCGATCGATCGCGCGGGGCTCGCCAAGGCGATGTTCACCGAGGGCGCCGAGCCGTTCTCCGGCCCGGTCCCCGTGACGTCGAAGTATTTCATTCCGCCCGACCGCCTCGGCGAGTCGGCCGCGTGGTATCGCTACGACGTGGCGGCGGCGAAAAAGCTGCTGGCTGACGCAGGCTATCCGAACGGCTTGCCCGTGAAGCTGACGACGACGGTCGGCTACGGCCCGACGTACACGTCACGGACGGAGCTGCTGAAGTCGATGCTGGCCAAGCTGGGCATCGACGCGTCGATCGTGTCGCAGGAGTATCCCGTGTGGATCTCCAGCACCTACAAGGGCAACTTCGACGGGCTCGTGCACATCCCCGCGTGGACGCTCGGCGACGAGGACGAGTGGCTCGCGACCTACACGCCCGGCGACACGCGCAACCAGATCCATCTCGACGACCCGAAGATCACCGACCTCGTGCACGCCGTGCGGAACGCGCCCAACGAGGCCGCGCGCGCCAAGCTGATCGGGCAGTTCGTCACGACGTTCCACGATCAGCTCTACCGCGTGTACCTGCCCGCGCCCAAGATGATCACGGTCACGGCCAAGCGCGTGCACGGCTACGTGCCGCCCGTGCGCGGCTACGGCTATGCGCCGGCGATCGTGAACACGTGGGTGGACTAGCGGCCGTCCTCGCGCGCTCGTGACGACGTATCTCGCGCGTCGGCTGGCCCTCATGGTACCGACGCTGTTCGTCGTCAGCGTGATGGTGTTCGTCATCATGCGCCTGCTGCCCGGCGACGTCGTCACGCTGATGTTCCAGGACCTCGGCTACGCCGCCAACCTGGCCGAGATGCGCGCCAAGCTCGGCCTCAACCTCCCGATCCACGAGCAATACGTGCGCTGGGTTGGCGGTCTGCTGCGCGGCAATCTCGGCGAATCGCTGTGGACGCAGCGCACCGTGCTGAGCGTGCTCAGCGAGCGTCTGCCCGTCACGCTCGAGCTCGGCCTGCTGTCGATCGCGTTCGCGGTGGTGTATGGCGGGCTCACGGGGGTGATTGCAGCCGTCCGTCAGGACCGCTCGGCGGACATGGTCCTCCGCAGCGTCGCCATGGTGTTCCTGTCGCTGCCGAGCTTCTGGCTCGGCACGCTGGCGATCGTCGTGCCGTCCATCTGGCTCGGCTGGAGCCCAAGCCTGCAGCTCGTGCCGTTCACCACGAGCCCGACTCAGAACCTCGTGCAGTTCTTGCTGCCCGCCGCGATTCTCGGCAGCCACCTCGGCGCGCCGATCATGCGCATGACGCGCGCGATGATGCTCGAGGTCTTTCGCCACGACTACGTACGCACCGCGCTCGCCAAGGGGCTGCCGCCGCGGCGCGTGGTGCTCAAGCACGCGCTGCGCAACGCGATCATTCCGTCGATCACGATCCTCGGCGTGCAGACGTCGCAGGCGATCGCGGGCTCGATCGTGATGGAGACGCTGTTCCAGCTGCCCGGTATGGGCAGCCTGCTCGTCGAGTCCGTCGCGCACCGCGACTTCCCGATGTTCCAGTCGCTCGTGCTGTTTCTCGCCCTCGTCGTCATGGGCGTGAACCTGCTCGTCGACATGACGTACTTCCTGATCGATCCGCGCACGCGGGCGGAGGCGGGATGACTCTGCTGCGCGCTCTCGTCGTCAAGAAGCCGCTCGGCGCCGTGGGCGGGGCCATCGTCGTCGTCCTGCTCGGCGTGACGCTGTTCGCCGACCGGCTTGCGCCGCACGGCTTCAACGAGACGTCGCTGCTCGACGCGCTGAAACCGCCGAGCCGCGCCCACTGGTTCGGGACGGACGAGCTCGGCCGCGACGTGCTGAGCCGCGTGATCTACGGCGCGCAGGTTTCGATCACCGTCGGCTTGGCCGCCACGACGATCGCCGTCGTGCTCGGCGCCGCCATCGGTGTCGTCAGCGGCTACTTCGGCCACACGCTGGACCTGCTCCTCCAGCGGCTCGTCGACGCATGGCTGACGTTCCCGGGGCTCGTGATGGTGATCGTGCTGCTCGTCCTCCTGGGCCCCGGGCTCGGCAGCGTAATCGTGGCACTCGGCTTGAGCCAGGCGTTTCCGCAGTCGCGCATCATTCGCAGCGCCACCCTCGTCGTCCGCGAGCACGCGTACATCGAGGCCAGTCGCGCCGGGGGCGCCTCGCACGCACGGATTCTCATCACGCACGTGCTGCCGAACATCCTGGCGCCGATCATCGTGAGCGCCAGCACGTACGTAAGCTTCGTGATCCTGATCGAGGCGGCCGTCAGCTTCCTCGGCTACGGTGTGCCGCCGCCGCGGCCGTCGTGGGGCGGGATGCTGAGCGCCACCGGTCGCAGCTACATGGTCCGGGCGCCATGGTTGTCGATCTTTCCCGGCCTGGCGCTCACGCTCGCCATTTTCGCGTTCAACGTGCTGGGCGATGCGCTGCGCGACCTGCTCGATCCACGGCTGCGCGCCGCCTGAGTGCTACAGTCGAGGCCGCGACAAGGAGGTGCAGGATGGCGAAGCGGCGGGTCGTGATCACCGGGGCGGCGGGCTACGTGGCCCAGCGCATGTTCAGAGCGCTGGACGAGCGGTGGGACGTCGTGCCCATCGACATCACCAACAAGACGCGTGACGGCAAGCCCGTGCCGCGTCTCGTCGTGGCGGACCTGACACAATCCGACCGCAACGCCTATCGCGAGCATTTCCGCGGCGCCGACGCCGTCATCCATTGTGGATTCGTCCGCGCGCCTGGCATGACGGCGGACACGTGGCAGGACAACAGCGACGCGAAATTCCAGGCTGAGCACACCAACGTGGCGCTGGCCTACAACGTGTACCGCACAGCTCTCGAGGAGGGCGTGCGCCGCGTGGTCGTGTGCAGCTCGAACCACGCGTCGGACTACTACGAGCGCCTCGTGTGGGACGGCCGCGTCGATATGGTCACGCCGGAGATGCCGCCACGCTCGGACAACTGGTACGGCTGGTCGAAAGCGTCGTACGAGCTGCTCGGCTTCGTATTCGCCGCCGGCAAGGTGGGCAACCGCAAGCTCGAGATCGTCCAGTGGCGCATCGGCGGCCCGCGCGACGACGACCTCGACCACGTCAAGCCCGGCGACATCAAGACGATGCATCGCGCGCTCGGCGCCTATCTCTCCGCGCGCGATCAGACGCAGCAGGCGATCAAGATGGTCGAGACGCCGGACATCACGGACGACAACGGCATCCCGTTCCTGATCGTCTACGGCATCAGCGGCAACACGCACCGGTTCTGGAGCCTCGCGAGCGCGCGCCGAAAGATCGGCTACACGCCGGAGGACGACAGCCAGGTGAATTTCGCTGACAAGATCGCGGCCATCGCGCGCGCCGCCAATCGATGATGCGAGCGCCGGTAGGGATCCGCGTCGCGTTCATCGTCCTCGTCGGTGTCGTCCTGGCCGTGCCCGCGCGCGCCGCGGAGTTCCGCGTCGACGCCGAACGGGGCGCCTCGACGATCATGCGGCGGCCGTGCGACAGTGGCGCCTGCTGCGGCACGTGCCATGCGGGGCAGCCGCCGGCTGATAAGAAGCCGCCGAAGCACGACGCCGCGCTCTACGGCAAGTACCTGGTCGACGTCGCCGAGGGCAAACGAGTGGCGGCCGGCCACGGTGCGTACGTGACGAGAGAGAAGGGCGATCTCGTGCTGTACGAAGGGGACAAGCGGACGGTGCTGCCCCGTTCGGGGATCATCTTGAAGGACGACGGCGGACGGACAGTGATCGTGCTCACGGAAGGAGTCATCGGACCCCGATGAGATTCGGCATCTTCTATGAGGCCCAGCTGCCACGGCCGTGGGCGCCGGAGAGCGAGCATCGGCTGTTCCAGGACATGCTCACGCAGATCGAGCTGGCGGACCGGCTCGGGTACGACAACGCGTGGGTCGTCGAGCACCATTTCCTCGAGGAGTATTCGCACATGTCGGCGCCGGAGGTGTTCCTCGGCGCTGCGAGTCAGCGCACGAAACGGATCCGTCTCGGCCACGGCGTCTTCCAGCTGCCCACGAGCCATCCGATTCGCGTGGCCGAGCGCGCGGCGGTGTTGGATCTGCTCTCGGGCGGCCGCGTGGAGCTCGGGCTCGGGGAGGCCCAGGGGCCGATCGAGCTGCACCCGTTTGGCGCGCGCGTGCGCGACAAGCGCGAGCAGTGGGAGGAGGCGGTGCAGGCGCTGGTGCCCGCCTTCACGCGCACCTCGGTCGAGCACGACGGCCGCTTCTGGAAATTCCCCGCGCGCAACGTGGTGCCCAAGCCCTACCAGAAGCCGCACCCGCCGCTGTGGGTCGCGTGCTCCAACATCAACACGATCGCCAGCGCGGGGCGCTGGTGCATGGGCGCGCTCGGTTTCCAGTTCGTCTCGCCCGAGGCCGCGCGCGCGTGGGTGAACCGGTATTACATCGAGCAAACCCGGCGGCCGGCGAAGCTCGCCGACTACCCGGCCAACCCGAACATCGCCATGGTCTCCGGCTTCATGTGCGCGCCGACCGACGAGGAAGCGCGTGAGAAGGCCGCGGGCTGGACCTTCTTCGTGTTCTGCCTCTCCCACTACGGGCGTCACGGAATTCCGAATCCGGGCGCGGGCAACATGTGGGAGGCCTATCAGGATTGGCGCCAGACACCGAAGGCGCAGGAAACGCTCACCAGCGGACTGATCGGATCGCCCGAGACGATTCGGCGTCGCCTGCGCGAGTTCGAGGCCACGGGTGTCGACCAGGTGATTCTCTTGAACCAGGCGGGGCGCACGACGCACGCCGACATCTGCGCGAGCCTCGAGATCTTCGCCCGAGAGGTCATGCCCGAGTTCCACGCGCGCGAGCCCGAGCACCAGCGCTGGAAGGCGGACGTGCTCGCGGGCCGCGTCGAGCTGCCGGAGCTCGACACCGACACCTACAAGGTCTACGCCCACCAGAACGAGGACATCGTGCGCCTCACGCCCGAGGAGCTGAAGCGCAAGATGGCCGACAAGGAAGCGCAGCGCACACCATCGGGAGGACGCGCATGAGGATCCACAATCTCTACACCGACGCGAAGGGTGAGACGCATTTCCGCGACATCGAGGTCGACTTCGTCGAGAGCGGGCGCGCGGGAAAGATGTCCAAGCGCATGCCGGCGACCGGCATCATCTTCCGCGAAGTGCAGCCCGACTACGACCTCGATTGGCATCCGGCGCCGCGCCGCCAGTACATCATCAACCTCGACGCCGGCGTGCAGATCACCGCGAGCGACGGCGAGTCGCGCAAGATCGGCGCGGGCGAAGTGATCCTGGTCGAGGACACCTCGGGCAAGGGCCACCTGTCCAAGGCGCTCGACGGCCGCCTGCGTCACTGCATCTTCGTCACGCTCGACGACAAGTAACCGATGAAGGTCGCCACCTGGCACGGCGGCACGCGCTTCACGCTCGATGACGTGCCGGAGCCCGTCGCCGGGGCCGGTCAGGTCGTGGTTGCCGTTCAGGCCGCCGGCATCTGCGGCACCGACGTGCACGCCACGCAAGGGCTGTTTCCCTACAAGCCGCCGCTGGTGCTCGGCCACGAGTACACGGGCGTCGTGCGCGCGGTGGGCCGCGGCGTGAGCAAGCGGCTGATCGGCCGCGCCGTCGCGTGCGAGCCATCGTTCGGCTGCGGCCAGTGCGGCGAGTGCGAGGCCGGGCGCGTGAGCCAGTGTCCGAACCTGACGCGGCTCGGCGGCTTCGCCCAGCAGGTCGCGATGCCGGCGCACTGCGCGCATCCGCTGCCGCGCGGACTCGATGCGGTCGCCGGCGCGCTCACCGAGCCCGCCGCCTGCTGTCTGGCCGGCCTGGAGACGTTTCCGATGCCGCGCGACGCGACGGTGCTCGTCATCGGCGGCGGCATCATGGGCCTCCTCACGATGGCGTTGGCCAAGCGTCGTGGCGCGAAGCGCTTGATGCTGTCGGATCCGCTGGAGGAGCGCCGCGTGATCGCGAAGCGTCTCGGCGCGAGCGTCGTCATCGATCCGGGCAAAGAAAACCTACGCGAGCGTGTCATGGCGCTCACGCGCGAGCGCGGCGCCGACGTCGTCGCCGAGGCCGTCGGCAAGCCGGAGCTCGTCGCCGAGGCGATGACGCTCGTGAAGCCGGGCGGCGTCCTGCAGCTGGTCGGCGTCAGCCCGAAAGGCAGCGAGATCCCGCTGAGCCTCTGGGACGTGCACTATCGCGAGATCAAGATCGTTGGCGCGTTCGGCCGCGGCACCGCATTCCGGCGTGCGCTGGCCCTGATGCCATCGATGCGCGTCGGCCGGCTCATCACGGCGCGCTTCCCGCTCGAGCGCATCGGCGAGGCGTTCGCCCACGCCTCGGCCGGGCGCGGCGCGAAGACGGTGATCACGCCCAACGCCGCCTGACGACCGCGCCACCACGGGTTTCGGAAGGCAAACGACGCGCCCGTCTCACGAGCACGGCTAGCGAGAGTCGTCGACGCGCTCGGCGGCCACGACGTAGCGCAGTGGTCCGCCGGCCGTGATCGCGTCGAACGGATAGCACGTCACTAACACGAGTGCGCTCGCGCCATCGTCGTTCACCACGGCCACGCTCCGCGCATCGACCACCGTCGTCTCGGTCACACGAAAGACCGTCGGCGTCCGTCCGGGGGCTTCAACCACGAGCCGGTCGCCGGCGCGCAGTTGCTGCAGAAACGCGAAGTGCGTATCGCGATGACCGGTCACGATAACCGTGCCGAGCGCGCCCGGCACGGCACTCCCATCGAGGTGACCCGGACCGAACGCGAGCGTGCGGCCGCTGGCGCCGGCGAGCACGATGAGATCGATACCGTGTTCCGGCGCGGTGAGCCGCGCCACCGGCCATGTATCGGCCCAAGGCCACGGCTTCACGGCCCGCTCGCCCGCGAGCGTCCGAGCCCACGCGCGCTGCAGCAGATGCTGGGCCAGGCGCGCCTTGGCGTGAATCCAGAGACCGTGTCCGAGCTGCCACGTGCCGATGCCGACGAGCAGCGCGGCGACGAGACCGAGCGCTCTACGCGCCACCGCCCACCGACAGGGCAAACGCGCGGCGCCGCGCGAACACCACCAACGCCGCGATGAGCAGAGCGATGACGCCCACGAGCAGATGCCTCGGCGCATCGGTCGCGCCCTGGCCCAGCCCGAAGACCGCGTTGTAGTCCCAGCCGTGAGGCAGATTCGTCGGCATCGCGTGCGTCTGCAGCGCGGCGCCGTCCGGACGCACCGGCGTCACGTCCACCGCCACCAGGCTCGTGTACGAACTCACCAGATGGTGCGCAAGTGCGAGCTGGATGACGGCGTACCGAATGCCTTCGTCGTCCGCGCCGCCACGGCGCGCATCGAGCAGCGCGCCGATCTTCGCACGCGCCCAGTGCGTCGCCAGTCCCGCGTGCTCGTCGGCCCGCTGGAAATCGACCGCCTGCTCCCAGGTCGTCGTCCCGAATCGGCCGCGCACGATCGCGTACGGCGGCAACGTCCCGGCTCGGAACGCAACGACGACCGGCTCGCCTATATAAAGGTCGGGCACCGGATCGGGCAGCACGTCGGCACCGGTGATCCCGGGCAGCTCGAGGCGGACGTCGGTCAGCGCCGGCGCCTCCAGCTTGCGGAAGAGCGCGGTCATCTTGCCCTGCACCTCGCTCACGGCGCCGATGTAAGTGAACGTTCCCCGCCCGTGGCGCGCCGCCTCGCGCATGAAGTGGCTGTTCGGCGCCGATCCGATGCCGACCGTAAACAGGCGGCGGTCACCGAGCGAGCGCCGGATGATCGCGAACAGCTCCTCCTCGTTGCCGACGCCGCCGTCGGTCAGGAAGACCACCTGCCGCAGACGGCCGTCGCCCTCACCGGTCTCGAGCGCACGTCTCAGCGGCGGTCGCATCTCCGTGCCGCCGGTGGCGCGCAGCTGCTGCACCCACTGCGCGGCGAGCGCCAGATGGTCGCGCGTGGCCGGGCGAGGCGCCTCGAACAGCTCGTCCATCGTGTGATTGAAGCGGATCACGTTGAACGTGTCGGTGGGCGCGAGGCGGGCCAGCGCAAGCTGCAGGGCCGCCTTGGCCTGCTCGATGGACGCACCGGCCATCGAGCCCGAGTTGTCGATGACGAAGACGACTTCACGCGGCGCACGCCGCTGCGCGAGCGACGAGGCGGCCGGCGGTGTCATGACGAGCAGCGCGTAGACACCATCGTCACGTCCCTCGGTGAAGATGGCGGCCGCGGGGATGGCACCGGCCACGGGCTCCCACACGAGCTCGAAGTCGCGGTCGGCCGGGGCCGGGCCGGTCGCGAGCTCGATGCGGTACGTGCCGTCGCGCTGCGGAGTCGTGTGAATCGCGTGATAGCTCGACTCGAGCCGCGCGAGCGGCGCCCCCGGTGCGAGCATCACGCGTAGCGTGACGGGATTGATCGGCCCGTTCGATGGATGGATGACCGGCGGTGTGATGCGCGAGGCATCAGGGACGGCGTCGGTGTTCGGCGCCCAACCCGTGGCGTCGGGCGGCGTCGCGATCGGCGAGCCGGGAATGTATCGAGGACCGACGACCATCGGAAATCGCAGCCGATAGTGGCCGGAGTCCCAGCGCAGCGTCTGCTGATATTCGATCTCGACACCGATGTCCGCGCCGGGCGCGATGTTCGCCACCGACGTCGTGAAGATGTTCGGCCGCTCCTGCTCGACGAGGCCCGTGCGGCGGCCTTGACGCTTGGCCTGCTCGTAGGTCGCCTCGGCCTGGCCGCGCTCCTGGATGACTCCCTCCAACACGCGGTCGCCGACGTGCAGCCGCAGATGATCGACGGCCGCGTCCTCCGGCAACGGAAACACGTACACGCCCTCGATCCACTGACCGGTCGGATTCACGAACCGCTGTCGAACGATCGCGCGAGCGATCGGGCCGGTAACGCGCAGGTCCACGTCGGTTTCGAGCAGCGGCGCCGGCACCGCCGCGCCGTTGTCGCCGCGAACCAGCAACGTGCCTTCGGTCACGCGTGTCGGTGTCGCCGGCGCCAGCGTGGCGACGGCAACGCCGGTGGCGGCGCGGGCCGCCACCGGGATGAGGCAGAGGATCGTCGCCAGCAACGAGCACAGCACTCGAATCGCGCTCATGAGCTCCCCTCCGAGGGACGGTCGGTTCAACGTCAGGGCTGGCCGAGGTCGTCGGCCTTCGGGCTCATCGGCGCGGCAACCGCGGCAGACGCCGCCGCTGCCACCGGGCCGAGGCGACGGATCTCGAGGTGCACGCGGCGATTGAGCTGCTGGCACTCCTTGCCCGGGTCGTCGCACAGCGCGGCTTCGGGGCCGAGCGCCGCGACTTTGACCGACGACTCCGGAACTCCGAGCTCCACGAGGAACTGCTTCACGGTGTCGGCGCGCCGCTGCGCGAGCACGCGGTTGTATCCGGCCGGACCCTGACTGTCGGCGTAGCCAGTGACGAGAACCGCCCACGTCTCGGTGTGGGTCATCGTCGCCGCCTTGTCCTGCAGCATCTTCGCGGCGTCGGCGCGCAGCCGCGTGCTCTTGAAGTCGAAGTAGAGGTCCGCGTGGATCACCGGGCCGTCGGCGGTGGGCGTCGGGCGCACCGGCTTCGTCGTCGCCTCGCCCGGCTTGGCGGCGGCGGTCAGCGCCGTCCCGGCCGACGCCTCATCGGTACGGGCCTGCATCCAGTACAGCGTCCCGACCCCGGTCAGGAGCATCGCGAGACAGCCGGTCACGATGACCAGCTCTCGAAGGACCTCGCGCTTGGGTTGCGTCTGCTGTGTGTTCGTCGTGGTCGTCATCGCCCTCTCCGTGGTTGGTTTGGCACCCGGCGCCGGCCGGCCCGCCCGTGCGGCGGCCGCGCTCGGACGCGGTCCTATCGCAACGGGTGAGCCACAGGCGGAAGGTCGTGATGACGGAGACTTGCGCCGCGCGGGGTCGGCGGCGACGCGGGGGGCTCCCCGCATCCCCGCGCGGGCGCGGGGCCTACCGCTTGAAGTGTTGCCTGACGAGCTCCTCGAGAGAGCGGAAGTGGCGCTCCGGGAGATTCTTGAAGCGCCGGCGGCACGCCGCGACTGCCGCGTCGGCCGTGTCGAAGCCGGCCACCGAACGGATCAGGTGCTCGTGGTACTCGCGCAGCTTGAGCTCGACGACGCGAGCCAGTGCCGCATCGCCCGCGAGCTCCACCGCCGCCTGGCGGCGGTCACCTCCCGCGTCGACGAGGGCGCGGAAGCCCATGCCCTTGAGGCGCTGGGTCACCGTGCTCCGATCCCAGCCGAGCTCCGCCGCCGTCGCCTGCATGTCGAAGCCGTGACGCCTGAGGGACACCAGCACGGCGGCGTCATCGCCGCTGGCCTCGGCCGGGCGACGCTCGGGGGTGGGCAGCCGCAGATCGTCGCGCTTGAGCAGGGGCCCGTCGGCGAGGGCGACGGCCTGCCGCAAGCAGTTCTCGAGCTCCCGCACGTTGCCCGGCCAGGCGTGAGCGCGCAGGGCCGCCATCGCGTCCTCCGACAGCGACACACCGCGCCGACGGTGCTCAGCGGCCGCCGCGGCAACGATGCGCGAGCCGAGCAGCGCGATGTCCTCGCGGCGCGCGCGCAGCGGTGGCAGCCGGAGCACGATGCCCTTGAGCCGGAACCACAAATCTTCGCGGAACCAGCCCTCGGCCACGCCGCGCTCGAGATCGCGGTTACTCGCCGCCACGACGCGCACGTCGACGCCGGTCGGGCGCGCCGCGCCCACCTTGTGGAAGACCTTGTCCTGCAGCACGCGCAGCAGCTTGCTCTGCTGGTCGGGGCGCAGCTCGCCGATCTCATCCAGGAAGATCGTGCCGCGATGCGCCTGCTCGAAGTAACCGCGGCGGTCGGCGACGGCGCCGGTGAACGCGCCCTTCACGTGACCGAAAAGCTCGCTCTCGAAGAGCTCGGGTGGGATGGCGGCCATGTTGACGGCCACGAACGGCTCGGCAGCGCGCGGGCTGAGCCGGTGCGCTGCGCGCGCGAACAGCTCCTTGCCCGTCCCCGGCTCGCCGGTGATCAACAGCGGCAGTGACGAGCGCGCCGCCCGGCGGAGGTCCTGGAACACGGCGAGGACGCCGGAATCGCCCGTGATGATCCCCGCCTCCTCACATGCGCGGCGCAGTGCTTCCTGGTCGGCATCCGCGAGCGCGCCGGAGCTCGCCTCCGCGGTGCGCAGGCCGGATAGCTCGCGCTCGAGCGAGTCCAGACGCTGCCGCGTGGCGTCTTCCTGCTGGCGCGCTTCGGCGAGCTGCGCACGCAACAGATCCGCCGCACGGCCGAGATCGCGCTCGGCGCCGGTCGAGCGCGCGACCGCGGCGCGCGCGGCGTCCAGGTCGTCCTCGAGCGATTCCACCGCGGATTCCTGGCGCACGAGCGTCTCACGGGCACGCGCGTTCTCGTCCTCGAGCCGACGGATCCGCGCGCCAGACGCCGACTGGCGAAGCACGAGACCGCCAAGCGCGGCCAGCACCATCGCGCCGAGCGGTGTCGCCACCGGCAGCGCGACGCCCGCCGCCGTCAGCGTCACCGGCAGTGCGGTGGCATACGCGGCGCCGAGCACGATCGCGCCCGACAGTCCGAGCCACCACCGCGTACCAAGCAACAGCCACGCGCTGAGCGCGGCCAGGACGAGCGCGAGACCCGTGACCGTCGCGGGTGGCGCCTCGCGCAGGCGCGAGCCGGAAAGCAGGCCACGCGCGAGGTGCGCCTGGATCATGGTCGGCGAGACGTCCCCGACGGGGCTTCGGAGCGTTGCCGCCATCGGCTCGGTCACCAGCAGCACGGCGTTGTCGCTGGCGAGCGCTCGGATTCGCTCCACGTCACCCTGCTCGATCGCGGACCAGACATCGACGAACGACACGACGCGGACACCGCGCGGCCAACCACCGCCGGCAAAGTCGACGAGGATACGACCGCGCGTGTCCGTCGGCGCACGAACCTCGCCCCCGGCGCTCAGCGCCGACACGAGCGCGAACCCGAGCGCAGGGACCGGCCGCCCGCCGACGTCGAGCGTCCGCGGCACAGCGCGCACGACGCCGTCGGCATCCGCGTCGGCAACGGCGTGCGCGACTCGTCCCTCAGCGACCGTCGAGCGCGGCGTCGAGCGCGAGATCAGCGACACGGCATCGACGGCCTGCGCCGCCTGGGCCAGCAGCGCGTCGCTTCCCGCGCCGCCCCGCCCTGGCGCGCTCGGCGTGTCGAGCTCCAGATCCAGACCGACCACGGCCGCACCGCCGCGGCCCACGGCGGTCACTACCCGCGCGAGCACCGCGCGATCCCAGGCTCCCGCGCCGAAGCGCGCCTCGCTCGCCGCATCGCGCGCGACGATCACCAGCCGCGGCGTGTCGGCCACCGGCGCGCGCGCCCGAAGCCAGCGGTCGTAGACCGACCAGTCGATGGCCGTGACGCCCGCGCCGCCGACGAGCGAGGCGAACGCGGCGATCAGCGTGGCGCCGATCGCGAGCAGCGCGACGCGAGCGACGGTCTTCAGGGACGCAGACGCGACCGCCCCTCGGCGGCGGCGGTCTTGAGATAGGCGTGGATGCGCGCGTCGTGGGCCGGCAGCTGGCCGTCGACGCCCTGATCATAGAGCGTCTCGAGGGTGCGCAGCGCCGGCTCGCTGAGCGCCGCCGCCTCGCGAATCAACACGGGCACGGCCTCGACGCCGCGGCCCTGGCGTAGCAGCGCGACGCCGAGCGGCTCGTCGCCCTCGCGCGCCAGGCCCGGATAGCCGGTCCACAAGCGCGCGCGGTATTCGCCGAACGCCTGCTCGACGGCCTGCCGCTCGGCCGGCCCACGGCGCGAGCGACCGGACGCGACTTGACGCAGCTGCGCGAGGCCTTCATCGGCCTGCGTCACTCCCTGCTCGGCGGCGCGCGTCCACCAGGTGATCGCGGACACCAGGTCGCGATCGACCCCGGCCCCGGTCGCGTACGCCGCGCCGGCGAAGTATTGGGCGCGCGGCAGGCCGGCCTCCGCGGCGGCGAGGAACTCCGGCGTGGCCTCCGCATCGCGGCGCGCGAGCTTGAGCAGCAGCGCGAGGTTGTAGCGCGCGTCGTGGGCGCGCGGCTCGAGCACGAGCACGCGACGGTACGCCTCGATGGCGCCGTTCAGATCGCCCTGGGCGTAGCGCACTACGCCGAGCGTGTAGTTGGCCTGTGGCAGCTCGGGCTGCGCGGCCAGCGCGCGCTCCAGCTCGGCGCGTGCCGCCGGCCAGTCCTGACGCGCGACCATAGCCGCCGCGAGCGTCAGCCGCGCGTCGTTGACATCCGGCCGGACGCGCAGTAGCCCGCGCAGCTCATCGACAGCGCCGTCGAGATCGCCCATTAAGTAGAGCGCCAGGCCCAGGCTCGCGCGCGCGTCGGCGAGATCGGGCTGAGCGCGCACCGCCTCGCGCAGCACGACCGCGGCCGCGACCGCGTCACCGGCCGCGAGCAGCGCGCGTCCCCGCTCGAGGGCGCCGGAGGTCGACGGCGCGGGCGGCGGCGACGCCGGCGACACCGGTGGTGAGCCCGGCGCCGGCGTGGGCGGCGAGCTCGGCGCCGGCGTGGACGGCGCGGTGGCGACGGGAGCAGAGGGCGCGGGCGCGACCTGCTGGCTCGCGCAGCCGCCGACGAGGACGACGGCGAGCAGCGGAGTGGCGCAGCGAGAAATGCCGTTCATCGAGGCGTTTCGATCATAGCGCCGCGCGGTGGCGTGGACCAAGCGTGCCGCCATGCGATACTCCGCGCGGATCGCGACAACAACCTCATGACGGAGACGACGCTCATGCGAGCACTGGTGACCGGGGCGGCGAGCGGGATCGGGCGGGCGACCGTGCTGCGGCTGGCGCGCGACGCGCGTGCGGCCGGCAAGCGGGCGAAGATCGCGATCGTCGACGTGGCGGCCGCGAAGACGAAGCTCGAGGCCGTCGCCGAGGACGTGCGCAAGCTCGATGGCGACGCGCTCGCCATCGTCGCAGACATGGCGACGGCCGATCAGCCCGGACGCGCTGTGGCCGACACGGTGGCGCGGCTCGATGGTCTGGATGCGCTCGTGAGCAATGCGGGCGTGAATCGTCCGGGCGCGCTGCTCACCTACAGCGTCGACGACTGGGACACGCTGTTCAACGTCAACACGCGCGCGACGTGGCTCCTGGCGAAAGCCGCACACGACGCGCTGACCGCCGCGCGCGGCGCGATCGTCATCACTGCGTCGATGTCCGGCAGCAACACCCACGCGAACCTCGGCGCGTACGCGCCGAGCAAGGCCGCCGTCATCATGCTGATGCGCGTGCTCGCGCAGGAATTCGGCCGCGACGGCATCCGCGTGAATAGCGTCTCACCCGGCATGGTCCGCACCGGGATGACCGAGAAGGTCTACGACAACACCGCGCTCGCCGCGGAGCGAGCCGCGCTGGTCCCGCTCGGGCGCGTGGCGACGCCGGACGACATCGCCGACGTCGTCGCGTTCCTGCTCGGCCCGGACGCGCGCTACGTCAACGGCCACGACCTCGTCGTGGACGGCGCGGTGGCCGGGAACTTCCTCGGGCGGCTGCCCGGGATCGGCCAGATCCCGCGCGGCTGAGTTTCGGCACGACGGCCTCGGCGAGCAATCGCATCGAGTGCTCCCACGCGCCGCGCGGCGTCCACTCGTGGGCGATGACGAGCAGCGTGCCGAAGCCGCCGACGTCGTCGGACAGCTTCGCCAGCTTGCGCGCGACGGTCTCCGGGCTGCCGACGATCCAGATGTTGTCGCAGAGGTACTCGAGCGTGACGTCGCGATCGGACATCGCGGGATCGACCTTGAGCATGTCGAAGCCGCGGAGCTTGGGCAGGAGCTTCAGGAAGTAGTCGCGATAGTCACGGCCGAGCGTTCCGTTGATCGCCTCGCGTCGCGCCCTGGCATCGGTGTCGGCGACGTAGACGTCGCGCGCGATGCGCCACGTGCGGCGATCGGCGACGCGGCCGGCGCGCTTCGCTCCCGTCTCGACGCCTTCCCAGTGCGTCTTCAAGATGCGGGCGGGAACGAAGTTGATCGACATCGGAATGTAGCCGCGCTCGCCCGCGAGCACGAGCGTCTCCGAGTTCGCCGACACGCCCGCCACACCGATCGGCGGGTGCGGCTTCTGGAATGGGCGCAGATGCAGGCGCAGACCGATGTCGGACTGCGGCTCCGGCACGTTGAACCGCCAGCGCCGGCTCGACGACTCGTACGCGCCCGGCTTGCCGTCCTGCCAGAGCGCCAGCACGGTGTCGAGAATCTCTCGCGTGATCGCCCGGTGCTCGCCGCTCTTGGGATCGACGCCGAACGTTTCGAAGTCGCCCGGGAACCCGCCGGAGCCGACGCCCCAGTAGAAGCGGCCGCGCGCCATCTGGTCGAGCTGCGCGATGCGCTGCGCAAGCATGAGCGGATCGTGGTTCGGCAGGCACGACACACCGGTGGCCAGCTTCATGTTCTTCGTCCGGTCCAGCGCGCGGGCGATGAAGAGGTCGGGGCACGGGATGTTTTCCCATTGCGCCGTGAAGTGCTCGCCGATCCACGCCTCCTCGAAGCCGAGCCGGTCGAGCGTCGCGAGCTGTACCAGATCATCGTCCATCGTCTTCGCCGGATCGGCTCCCGGTGGGTGCAGCGGCATCGCGAAATACCCGAGTCGCATCGAATCCTCCGCCTTGACAGCGTCGCTTCGCGGTGATGCCATTAGGGCCCACCGGAGCCCATTATGGCCGACATCGTCGCCGCAGCATTGGCGTCCCACGCGCCCCTCATCACGGGCAAGCCCGGGATCGCGCGCCCCGAGCAGCGCGAGCGTCTGTATGCCGGGTTTCACGAGATGCGGCGACGGCTCGCAGCCGCGCGTCCCGATCTGCTCGTGATGTTCGTGAACGATCACCTGCAGAATTTTCCGTACAGCAACCTGCCGGCGTTCTGCATCGGCCTCGCCGACGCGTACGACGCGCCGAGCCCGGGTGGCAGCACGCTCATGCGCATCGCGCCACGGAGAGTGCGCGGTGCGCCGGCGTGGGGCATGGCGCTGCTCGAGGCGGGCCTCGCCGCGGGCTTCGACTTCGCGTACTCGTACGAGATCGAGTCGTGGGACGAGCTTTCGGTTCCCCTGCACTTTCTCGATCCCGACGGCGATCTGCCGGTCGCGACGATCTACACCAATTGCGCGGCGCCGCCCCTGCCGACACTGCGCCGCTGCCACGAGGTCGGCGCGTTCGTCGGCCGCTTCGCGCGCGAGCACGACGGCGCCTCGCGCGTGGCATTCGTGGCCACCGGCGGCATCTCGCACTGGGTCGGCACGCCGGAGACGGGCCGCATCAACCCGGAGTGGGATCGCTGGGTCATCGACCACATCGAGCGCGGCGACGTCGAGCCGCTGCTTCGGCTGACGTGGGACGCAATCGAGCGCGACGGCGGCAACGGCGGCCAGGAGATCCGCAACTGGGTGGCGGCGATGGGCGCGGTACATGGCTGGAAGGGCGAGACGCTCGCCTACGAGCCTGTGCCGGAGTGGATCACGGGCTGTGGCGCCGTGTGGGTGCACGCGTGATCCGCGTGTCGTATCCGCTCAACAAGGTGCTCACCGCGCTCGCGCGCGCGCACGTCACGCGCGAAAAGCTCAGCGACACCGAGCTCGTGGGACACGAGCTCGGCGACACGGAGCGCTCGGCGCTGCTCGCCGGCGACATCCGGCGGCTGTACGAGCTCGGCGCCAACCCCTATCTGATCCGCCGAGTCTTTCGGCCCCGATTCCCCATCTAACGCAGGAGACTTCGAGCTTCATGCGACGCCTGCTCCTTGTGCTGTCGCTCGCCGTCCTCGCGCTGCCCGCGAGCGCCGAGGTCACGCCGCGCGTCTACCCGCTGCCGCGTGGCGGCGGCTATCCGCACGACGTCGCGGTCAGCGCGGACGGCGTCGTGTGGTACACCGCGCAGCGCGACGGCAAGCTCGGGCGCCTCGATCCGGCGTCAGGCAAGATCGATCTCGTTTCGCTTGGCGACGGTGCGGCGCCCCACGGCGTGATCGTCGGGCCCGACGGTGCGCCATGGGTGACCGAGGGCGGGACGAACGCGATCGTGCGCGTCGATCCGCAGAGTCGTGCGGTCAAGCGCTGGCCCCTGCCCGATGAGCGCCGGGGGGCGAACCTCAACACGGCGACGTTCGACAAGCGCGGGCGCATCTGGTTCACCGGCCAGAGCGGCGTCTATGGCCGTCTGGATCCGGCGACGGCAGAGATGAAAGTGTGGGACGCGCCACGCGGGCGCGGCCCGTACGGAATCACGACGACCCCGGACGGCGACGTCTACTATGCCTCGCTGGCGGGCAGCTACATCGCCCGCGTCGACCTCGACAGCGGCGCGGCCACGGTCATCGAGCCGCCGACGAAGGATCAGGGCGCGCGCCGGGTGTGGTCGGACAGCAAAGGGCGCGTCTGGGTCAGCGAGTGGAACAGCGGGAACGTGAGCGTCTACGATCCGAAGGCGCGGACGTGGAAGACGTGGCGGTTGCCGGGCGACAGCCCGCACGCGTACGCGGTCTACGTCGACGACCGCGACATCGTCTGGCTCAGCGACTTCGGCGCGAACGCGGTCGTTCGATTCGATCCGAGCACCGAGAGCTTCCAGGCCTTCCCCAGCGACAAGCGCGGCGCCAACGTCCGGCAGATGCTCGGCCGTCCGGGTGAGGTGTGGGCGCCCGAATCCGGCAACGATCGCCTCGTGGTGTTCCGGACGAAATGACGATGCGGCGGCTGCGTACCCCGCTCGCGCTGACGCTCGGAACGCTGGTGGCGCTCGTGGCCGTGCCGGCGGCGGCTGCGGATGCACGTGCCGAGCTGGACGCCGCCGCGCAGGCGCTCGGCGTGTCGACGCTCAAGTCATTCGAGATGACGGCCGTCGGTCTCAGCTGGGCGGTCGGACAAAGCGCGGCGCCCGGCCGACCGTGGCCGCGGTTTCTCGTCACGCGACTCACGCGCTCCGTCAACTATGAGACGGCCTCGCTCCGTGACGTCTGGGTCCGCACGCAAGGCGAGACCCCACCACGGGGCGGCGGACAGCAGCCCATCCGAGGTGAGCAGCGCCAGATCTTCGGCGTCTCCGGCGACCATGCGTGGAACGTCGCCGACGAGGTGGCGCTGCCCGCGCCCATGACGCTGGCGTCGCGGCAGCTCGACCTCTGGGCGACGCCGCACGGTGTGATCCGGGCCGCTCAGTCGGAGACGGCCTCGGTCCAGGGCCGGCTCATCGTCTTCGCGGCGCCGGGCCGGTATCTCGCGCGCGCGACGCTGAACCGCGCGAACCTCGTCCAGCGTGTCCATGCCACCGTGCCGAATCCGGTGCTCGGCGACATCGTCGTCGTAACCGAGTACGACGACTACAAGGACTTCGGCGGCGTGAAATTCCCGACGCGCATCAAGCAGACGGCGGGCGGGTTTCCGGCCCTCGATCTCACCGTCACCGACGTGCGCCCGAACGCCGCGGTCGACGTCAGCGTGCCGGCGACGGTGGCCGCCGCGACGGCGCCATACGCGACGGTAACGTCCCAGATGGTCGCCGACGGCGTCTGGTATCTCACGGGCGGCACGCACCACAGTGTCGCGATCGAGATGCGCGACCACATCATCGTCGTCGAGGCGCCGCTCAACGACGAGCGCGCGCTCGCGGTGATCGGCGAGGTGCATGGCCTCGTGCCCGACAAGCCGATCCGGTACGTCATCAACACCCATCACCACTTCGATCACGCCGGCGGGCTGCGCGCGTTCGCCGCCGAGGGCGTCACCGTGATCACGCACGAGATCAATCGCGCGTTCTTCGATCGCGCGCTCGCGGCGCGGGCGACCGTGGCCTCCGATCACCTATCGATGTCCGACAAAAAGCCCGCCGCCGTGGAGGGTGTGCGCGACAAGCGCGTCCTCACCGACGGCACACGGCGCGTCGAAATCCACCACGTCGCCGGCAACACCCACGACGACGGCCTGCTGATGGTGTACCTGCCGCGGGAGTCGCTGCTCGCCGAGGCCGACGCCTTCACGCCGCCGCCTGCCGATTCACCACCTCCGATGCCGCCGAGCCCGTTCACCGTCAACCTGGCGGACAACGTCGCGCGGCTCGGGTTCACCGTCGACCGGCTGCTGCCGCTCCACGGGCGGATCGTCCCGCTGGCCGATCTGCTCGTGGCCGCCGGCCGCGCCAACTAGAGAGAGGAGACGACATGGCTCAGCTCAGAATTCCGCTCGACAGCACGCGCTTCTCGAAGGGCATGACGTGGAAGGAGTACATGGCCCAGATGGGCGACACGCGTCAGCGCACCGAGGACAACTACAACAAGGCCACGCTCAGCGATGATGAGCGCAAGTTCTTCTCCGGCGTGACCGGCGTGCGGCACGTGCTGATGCTCGCCGAGAACTGGTGCGGCGACGTCCATCGCAACTCGCCGCTCATCGCGCGCATCGTCGAGGCCATCCCCGGCGCCGAGCTGCGGGTGTTCCTGCGCGACCAGAACCTCGACATCACCGATTGCTTCCTCAACAACGGCTATCGCTCGATCCCCGTCGTGGTGTTCTTCGACCAGGACTGGAACGAGATCGGCCGCTGGATCGAGCGCGCGCATCCGGCCACCGGCAAGGCCGCGCTCATCCGGAGCAAGACGCTCGACGTGGCGCCCAAGGACGACAAGGCCAAGCAGGACGCGGCCATGAACGACTTCCGCGCGCAGGTCAACGCGGAATACGCGGTCGCCGGCTTCCCGCTCTGGCGGGCCGCGGTCGCCGAGGTCCGCACGCTGCTCGAGACGAAGCTCGGCAAGAAGTAGCTTCTCAGGGCACGCGGGGTCGGCATGCGCCGGCCCCGCGGCTCAGCTCAGCGTCGCGCCCTGCGCGTCGACGTAGACGGCGTAGAGCGACTGACTCGCCGCCATGAACAGGCGGTTCCGACTCGGCCCGCCGAAGCAGAGATTGGCGCAGCGCTCGGGCAGCAGGATCCGAAAGACGATCTTGCCGTCGGGGTTGAACACGACGACGCCGTCGTGTCCCTCGCCGCCGCCCCACCCGCACCAGAGATTGCCGTCCGTGTCGCAGCGAAAGCCGTCGGGAACCCCGGGGCCGCAGTCGACGAACACGCGTCCGTTCGCCAGCGCGGTGCCGCCGCCGACGACGTCGAACACGCGGATCGTGCGCGGCCGGTCTCCGCTGGCGACGACGTAGAGTCGCGATTCGTCCGGCGAGAACGCCAGCCCGTTGGGCCGCGGCACGTCGCCGGTCACGACGGTGGCCCGGCCGCTGCGGTCCACGCGATAGACGTTCGTCGGCAGCTCCGCGGCGGCCTTATGACCTTCGTAGTTCGTCAGGATGCCGAACGGCGGATCGGTGAACCAGACCGAATCGTCGGACTTCACCACGACGTCGTTCGGCGAGTTCAGCCGCTTGTTCTCGAACCGGTCGAGGATGACGCTGATCGTGCCGTCGTACTCGGTACGCGTCACGCGGCGCGCGTCGTGCTCGCACGTGACGAGGCGGCCCTGGCGGTCGCGCGTGTTGCCGTTGGCGTTGTTCGACGGGCGGCGAAACAGCGAAACGCCGCCCGTCTCCTCGTCCCAGCGCATGATCCGGTTGTTCGGGATGTCGCTCCACAACAGGCACCGGCCGTCGCCGAACCACACCGGGCCCTCGCACCACCGATATCCGGTGCTCAGCCGCTCGACGGCGGCGTTGTTGATCCGAAAATGCGCCGCGCTGTCGTCCAGGATCTGCATCGACGCGTCGGGATACCGCACGATCGGACGCTCGGTCATGTCGTCTCCCACGTGGCCACCCAGAACCGGCCGAGGTCGGCGTAGGCGAGGTTGCGCGCGCGACCGTCAAGCACCGCGTGCAGGTCCGGCTCGTCGATGAAGTTCTTCACGATCTCGTAACGCTCACCATTGTCGAGGCGCCGGCCCTTCGTAGCGATTGCCCGTCGCCGCGTCGACACGCACCAGGCGGGCGGTGCGCGTCGCGTCGTCGCGCTCGTCGAATGCCATGACCGGCGCCCCACGCGACAAGTGCGAGTGGAATGCATCGACGAACTTGCCCATGCGCGTGGCATCCACGTGCGAGAGCCACAAGCCGGCGAAGCCGGCGTCCCAGCGGCGCGCGCCGTCCGCGGGCGCGTAGGCGTCGCGCACGGCGAACGTCACATTGCAACGCGGATAGGCTCGCGCCCGCGCCAGCGCCAGCGTTTCGTCGTTGATGTCGGTCGCGTGCACCGCAATCGCCGTCGTGGCCAGGTGCGCCGTCCAGTAGCCGGTGCCGCACGCCACCTCGAAGACGCGGCGGCCGGCCGCGAACGCCGGCACGCGCCGCTGCAGCTCGGCGAGTGCGGGCTGCCATGCGGGGATGTCGTACACGCGCTCGTACTCGGCGGCGCGCCGTGCGTAGTAGCGCGTCATCTCCTCGGTCATCGCGCCGTGCGCGTGCTCAGGGTTTGGCGGCGCGCAGGAGCGCCAGCGTCGAGTCCGTGCCCTCGTCGGCCGGCAGCGCGCGCAGCACGATCTCGTCCAACACGCCATCCCAGCGCGCCAGTGCGCGCGCGACGTCGGCCGGCGTGTCGCCGACGATCGCCGTCGCCTCCGGCTTCACGCCCATGCGCTTGAAGTTCGCGTGATAGGCGGGCACGGAATCGTAGCGCGCGCCTTCTTTCGTCACGCGCTCGGCCGCACCCGCCCCCATGGCGAGCCGGACGTAGGCGAACAGGCGCGGCACGGGACGCCGGGCGGCCTGAGCGCCTTCGCGCACGAGCGCGGCCGACGCCTTGGCGTGCTCGGGCGTGAGCCAGTTGAAGAGGACTCCATCGGCAATCTCGCCGGCCAGCCGACACATCTTCGGCCCGAGCGCGGCCACGACGAGCCTGGTGCGCACGTCCTTGCGGAGCGCGCCGATGCCCTCGCGCACGCGCTCGAGCGATCGGGGATTCGGGCTGCCGACGCCGAGCCACAGCCGGTCCAGCGGCAGCGCGTGCGTGCGCACGCCGTCGATGATCGACTGCGCGCCGCGCGTGTGCAGCGGAATCACCCCAATGCCGAGGCCGATGCGGCGCGACGCGCCCGCCGCCCCCGCGAGCGAGGCCAAGCCGTCGACGGGCCCGGGATGGTTCACCCAGAACGACGTGTACCCAACGGCCTCCGCCTCACGCGCGGCGGCGGCGATGACATCCGGCTTGACGTTGGCAGCGACGGCGAATCCTCGGCTCATCGGTCCCCTCCTTGTCCTGGTGCATACTATGCCCCACGCCCGCGCGCGACGGGCAAGAGGAGGCAGCACATGAAGGCAGCGGCCGTCGTGGCGGACATTCTCAAGCGCGAGGGCGTGAAGTTCCTGATCGGCTATCCGGTCAACCAGATCATCGAGGCGGCGGCCGAAGCCGACATCCGTACGATCATCGTGCGCCAGGAGCGCGTGGGCCTGCACATGGCCGACGCCCTGAGCCGCGTGAGCTCGGGCGACCGCATCGGTGTCTTCGCGATGCAGCACGGGCCCGGCACCGAGAACTCGTTCGGCGGCGTCGCGCAGGCCTTCGGCGACTCCGTTCCGATCGTCGTGCTGCCCGGCGGCTATCCGCGCAAGCTGCTCAACATCACGCCGAACTTCTCGTCGTGGCTCAACTACCAGCACGTGGTGAAGTGGGCCGAGCAGGTCGTGATGCCGGACGCGGTGCCCGACGCGATGCGCCGCGCGTTCACGCAGGTGAAGAACGGCCGTCCGCGACCGGTGCTCGTCGAGATCCCGGTGGACGTCATGCGCGAAGACGTGCCCGACGGCTGGACGTACGCGCCGGCGCCGCGGCTGCGCGTCGCGCCCGATCCCAAGGCGGTCACGGAGGTCGCGGCCGCGCTCGTCGCCGCCGAACGGCCGGTCATTTACGCCGGGCAGGGCGTTCACTATGCGAAAGCCTGGCCGCAGCTGCGCGAGCTCGCGGAGCTGCTCGAAGCGCCGGTCACGACGAGCCTGCAGGGCAAGAGCGCGTTCCCGGAGACGCATCCGTTGTCGCTGGGTTCGGGCGGCCGCTCGATCAGCAAGCAGCTGCACCACTTCCTGACGAACGCGGATCTGATCTTCGGTATCGGCTGCTCGTTCGCCTCGACGAACTACGGCGTGCCGATGCCCAAGGGCAAGAAGATCGTGCACGCCACGCTCGATCCGCTGGACATCAACAAGGACGTGCGCGCGGAGCTGGCGCTCGTCGGCGACGCGGGGCTGACGCTCGACGCGCTGCTCGCCGAAGTGCGCGACCGGCTGAAGGGCAAGCCGCGCGGCCGCGCCGCGGCCGTCACCGCGGAGATCAGTCGGCTCAAGACCGAATGGATGGCGCAGTGGATGCCGCGGCTCACCGCGAAGGCGACACCGCTGTCGCCCTATCGCGTCATCTACGATCTGCTCCACACGGTGGACGTGCCGAACACGATCATCACGCACGATGCGGGCAGCCCGCGCGATCAGATCTCGCCGTTCTGGGAGCCGATCGCGCCCCTCACCTACATCGGCTGGGGCAAGACCACGCAGCTCGGCTACGGTCTCGGCCTCGCGATGGGGGCCAAGCTCGCGCAGCCGGACAAGCTCTGTATCAACCTGTGGGGCGACGCGGCCATCGGCTTCACGGGCATGGACTTCGAGACGGCGGTGCGGGAGCGGATTCCGATCCTGTCCGTCCTGCTGAACAACTTCTCGATGGCGATCGAGCTCAAGGTCATGGCGACGGCCACCGAGAAATACCGGTCGACCGACATCAGCGGCAACTACGCGGACTTCGCGAAGGCGTTGGGCGGCTGGGGCGAGCGCGTGACGCAGCCCGACGACATCGTTCCCGCCATCAAGCGCGCGATCGCCAAGACGCGCGAGGGGACGCCCGCGCTGCTCGAATTCATCACCGAGAAAGCGGTCGACTTCTCGATGTACAGCGTATGACGGCACGCGCGATCGTTCTGGTCCTGGCGGCGCTGCTCGCTGCCGCCGGCTCGGCCTCCGCCGCCGAGATCCGCATGCTCAGCGCCGGCGCGGTCAAGTCGGTGGTGCCGGAGCTCGTCGAGACGTTCCAGAAGGAAACCGGCCACACGGTCACGATCGACTTCGAGACAGCCGGCGGCGTCAAGCGCAAGCTCGAGGCCGGCGAGAAGTTCGACGTGATGATCGCCACGGATACCGTCGTGGACGCCCTGATGAAGTCGAAGCACGTGGTCGACGGCAGCCGCGCCGATCTGGCCCGGACGGCGATCGGGGTCGCGGTTCGCGACGGCGCGCCCAAACCCGACATCTCCACGGTCGATGCGTTGAAGCGTGCGTTGCTGGAGGCGAAGTCGATCGTCTACAACGATCCGGCGATCGGCGCGACGAGCGGGATCCACTTCGCGTCGGTGCTGCAGCAACTGGGCATCGCGGAGGCCGTGAAGCCGAAAAGCGTGCTGTGGAAAGGCGGCTATGCCGCCGAGGCGCTGCTCAACGGCCAGGCCGAGCTCTGCGTGCACCAGATCAGCGAGATCATGCCGGTGAAAGGCGTGACGCTCGTCGGCCCGCTGCCGCCGGAGGTGAACAAGGTCACCACCTACTCCGGCGGCCTGGTGGCTTCGAGCGCGACGCCCGATGCCGCGCGTGCGTTGCTCGCGTATCTCGCCCGCCCGGAGTTCCGTCCCAAGTTCGCGGCCGCCGGGCTCGACTACAAGTAAGCAGCGACCACGATCGACTGGAGGGTTCCATGGCCGCCTATGGCGCAACCCTGCTGCGAGTCGCCCTCGGCGTGGTGTACGTGCTGCATGCGTACTTGATCGTGTTCCTGTTCGGCACCGCGGTATGGATCGGGTTCGCCACGCGCAACGGCGTGCCCGTGCCGCGCGTGCTCGTGTGGTATGTGATCGTCGCCCATGGGCTCGGTGGCCTCGCCCTGATCCTAGGGCTGTGGACGCGCTGGGCTGCGCTCGCCAACGCCATTGTCATGGCCGGCGCCGTCATCTTCGTCTACGGCAAGACCGGGTTCTTCCTGGGAGCGACCGTGATCGACGCGGCCAAGGGGATGGCCGCGCGCACCGGATCGGAGTTCGAGTTATTTTTGCTCGCGGCGACGGTCGCGCAGCTCCTCCTGGGCGGCGGCGCGCTCGGGCTCACCAGAGACCGCTAGAGCTCACTGCATCGCCGGAGGGCCTGTTCCGTCACCGGCCGGCGACGCTGCGGCGCGCGGCGCTGATTTCGGCTTTGACGGCGGCGGCGCCCGGAAAGTCGCGCTCGGCGCGCCGATACCAGTAGCGCGCGTTGTCGAGGTCGCCCTCGAGGGTGTGCACGATCCCGTGCAGCCAGGCGGCGAGCGTCGACGACTCTTTCTGGACGATCTCGTGGGCGGCTTTCCAGTCGCCGGCCTCCAGCAAGTCGAGCACGCGAGGCGTGTCCATGGCGCGAGTATAAGGCCCGTCCATTCGGGATCAGCTGCGACGACTGGCTCCTACGCAGCGCGAAGGGCCGGGCGATAGATATCCTCGCCGCGGTAATTTCGCCATTCGTTCTCGAAGTACGCGGCGTCTTCGTCGCTTCGTGGTGAAACGCCCATGACGATGTTGCCCTCGCGGATGCCGCTCTCATAGCGGCGCGCTTGCTCTTCCGGGATGCCGTATCCGACGAGCGCGCCCAGCAAGCCACCGCCGGCTGCTCCGACGGCCCCACCCGTCAAGGCCGCCGCGATCGGACCCATCGCAAGAAGCCCAATGCCCGGAAGGGCGATCGTTCCGGCCGCGGCAAGAGCCGCGAGGACGGCGCCGAGACCGCCTCCGACGACGGCGCCGATACCCGCACCCTCGGCTGCTTTGCTGCCGAGCTCGGACTCCTGTCCGTGGCCGAAGTGCCGCCTTCGCGCGTCGTCTGACATTAGGAGCGTGACGTCATCCTTGGTGTAACCGCGTCCGGTAAGAGATGCGTAGGCGCGTTCTGCGCTGTCCCGGTCTCGAGACATGCCCGACGATGTCAGTCGCGTGCGAACCTGCACCGCGAGAGGCCCGGTGGGACGGCTGAATGCGCAGGCCGCGCTCGGCTCGACGAACGCGACCGCTTGGGGCATGCTTGGCGCGTTCGATTTCACCGCTGGGAGGCGGCCGTGGCGAAATTCAAAGTAGTGACCCCGACGGGACCGACGTATGGCGCCAAAAGCGATTACGCGTTCGAGCTCGAGGCGCTGCGTCCGCTCGGCGCCGAGATCGTGGAGATCGACGCGAAAAGCGAGGACGACTTCGTCGCCGCCGCGCGCGACGCCGACGCCCTCTACGCCAAGGGCCGCAAGATCACGAAGAAGATCATCGACGGGCTCGAGCGCTGCCGCGTGATCTCCCTCGGCTCGGTCGGCGTGGATTCCGTCGACGTCGCGGCCGCCAGCGCGCGCGGGATCCCAGTGACCAACGTCCCCGACACGTTCATCGAGGAAGTGGCCGACCACGCGATGACGCTGATCCTCGCGACGTTCCGGCGTCTCGTCACGATGGATCGCCTGGTGCGTGAGGGGCGGTGGCGCGAGGGCCGGCCCCTGCTCTACCACTTCCCTCGCCTCATGGGCCAGACGCTCGGCTTCATCGCCTTCGGCCACGTCGCGCGCGCGGTGGCCGTCCGCGCCCGGGCGTTCGGCGTGCGACTCATCGCCTACGATCCGTTCGTCGAGGAGCTGATCATGAGCCGCTACGGCGTCGAGCCCGTCAGCCTGCCGGAGCTCCTCGCGCAGGCCGATATCATCTCGATGCACGCGCCCTCCACGCCCAGCGCGCATCACATGCTGCGCGAGGAGCATTTCCGCGCGATGAAGCGCACCGCGCTGTTCGTCAACACCGGACGCGGCCCCACCGTCGACGAGCCCGCCCTCATCAAGGCGCTGCAGGAAGGCTGGATCGCGGGCGCGGGGCTCGACGTGCTCGAGGAAGAGCCGGTGACGCCGTCGAACCCGCTGCTCAAGATGGACAACGTCATTCTCACGCCGCACGTCGCCTCAGCCTCGGCGCGCTTCGATCCCGTGCGGCTGCGCCGCGTCGGTCAGGAGATTGCGCTGGTGCTGGGTGGCCGCTGGCCGATGAGCTGCGTGAACCCGGCGGTGCTCGACAAGAGCGGATTGCAGCGCTGGCAGCCGCACTCGATGGAGCGTGGCCCCGGCGCCTGATCGGAGTACGTTGTTGCCGCAGAGCCGCGCAATCACGATCGGCGCGGCGGTTGCCGTCGGCGTCGTGTACTTTGCCGCCGGCAAGCTCGGCCTGGCGTTTGCCGTCGTGCACACGAACGCCACCGCCGTGTGGCCGCCCACGGGGATTGCGCTTGCCGCGGTGCTCCTGCTCGGCCGCCGCGTGTGGCCGGCGATCTTCGCGAGCGCGTTCTTCGTCAACCTGAGCACGGCGGGCACGGTCCTCTCCTCGCTCGGCATCGCGGCCGGCAACACCCTGGAGGCGCTCGTGGGCGCCGTGCTCGTCGAGCGCGTCGCTCGCGGCACCGGTGCCTTCGACCGCGCACCGGACATCTTCAACTTCGTGGTCGTCGCGGCGTTCGCCAGCACGATGGTGAGCGCGACGATCGGCGTGGGGACCCTCCTCGCGAGCGGCCTCGCGCACTGGGTCGATGCCGGCGCGATCTGGCTCACCTGGTGGCTCGGCGACGCCGCGGGCGACGTCGTGGTCGCGCCGTTCGTGCTGCTCGCGATGCGCGGCAAGCCACCGGGCGCCGTCGGCGCGCGTGATCGGCCGACCGAGGCCGTCGTGCTGGGCGCGGTGACGGCGCTGATCGCGGTCGCGGTGTTTCGCGATGTCATCACGGCCCCGACGCACTACCCGCTCACGTTTCTGTGTCTCCCGCCGCTGCTGTGGGCCGCGTTTCGATTCGGCGCGCGCGAGACGTCGGCGCTGATCGTGCTGATCGCGAGCATCGCGGTGTCCGGCACCAGCGCCGGGCGCGGCGCATTCGCCGTGGCCCCGCCGAACGAGGCGCTGCTCTTGGTGCAGCTGTTCCTCGGCACCATGGCCGTGACGTCGCTCTCGATCGCGGCGCTCATCTGGGAATCCAGAGGCGTCGAGCGGGCGCTGCGTGAGCGCGACGAGCGACTGCGCTTGTCGCTCGAGGCCGGTGGCCTCGGCACGTTTGAATGGCTCGTGCGCACCGGTCGCATCGTGTGGTCGCCGTCCCTCGAGGCGATCCACGGACTGAGCCCGGCCGCGTTCGCGGGAACGCTGGACGCCTTCCTCGCCACCGTGCATCCCGACGATCGCGAGCGGCTCGGCCTGTCGATGCGCATGGCGCTGGAACGCGGTGAGGATCGGACGGAATACCGCGCGCTCCGGCGCGATGGCAGCGTGCGCTGGCTCGATGCACGGGCCGTGGCGCTGTACGACGCCGCCGGCCGCGCCGAGCGCGTCGTCGCGGTGTGCGCGGACGTCAGCGAGGACAAGCGCGCGGACGCGCGCGTGGCGTTCCTCGGCGAGATCGCGCGCTCGATCACTTCGTCGCTCGACCTCGACACCGTGCTCCGCCGTGTGGCGGAAGGGGCACAGGCGCTGACGGGCAGTGCGAACGCATCGATCTTGCTGCGCGAGGCGGAGTCGGGCGCAATGGTGCCGCGCCACAGTGTCGGCCCGTGGTCTCGGGACTTCGACACGGTCCGCGTCACGCCCGATTACGGCATCGGCGGCGTGGCAATGGCCACCGGCCGCCCCGTGCGCACCGCCGATTACCGTGTCGATCCACGCGCGCCGGCCAACCTGCGCGCGATCGCCGAGCGCATGGGAACGATGGCGCTGATGGTGGTACCGATTCTGGTCGGTACCGAGATCGCAGGGCTGCTCTATGTCGGCAATCGCACGGCGCGCGCATTCACAGACGAGGACGAGATGATTTGTGTGCGGCTGGCCGAGCAGACGGCGGTCGCCATCCAGAACGCGCGGCTCTTCGGGCGCGAGGAAGCGGCGCGCGCCGAGGCCGAGGCCGCCAACCGCACGAAGGACGAGTTCCTCGCCATGCTCGGTCACGAGCTGCGCAACCCGCTGGGCGCGATCAGCAGCGCCGCCCACGTGCTCTCGCGCACCGCGAGCGCGAACACGGCAACGAGCCGGGCCGGCGAGATCATCGGACGGCAGGTGCAGCACCTCGCGCGCATCGTCGACGATCTGCTCGACGTCTCACGCGTCGTCGCGGGCAAGGTGGTGCTGCGCGTCCAACCGGTGGACCTCGGCGAGTTCGTGCGCCGCGCGGCCACGCTGCATGGCGGCCCCGGCGGCAGCCGTCACGCGATCGACGTCCATGCGACCTCGGTGTGGGTGGCCGCGGATCCCACGCGACTCGAGCAGATCGTCAGCAACCTGCTCGCGAACGCCGTCAAGTACACGCCGCCGAGCGGCGGCATCACGGTGACCGTGCGCCGCGAGGACGACGACGCGGTGCTCAGCGTCCGCGATACCGGCGTCGGCATCCATCATGAGCTGCTGCCCCGCGTGTTCGATCTCTTCGTGCAGGCCGATCGCTCGCTGGAACGCACCGGGGGCGGGCTCGGCATCGGCTTGACGCTCGTCCGCCAGCTCGTCGAGCTGCACGGGGGAACCGTCGAGGCCGCGAGCGCGGGCGCCGGCCGCGGGAGCACCTTCACGGTGCGGCTGCCCGTGCTGACCACGCCGCCACCGTCTCCTGCCGCGGCACGCGGCCCCGGCGGCGCGCCGCCGCAACGCATCCTCGTCATCGAAGACAACGAGGACGCGCGCGAGATGCTCTGCAATCTCCTCCGGCTGTCCGGTCATGAGGTGCACGTCGCAGACGACGGCGCGGCCGGGGTCGAAGCCGCTCGCGTGTGGCGTCCGGAGGCGGCGCTGATCGACATCGGACTCCCGGGGATGGACGGGTACGAGGTCGCGCGTCGCATCCGCGAGACGGTCCCGAAAGCCCGGCTGGTGGCGGTCACCGGCTATGGCCAGCCCGAAGACCGCGAACGGGCGCTGGCGGCCGGGTTCGAGGCGCACCTGGTGAAGCCCGTCGACCCCGAAGAGCTCGACCGATTGCTGGCGGCGCGCACCTGAGGGTTCTGTTAGCCTAGATCCTGTATGGACGAGGACTGGCGGGCCAGGGCAGCCCGGATGGGCCGGACCACGGCCCACGTGCGAGAGGGTCACATGCCCGAAATCCAGGTCTGGTCCATGCGGATCACGCGGCCCACGCGTGACCCGTGCATCACGTGCGGCGATCCCCTCGACGCCGCGTCGGAAACCGTCGAAGTCTTCTCGGTCGAAGGGGTGCGCCTGCTCTTCCACCCGGAGTGCCACGACATGTGGGTGGCGTTGCGCGAGCGCGCGAGGCGCTCGGACGCGACGCGCTGACGCCGGCCCCGACGGCGCGCGGCGCGGGCCGCGAGCCGTCGAAGCGTGACGTCCCCGCTTACTTCACCTGTACGTTCGTCGCCTCGTTCTTGCCGTCCTTTTCCTCGTACGAGACGGTCACTTCGGCGCCCTCGCGCAGCTGATCGAGATCCATGCCATCCGGAAGGACGATGCGGGTGCCGTCCTCCAGGGTGACCGTGCGATCCGATTGATCGACCGACTTCACCTTGCCCTCGATCTGTCCGGCCCAGGCGAGCGACGAAACCGCGAGCAACGACACGATGACGAACACGATGAGACGATGCATGGACAGACTCCTCTCGTCGATTGCAGCGACGTTGATGGGTCGTGCGTTGGCGCGCTAGCGGACGCGGCGCGCGACGGGCGGAGCGCGCGAGCTCGACCAGGCGTTCGGCGCTGGCGTCGGAGCCTCGACGGCGAACATGCGCACGGGCTCCCACGCGAGCGGCGCCGCCAGCAGCACGGGCAGGCCGGCGTCGGCGGCGACGAGAGTGAGGCGGATGCGGATCTCGTCGCCGTCGAGAAGATCGTCGTTCTCGAATGCGGGCGACGACGACAGACGATTGAGGTGGGCGTCGGCCAGGCGACGCTCGGCGCTCACCAGCAGGATGAGCAGGCAGAAGCAACCGACGGCGATAGCGCGGTAACGCCGCAGGGTCACGAGTTCAGCGTACCTCGCGTTTCAAGTTGCGCGTGGCTATACTCCCTGGCACTTCGCCTCGGAGGTGCGCATCCCATGATTCTTCGCGTCGTCGTCGGGACGCTCGCTCTGCTGCTCGCGCTCGCCCGCGCCGCGGCCGCCTTCGAGGGCGAGGCCGCCCTGCACGAGGCCGCAAAGAAAGAGAAAGAGCTCACCTGGTACACGGCCCACTACGACTCGGAGACGGCCGCTGCCGTGTGCAACGGCTTCGAGAAAAAGTACGCGGGCGTGAAGTGCAACTACGTCCGCACCACCGCGCAGGTCGCGTACCAGCGGATCTCGCAGGACATGAAGGGCGGGCTCGCCATCGCCTCGGTGTTCTCGTCGACCGACACCAGCCACCACGGCAAGATGAAGAAGGACGGCTGGTTCATGGCGTACCGGCCGAAGAACCTCAGCGAGCTGATCGACGCCTTCAAGTTCTTCAACGACCCCGACGACCAGTTCTTCGCCACCGCGGCCGGGCTCGTGCTGATCAACTACAACTCGAGCCTCGTGTCCGCCAAGGACGCGCCGAAGAGCTGGACCGACTTGCTGGACGCGAAGTGGAAGGGCAGGGTCTCGATCGGCCACCCCGGCTTCAGCGGCTACGTCGGCACCTGGGTGGTGCAGATGAAGAAGATGTACGGCTGGGAGTACTTCAAGAAGCTCGAGCTCAACAAGCCGCGGATCGGCCGGTCGATCAACGACACGGTCACGATGCTCAACGCCAAGGAATCGTGGGTCGGGGCCGGGCCGTCGGCCACGACGCTGCAGAGCAAGGACAGGGGCAATCCCGTTGCGGTGGCGTATCCGGAGGACGGCGCGATCCTGATGGTGTCCCCGTCCAGCATCATGAAGAACGCGCCGGCGCCGAATGCCGCCAAGCTGTTCATGGAGTACCTGCTCTCCAAGGACTGCAACGAGATCATGGTGAAGTTCCGTCAGGACTCGGTCAACAAGCTGGTGAAGCCACTGCCCGGCGGCAAGTCGATCGCTGACGTGAAGACGGTGCGGCCGACGTACGAGGAAATCGACAAGGGCATCCCCGAGGTCAAGGAGCTGTTCCGGGACACGTTCGGGATCTGAGGGCGTGGACCGCTCGCGCCTCGTCTGGCTGCTGTTCGTCGCGCTGCTCCTCATTCTGGTCGTCAACCCGCTCGCGCGGCTGTTCTGGGTGTCCTTCCAAGATCCAACGACCGGCGTGCTGACGCTGGGGAACTACCTGACGGCGTTCGGTCGGTGGCGCTACATCGAGGCGCTGATCAACTCGCTTGTCGTCGGCCTCGCCGTCGGGGCGCTGTGCGTCGTCTTCGGCGTGCCGATGGCGTGGGCGGTGTCGCGCACGGACATGCCGGGCAAGGGACTCGTGTGGGCGGCGATCCTCGGCACCTTCATCGTGCCGAACTACCTCGGCGCCGTGGCGTGGATCCTGCTGGCCGGGCCGAATGCCGGCTGGCTCAACCGGGTGTGGATGGCCGTGACCGGCGCGGCGTCCGGCCCGTTCAACGTGTACAGCATGCCGGGGCTGGTCCTCGTCATCGCCATCTACTCGTATCCCTACGTCTTCGTGTTCACGCGCGGGGCGCTCGATCTGATCTCGTCCGAGATGGACGATGCGGCCACGACACTCGGGGCCGGGGTGTTGCGGCGCACGCTGCGCATCACGCTGCCGCTGACGCTGCCGGCTGTTCTCGCCGCGTTCATCGTTGCATTCCTCGAGGCCATCGCGCTGTTTGGCGTGCCGGCGCTCATCGCGCTGCCCGGACGGTTCCAGGTGATGACGACGATGCTGTGGCAGTTCTTCGAGTTCCCGCCCAGGGTCGAGGTGGCGGCCGCCTACGCGATGCCGTTGCTCGTCATCACCGTGGCGCTGTTCTGGCTGCAGCGGCGCATCATCGCGCGCAAGGGCTATGTCGCGCTCACCGGCAAGGGTGGTGAGCGCCGGCTGATCCGCCTGGGGGCGTGGCGGTGGCCCCTGCTCGCGTGGTGCCTGTTCGTGACGTTGCTCTCCTTCTTCATGCCGATGCTCGTCGTGCTGCAGGCGGCGTTCGCGAAGGCCTGGGGCCGCGGGTTCTCGCTCGACAACCTCACGCTGCGGAACGTGTCGTTCGTGCTGATCGACCAGCGGGCGACGCAGACGGCGGCCTGGCACACGTTCGTGTACGGCGGCACCGCCGCCCTGATCGCACTCGTTCTGGCGCTCGCCATCGCCTACGTCGCCCATCGGCGCCTGGTGCCGCTGTCGAGTGCCTTGACGTACGTGGCGATGGCGCCGTTCGTCATCCCGGGCATCGTGCTCGCGATCGGGTTCTATGCCGCCTACACGCGACAGCCGCTCGTGCTCTACGGCACCGCGTGGATCCTCATCCTCGCCTTCGCCACGCGCTTCCTGCCGATCGCGTATGCCAACAGCGATGCCGCTATCCGGTCGATCAACCCCGAGCTGGAGGACGCCGTGCGCATCCTCGGCGGCAGCCGGGCGCTCGCCCTGCGGCGCGTGGTCGCGCCGCTGCTGCAGCGCGGGCTGGCGGGCGCGTTCATCCTGGTGTTCATTCCGGCCACGCGCGAGCTCTCGTCGGCGATCTTCCTGTACACCACCGGCACCCAGGTCCTGTCGGTGCTGCTGTTCGACAAGAGCGACGAGGGCAACTTCGAGCTGCTCGCCTCGATCGGGCTCGTCCTCGTCGTGGTGACGGTGGCGCTCGTGATGGCCGGCTTTCGCGTGGTTGGACGGGATTTCATGCTGCGCCGCACCTCCACCTGATGGAGAAGCTCGTGCTGCGCGACGTCACCTGCCGCTTCGGCGCCGTGACGGCGGTGGACCGCATCACCCTCGCGCTCGCGCGCGGCGAGTTCGTCTCGCTGCTCGGGCCTTCCGGCTGCGGCAAGACGACGACCCTCCGGATGATCGCGGGGTTTCTCGATCCTACCGAGGGCACCATCGAGCTCGACGGCCGCACCATCTCGGCGCCGGGGCGCTCGCTGCCGCCCGAGAAGCGCGGCATGTCGATGATCTTCCAGTCGTACGCGATCTGGCCGAACATGACGGTGGCGGACAACGTCGGCTTCGGCCTCGAGGTGCGGCGGCTGCCGCGAGCGGAGATCCGCGACAAGGTCGACCGGATCCTCGACGTGGTCCGCATGCGGCACCTGCGCGATCGGTATCCCGCGGAGCTCTCCGGCGGACAGCAGCAGCGCGTCGCGCTGGCGCGTGCGATCGTGGTGCAGCCCGACGTGCTCCTGCTCGACGAGCCGCTGTCCAACCTCGACGCCAACCTGCGCGAGGAGATGCGGTACGAGATCCGCCGGCTGCACGACGAGTTCCAGATCACGACCGTGTACGTGACGCACGATCAGGCGGAAGCCATGGTCACGTCCGACCGGATCGCGGTCATGAACGCCGGACGCATCGAGCAGCTGGACGAGCCGCGCACGCTCTATGCGCGGCCGCGGACGCGCTTCGTCGCCGGCTTCATCGGGCGCACCAACTTCCTGTCCGCCGAGGTGCGCGGCGACGACGTCGTCTTCGACGGCTTCGCGATCGCCCGCGCGCGGTTCGCGGACGGGCCCCGGCTGCAGGGCCGGCTCACGTTCTCGCTCCGACCGCAAAGCGCGCACCTGCACCGCCATCCGCCGGCCGCGTCCGAGCACGCGGCGGTCTTGCCCGGCCGCATCGTCCAGCGCGCCTATCTCGGTGAGCACTGGGATTACGGCGTCCGCCCGAAGGACGGCGCGCTCGTGCTGCGGGTCACCGCTCGACCGCACGAGGTGTTCGACGTCGACGAGAGCGTGTGGCTCGAGCTCGACGCCGCGCAGATGTCGCCGATCGCAGACTGACGCGGTGTGTGCGAAGATCACGCGATCAGCTCCTCGTAGCTTTCCTGGCCCGGGACAGGCCCGCCCGATGCGCTCGGCGCGATCATCGACAACCGCTTCAACGTGATCGTGACCAGCCACGCGCCGGGGTGCTGACGGCCACTGCGGCTCGGCCCCGCGTCGCCGCTTCTACTCGTCGCGGAACAGGATCGTGTAGATCAATCCAATGGCGCCGCAGGCGGCGACGAGGAACAGGATCATCGCGAGGCCCGGGTAGCCGAAGACGCGAAAGTTCGTCTCGACTTGCAGTGCGAGTGCCGCACCGACGATCAGCGCGGCCAGCAGCAGCCCGAGCGTGATGCGGTTGGCAATCTTCTGGCACGCGGTCATGAATGCCGATTGGTCCAGTCCCTCGACGCGCACGGGAACGTCGCCTTCGGCGAGCCGCTCGAGAATCTGGTTGGTCCGGCGCGGTAGCTGCTGGGCGAGATCCTTGAGCTCGAGCAATCCCGACCACGCGTTCTCGGGCTTCATGGCGCCGACCACACGGCGCTGCATGATGTCCTCGACGTGACGCCGGAAGGCGGCCTGCGGACGGAAGTCGGGATCGAGGCGGCGCGCGATCTCGTCGAGATTCAGCAGCGTCTTGCCCAGCATCATCGCCTCCGACGGCAGGCGCAGCCCGGTCTCGGCCGCCGTGCGCGTCATCTGCAGCATCAACCGGCCGGGGGCGAACTGGCTCACCGTGGCGTCGCGCTGACCGGCGACGAGATCGCGCATGCGGCGCTCGAATTCGTCGGCACGCAGATCGGCGCGAGGCTCGCCGAGGCGCAGGGCGTGCTTGGCCGCCTCGTCGCCTCGCCCGTCGGCGATGGCCGCCAGGAGCTGCAGCAGCAGGTCCTGGAAGCGCGGCGTGAGATGCGCGACCATTCCGAGATCGAGCATGGCGAGGCGCCCGTCGCGGGTGACGAGCAGGTTGCCCGGATGCGGATCGGCGTGAAAGAAGCCGTCGACGAAGATCTGCTTGAGATACGCGGCGAACAGCACGTCGGCGAGCTCCGCGGCGCTGATTTCCGCATGCGCCACGCGGCTCAGCGCGGTCACCTTGGTGCCGGCCACGTAGTCCATCGTCAACACGCGCGAGGTCGAATAGTCCGCGACCGGCTGGGGCACGAACACGCGGTCGAACCCGGCCAGATTCCGCCCGAGCATGCGGAGGTTCTCGGCCTCCATGCGGTAGTCGAGCTCGCGCAACAGCGTGGCGCGGAACTCGCGCACGAGCCGACCTACCTCGTACCGCGCTGCCGTCGCCGAGACGCGCTCGGTGACAGACGCGACCGACTCCAGCACGTCCAGATCGTCTGCCGCCTGCAGACGCACGCCCGGGCGCTGGATCTTGACCGCGACCGGGCGTCCGTCGCGAAGCGCCGCGCGATGCACCTGCGCGAGCGAAGCCGCGGCCAGCGGAGTGGCGTCGAAATCCCGGAACGCCTTGGAGATACGGACCCCGAGCTCCTCGTGCAGCGTTCGCTCGACGTCCGCGAAGGGAATCGGCGCGACCTCGTCCTGCAGCCGTGACAGCGCGGTCAGGTACGAGTCGGGGAGCAGGTCCGCGCGTGTCGAGAGGATCTGGCCGAGCTTGACGAACGTCGGCCCGAGTCGTTCGAGGTCGTGCGCCAGCTCATCCGGCACGGCGGCGCCGGGATCGGCCGGGGGCAGGTCCTCCGCGAGAATCTCCTCGAGCCCTGCGCGGGAGAGGAGATCGGAGCGACCGTACTTGAAAAGAAGCAGCGCCAGGTCTCGATAGCGTCCGAGCCGGCGTGGATGCAGCGACGGCAGCGCCATGCGCGCTGCCCGGCGATCAGGCGGCGCGGCGCCGGCGGCGCGACGATTTGCGCGCGGCCCGCGCAGGCCGCACGGGCCGTGGTGTCGCACGCGGCGTCACGCGCTTGGCGCGCTCGCCCGCGTCGCGAACCACGCGCTCGGTGGTTCGCGTCGTGTCGTTGGTCGCTTCGGAGGCGCCCTGACTCATCGCGCGCGCCGCCGTCATCGCGCCGCGCGCGAGGCCGCGCGCGATGGCAGCCGTCGCCTCGACCGCCCGGACCCCGGCGTCGATCGCCGTTTCGGTCAGGCTCGTCGGATCCGGCATCGGAATCGTCGCTCTGCGTCGGTTCGCCATGGCCGCTCCTCCGGTTCGAAAGCAGAGCAACCGCAGTGCCAGCGAGTCGTGCGTGCCCACCCCGAGTCGTGCGTGCCCACCCGATGTCGAGCGCGCTGCACACGCGTGCAGAGTCACCGGTGGCGCCGTTCTTGCGGAAATCCAGGCCGGGAGGTGCTGCGCCATGATGACGATTCTGGTGATCATCGTGATTCTTCTGCTGGTCGGTGCGCTGCCGACGTGGCCGTACAGCAGCGGCTGGGGATACTATCCGAGCGGTGGGCTCGGACTGGTCTTGCTGGTTTTGATCATTCTCTTGCTCACCGGACGCGTGTAGCGGCGCGCTCGCGAATGCCGCGCGCGGTGGTCGCAAGCGCGCCGCCAGGCGGTGAGGTTATTCGTCGATGATCGCCGCCGGACGCATTGCCATCGCGCGCGGCCGCGGCCCGCCGTCCGCGCCTTCGACCATGAGCACGCGTAGCCCGAGGTAGGACGCAATCCGTCGCCGCACGCGCCACGCGCGCCAGCGCGCGCGTGCGCTGCCGCCGGGAGCGAATGCGACGGTGTCGGCGGCAAACGCCTCGGCTTCGCGCGTCACCTCGGCGAGGGGCGCGCCGAACCGCACGACGCACTCGACCGGTGCGCGACCCGCCGCGCGCACGACGTCCGCCACCGCCTCGCGCATCGCCCGCTCGATCCGGACCATCTCACGGCAGCGATCGGCCACGATGCGGTCGTATCGATCGGTGCGATCCCGCGGGATGCGGCGGAAGTACGCGACGCGCACGCCGGCATCCTGCAGGCGCGCCAGCCCGATGAGCCGCGGCAGGTGCATCAGCCCGCGGCTTTCGTCATGCTCGAAGATCGCGACGAGGACCCGCGTCATGCCGCGGCCGGCCGCCTCAGCAGCCATGGATCACCAGGTCGTAGGCACGCGGCAGCCGCTGCGCGACGTCCAGATATGCGTCGTCCACGAGCTGGCGGTAGCCGTCGGGCGCCGACAGATGCAGGCGGCCGGGGGCCCACGGCGTCACCGGATCCACCGTCACCGCGACGAGTGACTGGCCGCCGAGCGCGCGATCCACCGCCGCGCGCGCCATCGCCGCGACCGTATCGGCATGCTCGCGTCGCCGAGCCGCCGCGTTTCGCCACACCAGCGCCAACGTGACGGGCGCCGTGCCGCACATCAGCGCCAACGTGACGGGCGCCGTGCCGACAATCACAGCCAAGATGTCGTTCACCCGATCCTCCGATGTCGAGGCAGTACGTCGATCTGCGGACGAAAGCGCCGCGACGAAAGCCACAGCGCTTTCCGGGAGCGCCCGACGCGGCGCGACCCCGCGCGGAGGTCAGCAGGGTTCGTGCCATACGCACGTGCCCGGGCCAAATCAACGGTTGAACTGCCGTCGCCACATCACGGTTGACCGTCGGTGCGGACACGTCGTAACGTCTGCCGCCATGACGGATCTCTGCTTCCTCACGGCGATCGAGCTCGCGGACCGCATTCGACGCCGCGAGGTCTCGGTCACCGAAGTCGTCCGCGCGCATCTCGCGCAGATCGAGCGCGTCAACCCGAAAGTGAACGCCATCGTGACGCTCACCGCGGAGCGCGCCCTCGACGACGCCCGCGCCAAGGACGCGGCGTTGGCGCGAGGCGTGGCCGCGGGGCCGCTGTTCGGGCTGCCGGTCGCCCACAAGGATCTCGTGCCGACGCGCGGCATTCGCACGACGTTCGGCTCGCCGATCTATCGCGACCACGTCCCCGACGTCGACGGGCTGATCATCGAGCGACTGCGCGCAGCGGGCGCGGTCACGATGGGCAAGACCAACACGCCGGAGTTCGGAGCGGGATCGCAGACGTTCAACGACGTGTTCGGGCGCACGCTGAATCCCTACGACGTCTCGAAAACATGCGGCGGCTCCTCGGGCGGCGCCGCGGTGTCGCTCGCGTGCGGCATGGTGCCGATCGCCGACGGCAGTGACACGGGTGGCTCGCTGCGCAATCCGGCGGCGTTTTGCAACATCGTCGGCTTCCGCACCTCGCCGGGACGGGTGCCCATGTGGCCGCGCGAGATGGCGTGGAGCGCGCTCAGCGTGCAGGGGCCAATGGCGCGCACGGTCGCGGACGTGGCGTTGATGCTCAGCGCCATCGCCGGCCCGGACCCGCGCTCACCGATCGCGATCGCGGAGCCCGGCGACCTGTTCCGCCGACCGCTCGAGCGCAATTTCCGCGGCGTGCGCGTCGCGTGGAGTCGTGCTCTGGGCGACCTGCCGATCGATCGGCGCGTGACGACCGCGCTCGCGGGACAGCGCGCGGTGCTCGAGGGTCTCGGCTGCGTCGTCGACGACGCGGAGCCCGACATGCGGGACGCGCGCGAGGTGTTCCAGGTGCTGCGCGCGTTCGCGTTCGCCACGCGCTACGGTCGTCTGGTGGTCGAGCAGCGCCATCAAATCAAGGACACCGTGATCTGGAACACCGAGCAGGGACTGAAGCTCACCGCCCGCGAGATGAGCGAGGCCGAGGTGAAGCGCACCGCGCTCTATCACCGCGTGCGCGAGTTCATGGAGCGTTACGAGTTCCTCGTGTTGCCCACCACGCAGGTGCCGCCCTTCGACGTCACCCAGCCGTACGTGACGGCGATCGAAGGCGTCGAGCTACCGACGTACATCGACTGGATGCGCACGTGCTCGGACATCACCGTGACCGGGTTGCCCGCGATCTCGATCCCGGGTGGCTTCACGCCCGAGGGCCTGCCCGTCGGGCTGCAGATCGTCGGACGCCACGAGCACGATTGGAGCGTGCTGCAGCTCGCGCACGCGGTGGAGCAGGCCTCCGGGGTCGGACGCCGCCGCCCGGCGGTGGCCGCATGAAGCTCGTCCGCTACGGACGTGCGGGCGCGGAGCGACCGGGTGTCATCGACGCGGCGGGTGCGGTGCGCGACCTCTCGCGCGTGGTAAAGGACATCACACCGGAGGTGCTGTCGCCGGCCGGACTCAAGCGCCTACGCGCGGCCAAGATCGAGCGGTTGCCGATCGTCCGCGGTCGGCCGCGCCTGGGGTGTCCGCTCGCCCGCATCGGCAAGATGGTCTGCATCGGCCTCAATTACAGCGACCACGCGCGGGAGGTCGGCCGTCCCGCCCCCGACGAGCCGACGCTGTTCATCAAAGCCAACAGCGCGATCAACGGGCCGTACGACACCATCGTGCGCCCGCCCGGCGCGACAAAGCTCGACTACGAGGTCGAGCTTGCCGCGGTCATCGGGCGCGATGCGCGCAACGTCTCCGAGGCGGATGCGATGAAGCACGTCGCCGCCTACACGATCGTCGACGACATGTCCGAGCGCGCCTTCCAGATGGAGCGCGGCGGCACGACGACCAAGGGCAAGAGCGCCGACACCTTCGCGCCGATCGGCCCGTGGCTCGTCACCGCCGATGAGCTCGGCGATCCACAGACGCTCGAGGTGTGGACGACGGTCAACGGCGAGTCCCGTCAGCGTGGGCACACCAAGGACATGATTTTCAGCGTTCGCGCGCTCGTGGCCTACGTCAGTCAGTTCATGTCGCTGCGCGCGGGGGACCTGATCTCCACGGGGACGCCGGCCGGCGTCGCGCATGGCATGAAGCCACCGCGCTATCTCGAGCCCGGCGACGTCCTCGAGATGGGCATCACGAAGCTCGGCGCGCAGAAGAACCGAATCATCGCTGGTTAACGCACAAGGGAGGATCGATCATGCCGGGGCAGCTCGTCCGTGCGCTCATCGGAGTGTGCATCGTCCTGTTTGCGGTCACGGCGACCGCACAGGAGGTGCTCACCAACGAATCCGTCATCGCCATGAAGAAGGCGGGCCTGTCCGATGCCGTCATCCTGGCGAAGATCCGCAGCAGTCAGTCGAAGTTCGACACCAAAACGCAGTCACTGGTCGGGCTGAAGTCCGCGGGCTTGTCGGACCAGATCATCGAGGCGATGGTCTCGGCCTCGGGACCCGGTGGCGCCGCCACGAGCGCGCCCGCGGCGACGACCACGCCGACGGTCGGGGCGGTGCGCAGCATTCAGGGCCGCGACGGCGTCTTCCACGTCCGCGGCGATCAATACATCGAGCTCGCCGCCGCGGTCGCCTCCGTGGAGACGAACGTCGCATTCTTCCAGACGAAGAGCGAGATCGTGCTCAAGCGCCGCAAGGCGGAGTACCGTGTCGTCGACCGTCAGCCCGTGTTCCTCAGCACGTGGGCACCCAACGAGGTGCCGCTGGTGCGGCTCAAGCCGGGCGACAGTCACGACGATCGCAATCTGAAGTTCTCGAGCGGCGCCTTCATGCCGTTCGGCGGCACGGTGAGCCAGGGTGTGCGCACCCAGGACATCGTGGAGGTCGATTTCGAAAAAGATCCGCGCGGGTTCTTCCGCATCAAGCCGCGCGAGCCGCTCGGTCAGGGTGAGTACGGGTTCATCGTCACGCAAGGATTCGCGGGCGGCGCGGGCGGCGGCAAGATCTACGACTTCGGCGTCGACTGACGCGCGCGCGTCTCGGCGACGATGCGGGCCGCCGTCCCGCCGCGAGTGTCTCCCGTCGCGCGCCGGATGGCTCGCCTGTACGCCGCGACTCGCTCGGACGGGACTCGCTCACCCCCCATCCCCCGATGGGGGTTGCGCGGCAACCAGCCAATCGATGCCGGCGTCGCTCGTCCCGTCCTGCGCTTCGTGCGGCGACGACGGCTCGCCATAACGGCGCGCCACGGGAGACGCTCGCGGCCGAACAGCGGCCGCCCGTCGCCGCACGGCGGCGCGCGTCAGTCGCCGCCGGCGGGGGCTGGCTGCACCTGCACCACGCGTCGCCGCACCTGGACGACCGTCGCGATCATCACGACCATGATGGCCGCGATCACCCCGAACATCGCGCGCGGCGCGCCGCGATCGAGCAGCCAGCCGTACACGGGCGGCGCAATCAGCGCGCCGACGTCGAGACCGGAGTAGACGAAGCCGAAGACCTTGCCCGATGAGCCGCGCGGCGTTGCCGCGCGCACGAGCATGTCGCGCGAGGGCCCGGTGAAGCCCATCGAGAAGCCGCTGAGCGCCATCACCGCGCTCACCGCGCCCAGAGGCAGCGCGCCCGAGGCGAGCAGCATCGTGAGCGTCGCGGCGCTGAGCACGCCGGCGGCGGCGACGAGGTCGTGGCGTGTCGCGCGGTCGGCGAGGAAGCCGCCGGTGAGCACGCCGGTCGCGTTGCCGAGCAAATACACGGTCAGCGCGCCGGTGGCCAGCACGAGCGGCGCGTTGTAGATCGCACCGAGGGCGGGCACGGCGAACGTCTGGATGCCGCTCGTCGAGGCCGTCAGCAGCACGAAGTACCCGAACGCCATGAGGATCGGCACCGTGAGGAGCATGCGCAGATCCGCGCTCAGACCGACGCCATGCTGCGATGGCAGCGGCGGCATCCGCACCCCCAACCCATGGGTGTGCAGCGCGATGACCACGGTCGCAGCCAGTGCAACCCCGCCGGCCACCACCAGCGCGACGCGCCAGCCCGCGACGTGTGTGACGCTGACGACCAGGAGCGGCGCCAGCACCCAGCCGACGTTGCCCGAGATCTGATGCAGGCTGTAGGCGCGCGCAATGCGCCGCGCGCTGACGCTGGCGTTGAGCATCGAATAATCGGCCGGGTGGAACACGCTGTTGCCAAGCCCCGCCACTGCCGCGATCAGCAGCAACGCTCCATACGTCGGGGCCATGCCGGCCGCGGCGATCGCGAGGCCGAAGAGCACCATGCCGGAGAGCAGCACGCGGCGCGCGCCGACCCGATCCACGACAAACCCTGCCACGGGCTGCGCGAGTCCGGACACCGCGTAGAAGACGCTGGAGATCGCGCCGAGCGCCACCCACGACACGCCGAGCTCGTCGCGGAGCAGCGGAAACAGCGGCGGCAGCGTGAGCTGCAGGAAATGGCTGACGGTGTGCCCGGCGCCGATGAGCGCGATGACGCGCACGTCGTCCCGGAGTGAGCGGTCCACGGGTGTGCGACGCCTACGCCGCCGGCTTCAGTGCGTTCAGGTGCGGCAGCACCTCGCTCGAGAAGCGGTCGATGGAGTCGGTGGCTTGCGCCTCGGTGAGGTCGCCGAACATCGGGCGTACGACGAGGTACGTACACGTGCTGGTGGCGACCTGGCGCTCGAGCTCGGCGCGCACGTGCGCCGCGGTGCCGGCCACCGCGAGCCCGCGCTGGCGTGCCTCGTCGAAGTCGCGGGCGAAGCGGATCGGCGTGGAGCCGAAGTCTCGCCACAGCTTCGTGAGGTTGGCGAACCAGATGGCGTAATTGGGGCGCGCGATCGCCTCGGCCTCGGCATCCGTCGCGGCCACGACCACGTGGCGCGTCATGCCGATCTTCGGCATCGGCGCCGCGGCACGTTTGCGGTACCAGACTTCACGATAGCGCGCGAACAGGTCGCGCGCGCCCTCGGCCGGATGGTTCGACAGCACGTGCACGCCGTTGGTGGCCGCCCACTCCGCGCCGCGGTCGTGACCGAGCCCATACCACAGCGGCGGATGCGGCGTCTGGAACGGTCGGAGCACCATCGGCACCTTGCGGTACGTGTACCGCGCGCCGCGATGATCGAGCACGTCATTGGTCAGCCCGGCCAGGATGACCTCGAGCGCCTCCTGATAGATCTCCTCGGTCTCGAACGGGTGCAGGTCGAAGTACGCCATCTCGTAGGGCACGATGCCGCGGCCGACACCGAGATCGAACCGCCCGCGCGAGATGTGGTCGAGCATGCAGATCTCTTCGATGAGCCGCAGCGGATCGTAGAGGGGCAGACAGTACACACAGGGGCCCAGACGAATGCGCCGCGTGCGCTGCGTGGCCGCCGCGAGAAAGATGCCCGGCACCGGCGCCATGCCGAGCGGCGTCGCGTGGTGCTCGGCCAGGTGGTACGCGTGAAAGCCCGCCGCGTCGTACCGCTCGAGGAGCCGGAGGCGACTCGCGTAGTGCTCGTCGAGCGGGACGTTGCGGCGGTCGAGATGATCGAAGACGCCGATGTCCACGCGCTAGGAGGCGCCCACCGTCTTCCGGATGCTGCCGAAGTGGTCGTCGATGTGATTGATCAGGATGTGCGTCACCATCTGCTCGGCGGTCATCGGCGGCATGCCTTTGAGGACCTCCGCCGAGCGTCCCAGGGCGGCGTCGTCGAGGCCGCGCAAGGTGGCAGCCGCATCGGCCGCGTTCTTCTTGTGCAGCGCGACGGTCTCGGTCTTGCCGACGTTCGCGTATTCCTTGGCGTGCTGCGCGTTCATCGCATGCAGATCGTCCATCGTGATCGAGGCCTTGTGCTGCCCCGAGGCCACGGACTTGATGAGCCCCGCGATGCCGGCGTGCGACGACGCGACGTGATGCGCCGTGACGCCGATCGACCATTTCTCGGCCGCCGTCACCTTCTTCCAGTCGGCGTCGCTCAGCTTGTCGAGGACCGACGTCGCCTCCTGCACCTTGGCCTCGAACTGCTTGGCCAGGGCCTCGCTCTTTGCCCCCATGATGGTCCCTCCTCTGGCGGCGCAGTATACTCCCCAGCAGGCAACGCATCGCAGGGAGGCGGGCATTCATGAGCGTGCACATCGACATCAATTGCGACATGGGCGAGAGCTACGGCCGCTGGACGCTCGGAGCCGACGAAGAGATCTTGCCGAACATCACGTCCGCGAACATTGCGTGCGGGTTTCACGGCGGCGATCCGCACGTCATGCGACGCACCGTCGAGCTCGCCGTGCAACATGGTGTCGCGATCGGCGCGCATCCCGGGCTGCCCGACCTGATGGGCTTCGGACGCCGGCGCATGGAAGTGTCACCGCAGGAGATCAAGGACATCCACCGCTACCAGGTCGGCGCGCTCGGCGCGTTCGCCAGGGCCGCCGGGACCACGCTGCAGCACGTGAAGGCCCACGGCATCCAGTACCACATGTTCGAGGAGAACCTCCCGCTCGGCCGCGCCTCCGCCGAGCAGGTCGTCGAGCTCGACCCGAACCTGATTCTGATGACGATGGCGATGACGAAGTACGATGCCGAGGCGCGCAAGGTGAAAGGCTGCCGCGTCGCCGCCGAGGGTTTCGCCGATCGCGTCTACGCCGACGACGGCCAGCTCGTGTCGCGCAAGCTGGGCAAGGACGCACTCGTCTCGGATCCCGCGAAGGCGGCCGATCAGGCCGTCCGCATGGTGATGGAGCAGAAGGTGCGCACGATCACAGGCAAAGTGATCGACGCCAAGATCGACACCATCTGCATCCACGGCGACAGCCCCGGCGCGGAGAAGATCGTGGCCGCCGTGCGTGACGGGCTCGTGAAGGCCGGCGCGGTCGTCAAGCCGCTGCGGGAGTGGTTCGGGAAGTAGCGCGCGGCCCCCTCCGCGCCGCCCGCTACGCGGTCGCGCCGCTGTAGTTCTTCTGGTGAAAGTAGTTCGCGCTGTAGAACTGCAGCACGAGATCGCTGTACACCGCCGGCTCGTAGCGCGGCGGATTGTCGGGACCCGTGCACGTCGGCAGCACTTCGATGCGCGCGTCGGGAGTCGGGCTGTAGAAGAATGCGATCGAGTAGCGGTCCCGGCCCGAGTCGTTGAGCACCCCGTGCGGTGTCGACAAGAATCGGTCGTTCGACCACCGCTTCATCACATTGCCGAGGTTCACGAGGAAGGTGCCGTCGATCACGGGCGGCGCCAACCAGTCGCCATTCGGCAGGCGGACGGCGAGGCCCGGGACGTCTTCGCGCGCGAGCATCGTGATGAACGAGTTGTCGGTGTGCGGCCCCTGCCCGAATTGCTCGTCGTCGTCCGATTCCTGCGGCGGGTAGTGCAGGAAGCGCAGATTGATGTGCGCCTCGTTGGCGAAGTGCGGCGCGAAGAAGTCGGTCGGCAGGTCGAGTGATCGCGCCAGGATCGGCAGAAGCCGCTCGCCCAGCGCCTCCATCGTCTTGAAGTACGCGACCATCATCGCGCGCATGCCGTCGTGGCCCGCCGGCCACTGATTGCGACCACGGAGCGGAACGCGGGCGACGACGTCCGGATGGTCCGCTCCGCGCTCGTGACTGATGAAGAAGCTCTCGTTGAAATTGGGGCGCGTCGCCTTGTGGACGGTGGACGCGCGCTGCATGCTCTGGTTCACCGGCAAATAGCCGATGTTGTTCTCGTTGAGCTTGAGCGCGACCTTTTCGTCGAGCGGCAGCGCGTGGAACTCGCGCGAGGCTTGGAACGCCGCGTGCACGATTCGCGGCGACACCCCGTGGCCGGCCAGGTAGAAGAAGCCGATGTTCTCACAGGCATGCCGCACGTCATGGGCCACGGCGTCGAGCCCGCCCGGCTCGCCACGGAACGCCGGCCCGACGTCGATCACGGGGATGCTGCGCGTGACATCCGCGACGTCCTTCACCGCCCTGGTCTTGAAGATGTTCATGGGGTCCTCGCGGATGAAACCATACCATCGAGTCTCTAGACGCGCCGCGGATCGAGCAGATCGCGCACGGCGTCGCCGACCAGGTTCAGGGCCAGCACGACGGCGAAGATCGCGAGCCCCGGCAGCAGCACCACGTGCGGGCTCAGGATGACGAACTGCCGTCCGGTGGCGAGCATGCTGCCCCAGTCCGCCGTCGGCGGCTGGGTGCCGAGACCGAGAAACGACAGCCCCGCGGTGGCGAGAATCTTGGCGCCGACGTCGAGGCTGAACGCCACGATCACCGGCGACAGCAGGTGCGGCAGGACGTGCCGGCCGAGGATGACGCCGTCGCTCGCGCCGAGCGCGCGGGCCGCCTCGACGAACTCGCGCTCGCGCAGCGACAGCACCGCCCCGCGGACGAGGCGGGTGTACAGCGGAAAGCCGACGATCGCGATCGCGATCATGGCGTTGCGCAGTCCGGGCCCGAGCCCGGCGACGATCGCGATGGCGAGCAGCACGTACGGAAACGCCATCAGGATGTCGGTGAGCCGCATGATGACCGTCTCGATCCAGCCGGTGTAGAAGCCGCCGAGGATGCCGAGCGTGACGCCGAGCACCATCGCCGCCGCGGCCGACGCGACGCCCGCGGTGAGCGACACACGCGCGCCCCACACCAGCCGCGCCAGCAAATCGCGCCCGAACTCGTCGGTGCCGAGGGTGTGTCCGGCGCTGAGCGGCGGACGCAGGCGGTGCGGCGTATCGACGGCGTCGGGATCGGCCAAGGGCAGCCATGGCGCCAGCACTGCCGCCGCGACCGCGAGCAGCAGCGCCACCGCCGCGACCAGCGCGAGTCGGTTGCGCCCGGCCAGGCGACCGAGCCGATAGCGCCGGCGCGTCGGCGCGCTCGCACGCGGTATCGGCACGGTCGCCGCGCCGACATCACTCATAGCGGATCCGCGGGTCGAGCCACGCGTACAACAGGTCGACCGCGAGATTCACGAGCACGAACGACAGCGCCACGACGAGCACGCACCCCTGCACGAGCGGGAAATCGCGCGCCAGAATCCCCTGGACCATGAGCGTGCCGACACCCGGCCACGCGAAGACCGTCTCGGTGAGCACCGCGCCACCGAGCAGATAGCCGGCCTGGACACCGACCACGGTGACGATCGGCACGAGCGCGTTGCCGAGCGCGTGGCGGAGCACGACCGCGCCACTGCTGACGCCTTTGGCGCGCGCCGTGCGCACGTAGTCCTGCGCGAGCGTGTCGAGCATCGCGCTGCGCGTCAGCCGCGCCACGATCGTGACCGACGCCGCGGCCAGCGTGACGGCGGGCAAGATGAGATGCGTGAGCAGATCACGAGCGTCGCCGCCGCTGTGCGGCGCGTACATTCCCGAGGCGGGCAGCCAGCCGAGCTGGAGCGCGAAGATGACCATCAGCACGATGCCCAGCCAGAACGACGGCATGCTCGCGCCGAACAGCGACGCGACGGCGCTGAGCCGGTCGAGCATCGAATTCGGCCGCATGGCGGCGGTCACCCCAAGAGCGATGCCGATCGTGGTCGAAAGCACGAGCGCGGTGGCGGTGAGAACGAGCGTCGCGCGGAACCGCGTCAGGACCTCACCGAGCACCGGCCGCTTCATCCACAGCGAGCGGCCAAGGTCGCCGCGCGCCACATGGCCGACCCAGCGCAGGTACTGCACGTGCAGCGGCTCGTTGAGGCCGAGATCCGCGCGCAGGCGAACGAGATCCTCCTGGGTCGCCTGCGACCCCAGCATGATCTCGGCGGGGTCACCCGGGGCCAGATGCAGCACCATGAAGATGATGATCGACACGCCCGCGAGGACCGGCACCAGCAGCAGGAGCCGGCGCGCGAGGTAGTACTTCACTTCAGCGAGATGGTCTCGACCCGCAAGTCGAAGCTCGGGTGCAGCTTGAACCCTTGCACGCGCTTGGCGAACGCGGCCGTCTGGATCTCGTGATCGACGAAGATCCACGGCGCGTCGTCGACGAGAATGCGCTGCGCCTCCCGGTAGAGCTCGGCACGCTTCTTCTGGTCGGTCGTCAATCGCGCCTGGTGCAGCAGCTCGTCGTACTTGTCGTTCTTGTACAGCGCACGGTTCGGCCCGTTGGGCGTCCACTGGGTCGAGTGCAGCAGCGGGTACATCACCATGTCGGGATCTTCGTTGCCCGCCATCCACGACAGCGCGAACAGGTCTTGCTCTTTGCTGCGAAGCTTGGCGAGATACGCGCCCCACTCCATGGTCTGCAGCGTGACGTTGACGCCGACGGCCTTCAGATTCGACTGGATCACCGTCGACATCGCGACGGGCGACTGCATGCCCGAGCCCGATTCCGGCACCCACAACGTCGTGGAGAATCCGCTCGGATAGCCCGCCTCCGCGAGCAGCTTCTTCGCACGCTCCGGATCGTACGGATACGCCTTGAGCGCCGGATCGGCACCCCAGGTGTTCGGTAGCACGGGGCCGCGCGACGGGGAGCCGGTGCCCTTGAGCACGTCACGCACGATCGCGTCCTTGTTGACGGCGTAGTTCAGCGCCTGCCGGACACGCTTGTCGTCGAACGGCTTCTTCTGATTGTTGATGCCGAGGTACCACACGTGCGCGCCGACCTGCTTCACCAGCGTGACGCGCGGGTTGTTCTCGAGCTGCGCGACGGCGTCGGGCGGCGCGCCGACGACCAGGTCGAGCGCGCCCGTGAGCAGCTCGGTGAGCCGCGCCTGGTCCTCGACGATGGGCCGGTAGATGACTCGGTCGACGTTGACCGGATGCTTCCAGTAGCCGGCGTTCTTCTCGAGCACCACGCGCTGGCCACGGTCCCAGGAGGCGAACTTGAACGGGCCGGTGCCGACAGGGCTGAGCGGATAATCCGCGCCCAGCTTCTTCACCGCGGTCGGGCTCACGATCGACGCCGCGCCGGCGGTCAGCACCGCGAGGAAGGAGGCGCGCGGCTCTTTCAGAATGAACTCGACGGTGTGCGGGTCGACGACCTCGACGGCTTTCACGTTGCCGAAAAAATAATTCGCGAAGGGATATTTGCCGAGCTTGTTGGCCGGATGCTCGGCGAGAATCTGTCGCTCGATCGAGAACTTCACGGCTTCGGCGTCGAAGGGGCTGCCGTCGTGGAACCGGACGTTGCGCCGCAGCTTGAACGTGTACTTCAGCCCGTCCTTGCTGATCGTCCACGACTCGGCCAGACCGGGAACGATCTGGGTGCTCTCGTCGGGGAATGTCACGAGGGTCTCGGCGATGCGTCGCCCGACCCGGTTGGAATTCAGGTCGGTGACCTGCGCGGGGTCGAGATTGACGGGCTCAGCCACGAGACCGACGAGCAGCGTTCCGGCCGGCTGCGCGCCCGCCGACGCGACGAATGCCAGCACCGTCAGCACGATCACGAACGCTGCCGTCCCCGTTTGCCGCATGGGCGCCTCCTGGGCGCCGCCACGGTATACGATCGGGCGGAAGCGTGCAAGGCAGCCGCGGTAGAATCGCGCCAGGAGGCGGACGATGAGATACGAGATCGTCGAGGGCTGGGAGCAGCTGCCGAAGGGATTCGAGCATCGCGACGTGGCGGGCGTCGCCGTCGACGGCGAAGACCGCGTGTTTCTCATCTGCCGCAGCGACCATCCGATCATCGCCTACGACGATCGTGGCAACTTTCTGCGATCGTGGGGCGAGGGCGACTTCACGTATCGCACCCACGGTATCTCGATCGCGCCGGACGGCACGGTGTGGGCCACCGATGACGGCAACCACACCGTGCGGCAGTTCACGCCGCAGGGAAAACTTCTGAAGACGCTCGGAACGCTCAACACGCCGTCCGACACCGGCTACGACGGCAAGGACTACATGACGATCACGCGGCCGGGCGGTCCGTTCAATCGTCCGACGAACCTCGCGATCGGTCCCAACGGCGACCTGTACGTCTCCGATGGCTACGGCAACTGCCGCGTGCACCAGTTCTCGCCGACCGGCACTCTGAAGCGGTCGTGGGGCGAGCCGGGCACGGGCCCCGGCCAGTTCTACCTGCCGCATGGCATCGCCGTCGCCGCCGACGGACGCGTGTTCGTGTGCGATCGCGAGAGCGATCGCATCCAGATCTTCAGCCCCGATGGCGAGTACCTTTCCGAGTGGACGGACACCCAGCGGCCGACGCATCTCGTCTTCGACGCCCAGGGCCGCGCCTACGTGTCGGAGCTGTGGTGGCACAAGGGCCAGGTCTCGCGTCGCCACGGCGTCACGCAAGAGCCGAAGCACGGACGCGTCAGCGTGTTCGACCGCGACGGTCGTTTGCTCGCGCGCTGGGGCACGCCCGAGGCCACGAAGCCCGGCAGTTTCGCCGCACCGCACGGGCTGGCCGTGGACAGCAAGGCTTCCGTGTACGTCGCGGAAGTCACGTGGACGTTTGCCGTCAGCCGCGGTCTCGCTCCGGCCGACTGCCACACCTTCCAGAAATTCGCGCTGCGAGCGTGATCGGCACGTCCGCGCGCACGGTCGTTGTGCTGCTCGCCGCCGTGGTGCTCGTTGGAGCGGCGGCTCAAGGCCCTGTCCGCGTGGACAACTGGAACGCCCTGCCGGCGGGACCGGTCGACCTGTCGGTGTGGCGTGTGTACCCCTTCACCGCGTCGTCGAAGTTCAAAGAGGCGCCCGCCGTTGTCCTGGATGACGGCCGACGCGCACTGCTCCTGCGCACCAATAGCGAAGCCCTGCGCATCGGCCGCCCGATGAAGATCGACGTGAATGCGACGCCGTGGCTTGCGTGGGAGTGGAAGGCGCTACAGCTGCCCGATCACGCTGACGTCCGTGACCCCAAGCGCAACGACCAGGGGGCGCGCATCATGCTGATGTTCGAAGGCATGAAGGGCATTCTCTACCTCTGGGACACCGACGCGCCGGTCGGCACCGAGCTGCGCCCGGACGAATTCGAGATCTTCGAACGCGTGCTCATTGTCGTCCGATCCGGGCAGAGCGGCGTCGGCCAGTGGGTGCGCGAGCGGCGCGACGTCCTGTCCGACTATCGGCGCCTCTTCGGGAAGGCGCCGCGGCCGATCAAATGGGTCGGCTTCGAGGCGCACTCGAACGACACGCGGTCGCGCAGCGCGGCGATGTTCGGCACGGTCACGTTCGAGCCGCGCTGAGGTCGGAGGCGCGCGTCCGTGCGCGTCGTCGCGTGGAACATCCGGGCGGGCGGCGGCGTGCGTGCCGACGCGATCGCCCGACAGCTCACCCGCTGGCAACCGGACGTCATCGCGCTGTCCGAGTTTCGCGCGACGCCGCCGAGCGTGCGCCTTGCCGCTCGGCTCGCGGCGAATGGCTTCGCGCATCAGCTCGCGACCTGCGACCCGCGCACGATGCAGCGGAATGCGATCCTCGTAGCGTCTCGCTGGCCGCTGCGTCGTCTGCGGCTGCGTGCCGAGCCCCGGGAGCGCTGTCGCTGGCTGCTCGTCGACGTGGCCGCGCCGACGCCGCTCGTGCTCGGCGCCATGCATGTGCCCAACCGGGTCAGCGGCCGCAAGTATCCATTTCTGGAGGCGGTGCTGGGCTGCGCCAACCGGTGGCGGCTCGGCCCCGCGCTCTTCATCGGCGACACGAACTCGGGCCGGCGGGGTCTCGATGAAGAGGTGCCCGTCTTCAGCGTACGCGAGGAGGGCTGGATCGATGCGCTTGCCGGCTGCGGCTGGTCCGACGCCTTTCGTCACCTTCGCGTCGACATGCGCGCCTACACGTGGTATTCGCCGAACGGGCGCAACGGCTTTCGGATCGATCAGGCTTTCGTCAACGCGCCGCTGCTTGCGCGCTTGAAGGACGCGGCGTACGTCTGGGGCGGCGCGGCCAGCCGCGGCCGGCGCGACCGGCTCAGCGACCACGCGGCGCTGCTCATCGATCTCGCTGACACATAAAGAAACGCGCCGTCGCAGTTCTATCACTTGACCAGGCGTCGACCGGCTCGCTACGGTGTGCCTCGACAGATGGGGATGAACACGAGCCGGCTGCTGATCGCGCTCCTTGCCACGATGTTCGTCGTCGAGCCCGCCGGCGCGACCTCCGCGACCGGAGAGGAGCTCGTGGTGCAGACGCCGATGTCGGCGTTCGTGGTCGATACGATGCTCGCGGAGTTCGTCGAGCACGTGCGCGAGAAAGCGGGCGTGGTCGTCAAGACGCGTGTGTTGCGCGCCGGCACGCCCGTGTCGCATCAGGCCATCGTCGCGTGGAACGGACAGCCCGACGCCGACGTGTTCTGGGGCGGCGAACCGGCGCTCTTCGACGATCTCGCGACCCGCAAGCTGCTGGCGAAATTCGACGTCCCGGCGGATGTCTGGAACTCGATTCCGGCGACGCTCGGCACACCGAAGGCCATTGCGCTGAAGCATCCCGACCGCTGGTGGGTCGGCACGGCACTCGAGGTCTACGGCCTGGTGTTCAGTCCGCGGCTCCTGAAGCGGCTGGGCGTTGCCGAGCCGCAGGACTGGGACGATGTGCTCAATCCGAGGCTCAAGGGACAGATCGCGCAATGCACACCGACACGCTCGTCATCGAGCCACGCCACGTATCAGGTCATCCTGCAAGCGAAAGGCGACGCCGCGGGGTGGCCGTGGTTGAAACGGCTCGCCGCCAACACCGGGACGTTCGTGACATCAAGCCGCGAGGTGCCCACGGTCGTCGCGCGCGGTGACTTCGCGCTGGGATTCGGCGTCCCCTCCTACTATGCGTTCGAGGAGAAGCTGGCGGGGTTCGACATCCGATTCGTGGCGCCGAAGTACGCGTTTGTGACGCCCGAGCCGTTCGCCGTGCTGGCGGGTGCCAAGCATCCGCGGATGGCCAAGCTGTTCCTGAGCTTCCTGCTGTCGGCGCGCGGGCAGCAGCTGCTGATGGAGCGCGGGCTCTTCTCCGTCGTGCCGAAGTACAAGGTCCATGGCCCACCCGGATCGACCGCGGAGCTCGCCGTGCAGCTCACGGGAGGAATCCGTTCGTTCTTCGATCCGCCGGTCACGAACATCTACGACGATGCGATCGCGCGCAGCCGGTATCGCGACGTCAACGAGCGGTTCGACAAGGAGATCTGGGCGCTATGGCGCGAGCGGCACCACTAGGGTCGGCGCGGCGGCGCGGGCGGTTACTGCGGCATTACTTTGCGATCTCGTTCGTGTTGCTCGCCGGCGGCCTCGTGACGAGCGGCGTGTGGGAGATCTATTTTCGCTACAACGAGATCCAGGAAGGCATCGCGAGCCTGCAGCAGGAGGCGGCCGCTGCCGCCGCCCAGCGGCTGGGGCAATATATCCAGGAGCTGCACGGGTCGATCACGGCCGCCACGCGAAGCCGCGCCGTCACACCCACGGGCCTCACGCCGGATTTCAAGTTCGAGCTCGAGCGACTGCTGCTCGTCGTCCCCGCCGTCACGGAAGTCATCGCCGTCGATGCGCGCGGCCAGCTTCGCGCGCAGGTGTCGAGGCTTCGGTCCGTGCTGCCGCCGGGGCAGCGCGACTTCGCGGCCTCACCGGCCTTCCAGCGCGCGCGGAGCGGCGGAAGCTATTTCGGTCCCGTGCACTTCGTGCGGGACTCGGAGCCGTTCATGACGATCGCCGTGCCGATCGAGCGCCTGGCCGGTGAGGTGGTCGGCGTCTTGATGGCGGAGATCAGTCTCATTTATGTCGGCGAGAACGTCGTGGCCCGTCTCGCCGAGAGCGAGAGCGGCTACGCCTACGTCGTCAGTCGGGCCGGCGACCTGCTCGCGCATCCGCGCGCGAGCTTCGTGCTGCAGCGAAACAACGTGACGCATCTCGAGCAGGTGGCCGCCGCGCTGAGCTCTGCGACGGCGGGTGTCAGCTCGAAGGGCACCCTCACGCGGAACTGGCAAGGCGAGAAGGTGTTCAGCTCGCACGCCGCCCTGCCGGACGTCGATTGGGTGGTCTTCATCGAGCGCCCCGCCGACGAGGTGTTCCGCCCGCTCTACGCCTCGATCCGGCGCACGGCCATGTTGCTGCTCGTCGGGCTCGCCATGGCGATGCTGGCCAGCGTGCTCGTCGCCCGGCGCATCTTGCGGCCGCTGCAGAGCCTGCGCGACGGTGTCCAGCGGATCGGCAGTGGGGACCTCGGCTTTCGTCTCCGCGTGCACACCGGTGACGAGCTCGAAGCCCTCGCCGATGAATTCAACCGGATGACGGCTCGGTTGCAGGAGGCGTATACGGGTCTCGAGCACAAGGTGGCCGAGCGCACCCAGGAGCTCGTCACGCTCAACGAACAGCTCGAGGAAGCCAATCGTCTGAAATCCCAGTTCCTCGCCAACGTGAGCCACGAGCTCCGGACCCCCATGAACGCGATCATCGGATTCACCCGCCTCGTGATCCGCAAGACCGGCGCCGAGCTTCCGGCGCTGCAACGCGAGAACTTGAAGAAGGTGCTGATCAGCGCCGACCATCTGCTCACGCTCATCAACGGCCTGCTCGACCTGTCCAAGATCGAGGCCGGCCGGATGGAAGTCGTGCCTGTCCACTTCAACGTGAAGGACGTGGTGCCGGTCGCCGCGGCGACCGTCGAGCCGTTGCTCAAGCACGATCGCGTCCGTCTGGTGACCGAGATCGACGCCGATCTCCCCCCCCTCTTCACCGATCGAGATAAGCTGAAGCAGATCTTGCTCAACCTGCTCAGCAACGCGGCGAAGTTCACCGATGAGGGATCGATCGCGGTACGGGCCCGGCGTGACGGCGACTCTCTGACGCTGATGGTCGCGGACACCGGCATCGGCATGCCGCGAGAGGCGCTCGGCTATATCTTCGAAGAGTTCCGACAGGTGGACATGTCGAGCACACGCAGGCACGGGGGCACGGGCCTCGGTCTCACGATCGTCCGCAAGCTTGCCACGCTCCTCGGAGGGACCGTGACGGCGGAGACCGAGCTCGGCAAGGGGTCGACGTTCACGGTCACCGTTCCCTGGCAGCTTGCCGACCGTACCGCCTCGGCGCGCGCCCGATGACCCTTCGGAAGACGATCCTCGTCATCGAGGACAACGACTTCAATCGCGATCTCCTCGTGCAGATTCTCGAAGACACCTACACCGTCATCGTCGCGGTGGACGGCGCCGACGGCATAGCGCAGGCGGAGGCCAAACGGCCGGATCTGATCTTGATGGATTTCGGAATGCCGGTCATGGACGGCTGGGAGGCGACGCGCCGGATCAAGGCCGATCCACGCCTGGTGCACATTCCGATCATCGCGATCACGTCGCACGCGATGGTCGGCGACGAAGAGCGGGCACGGGCCGCGGGCTGCGACGACTACATGGCGAAGCCCATCAACGAAGACGATCTCCTCGCGAAGATCGAACACTTCCTCGGATAGGACGCGATGGCCGACAAAATTCTGATCGTCGACGACGAACCCTTCAACCTCGACGTCCTCGAGCAGGAGCTCACCGACCGCGGCTATGCCATCGTTCGGGCGCGCAGTGGTTCCGAGGCCCTCCAGAAGGTAGAGACCGTCGCGCCTGACCTGGTGCTGCTCGACTACATGATGCCCGGCATGAGCGGGCTCGACGTGCTGCGCGCACTGCGCGACAGCGACAGCGATGTCCCCGTCGTCATGATCACCGCCCATGGCAGCATCGAGGTCGCGGTGCAAGCGATGAAGCTCGGCGCCATCGATTTCGTCGTGAAGCCGTTCGAGCCCGAGCACATCGTCCTCGCCATCCAGAAGGCGCTGGAGCACCAGCGGCTCCGGCGTGAAGTCGCCGCGTTCACCCAGGAGACCGGCGAGCGGTATCACCTCGTCACGTCCGCGAGCCCGGCCATGGCGCAGGCGATCGATCTCGCGCGCAAAGCGGCCGCGAGCCGGGCGACCGTGCTGCTGCTCGGGGAGAGCGGCACGGGCAAGGAGGTGTTCGCGCGCGCGATCCACGCCTGGAGCGATCGCGTGCACGAGCCGTTCGTCGCGATCAACTGCGTGGGACTCTCGCGCGAGCTGCTGGAGTCCGAGCTGTTCGGGCACGAGAAAGGCGCGTTCACGGGCGCCCACCGGCTCAAGAAGGGCAAGCTCGAGCTCGCGCACCGCGGCACGGTCTTTCTCGACGAGGTCGGCGATATCAGCCAGGAGCTGCAGACCAAATTGCTCCGCTTCCTCCAGGAGCGCGACTTCGAGCGCGTGGGCGGCACCCGGCCCATCTCCGTCGACGTCCGCATCCTCGCCGCCACCAATCGGGATCTCGAGGCCGCCGTCAAACACGGCAAGTTCCGGGAGGATCTCTATCATCGGCTCAACGTGATCGCGATCACGCTGCCGCCCTTGCGCGAGCGCCGCGGCGATATCCCCGAGCTCGCCCGCTATTTCGTCGATCGCTTCTCGCGGGAGACGAAGAAGCCGTTCACGGGGGTCGCGCCGGAGGCGCTGCAACGCCTCGTCGCGTACGCGTGGCCGGGCAACGTGCGGGAGCTCGCCAACGTCATCGAGCGTGCGGTCGTCCTGAGCGAGGGGCCGCACGTCGCCGCGCACGACTTGCCACCCCGCGTGGCCGCCGTCGCATCCGCCCGTCCGGCCGACGCCGGCACATATCAGGCCGCGGTGAATGCATACCGCCGCGAGCTCATCATCGGCGCGCTCGGCCGGACCGGCGGCAACCGCGCCGCCGCGGCGACCGCGCTCGGTCTGAACCGAACGCACCTGCTGCGACTCATCCGCGCGCTCGGTATCGAGTGATGCGCTCGCGCGACTGAGGCGTCGCGCAACCGCGACACCGCCGCCGCGCGCCGCGGGCGCGAGCCGCACCGAACGGCATCGCCCGCCTCGTCATTTCACATACTTGCTCGGGGTCCTCGCCTCGGCACCGGTCTGGTATCCGGCTTGCCTGTCGTGTGAGTCCGATGAAAAGACTGTTGATCGTCATCGCGCAGCTCGCGGGACTCCTGCTCGTCAGCCAGCTTGGATACGCCATCGCATCCTGGCTTCACCTGCCCGTGCCCGGCAACCTCCTCGGCATGCTGCTGCTGCTGGCGTTGCTTGCGACCGGCGTGGTTCGGCTCGCATGGATCGAAGCGAGCGCCTCGCTCCTCGTGCGGCATTTGGCGTTCTTCTTCGTTCCGATCACGGTGGGTCTGATGGGGCTCGGCGATCTGTTTCGCGCCAACGGCGCGGCGATCGTCATCACGTTGACCGTCAGCGCGGTCGTCGGGCTCTGCGTGGCGGGCCTCAGCTCGCAACGGCTGGCGTCTCGACGAGAACGGAGGCCATCATGACGAGTGGGGTGACGTGGTTTTGCATCGGGCTCACCGTGGGCGCCTACACGCTGAGCCGCGTGGTCGCCCGTCGGTATCCGTCGCCGCTGACGACGCCCGTGTTCTTCAGCACGGTGCTCATCATCCTCGTGCTCATCCCCACCGGCCTCCGCGCGGCCGACTACGAAGGGGCCAAAGGCATTCTGGTGTCGCTGCTCGGACCGGCGACGGTAAGCCTCGCGGTACCGCTCTACAAGAACCGCCGCGCGCTGCTCACCAACACCCTGCCCGCCTGCGCGGGGCTCGTCGTCGGCTCGCTCGGCACGCTGGCCGCGGCCGTGTTCGTCGCGCGCGTGCTCGGGCTGCCGGACGTCGTGCGTGCGTCGATCAGCATCAAGTCGGTGACGGCGCCGATCGCGATCGAGCTCGCGCCGATCATCAACGCGAGCCCGGCGGTGACGGCGGCGTTCGTCATCGCGACGGGGATGATCGGCGCCATGATCGGGCCCTGGCTGCTGAGCGCGACCGGAATTCACGATCCCGTGGCGCGCGGCCTCGCTCTCGGCACGATCTCGCACGGTCAGGGCACCGCCCAGGCCGTCCTCGAGGGCGAGCTCCAAGGCGCCGCGGCGAGCATCGCGATGGGGCTCACCGCGATCTTCGTGTCTGTCGTCGCGCCGGTGCTGGTCCCGTGGCTCGGATAGGCGAGGCGACCATGACGTGGAGCGGGATCATCACGTCGATCGCCTTGCTGGCGGGCCTCGGTGGGGTCGCGGCGGCGAGCGTCACGAGCGGCAAGACGGGTTTCGCGCGGCGGGACGGCGCCGCGATTTTGGTCGAGCGGCTCGCGGTCCTGGACGGCGCGATCGCACGCCGCGACACGAGTGTCGCCATCTCGGCGTGGGGCGAGGCCTATACGGCCGCGCTCGCCACGCGGCGCTGGGATGCGATGGTCGACGTCGGCGACGCGGCGGCGAGGATCGACAGCCTGAGCGGGGACGTGCCGGGGTACCTGATCGGCTTCCGGGCCGAGGCTCGCCTCGCCTATCTTCGCGCCCTGTCGCTTGCGCGCCACGCCAGGTCCGAGGACGGCATCTCGCGTGTGGCTCGAGCGTTCGACGCGCTGGGGGATACGGACGTGGCGGCTCGGGTGCACGCAATCGCGCCATCGCCATGACGCCTCCGCATCGGCGTGCGGCGCTCATCGGGCTCATCTCTGTCTATCTGATCAGCCTCGGATTCGTGTCCGGAATGGTGATCGAGCGGATGCGCTACGACATGCGACGGGGCGCGGTGCTCGCCGAGCTGGCGGAGGCAAAGGAGCGCTTGCACAATCAGCTCATGGCGCTCGAGGGGCGGACCACGCGGCGCCTCGACTGACGAGCGCCGCGTGAGGCGGTCCTAGACGCGCGCGGTCTTCATCACCTCGGCAAAGCGCTCCATCCGCTCCAGGCTCTGCTTCGGCTCCTCACTCCTGAAGTCGAAGATCAGCTCGCTCACGCCGAGCTTCGCGTACGTCGCGATGTCGTCGATGATTTCCTGCGCCGTGCCCGAAAACGGCCGGCGCGCACCGCCGGCAGGCGTGCTTTCGTCATACACCGGGGCCTTCAACGAGATCGTGAGTGCACGCGGGTCGCGGCCCTGCGCCTCCGTCAGTCGGCGCAGCTCGTCGAGCAGCGTCGTGAATTCCGCTGGCGCGAGCATCGCCGCCGGGTTGGCACCGACGGGATGCCAGCCATCGCCGTACCGCGCGGCGCGGCGCAGCGCCGCGCGGCTGTGGCCGCCGACCCAGATGGGTGGATGCGGTTTCTGGACGGGTTGCGGCAGGCACCGGAGCGCGTCGAAGCGATAGAACTCGCCGCGGAACGACGCCGGGTTCAGCGTCCACAGCGTCTTGAAGATCTGCAGATATTCGTCGCTCACGGCGCCGCGCCGGTCGAAGTCCGGCGTTCCGAGCGCGGCGAATTCCTCGCGCAGCCAGCCGACGCCGACGCCGACGGTGACGCGTCCCCGCGACAGCACGTCGATCGTCGCGAGCATCTTGGCCGTCAGGACCGGATTGCGATGCGGCACGATCATCACGCTGGTGATCAGCCGCAGCCGCGTGCTTTTGGCGGCGACAAACGACATCAGCGTGAGCTGCTCGAGCGCGTCGCCGGCGCCGGGGAACGCGCCGCTGACGGTATACGGATATTTCGACTCGATCTTGACGGGGAAGACGACGTGGTCGGCGACGACCGTCGAATGAAAGCCGAGTGCTTCCGCCCGGCTCACGAGTGTTTCCAGAGCATCGGGCTCGGCGCTCCGGCCGCGCGTGGGCAGATAGAAACCGTATCGCATGGCCGGAACTCTAGGCCCGGCGTGACCGCTACGCCAGCAGTTTCTCCACCGTGATCGGCAGCTCGCGCACGCGCCGGCCCGTGGCGTGGTGGATCGCGTTGGCAATGGCCGGCGCCACGCCGCAGATGGCGATCTCGGCCAGCCCCTTCACGCCGAGCGGGTTGAAGCATCGGTCGTCGCTCGGCACGAAGAGCGCATCGACCTCGACCACGTCCGCATTGACGGGCACGAGGTACTCGGCGAGATTCGCGTTCATCACGCGGCCGAAGCGCGCGTCCCAGTCGGCTCGCTCCAGCAGCGCCATGCCGAGGCCGCCGACCATGCCGCCGATGCACTGGCTGCGCGCCGTCTTCGGGTTGACGACGCGGCCGACGTCGTAGGCGCCGATCATGCGCGGCACGCGGATCACGCCGAGGTCCGCGTCGACGCGGGCCTCGACGAACACCGCGCCGAACGCGTATGACGAAAAGCGCTCGGTTTCGTCGCCGGGCTCGGCGTCGGCGATCGCTTCGAGCCGATCGACGCCGTGATCGCGCAGCGCTTCGACATACGAGCGCGCGTTCGCTCCGAGCTTCCTGCGCACGTTCTCGCACGCCGTGTGCACCGCATTGCCGACGCTCGCCATCGTCATCGACCCGCCGTGCACGGGCGCCTTCGGCATGTCGGTGTCGCCGATCTCGACGCGCACGCGATCCACGGGGAGGTCGAGCGCGTCAGCGGCGACCTGAGTCAGCGCCGTGTACGTCCCGGGGCCCATGTCGGATGCGGCCGTGCGCACGAGCGCGGTCCCATCCGCAAGCAGCGTCGCCGATGCGGACGCCGCCGACCGGTGTGCCGGGTAGATCGCCGTCGCCATGCCGTGGCCGATCAGGATCGAGCCGTCGCGCAGCGATCGCGGGTGCCATGATGACGGTGCCCAGCCGAAGCGCTCGGCCGCCGTGCGATAGCACGCGAGCAGCTCGTTGCTGGACCACGGACGGTCCTGTGCTTCGTCGCGGTCGGCGCGATTCCGGACACGCAGCTCCACCGGGTCCATGCCGAGCTGCACCGCCAGCTCGTCCATCGCGCACTCGATCGCGAATGCGCCACTGACGTGGCCGGGTGCGCGCATCGACGTGGGCGTGTTGGTGTTCATGCGGACGAAGCGGTAGCGCGTCAGCACGTTCGGACACGCGTACGTGGTCCGCGCAGGGTTGCCCGTCTCCTCGGCGTGCTCTTCGTACACGGACGTCTGCGCCGTCGCCTCGTGGACCACGGCCGTCAGACGGCCATCGCGCCGCGCGCCGAGGGCCACGCGCTGCTCGGTGTGCGGACGGCAGCCGATCGAGGTGTAGCACTCGCGTCGCGTCAGCTCGACGCGCACGGGGCGGCCGACGTGACGCGCGGCAAGCGCCGCGATCGTCACGTGCGGCCACGCGCGCAGCGCCGAGCCGAACGCGCCGCCCACGAACGGCGACACGACGCGCACGTGCTCCTCGGGCAGCCCGAACACGTGCGCAATGACGGCACGCGTATTCCCGACCCACTGCGTCTTGTCCCAGAGCGTCAGCCGGTCGCCCTCCCACGCCGCGATGGTGGCGTGCGGCTCGATCGCATTGTGGTGCTCGCGTGGGTGCACATACGTCGCGTCCACGCGCACGTCGGCTTCGTCGAGCGCGCGCACGGCGTGACCACGACGCGTCTCGCCCGGTTCGCCGTCCTCGGCGGTCGCCTCGCTCGGCGGCGTCGCGCGGTCGGGCTCGAACACCGTCCGGGCGCGCGCTTCGTCGTAGGTCACCCGCACGAGGCGCGCCGCGTGCCGCGCCTGCGCCACCGTCTCGGCCACCACGACGCCGATCGGCTGGCCGCTGAACAACACGTCGGCGTCCTGGAAGACGCGCAGCGCTTCGCCCGACGGCGGGTCGACGGCCGGGCGCTCCTTCATGCGCCGGTACGGCAGCCGTGGCGCATTGACGTGCGTGATGACGGCCAGCACTCCCGCCGACTTCTCCGCGGCGGCTGCGTCGATCGTCAGGATCGAGCCCCGGGCGATCGTGCTCGTGACGAGGGCGGCGTGCGCGAGCCGCGGCGGCGCAAACTCCCCGGCATAGCGCGCGGTGCCGGTGACCTTGGCGCGGCCGTCGACGCGATCGACGGGCCGACCGACGGCGCTCATGGCCGGCTGGCCACCGTACGGAGCGCCCGCTCGACGGTGCGCTCGAGCAGCGTCACCTTGAAAGCATTCTGGCCGCGCGGCTCGACGCCATCGGAGGCCCGTGCCGCGGCGATGCGGAAGAGCTGCTCGTCGATGCGGCGGCCGACGAGCGCCCGCTCGACGTGCGGCAGCCGCCACGGCTTGGTCGCGACGCCGCCGACGGCGACCCGCGCCTGGCGAATCATGGAGTCGTCGATGTCGAGCGCGACGGCGGCGGAGACGAGTGCCCACTCGAAGCTCGCACGGTCACGAATCTTCAGGTAGTGCGAGCGGCGCGCGTGCCGGGACGCGGGAATCACGACCGCGGTAATGAGCTCGCCGGGCTCGAGGACGGTCTCGATGTGCGGCGTGTCGCCGGGCGTGCGGTGCAGCGCGTCCACGGGCAGCGTGCGCGCGCCGTTGACGCCGCGGACGAGCACGCCGGCGTCGAGCGCGACCAGCGCCACCGCGAGGTCGCCCGGGTACGTCGCGATGCAGTGCGGGCTCACACCGAGGATCGCGTGCAGCCGATTCTCACCCTCCAGCGCCGAGCACCCGGCGCCCGGCTCGCGCTTGTTGCACGGCGTGACGACGTCACGAAAGTAGCCGCACCGTGTGCGCTGCAACAGGTTGCCGCCGATGCTGGCCATATTGCGCACCTGCGGGCTTGCGCTGAGCAGCAGCGCCTCGGCCACCGCCGGGTAGTCGGCGCGGATCCGCGGATGGTCGGCGACGTCGCTCATGCGCGCGTTGGCGCCGATTCGCACGCCGTCGCTGTCGGCGTCGATGGCGCTCATCGGCAGGCGATTGATGTCGATCAGCTCGGCCGGCGCGCGCACGCCCTCGTGCACGAGCTGGAGCATGTCGGTGCCGCCGGCGATGAATTCGGCGCCGCGCCCACGCGCGACGTGCGCGATCGCGGCCTCGGCGCTCGGCGCGGCGGCATACGCGAAGGGCACCATCGTCACGCCGCCCGCCGCGCCGCCTGCCGGATGGCGGCGACGATGCTCGCGTAGGCGCCGCAGCGGCACAGGTTGCCGCTCATGTGCTCACGGATCTCGTCGTCGGAGCCCGCACGGCGCTCGGCGATCAGACCGACCGCGGACACGATCTGGCCGGGCGTGCAGTAGCCGCACTGAAAGCCGTCGTGCTCGATGAACGCGGCCTGAACCGGATGCAGCGCGCTGGCGCCGTCGGCGAGTCCCTCGATCGTCGTGACGGACTCTCCCGCGTGCGCCACGGCGAGCGTGAGACAGGCATTGACGCGGCGGCCCTGCACGAGCACCGTGCACGCGCCGCACTGACCGAGATCGCAGCCCTTCTTCGTACCGGTGAGATGCAGCCCGTCGCGCAGCGCATCGAGCAGCGTCGTGCGCGCCTCCACCGTCAACCGGTGTTCGGCCCCGTTGACGACCAGAACGATGTCACAGTCTCGGCGAGGTGTCAGCCGCGTCGCGCTCATCGCTCTCTCCTGGATCGCTCGTGTACGGTTTGCAATGCGCTTGGGACGCACCCCTGGTGCGTGCAATAACAACGCCGTCCCGCGACTTGACGAGCGCCCCGGCGGGTACGAGCATGAGGCGCCCGGCCGTCGGATCGGGAAAAGGAGCCACCATGCCGCGCTATGTCACGGTCGCCGCCGCCCAGATGGGCCCGAACAACGAAGGAGCGTCGCGCGAGGAGATCGTCGAGCGCATGCTCGTACTGCTCGAGCGCGCGACGCGCGAGGGCGTCGAGCTCATCGCCTACCCCGAGATGGCGCTGACGACCTACTTCCCGAAGAAGATCCGCCGCGACTTCGATCAGTTCTTCGAGACCGAGGTGCCGCCCAAGGCGCTGGAGCCGCTGCTACGACGGGCGGCCGAGGCACGCGTCGCGGTGCACGTCGGTTTCTGCGAAAAGGCCGACGGCAAGTACTTCAATTCGGCGCTGCTCACGGATCGCGACGGCCGGCTCTGTGGGACCTTCCGGAAGATTCACCTGCCAGGCACGAAGGCGCCCGACGGCTTCGCGCAGGTCCACGAGCCCTACTACTTCGCCCACGGCGACACCGGCTACCGCGTCTGGGACTGCGCCGCTGCCCGGGTCGGCATCGCGATCTGCCAGGATCGTCGCTACCCCGAAAGCTATCGCGCGCTCGCGCTGCAGGGCGCGGAGATCATCCTGATCGGTTACAACACGCCGATCTCCGCGCTGGCGCTGGACCTCAACGAGCTGTGCATGCGCGCCGGCGCCTACGCCAACGCATGCTTCGTCGTCGGCATCGCGAAGGCCGGTATCGAAGACGGGGTGGAGCTGATCGGCGGGTCGTGCGTGATCAACCCGCAAGGACAGGTCGTGGCCAAGGCGTCGACAACCGGCGACGAGCTGATCACCGCGCGCATCGACCTCGACCTGATGACGCCCGTGCGCAAGCGCTGGAACTTTCTCGGGCGCCGCCAGCCGCAGCACTACGGCATCTTGCTGCAGCCGGTGACGGAGAAGGAGCCGAATCGATGAAGCCACGACCGTCTAGTGCAGGCCACCCACGGCGCGAGCCGATCTCGCGAACGTCGCTCCAATGACCGCGCGCGGCGTCGACCTCGTCGTCAAAGGTGGCCGCGTCGTCACGGCGAGCGACGTGCTGGACGCCGGCGTCGCGATCGCGGGCGGACGCATCGTCGCGCTGGCGCCCGACGAGTGGCTGCCGCCCGCGGATCGTGTGATCGACGCCACCGGCAAGCTTGTCTTTCCCGGGCTGATCGACTGCCACCTGCACGTCGGCCCTGAGTACGACGACTGGAAAGTCTCCGCGATGGCGGCCGCACGCACGGGACTGACGAGCATCGTGCCGTTCGTCAACTACACCGCGGGCGAGTCACTGCCCCGGGCGACTCGGCGGCTGCGCGAGGAGGCCGAAGCCAACGCCGTGACCGACTTCGGCTTCCACTTCATCCTGGAGCACGAGCCCGCGATCCTCGACGGCCTCGCCGAGTCCGTCGAGCTCGGCGTGCGCTCGTTCAAGATGTTCATGACGTACAAGAAACGTGGCAAGCGCATGGTCTCCGACGAATTTCTGTGCAAGGCGATGGAACAGATCGCCGCGCTCGGTGCCGTCTGCCAGATCCACGCGGAGAACGGCGACATCCTCTGCTATCTCGAGGACAAGGCCATCGCCGAGGGCCGCACCAAGCCCACCGATTTTCCCGCGACGTGCCCCGACTGGGCGGAAGAAGAAGCGATCAACCGCGCGATCCTCATCGGTCGCCTCACGAATTGTCCCGTCTATATCGTCCACCTCTCGACGCGACTCGGGCTGGAGCGCATCCAGCGCGCGCAGGCCGAGGGCCAGCGTGTGTGGACGGAGACGTGCCCGCAGTACCTGCTGCTGAGCGACGAGGAAATGGCGACACTCGGCCCGTTCGCGAAAATCGGCCCGCCGCTGCGCCCGGCCCACGGCCGCGACCGCGAGGCGATGTGGGCGGGCTCCGCCGGGGGCTTCATTCACACGATCGCCAGCGATCACGCGCCGCGGCTGCCGAAATTCAAGGAGCCCGGGCGGACGAACATCTTCGTCGATGCGCAGGGCGTGCCGATTCCCTTCGGCGCGCCGTCACTCGAGACGCTGGCGCCGCTCGTCTGGCACGAGGGTGTCGTCAAGCGCGGCCTGCCGCCGTCGTGGATGGCGCGCGTGCTTTCGGAGAATCCGGCGCGCATCTTCGGCCTGTTCCCGCGCAAGGGCGCAATCCGCGTCGGCGCCGACGCGGATCTCACGATCTGGGATCCGGGTGCCGCATGGACGATCCGCCAGCGTGATCATCTCAGCATGGCCGGCTACACGCCGTACGAGGGCTGGGGCATACGCGGACGCGCGTGGACCACGCTCGTGCGCGGTCAGGTCCTGCTGAACGCCGCCGGCGAGCTCGAGCAGAAGCCCGGGTTCGGCCAGTACCTGCCCGAGCAGCCGCCGGTCGCACCGCTTGCGGGACGGTTGGCGTGAAGGCGGTCGGCGCAATCACGATCGGACAGACGCCGCGCGGCGACATCGTCGGCGAGATGGAAAAGATTCTCGGTCCCGGTATGCGCCTCGTCGAAGCCGGCGCGCTCGACGGTCTCTCGCGCGCGGACATCGACGCGCTGGCTCCGGCCCCCGGCGACACCGATGCGCTCATCACGCACCTGCGCGACGGCACGAACGTCCTCGTCGCGAAGCGGCGCATCGTCCCCCGCCTGCAGGCCTGTCTCGATCGTCTGGCGACCGACGTCGACGCCTTCGTGATTCTCTGCGCCGGCGTTTTTCCCCCGTTCACCAGCCGCCGCCCCGTGCTGCTCCCCGAGCGCTGTCTGGCCGCGATGGTCGATGCGACCTTCGATGGTGGACGCCTCGGCGTGCTCGTGCCGATCGTGGAGCAGGTCGACTCATCGGCGAAGCGGTGGGCGGGCGTGGATGCGCGCGTGCTCGTCACCGTCGCCTCGCCATACGACGATCCGTCGCGCCTGATCGCCGCGTGCGAGACGTTGCGGCGCGGCGGCGTGTCGCTGGTCGTCATGGAATGTCAGGGCTTCACGAGCGCGATGAAGCAGGTCGTGCGTGATGTGACCGGGGCCCCGGCGCTGCTGCCCGCGAGCGTCCTCGCGCGGTTCCTTGCCGAGCTGGTCTAGAAATCTTCCGCGGTTCTGACGGGAGGGTCGACATGCGCCGGATGACGTTGATGCTCGCCACCGCCGTGATCCTTGGTGCGGCGGCGGGCGCGATCGGTGTTCGCACGCTGAGCGCTCAACAGGAAACCGAGCAGCGGCGAGTTCTCGTGGCCGCCGACTTGATCGACATTCCGGGATACGAAGTGCGTATCTGGCGCACCGACATCGGACCGGGCGTCGTCGGGGCCAAGCACTATCACCCGGGAACCGAGTGCAATTACGTCCTCGAGGGTGTGATGACTCTCGAGAAAGAGGGCGAGTCGCCCGTCAACCTCAAAGCCGGTGACGCTCACTGCGCACGGCCGCGCCAAGTGCTCGTTCCCCGGAACGCCAGCCAAA
>Ga0310810_10000134_pt1 | contig 76785 bp, 67 predicted proteins | sample NCmetagenome_FD_207641 | JGI IMG/M metagenome (GOLD analysis project Ga0310810, IMG submission 207641) | Soil microbial communities from experimental microcosm in Duke University, North Carolina, United States - NC | ecosystem: Engineered > Artificial ecosystem > Soil microcosm > Unclassified ...
CCCGCGAGGCGATCCGGGGTTCCGACCCATTCCTTCGGAAGGGGGCCATGACCCTCGTCGAGGCGTTGGACCTGCCGGAAGCCCTCCCCGACCTTCTGCCCCTGCTCCAGGATCCGGACCCGGAGCTCCGTTGCGAGGCGATCGAGACGATCACCTGCTTCAATGGACGCGAGACGCTGGGCGCGATCCTCGCCCGGATCGAGGACGACTCGGGCAAGATCCGCGCCGTTGCAGCCCGACGCGCCTGCGACCTCGGATCGCGCGACGAGGTGCTTCCGTTCCTGAACCGGGCGATCGAGAAGACGGGGATCGACAAGGCGCTCGTGTCGGCCCTGGCCCGGATCCGGACGCGCGCCGACGTGCCCCGTTTCATGGAGGCCCTCCGCCACCCCGATCAGGACGTCCGCGACACGGCCCTGCGCTCCCTGGCGGCGCTCCGCGACAAGTCGGCGCTGTCGGCGATCCTTCCCCTGCTGGAGGAGCAGGATCCGGAGCTCCGCTTCGCCGCGATCCGGACCTTGGACGCCCTGGAGGCCCCGGAAGCGATTCCCGCCTTCCGGCACGCCCTGCTCGACCCCGACGGTGATATCCGCACCGCCGCCATCCGGGCCCTCGTCACGCTCCGAGCGCCGAACGTCGCGCCGGACCTCGAGCGCTTCCTGGACCAGGAAGACGTCGGCGTGAGACGGGTGGCCGCCCATGCGCTGGGGCAAGTCGGCTCCCGCTCGGCCATCCCGAGGCTCCGGGAAGCGCTGGAAGACCCGGACTTCGTCGTCCGCCAGGGTGCCGCCCGGGCGCTCGGGCTCCTCGGGGCGCGGGAGGCTCTGCCGGAGCTCCTGGAGCTGCTCCGCCGTTCGGAAGCCAACGGGGACAGCCACGACGGCGTCGTGGAGGCGCTGGCGACGCTGGGCGCCCGCGAGGCGCTTCCCGACCTGCTCCGGCTGCTGCTTCATCAGATCCGGGCCCAGCAGGACCCCGGGGCCGTCGTCGAGGGACTCCGGCGCCTCGACCCGGCGGCCGCCGGCGCGGCGCTGATCCGTTTCCTCGACCAGGGTGTCTTCACGCCCCAGTACATCGACGCGGCGCTGCAGCGCCTCTATCGCCACGATCGGGACTACCGGGGCCACTGTTACGGCGGGCCGCCGCCCACGCCGCAACGCCTGGCGATCCAGGCCCTCATCGATCTAGGCTGCCGGGAGGCGATTCCGACTCTGCGCCGCCTGGCCCGGGAGGACGAGGAGTCCGTTCGCGGCGAGGCCATCCAGGGGCTCTGCGCGCTGTCCGGGCCCGACTCGGCCGCGGAGTTGATTCCGCTGCTTTCGACCGCCCCCGATGGCGCCAAGACCGCCGTGATGGCGCGGCTGGAGCTCCTGGGCTGTCGCGACGCCCTTCCCGCACTGCGGCCGTTCCTCCGCGATCGAAACCCGATGCTCCGGCTTTCCGCCGCCGTCGCCGGTGCCCATCTTGGAGGTCCGGAGTTCCACCCGGAGCTCCGTCCGCTCCTCGACGATCCGCTGCTCTTCGTCCGGACCGGGGTTGCCGGGGCGCTGTGCCGGAACGGCGATCGGAGCGGCCTCCCCCTCTTGATGCAATTGGGAAGCCAGTTGGAGTCGCTGAACGCGCTTCGCGCGCCGGCAGCCTGGCAACGCCTCGCGACGCGTCCCCTGCCCGGCCCCTTGCGCGGCGATGTCCGTCAGGTCCTGGCGGCGATCGCGAAGGACGCGGGCCTGTCCTTGGAGCTGCCGGAGGACTTCGACTCCCGCGAGCGCGATCAGCAGTTCAGTCCCGATCGCTTCCCGTCCGTCCTGGACCTCCTGCTCCATCTCGACGACGCCACCTTCGTCCTCGAGAAGGACCGCCTGCGCTTCCTGCCGCGGGGGGACGCCTGGAAGTTCTGGGAAGCCTGGGCGAAGGACCTGAAGTGATCCCGCGGCGCTAGCGGAAGGCCCCCTCCCGCATCGGCGTGCCCGTTTCGACGTAGGTCTTGAGGTTGCTGAGGATCCAGGGCCAGACGGCCGGCTCGGTGGCGCAACGGTAGGTTTCCTTTGCGGAGCCGAAGCGGTCGTGCACGAGCGTCAGCTCCGTGCGGTCCTTCCGCTCGGCGATCTCGTAGGTGACCCGCGTCTCCGGCTCGCCCGGAATCAGCCGGTACGTCTGCACGAGCTTCTGCCGGGGGACGACCTCGAGGACCTTGCCTCCCAGCTTTCCGCCCAGGAACTCCCAGCGCCCGCCCTTGCGCAGCTCCACTCGGTGCGGGTCCGTGTACCAGCGCTTCAACTCCTTCGCCCGGGTCAGGGCCTTCCACACCCTCGCCGGCGAGGCGTGGATCCAGAAGGTAAACCGTGCTTCGCGCAGGCTCATCAGGGGATCTCCAGAATGACCTACTAAAGCCCGGAGAGCGGCGACGTGGCCGGGTACTGTCCAAAACGGATTGGCCACAGAGCCCTCGGAGCCCAGCAGAGGACATTCTGCTCTGGGGGCTCTGTGGGCTCCGTGGCCAATCCGTTTGGAGACACGACCTAGCGGCGGCGCTTTTCCAGCACCGCCGCGACGTCGTCGAACGTCACGCCCGTGCTGAAGAGCAGCAGCAGGTAGTGGTAGAGGACGTCGGCGCCCTCCTCGGCGATCTCGCCCTTCTTCTTGGAGCGGACCGCCATCTCCAGCTCGCAGACCTCCTCGATCAGCTTCTCGCGCAGGCGCGCGGGATCGTCGAGCAGGCGGTTGGTGTACGAGCCCTTCTTGGGCTTCCGCTTGCGGTCCGCGAAGGTCGCGAGCAGCTCGTCGATGGCCGGGTGCGCGCGCCAGGGCGTCGCGGTCCAGCAGGTGGCCTTGCCCGTGTGGCAGGCCGGCCCCTCCTGGATCACCCGTGCCAGGATCGTGTCTTTGTCGCAGTCGTAGTGGAGGCTCACGAGTTTCTGGACGTGGCCCGACTCCTCGCCCTTCTTCCAGTACTTCCCCCGCGAGCGGCTCCAGTAGTGCATGTAGCCGGTCTTCTTGGTGCGGCGCAGCGCCTCCGCGTCCGCCCAGGCCATCATGAGGACGTCGTTCGTCCGCGCGTCCTGGGCGATCACCGGGATCAGTTTCTTCGGGGCGGCCTTCATCGGATCAGAAGCCCCTTCCCGCGGAGCATCTCCTTCACCGCCTTCACCGTCGTGGTGCCGTAGTGGAAGATCGACGCCGCCAGGGCCGCGTCCGCCTTGCCGCGCGTGAGGACGTCGTGGATGTGCTCCGCCGAGCCGCAGCCGCCCGAGGCGATCACCGGGATCGGCACCGCCTCCGCCACCGCGGCCGTCACCTCGAGGTCGTATCCGTTCGTCGTGCCGTCGGCGTCGATGCTCGTCAGCAGGATTTCTCCGGCGCCCAGGTCGGCCACCCGCTTGGCCCACTCGACCGTGTCGAGCCCCGTGGGCTTGGACCCCGCGTGCGTGAACACGCGGTGCTTCCCGCCCTCGCGCTTGGTGTCGATCGCGATGACCACGCACTGCGCGCCGAAGTCGCGCGACGCCTCGGTGATGACCTGCGGGGTCTGGACCGCCGCCGTGTTGAGCGAGATCTTGTCCGCGCCCGCGCGCAGCGTCTCCTTCACGTCCTGGTAGGTCCGGACGCCGCCGCCGATCGTGAGCGGGATGAAGAGGCGCTCCGCGGTGCGCCGGGCGATGTCGTGCATCGTCTTCCGGGCCTCGAGGGTCGCGGTGATGTCCAGGAAGACGATCTCGTCCGCCCCCTCCTGCTCGTAGCGCTCCGCCAGCGCGGGGGGATCGCCCACGTCGGCCAGGTTCTGGAACTTGACGCCCTTGACGACCCTCCCGGCCTTCACGTCCAGGCAGGGGATGATGCGCTTGGTGAGCATTACTTCTTCCAGTGGACCTTGCCCTTGGTCGACTGCAGCTCTCCCGCGGGGCGCGTCGCCTGGTGCAGCGCCATCCCGAAGGCCTTGAAGGTGGCCTCGTTGATGTGGTGGAAGTTCTTCCCGCGGTGCACCAGGTTGTGCAGCGTGATCCGGGCCTCGAGCGCCAGGCTGCGGAAGAAGTGCTCCAGCATCTCGTCGGGCAGGTCGACCTGGCAGTACGGGCGGTCGACCAGGTCGACGCTCACCGTCACGAGCGCCTCGTCCATCGGGATCGTCGCGGTGCCGACGCGCTGCACCGGGCGGCCTTCGAGCGCCACCCGGAGCACCTTGCCGATCGTGAGCGCGACGTCTTCCACGATGTGGTGGTTGAAGTCGCCCCCGGCCTTGATCTCGAGGTCGAACTTGCCGAAGCGGGCGACGGACTCCAGCATGTGCTTGAGCCACTTGTCGGGCAGGTCGATCGAGTACTTCCCCGTGCCGTCGAGGTCCAGGCGGACCGTGACGTCCGTTTCCTTGGTCTTCCTTGAGAGTTTCTTCGAGCGGCTCATTGAGCGAGGGCCCTTGCTGCGCTGAATTCAATCCTGCCTTTGTAGAGCGCGGAGCCGGCGATGATACCATAGGCCCCGAGTTCTTTAAAGCGGGCGACGTCGTCCATCGTGGTCACGCCCCCCGAGAAGACCACCGGCTTCGTCGACGCCTCGATGACGTCGCGCACGGGCGTCCAATCGACGCCTTGCCCCCGGCCTTCCACGGCGACGTTCGTGTAGAGGTACCCGGCCAGCGGCAGCGCGTTCGCCTTCGCCAGGAACTCCACGACGTCGACGCCCGCCTTCGACTGCCAGCCTTCGATCATGATCTCGCGGCCCTTGCCGTCGATCGAGACCATGATGCGGTTCGGGAACGCGGCGGCCATCTCCACCAGCCAGGCCCAGTCGCGGATCGCCTTGGTCCCCACGATCGCCCGCTCGGCCCCGCCGTCGAGCACCGTCCGCAGCGCCTTCTCGTCGCGGACCCCGCCGCCCCACTGGACCTTCGCGCGCGACTTGGACGAGCGCGACGTGATCAGCGTCAGCGCCGGAAGGTTGTTCCCCTCCCCGAGGGCGGCGTTGAGGTCGACCACGTGCAGCCACTCCGCCCCGAGGTCGAGCCAGCGCGTCGCGATCTCGGCGGGCTTGCCGTACACGATCTCGACCGTGCGGTGCTGCTTCGCCTCGAGCTTGACGATCTCTCCGTTCCAGAGATCCATTGCTGGGAAGATGATCATTCCGCACCCCCGACCCTCTCCGGATTGGCTACAGAGGACACAGAGCGCACAGAGAAGAATGCCTCTGTTCCGGATCCGGACACAGAGAATCCGCTCTGTGTCCTCGGTGGCCAGAAAGCGGGGATCATGCGTGCTTCTCGGCGTAGGCAACGAAGTTGCGGACCACGCGGAAGCCGACGTCGCTCGACTTCTCCGGGTGGAACTGCACCGCCCAGACGTTCTTCCCGACCGACGCCGACGCGAACTTGTCCCCGTAGTCCGTCGTCGCGATGCAGGGGTCCGAGCATTCCGACGGCGCGAACGAGTGGACGAAGTAGAAGAACGCGTCCCGGGGCACGCCCTCAAAGGGGCCCGTCCCCGCGTGACGCACGGCGTTCCAGCCGATGTGGGGCAGGCGCTGGTGGCGCAAGCGCCGCACGCGGCCCGGGAAGAGGCCGAAGCCCTTCCCCTCGCCCTCATCGCTCGATTCGTAGAGGATCTGCATGCCGATGCAGATCGCGAGGGCGGGCAGGCCGGCCGCGAGCTTCGCCTTCAGCTCGTCCCGGAACGGGGCGATCTGCTCGGCGACCTTTCCGAAGGCCCCGACGCCGGGAAGCACCAGCGCCTTCGCGGCCAGGATCTTCGCGGGCTCGGTCTCGACCGAGACGCTCGCGCCCGCGCGCTCCAGGCACTTCTTGATGCTGTGGATGTTGCCGACGCCGTAGTCGAGCAGAGTCAGGGGGAGCATGAGACCTTCCAGTTCTTGAGCTCCGCGACGAAGCGGTCGGAGTGCTCGGGCCGTCCGACCGTAACGCGGAGGTACCGTTCCAGACCCTTGAAGTCGCCCATGGCCCGGGTGATGACGCCCCGGTCCGCCAGGTACTGCCGCGCCGGCTCCGAGGGCACGCCCAGGTCCACGATCAGAAAGTTCGCGTCCGTCGGCTCGGGCCGGAAGCCCAGATCCCGGAGCCGCTCCGCGAGCCGCACGCGCTCCTCGCGCACGACGCGAACCGACTCCTTCACGAACGCCCTGTCCGCCAGCGCCTCGAGCGCGACCGCCTCGCTCAGCGAGCCCAGCGAGAGCGGCGTCTTCGCGCACTCCAGCTTCTGCAGCAGCTTGCGGTTGGCGAGCGCGTAGCCCACCCGAAGACCCGCGAGCCCGTGGGCTTTCGAGAAGGTCCGGGTGACGATCAGGTTGTCGTAGCGGCGCACCTGCGAGGCGAAGTCCTGCCCGCAGAAGTCGGCGTAGGCCTCGTCCACCACCACCACGCCGGGCGATTCCGGCAGGATCCGCTCGAGGTCCGCCTTCGGGAACGCGTTGCCCGTCGGGTTGTTCGGCGACGCGATGAACGTGATCTTTGGCCGGGCCCGGACGATCTGCTCGACGTCGAGCTGCCACGAGGGCGCCAGCAGAGGGATCTCCACCGGGCGGCCCATGTGCACCTTCGCGAAGAAGGCGTACATCACGAACGCCGGGGTCGGGATGACGATCGCGTCGCCGGGGTCGCAGAAGGCCTTGCAGACGACGTCCAGCACCTCGTCCGAGCCGTTGCCCACCAGGACCTCGCCGGGCGAGAGCCCATGCTCCTTCGCCAGCGCCGTGCGGAGCTCGTCCGACATGCTGCTCGGGTACTGGGTCAGGTCGAGGGTGCCGAGGCGCTTCGCCGCGCGGTCCAGGGCCGGGTTGCGGCCGACGAGGTTGGTGTTCGCGTCCAGCAGCAGCGCGCCGCGCTGCGTGCACGGGTAGACCTGCGGCTCCAGCCCGGCGATCGAGCGGCGGACGAGGGTTTCAACGTCCAAGACGCACCTCGATCGATCGGAGGTGCGCCTGGAGATTTTCGATGCGGGCCAGGATCGTCGCCGTCGGGGCGACGTTCTGGAGCCCTTCCTTGGAGAGCATCTGGTAGAAAAGCGTGCGCGTGAACGTGTTGGCCGAGAGGCCGCCGCGGCGCAGCGCCTCGCCGTAAGTGGGCAGGATCGCGTTGGGGCCGACGCCGTAGTCGCCCACCGCGACCGGCGAGTACTCCCCGAGGAACACCGAGCCCGCGGCCTTCAGGCGCTTGAGGATCTCGATCGGGTTCTTCGTCGACACCGTGAGGTGCTCGGCGGCGAACTCGTTCGTGAAGGCGATCGCCTCGTCGAAGGAGCCGGCGACGAGCAGCGCGCCCTGGGTCGACATCGACTTCCGGATGATTTCGGCGCGCTCGCAGAGCTTCGCCTGCGCCTCCATCTCGGCGTCGACCTCCTTCGCCTGCTGCTCGCTCGTCGTGACGAGGACGCAGCAGGTGTCGGGCGCGTGCTCCGCCTGCCCGATGAGCTCGGCCGCGATGAACTTCGCGGACGTCGTGCCGTCCGAGAGGACGAGCAGCTCCGTGGGGCCGGCCAGGAAGTCGATCGCCACCTCGTGCTGGACCTTCTGCTTTGCCGCGGTCACGTAGACGTTGCCCGGACCGGCGATGATCTCGCACTTCGGCACCGTCGGCGTCCCGTAGGCCATCGCGAAGACCGCCTGCGCGCCGCCGACCTTGTAGATGTGGGCAACCCCGCAGACCATCGCGGCGAAGAGCACCGCGTCGGGGATCACGCCCTTCTCGTTCGGGGGCGTGCAGAGGATGAGCTGCTTCACGCCGGCCACCACCGCGGGCGCCGCCGCCATGATGACGCTCGAGGGGTAGACCGCCAGGCCGCCCGGGACGTAGAGGCCCGCGCGGTCGAAGGGCACGATCTGCTTGCCGAGGCTCACGCCCTTGATCGGCTGGATCTCGAAGCTCTTCGCGAGGTCCTGCTTGTGGTATCGGACCACGCTGTCGTACATCGTGCGGATCGCGACCTGGACGTTCTGCGGAAGCCGCTCTTCGGCGGCGGCGACTTCCTCCGCCGTGACCTCGAAGCTCGGCAGGTCGACCTTATCGAACTTCTTCGTCAGGGCGCGGATCGTGCCGTCGGGGTCCTTCCGGAACTCGGCCAGGATCTGGTCGACGGTCTCGGAGACGCCGCCCGACAGAGCCCCTCTGCGGGAGGTGTACCGGGCGCGGATTTCCGGAGTCAGCCTCGTGACCGGGGTCACGGGACCATCCTCTCGATCGGCAGCACCAGGATGCCGGTCGCGCCCGCCTTCTTGAGCTGAGGAACGAGGGCGTTGATGTGGTCCTCGTCCACGACCGCGTGGACCGCGACCATGCCCTTTTCGGCCAGGCTCACGACCGTCGGGCTCTTGAGCCCGGGGATGAGCGTCACGATGGCCGTCAGCTGCCTCTCCGGGACGTTGGCCATCAGGTAGCGCTTCCGCAGCGCGTTCTCGACGCTGTCGAACGCGTGGACCAGGTCTTCGGCGTGCTGTCGAACTTCGCCCTTCGCCGAGGGTCCGGCGATGAACACGGCCCAGGACTGGAGGATCGTATCCAGCTCGATCAGATGATTCTGCTTGAGCGTGGAGCCCGTCTGCGTCAGGTCCGTGATCAGGTCCGCCACGCCGATGGACGGCGTGATCTCGGTCGCGCCCGTGACGGGAACGACGCTGACCTTCTTCTTCTTTCCCTCGAAGAACTTCCGGGTCAGGTTCGGGAACGCCGTCGCAACCCGCGCGCCCGCGGGGACCTTGGCGATGGAGCTGATGCCCGAGTGCTCCGGTGCCGCGACGACCAGCTTGCAGTGACCGTACTTGAGGTCGAGCAGCTTCTCGACCTTGCAGCCGGTCTCCTCGATGAGGTCGAGACCGGTGACCCCGACGTCGGCGGCCCCCAGCTCGACGAACTCGGGGATGTCGGCGGCGCGGGCGAAGAGGACCTGGTACTTCCCCCCGTTCGTGGTGGCGATCAGGGTTCGGTCGGTCTGCCGGGGGACCCGGAGCCCGACGTCCCGGAGGAGTTCCAGGGTCTCCTCCATCAGGCGGCCTTTGTTCGGAACGGCGATTTTGAGAGGTGGCATATTTTGTGGCGGTTTTATAACAAAACTGTTGACAGCACGGAAGGGGAAATCTATATATATCCCTGCCTGGTGATTCGATTCCCAGGGGGCAACACCCGTTCCCATTCCGACCACGGTCGTTAAGCCCCTGGGGCCGATGATACTGCTGGGAATAACTTCGGCGGGAAAGTAGGTTATTGCCAGGCTATAAAAAAGCCCTCCCTGCGGAGGGCTTTTTTATTTCCCCGGACCCGACCGCGAAAGCGGCTCCCCTGCCGAAATCCCCCGCCTGCGCCCCGCGACAGTGCTACACTCTAGTGAAACCAATGTCCGGAGCCATCGTCGTTTCCCAAGGCCGATGACTGAATCGAAGAGCGGAACTTCCCCCGGCACCCCCGTTCGCCGGTGGCAAATCCGTCTCCTGGCGGCTCTTTTCCTAATGGGCGCCGCTGCCGTCCCCGTCGCGCTGTTCCTGAGGCCCCGGAATCCCGCGGAGTCCCGGCCCTCCCCGTCCTGGAAGCCGCTCTATACCGCGGAGCACGCGACCTATCTGGAACGCGTCAAACCGCTGCTCCACTCGAAATGCGTGTCCTGCCACGGGCCGGAGCGCCGGCAAGGAGGCCTGCGCCTCGATGCCGCCCCCGAGATCCTCAAGGGCGGTCGCCACGGCGCGGCCGTCGTCGCCGGAAAACCGGAGCGGAGCCTTCTCGTTCAACGGCTCACGGCCGCGGGCGACGAACGGATGCCGAAAGAGGGCCCGGCGCTTTCCCCGGACGAGATCCAGGTGCTGCGGCGCTGGATCGAGGACGGGGCGAAGGCTCCCGATGAACCCGTGCCCTCCCCGCTGGCCCGCCACTGGGCCTTCCAGACTCCCCGGCTTCCGGAGCTCCCCAAGGACGTCCCCGCCGAATGGAAGAATCATCCGATCGACGCCTTCCTCGCCCAGGAGTACGGCCGCAAGGCGCTTCGCCCGGTCCCGCCCATGGACCCGGGGCGGCTCCTTCGCCGCGTCAGCCTCGACCTGACGGGGCTTCCTCCGACGCTCGACGAGCTGCAGGCCTTCCTGAAAGACCCGTCCCCCGACGCCTACGTCCGGGCCGTCGACCGCCTGCTGGACAGTCCGCGCTACGGCGAACGCTGGGCCCGCCACTGGATGGATGTCTGGCGTTACAGGGACGAAGACTACCGGGTGAACGACAAGGGCCAGCCCATTCTCGTCGAGTGGGGGAGCATGTTCCTCTGGCGCTGGCGGGATTGGATCATTGAGTCCCTGAACGGGGACAAGGGCCTGGACCGCATGATCCAGGAGATGGTCGCCGGCGACGAGCTGGATTCCGAGAGCCAGTCGGTGCGGGCTGCCGCGGGCCTTCTCGTCCGGAGTTACTACGAACACAGCAGGGAAATCTTCCTGACGGACATTGTCGATCACCTCCCCCGCGCCTTCCTGGGGATCAGCCTGAACTGCGCGCGCTGCCACGATCACCGCTTTGATCCGATCACGCAGCAGGAGTATTACCAGTTCCGAGCCTTCTTCGAGCTCGTGTCCCTCAAGGACCGGTCCACGCTGCCGCCGGGCGCCACCGCGCTCGTGGCCCCGCTGACCGTGACGGGCACCATCGACCTGCAGAAGGATCTGCAAACCTATCTGCTGGAACGGGGAGACCCGAAGCAGCCGGTCACCGACAAGCCGCTGCTGCCCGGCGTTCCCCAGGTCCTCCAGTCGGCGCCCCTCGTCCAGGCGTCCCCGGCGGCCGGGATCGTCAGCAGCGGTCGTCGCCTCTCGCTCGCCAACTGGATGATCGACCCCCGCAATCCGCTGACGGCCCGCGTCGCCGTCAACCACATCTGGGCCCGCCATTTCGGAACCGGTCTCGTGTCGACGTTGAGCGAGTTCGGGGTTCGCGGCACGCCGCCCACTCATCCGGCGCTCCTCGACTGGCTGGCCGTCGAATTCCCCCGCCACGGGTGGAAGCAGAAATGGCTTCACCGGCTCATCGTCACCTCGAGGGCCTACCAGCTGCATTCCGCGCAGGGCGCGGAGTCGGAGGCCAACCTGCGGCGGGATCCCGAGAATCGCTGTCTCTGGAGGTATCCATCGCACCGGGTGGAGACGGAAGTCCTCCGGGATTCCTTGCTCAGCCTGGCGGGCCGCCTGGACGGCCGCCTGGGGGGCCGGAGCGAGAAGCCGGAGGTCGCGGAGTCGAGCCCCCGGCGCAGCCTCTACTTCCGCACGTGCCGGGCCGAGCCCGTCGAGTTTGTCTGCCAGTTCGATCCCCCGAGCATGGATGAATGCTACGGGCGATCCGTCAGCATTCTTCCGCAGCAGGCGCTGGCCATGATGAACAGCGAGTTCGTCTGGCGCCAGGCGGAAGCGATCGCCTCGCGGATCGGGGCGGCTTCGGGAAACTTCATCGAGACGGCGTTCCTGTTGATCCTCTGCCGCCCGCCCACGGCGCTGGAGCGAGCCCGGACCGAGGAATTCCTGGCCGGCGGGAGCTCCGAGACGGACGCCCGTCTGCGGACCTACGTCGTCCATGCCTTGCTGAACCACAACGATTTCATTCACTTGCGTTGAACGACCATGAGGAATCCTGACGGCGTCTCCGGACCCAGCCCGATCGGCCGGCGTCGATTCCTGACCGACGTGGGAATGGGCGTCACGGGCATGGCGCTGCAAGGGCTCTTCGCCGAGGAGCTGGCGGCCAAGTCCGTGCTCCCGCGACTTCCCTCCAAGGTCGACCAGGTGATCTGGCTCTTCATGGCGGGCGGCGTCAGCCACATGGAAGGCTTCGACCCCAAGCCCGCCCTCAACACCTGGGGAGGCAAGACCATCGGCCAGAGTCCCTATGTGGACTCGCTCGCCCGGAATCGCCTGGCGAAGAAAGACGCCGGTCCGGAGTTGAAGTACGACACGCGGATCCTGCCGCTCCAGATCGGCTATCGGAAATACGGCCAGTGCGGCCTCGAGGTCAGCGACTGGTGGCCGCACGTGGCGGCCTGCGCGGACGACCTGAGCGTCGTCCGCTCCCTGTGGACCACGGACACGGAACATTCCGCCGTTCGCCAGTTCCATACCGGGCGCTCCATCCGGCTCTCCGGGGAGCCCTGCCTGGGCTCCTGGGTTAACTACGGTCTGGGCCGTCTCAATCAGAACCTTCCGGCCTTCGTGGTCCTCGGCCAGCACCCGACCAGTTTCCAGGGAGGCCTCACCTCCCACCAGGCCCAGTATCTCGGCAGCCGCTACGACGGCGTCCCGATCAACGTCGACCCCCAACGCGTGCTTCCGTACCGTCCCGAGCGGGTCCACGCGTCCCGCGACGCCCAGAAGCGCGAAGTCGACCTTATCGTCGACCTGAACCGCCTGGCGGCCGTCGAGTACCCCGACGACCAGGACCTTCAGGCCCGGATCCAGAGCTATGAACTGGCGTTCCGGCTCCAGTCCGCGCTCCCGGACATCGTGCGTCTCGACGACGAGCCGGAGGAAACCAAGAAGCTGTACGGCATGGACGACCCCGTCACCCGTCCCTTCGCGGAACAATGTCTGGTGGCGCGGCGCCTTGCAGAACGAGGCGTCCGCTTCATCCAGCTCTATCACGGGACGAATCCCCTCTTCGATTCCGGCGACTGGGATGCCCACGAGAAGCTGCGCGAGAACCACACCCGGCAGTGCGCCAAGGTCGACCGGCCCATTGCGGGACTCCTGAGAGATCTGAAGCGTCGCGGCATGTTCGACCGGACGCTCGTCGTGTGGGCCACCGAATTCGGCCGCACCCCCAACATCGACATCCGCACGCCCTGCGGGCCGCCGGACCAGAATGTCCGGACCGGGCGCGACCACCACATCCACGGATTCTCCGCCTGGATGGCCGGCGCGGGCGTTCGTCCCGGGGTCATCCACGGCGCGACGGACGAGCTCGGATTCCACGCGGTGGAGCATCCCCACTACGTCACCGACCTCCATGCCACCGTTCTGCATCTCATGGGGCTCGACTCCGCCAAGCTGGAGATCCCGGGACGCAAGCGGCTGGAAATGGACCACGGGGCGGTGATTCGGGAGATCCTGGCTTGAACGCCGACTGTTCCCTCCGTTGTCGGATATAATTCCGCCATTGGAACCCGCCGCCGTTTCCTCCGGAAGTCCCGACCCGCAGCGAGGATCCCGTCTCCGCGGCCTGGACGCGCTGCGCGGAATCGCCGCGATTGCCGTGGTGCTCCACCACTACACGGGACGCTACCCCCAGATCACCCGGAACCCCCTGGACCTGATCGCCTCGTTTCCCGACGGCCACTACGGCGTCGACCTCTTCTTCATTATCAGCGGCTTCGTCATCACCCTCACGCTGGACCGGACGCGCAATCTGTATGACTTCGTCGGGTCCCGGGTGGCGCGCCTCTGGCCGGCCTACCTGGCCTGCATGGCGCTGACGGTGACCATCGTCGCCCAGGCGCACGTCCCCTGGGGCGCCCCGCTGAATCAGCCCACGATCCTCGCCAACATGACGATGATGCCCGACCTCTTCGACCGCTGGTCCATCGACGGATCCTACTGGTCGCTGTTCTACGAGCTCATCTTCTACGTTCTTGCGGCGGCCGGCTTCTTCCTCGCCCGCGGCCGGGGCACGGAGTTTCTCTGCCTGTGCTGGCTGCTGGCGGGGGTCGCCGTCAGAGTCCTGATCCTGCGGGAGTCCATCGGGCGCTCCGGATACGAATTGGAGATGTACTTCGCCCTGCGCTTCGCGCCGCTCTTCGTCATCGGCGTCATGCTGCAGCGCATCCGGAGCGGCAGGGGCGCCCGGGCGGCCTGGGCGGTCCTGGCGGCGGCCTGGGCCTGCAGCGCCTTCGGCCCTCCCTACCGCACCTACCACCCGATGCCGCACTGGGGCTATTTCCTGCTGGTCGGCGCCCTCGCGCTGGCGGTGTGGATCGGCACGATGGAGCGCTCCCCTCTGTCGCGGATCCCTCCGCTCCTGTTCCTCGGCGACATTTCCTATCCCCTCTACCTCGGCCACCAGAACCTGGGCTACCTCGTGATCATGAAGCTCACCCGCGCGGGCCTGGGCTCGCATCTCTCGGTGTTGATCACGATCGCACTGGCAATCCTGCTCGCGACGGCCGTGCACTACCTGATCGAGAAACCCGGCCAGAAAGCGGTGCGCTGGCTCTTCGCCAAAGCGCGGCAGCGCTACTTCCCCGTGAGGCCACAAGCGAAACCGGAAGCGGTTTGACCAGGGATCTCAGGATGGATTCTCCGCCGGCGCCCGCCCCCTCGCGCTTTTCCCTCCGGGAGTGGATCGTCGTGGGCGTCATTCTCCTGATCCTCGCCGCGCTCGCTGTCCCCGGATACCTGTCGAGCGCGCGCGCCTCGAACGAACGGGGAGCCTCCACGACGCTCAAGACGTTTTCCACCGCCGAAGCGGATTTCCGCGCCAACGACAAGGACTGGAACCACGTCAACGACTTCTGGACCGCCGACGTCAAAGGGCTCTACACGATGACGAGCGCGGAGAAGCCGGGGACTCCCGGGGACGCGGTGGATCCCGCGATCAAGCTCATCGAACTCCAGGCTGCGGCGGCGGATGCCGACGAGTCGTTCTTCCCCGCCGGCGGGGAGAACATGCCGCTCCGCGCCTTCGCCTCCCCCGCGGTCCGCCAAGGCTTCTGGTACGCGGCGCTGACGTTGGACTTGAGCGTGACGGGCAAGGACTCCACCTACCGGCGGGATACGGGCGGCACGCCGACGATGGGATCCTGCCACAACACGAACAAATTCGGCTTCGTCGCGTTTCCGGATTCGTCCTGGGATGGGAAGTATGTGTTCATCGTCAACGAGAACAACACGATTTTCCGCTTCGCAACCACGGGAAACGTTCGACCCGGCACCGCGATTCCGCCGGGCCTGCAGGAACTTCCCTCGGACTACAAGAACTGGCCGACCGACGAGACGCTGATGCAACCTCGTGGCCTACACGGTCCGGACTGAGGTGAATGAGATGCATCCAGAGACCAAGAGAATGAGCCTGATCACCTGGGTGGTGGTCGCGCTGCTCGTGATCGTCGTCGTCTCCGGACTCCTCATCCCGGGACTATTCACCAGTTGCCGGGTCTCCAACGAACGCACGTCGACGACCTCGCTGAAGACTCTGTCCACCGCCGAATCCGACTTCCGTGCCAACGACCGCGACTGGAATCACGTGAATGATTTCTGGACCGGCGACGTGAAGAGCTTTTACACCATGACCAGCAGCGCCGCCAAGGGCGCCCTGGGGGGGACGGAAGACCCGCCCATCAAACTGATCGAGCTGTCGGTCGCCGCTTCGGACGCGGACGGCTCCCTGGTGGAAGCGGGCGGAGAAAACATGTCGCTGAGCACGTTCACGGTCCCCTCCGCCAAGAGGGGGTATTGGTACGCCGCGATGGACTTCGACCGCTCCTCCTCTTCGGATTCCACCTATAAGGTCGACACGGGCGGGAATCCGTCGATGGGATCCTGTCATCATCTCACGAAGTTCGGCTTCGTCGCCCTGCCCGATTCGGCCTCGGCCGGCCCCTACGCCTACATCGTGAACGAGGGAAACACCATCTACATGACGCCCATGATTCGCATGGGAGGCCCGCGATCGCGGGACCCGCTGCCGGCCCCTCCCGGGTTGAAGTGGGTTCCTCCCGAACTCTTCAGCTGGCCGGACGATCAGACGCTCAAGGCATGGTGGAGCAAGAACGAGTGACGGCTACTTGTCGCTGATGATCCGCAGCTCGGACGCGGCGCCCGGCGCCGGATCGAGCTGGCAGCGCAGCCCGGCGCCCTCGCGCTCCGTCGGGTCCACGCGGATCGAGACGACATGACGGCCCTTCTCGAGCTCCACCTCGGGAGAGGACGACCGCCGCCCGTCGAGCCAGACGCCCAGCCCCGTCGCGTTGTTGAACATCACGTGGAAGCGACCCGGCTTCAGCACCTCGACCTCGAAGCGCACCCAGCCCGAGGCGCCGATGTCCGTCAGCGGCAATTCGCCCGCCACCGTCGCGAACTTGGGCAGCCATGGGAGGCCCGCGGTCTCCTCCAGCGTCTTCACGCGGGACGGCGCCGACGCGACCAGCCAGCGGCGCACGAGAGGCTTGTCCGGCACCCGGAACGCCCCCGGCTTCCCCAGGTCCGCGAGAAAACGGATGAGGTCGCGCAGCTCGGCCCGCGTCAGCGCGTTCGTCAGCCCCTCGGGCATCACCGAGCCCACCTCCTTGCGCCGCGCGATCTCCGAGATCGGGATGCGGATCAGCTCGTCCTTCGCGGGGTCGCGCAGGATCAGGGTCTGCTTGTCCTCGCTGGCGTGGAAGCCCTGGTAGATCTGGTCGCCCTTGGTGATCACCGCCGTCGTCATGAAGCCTTCCTTCACCTGGCGGTTCGGCCAGAGGACCGACTCGATCACCAGATCGATCGGCAGCCCGGTGCCCACCGCGCTGAGGTCGGGACCGACCTTGCCGCCCGCCCCGCCGATCGCGTGGCAGGAGACGCAGTTGGTCAGCGCGCCGCGGAATACCGTCTCCCCCCGCGCGGGATTGCCCTGGCCCAGCGCCTCCCGGCCGAGTTCCTTGACGAAGTCGACGCTGTACTCGATGGCCGCGCTCGAGATGCCCGCGGAGGCGCTCAGCGCGGCGCGCAGCGCGTCGTCCTGACGGCCCGCGGAGCTCAGCGCGCGCAGGCCCAGCTTCGCCGTGTCGGCGGGGATCGGCGCGGCCGTGATGGCCGCCGCGAGGGCCTCGGAGCCCCCTTTCTTGGCCAGGAACGCGAGGACGAGCGGGTCGACGTCCTCCGCCGAGACCGCCAGGACCGCCGCGGCCGCCGAGGCGCCCGCCGGAAGGTCGATCCGCGCCAGCGCGGCCGCCGCGAGCGCGCGGGCCTTCGACGGGAAGGTCTTCCCCGCAACCTCCTTCAGGACCTCCGCGGAGCCGAAGTCGGCCAAGCCGTCGAGGGCGGCCCGGCGCGTGGGCTCCGGGGCGCCGTCCGCCCGTGCGATGGCCTCGAGGGTCGGCTTCAGGTCCTCCACCCGCCAGAGGGCCGCCAGCGTCAGGCTCCCCGGCCGCAGCGCGGGGTCGCCTTCCTTCAGGAGCCGCCGCAGCAGCTCCGCGCCGCCCGCCGGCACGCCCTTGCGGGCCCTGGCCGCGGCGGCGAGTTCCTCGAGCACGCGCAGCGACAGCGCGGTCTGCCCCGGCTTGAAGGCCTCCGACAGCACGAGCGCCTGCTCCTCCGGGCCGCCGATCGACGCCAGCAGCGCCAGCGCGTTCGAGCGCGTCTCGTCCGCCAGCTTCCCGGATTTCACCAGCCCCTGCAGGCGGGCCAGCACGTCCTTCGACCCGTCCGCCTTCAGGACGAACTGGAGCCGCTCGGCCCGGTTGCCGAAACTCAGCTCCCCGGCGTCGAAGGCCGGCTTCCAGTGGGGCTTGAGCGCGTGCACGGCCTGGATCAGCGCGTGCGTGAGGAAGCGGTCCATCGGACGATCGACCACCTGAGCGGCCACTTCGACGGCCTTCGGGTCGGCGACGTACGACGCCGCCACGATCGCCTCGAGTCGGACTCGCGGGTGTTCGTCGGCCGCGCGTTCCGAGAGCAGCGCGAGCGCGTCGGGGAGCCCGGCGCTCCATGATCCGACGACCCGGGTCGCATAGGCGCGGACCCGCGCGTCCGGGAAGCGCAGCAGACGCCGCAGGAACGCCGCATCCGGCTCCTCGTGGGTTTCCTGGATCCCGATGGCGTCAATGAGGAGGCGCGGGGTAGCCGCGTCCTTCGGGTCCAGCGTCTCGACCCACTTGGCCGTCGCGGCGAGCACTTCCGCCGTGGGGCGCTCGGCAAGCAGGCGCCGCGACTGGTAGCGGACCCAGCGTTCGCCGGACTTGAGCTGCTCCAGGAGCTCCGGCGTCGTCATCGCGGTCAGCTTCGGCGGCTTCACGGACGCCTTCCCCTTCGCGGTTACGCGCCAGATGCGGCCGTGGCCCTTGTCGCGGTCGGGATGCCGGAACGACGCCTGGTAGTGGCCGATGATCGGGTTGTACCAGTCCGCGATATAGATGGCGCCGTCGGGGCCCACGCGGACGTCCACCGCGCGGAACACGGGGCTGTTCGAGACGATGAGGGCGGGCAGGTCCTTCACGCGGAAGCCCGAGCCGTCCTCCAGGATCTGGAACCAGTAGACGGCGTTGTTCAGGAAGCCGCCCGCGACCATCACGCCCTGGACGTTGTCGGGCAGCGCCGCCGTCTCGAGGATGTCCGCCCCGGCCAGCTTGTTGGTCTTGGTCCAGATCTGCGCATACTGCTGGAAGTGCCGCGTGCGGATCATGGCCGGGAGCATGTAGTACACGCCCTGCCCGTTGCCCGCGACCATGATGGGCTGGCCGTAGTCGTCGAAGACCACACCGTACGGGTTCTGCGGGCCCATGTCGTCGCCGAGGTAGGGATCGAGGCGGCCCCGCTTCTCGCGCATCCGCCAGACGCCGGCCTTGTCGAGCTTCTCGACGCCCCAGGGCGTCTCGATGTGCGAGAAGACGTGCAGGCCCTGGCAGAACATCATCTCGCCGCCGGGACCCCAGACGAACGAGTTGATGTTCTGGTGCGAGTCCGCCGCGTAGAAGCCCTTGAACAGCACGCTGCGCTCGCCGGCGCGGCCGTCCACCTCCTTGAGGTGGATGATCTCCTCGCCCGCCCCGACGTAGGCGCCGCCCCTCCCGAGCTCCAGGCCCATCGGCATGTTGAGCCCGCGCGCGAAGACCGTGGACGTGTCGGCGCGGCCGTCGCCGTCCTTGTCCTCCAGGATGACGATCGTGTCGTCGGCCGTCTCGCCGGGCTTGAGCTGCGGGTACGACTGGCCGCAGGCCACCCAGAGGCGCCCCTGCGGGTCCCAGCGGATCTGCAGCGGCTTGACGATGCCGTCCTTCTCGGACGCGAAGAGGCTGACCTCGTAGCCGTCGGCGACCTGGAACGACTTGCGCTCGATCTCGGGGTCGTCCTGCCCCGCCAGCAGCAGGCAGCACGCGAGCAATGAAATCATTTCTTCTCCGCCGCCTGGATCAGGCCGTCGATCTTCTCTTCCTCGCGGCGGACCATCGCCGGGAACTGCTGGATCTCGACCGGGAACCAGCGCACGCGGCGGTCGAGGTGGTCGCGGCTGCTCGGCTGCTCCATGCGGTCGCCGGCCAGGAACGACCAGTTCGTCGGGCGCCACGAATTGTTCCAGAGCGCGTTCTTCGCGCCGATCGACGTCCGGAGCCGCTCGATCGACTCGCGCTTGAACGCGCCCTGCGGGCCGGGCTCGTCGAGGTCGCTCAGGCCCGCGACCTCGAGCTGCCGCAGGGTTTCGCGCGCGGCGATCCACTGGCCGGCCGCCGTGAGGTGCAGCCCGTCGCGCGTGAGGCGCTCCGCCGTCAGCGGCTTCGTCGTCAGGTCCACGAAGAGGTAGCCCTTCTTCGCGGCCAGGGCGCGGATCGCGTCGACGTAGAGCTTCAGGACGTCGTTCCGCGCCGAGAGGTCGGGCTGCGGCGGGGTCCCCCGGCCGAAGGGCGTCGGCGAGACCAGCACGATGCGCTTCGTGACCTTCGCGAACTGGTCCAGGAGCGACTCGTAGGACGCGATGAAGCGCTCGACCCCGTCCTTCCCCTCCAGCGATTCGAGCTGGCCGAACTGCGCGAAGACGACCGACGCGCCGACGCGGCGGAGCTGCTCCGCCCAGGGCCCGAAGTTCACCGGCCGGTACTGCTCGCTGACCGTGTCGCCCTCCCAGGCCATGCCGCGGAAGCGGACCGAGCGGCCCGCGCTGCGGAGCGAGAGCAGCGTCTCGAGATACCCGAGGTCGTGGCCGCTGCGCGCGTCCTCGCCCCCCGTGAAGGCGACGACGTCGTTCGGGAGCAGCTCGAACTTCCCGGGGAACGGCGTCTTCGCGTGCGGTTTCGTGCGGATCCAGGGCAGGCCTTCGTCGCAGAGTTTCAGGACGGCTTCCGCGTCGAGCGCCCGGCCGTAGAGGCGGACGTCGTCCATCACCCCGGTGAAGTACTTCGCCTCCTCCGCGGCCTTGCCCATCAGCAGCGGATCGCCGGCGGGATCGTCCCCCTGGGGCACGGCGCCGGCCGCAACGCGCTCGCCGTTGACGAAGAGAGCGGCTTCGCCCGCCTTCAGCGTGAGGACCACGTGGTTCCACTGGACGGCCGGCAAGGCTCCGGCCGGGCTGCCCAGGATCCACTTCTCGACGCGGAGCTGCAGCACGCTGCCGTCGGCCGTCGCCAGCGACCAGCGCTTCCGCGCGAAGAGCGGCGCGGGGCGACGATCGAGCGGCAGCACCCAGGCGCTCAGCGAGAATTCGCCGCCCAGCGTCGCCGCCGGCTCAACCTGTACAAACGTGTCCACGCCGTTGAAGACCGCGGCCTTGCCGGAGATCGGGGAGTCGATGGTGTCCAGGCGCCCCATCGCCTTCGTCGGAAGGGCGGCCGGACCGGAGTCCTTCACGTCGCCGTCGAAGCTCCAGCGGGCGACGCTCTCGGACTGCGGAGCGAAAAGCGGAATTAGAAGGATGAGGGCGCCGTGGACCATGTGTCTCTTATACGCTCGCCGAGACCTAGTCTTTTACCAGCGGCTGTTCGTCGCTGTCGTCGGAGATGTCGCTGAGCGGCGTCGTGGCCGGACCTTCCAGGGGCGCCGGACGCGTGTCGGACGGGTTGGTGCTCTCCCCCGGGTGCCGCGTCCCGCGCATCGCGCCGATCTCCATCCCGCTCGTGTCGTCCAGGTAGGACGGCGACAGCTGCGCCCCCGCCGGGGTGCGCAGCGAGAGGTACGAGAGCATGCCCAGCGTGGAGAACAGCGAGATCGGGAGCATCATCCCCAGTCCGTAGGCCAGCCCCTCGTAAAGCGCGGTGATGCCGGCGAACTGCTTGAACGCTTCGTTGATGGTGGGATCGTCGGTCCTCCACAGCATCTCCGGAAGGACGATGGCGGCGGTGGCGAGCCCCAGGAAGACGGCGGCGATGACGCCGAACGCGACCGTCACGATCAGCCAGTGGAGCACGACCCGTCCCCACTGGCGCCGCACGTAACTCCAGGCGTGGTGGATTGAGCCGCTCAACCCTTCGCCCTCGACGACGCCCGCCGCCGGGACATACATCGAGGCGATCTGGTAGACGAGCGCGCCGAGGACCGTGATGAAGGCGAAGATCATCGGAAGGATGTAGCCGACCTTCATCGTGGTGGCCATTCCGGCCGTGCGGTTCTTCGCCAGGCCCAGCAGGTAGAGGATGCCGAGCGAGAGCAGGGACGGCGCCAGCGAGATGACCGGATAGACGAGGGCCGTCACGACGCTCTGCCCGGCGTAGTGGACCACTTCCCCGAAGTAGAAGTCGCGGCCTTCGCACTGGCGGCGGGACACGAACGACAGGCCCGTCAGGATGAACGCCAGGCCGAACACCAGGAAGGCCATGCAGACGATCGCGAGGACGCCTTCGCGGATCCCGTCGCCGGCCCGGCTCTGCGACATGCCGAGCGACCAGAGCATCATGAGCGGCACGACCGGGAGGCAGTAGAGCAGCTTCTTCGGCTCGAACGCGAAGGATGCCGAGCGCAGGAGGTCGACGGGCGAGTAGTACTTCCCGACCATCGGCTCGATTTTCGGCTCGACCTTCGGAAGCGGCTTCGGGAGGTCCCGCTTGCCGAGCTTCCGGCCCGCGATCTTGTCCGTCTGGTCGGCGGCGTCCGTCTTGGTCTCGCCCGACTTGGTCTCGCCGCTCTTCGTCTCGGACTTCTTGCCCTCGACCTTGGTGTCGGGCTTGGCGTCCGACTTGGTTTCCACCCGCGGATCGGCCTTCCGCTCCTCCTTCTTCTCCTCCTTGGGAGCGACCGGCTTGACCTCGGTCTTCGGCGGCGCGGAGGTCGTGGCGACCCGCGACGTGGTGGTGCGGATGGGTTCGCCCCGCTGCGCTTCGGACTTCGCGGCTGCGGGCTCGCCCTTGGCGTCGACCTTCTGCAGCTGCTTCGACGAATCCGGCATCTTGCCGCCGCCCGCGCGGGGCACGCGGTCGGTCGTGGTGCGGATCGGCTCGCCCCTCTGCGCCTCGTTGGCCTTGAGGGGGATGGGATCGACGGGCTTCGTGGACGCCGGGGGCGGCGAATTGGTGAAATGGGGCGCCAGCTCGGTGACCTCGTTCGCCGCGCGCCAGGGCTCCCCGAGCTTCTTCACGAGGTCGGTCGGACGGAGCGACCCGCCCCGGACGAGCAGCAGCACCTGGTCCAGGTTGCAGAGCTCGTTGTGCCCGGGGATGCCGAGCATCCACTCTTTGCGCGCCGACATCGTGTACTCCTCGCCCTTACGAAACGCTGAGCATGTCCAGGATCGAGCGTGCGCGCAGATCGATCTCTTCCCGCGTGACGCTCTGGATCCGCTTGGTCCCGAACTCCTCGACCGCGAACGATCCCATGACCGAGCCGTAGATGATGGCGTGGCGCAGCGCGTTCTTTTCCGCGCCTGCCTGCGCGAGGTACCCCAGGGTCCCGCCGGCGAACGAGTCGCCCGCGCCCGTCGGGTCGACGACGCGGTCCGTCGGGAACGACGGCGACGTGAACTGCCCATCCCGCGTCGCCAGCGTGGCCCCATGTTCGCCGCGCTTCATGATCAGGGTCTTGGCGCCGAGGTCCAGGATCCGACGCACGGCCTTGGCGCCGCTCGTCGTCTCCGCCAGCTGCAGCGCCTCTTCGAAGTTGATGCAGACCGCGTCGACCTTGGGAAGCAGCTTGAGCAGCGCCGGCCGCTGGGTGCTGATCCAGAGGTTCATCGTGTCGAGCATCACGAACTTCGGCGTCTTCAGCTGGTCGAGGACGGCCAGTTGGACGTCCGGCGACGCGTTGCCCAGGAGCACGTACGGGGTCGACGCGAAGGCGGGCGGCACCTTCGGCTGGAAGGTCGCCAGGACGTTGAGCTCCACCGAGACGGTCTCGGCCCGGCTCATGTCCCCGACGAAGCGCCCATGCCAGCGGAAGGTCTTGCCGTCGACGATCTGCAGGCCGGAAAGGTCGATCTTCTGCCCCTTGAGCATCTCGAGATGCTCGGAGGGGAAATCCTTGCCGACGACGCCGACGAGACGGACGGGGGCGAAGCGGCTGGCCGCAAGCGCGAAGTGCGTCGCCGACCCGCCCAGCGCGTTGTCCGCGCGCCCGTGCGGCGTCTCGAGGGTGTCGAGCGCCACGCTACCCACCACCAGCACGTTGCTCATAGTTTCTTCAGTGTAGCGTCGATTCGGGACATGACGCGATCCTTGCCCAGGATCCCCAGCGTCTCGTGCATCGGCGGGCTCGCGTCGCCCCCGGTCACCGCCACCCGCAGCGGCTGGGCCACCTTGCCGAGCTTGAGCCCCCGCTTCTCCGCGACGGACTTCAGCAGGTTCTCGATCGCGTCCTTCTCGAACGTCGCCATCGGGGCCAGGCCCGCGCGCAGTTCCTCGAGGACCGCCTTGCCGCCGTCGGCCTTCAGCCACTTCGTGACGGCCTTATCATCGTACTCCACGTCCGGCAGGAACACGAACTTCGTGAGGCCGACGATCTCGTCGAGCCTCTTGAGGCGCTCTTGCTGCTGGCGGACCGCCTCGCGGATCGTCTCCGCGGGGATGCCGTTCAAGCCGTACTTCGCCGCGAGGTACGGCCGGCAGAGCTCGACCAGCCGCTCGATGGGGCACTTGCGGATGTACTGTCCGTTCATCCACTGCAGCTTGTCCACCAGGAAGCGCGCCGGCGTGCTTCCGATGCGGTCGGGGGTGAAGAGCTTGACCATCTCCTCGAGCGTCATCATCTCGATGTTGTTGCCGGGCGACCAGCCCAGCAGCGCCAGGAAGTTGATGATCGCCTCCGGCAGGTAGCCCAGGCGGCGGCACTCCTCCACCGTCACGGGCAGGCCGATCTCGCGGTAGCGGTCGATCTCGCGCTTCGAGAGCTTCGCCCCGTTCGGATCGAAGATCAGCGGCATGTGGCCGAACTCGGGCGGCGTCCAGCCGAAGGCCCGGTAGACCATGATCTGCTTCGGGGTATTGGGCGCGTGCTCGTCGCCGCGCAGCACCCGGGTGATGTTCATGTCGTGGTCGTCGATCACGACCGCGAAGTTGTACGTCGGGAAGCCGTTCGAGCGGATGACGACGAGGTCGGGATCGGCGGAGGTGTCGAAGGCCATCTCCCCGTGGATCAGGTCCTTCCAGCCGACCCGCTCCCGGTCGATCTTGAAGTAGAGGGCCTTCCCCTTCTCGGGGTCTTCCTTCCAGTAGGCGCGCCCCATCTCCTCCAGCTTCTTGGCCATCTCGCGGTAGCGATCGAGGCGCAGGCTCTGGTAGAACGGGCCCTCATCCCAGGAGAGGCCGCACCACGCGAGCCCGTCCTTGATGGTCTTGAGGGAGTCGTCGCGGTTCCGGGCCTGGTCGGTGTCCTCGATGCGGAGCACGAAGACGCCGCCTTCGTGCTTGGCGTGGAGGTAGTTATAGAGGGCCGTCCGGACGCCTCCGATGTGGAGATCGCCCGTGGGGCTCGGCGCAAAGCGGACGCGCACGGTCATAGAGAGGAGGATTCTACGGAATAGGACCTTCTTGGAGAAGCCAATTGTTCGCCCCGGAATCAGGACTGCGGAGGCTTCCGGTACCGGTGATTCGCCGCGTAGAGCATCCCGAGGTACGGGTTCACGGATTTCCGGTACACGGTGAAGCCCCGGGACTCCAGGAATTCGACCAGCTTCTGGGGCGTGTGCGCCGGGTCCGTAACCCCGTAGTACGCGGGTTCGTGCAGTTCGCAGGCGATCTTCCCGATCCGATCCAGGATCGACGGATCCGCGGTCATGAGGATCTCGTACTCGGAGCCCTCGCAATCGACCTTCAAGAAGTCGCACGTTTCGATGCCGTGGCGCGAAAAGAGAGTCCCCAGCGAAATAGCCTCGCGCTCCACGCAGTTCAGGCCGGGACCCTGGTCGCTGCGCAGGTAAATGCTGTTGGAGGCGGGGTTCATGTGGTCGAGGAAAAGGGTGATGACGCGGTCGCTGGAGGCGACGCCCACGTTGAAGACGCGGACGTTCGGCAACGTGTTGAGGCCGAGGTTGATCTCGAACTGGCGAAAGTTCTCCGGGGAAGGTTCGAACGAGAAGATCCGGCCCCGGGTCGCCTGAGTCGCCGCGGGCAACGCGAACGAACCAACGTAGCCCCCAATGTCCACCACGGTGTCCCCGGGTTCGATCCGGAAGTCGTCGCCGAAGAAGCGGCGGTTGTACAGCTTGTGCTGCACGGTCTCCATGATGGCGAAGGTATCGGTCATCTTGCTCTTGATGCTCGAGGCGCGGATCAGGAACTTCAGGCCCCCGATCGTGAGGGGAATGCTCGCTTCCCGCGACATCCAGAAGCTCAGCCAGGTGCGGAACCCCCAGGCCCTCGCGGTCTCCCAGAGCAGCTTCGCCGCGTAGAAAGGGACGTAGCTGTGCCGCAGGATCCGCTGCAGAGCATTCATCGGTCGGTCAGCGGGGCTTAAGCCGCTCTTCCATCGTCCGCCGCCAGGCCGGATTGAGGCCCGGCAGGGACAACGCCTGCTCGAAGCAGCGGCGGGACTCCTCCGTCGCTCCCCGCTTCGCCGCGATCTCCCCCAGATACAACAGCGCCGTGGCGCGACTCTCCGTCCGGACGCTGATCTCGACCGATCGCCGAAGGGGCCGCTCGGCACGCTCGATCTGTCCCGCCGCGTAATACGAGATCCCCAGCAGATGGACAATCTCGGGATTATTCTCGAACTCTTCGTCATCGTAGTTGATGACGGACTGGCAGAGCGCGGCGGCCGCGCCCGCGTTCCCCTCCTCCAACCGGGCCATCGCCAGACGGAAGCGGGCGTCGAGAAGGATGGCCGCCAGACGACGCTCGTAGTGCTCCGGCTTGACCTCCACGCCGGTCGGCAGGGCCTTCACCGCCTGTCCCCGGGCGCGGCGGTACAGCGAGCGGATCTGCTCCGGCTCGATCGGGAACTTCCAGTAGTGATCCTGCACGGGCGGGATGGCGTCCCGACGGACGACCTTCCAGTGCACCCCGGCCGGAATCATCAGCAGGTCCGGATGGAGCAGCTCGGGCTTGACCGGGAAGAGGCAGAAGAGGGGCCGGGAGCCTGCGGCGTTTGCGTTGATGAAGGCGGCCGTCGCCCGCTGCTTCTGCTCGACGCCCGGAAAGCGCTGGAGGATGGAAGCATAGTCGGGGTGCCCGAGCGTCGGGAAGCGCGCGAATAGCCCGTCCTCGTACCAGTAGTTTCCCGTGCGATCTCCCGAGCCCAGGAAGCTGCTGATGACGAGGACCACGTCGGGCCGTTCGCTGCGGACCCGGTGGATATAGGAGCCCAGCCCGTTCGCGTCGTCTCCGCTCAGGATGACGATCGCGTTCCGGTCGGCGTTTGCCAGCACGATGCGCCCGTAGTGCTCCGCGAGGAGGTAGTCCCTCTGAACGACGTCCCTGTAGTTGGCGACGCCGGCCCAGCCGGTCGCCGCCAGGGCGGCCAGCGCCAGCAGGCCCGGCGCGTGGCGTCCGGCCCTCGAGGCCAGCACGGCGGCAGCGGCTCCGACCGCCAACGCCAGCGGAAGGCGCGCTCCGACAAACCAGCAGTCGTGCTGCACCTCGGTCTTGAACAGGATGGTGACGATGGCGTACGGGAGCACCCAGGCCAACACCCAGCGCAAGGTCTGAGGATTGCGGCGCTGCAGGGCCGCCAGGCCCACGAGGGTCAGCAGGGTCCCGATCCCCAGGAGGTCTTCCCAGGCGAAGCGGAAGAAGCTCAGCACGCGCGACGGGTCCACCCCGAACGCCCCGTGTTCGCCCAGGTAGCGCATCCCCGCGATGTAGCGAAGGAAGTCGACGAGGCTGTCCGGCCGCGCGAACACCAGCCAGGGGTCCCGCGCCGAGAGGATGGGGACGAGGAGGATGGGCGGGCCCAGGGCGCCGCCTGCAGCAATGGCAATCCGGCCGGCGACGCCCTTCCAGCCCAAGGTTCCCGCGTGGACGACCACGAACCAGAGGAGCGCCACCCCGCTCAGGACTGCGGAGGGATGAGCCTGCCAGGACAGGCCCATGAGCGCAGCGGCAATGGTGAAGTCCCGGGGACGCCCGCTGTCATCCGCCCGGATCAGGCGCCACAGGAGCAACGCCAGGATCAGGTAATAGAAGGCGTAGACCTTCGCGTAGATCGCCGTCGACCAGAACGTGTAGCCGCCGGCCATCACGACGCCCGAGAGAATCGCACATTCCTCGACGGGCGCGCCCGACAGTTCCAGCGCGGCCCCGAAGATCTTCCCTCGGCTCCGGAGGAAGTCCCGCGTCGCCAGCGCGACGACCCCCGCCGCCGCCGCCGCGCAGAGGGACGAGAAGAGGTGAACCGCGAGCGTGAAATCCAGGAACCCCAGAATCCGGGTCCAGCCGTAGCAGAGGACCTCGTAGAGGGTGAAGCCGGGCGGGTAGAGGACGCCGAGTTCCTTGATGGCCGTCAGGTAGAGTCCGGAATCCTGCCAGTACGGGTGCTTCCCCACCGTCAGCAGCGACAGGCAGAGCGAGAGCGCGAAGGGCAGGCCCGGCACGACCCAGCGTCTCAGGTTCTGGGCATCCACGCGTCAATCACCTTGCGGCGCAGCTTCAGGCTCTCGGAGCGGGACACGAAGGCCGCCATCGCGGCCCAATGAAAAGGCGCCAGGATCTGCGCCCGGTTCCAGCCCGCCATCCGCGCACGGACGCACTCCCCGCTCAGGGTCGTGCCGCAGATCGACGGATCGTCGGTGTTCAGGGACATCGGCAGAGCTTCCTGGAGAATCCGCAGGCCCGGGTGCCGCTTCCACGAGCGGGCGGCTCCCGTCTGGACCTCGCTGGTCAAGCATACCTCGAAGTGGACTTGAAGTCGCCGGGCCAGGTCGACGACGCGCGGATTTTCAAGAACCCGCACGCCGTGGCCGATCCGCCGCGCGCCGAACGTCTCGATCGCCTCGCGCACATTCTCCGGACCGCCCGCTTCCCCGGCATGAATTGTCACGGGCAGCTTCAGCTTCTTGAAGAGGGGAAGGAACGGCCGCGCCGGGACGGCCTCGTTACCCGCGAGGTCCAGCCCCGAGAAGACCTTCGTTCCGCGGACCGCCCGCGTCGTCGGCTCGTTGCCCTTGATCCCGTAGTCCCGCCCGAAGGTCGCGATGAAGCGGACGTCCATCTTGGCGCGCCGCGCGCCGCGGGCGACCCACTCCGCCACGTCCTCGCCCTTGGCGCCCATGCGGCGGCCGAAGTGGGTGGGGCTGAAGCGGAGCTCCAGGTAGATCACGCCGTCCTTCTTCGCGTCCTCCGCGGCCTCGAAGGCGACGCGCTCGATCCAGTCGCGCGACGGATAAAGGCCGCGGTAGAGCTCGAACTTGGACAGGAAGCGCAGGAAGCCGGGCTTTTCCCCCTTCATGCAGGTCCGGCGGAGCAGCTCGCGCTTCGGGAACTCGATCCCGACGTCGCGGGCGAGCTCGACGAACGTGTTGAAGCGGACGCTGCCTTCGAGGTGACGATGGAGCTCGACCTTCGGGAACGAGCGGAAGTCCACTACTTGCCCGTGAACTTCGGCGGGCGCTTCTCGAGGAATGCGGCCGTGCCTTCCTTCATGTCCGAGGTCGTCGCGATCTGACCGAAGAGCTCCGCCTCGAGGGTCAGCCCTTCCGCCAGGGAGCGGTCCAGGCCGCCGTTGACGGCCTCGATGGTCAGGCGGACGGCCGCGGGGCCGTTTGCCAGGATCTTCTTCGCAAGCGCCCGGGCCTCGTCGAGGAGGGATTCGCGCTTCACCACGCGGTTGACCAGGCCGATGCGCCAGGCTTCCGCGGCGTCGATGGGCTCGCCCGTGAGGAGGATCTCGAGCGCGCGCCCCTTCCCGACGAGCCGGGGGAGCCGCTGCGTGCCCCCGTAACCCGCGAGGAGCCCGAGCTTCACCTCGGGCTGCCCCATCTTGGCCCCCTCGGCCGCCAGGCGGACCGTGCAGGCCATGGCGAGCTCGAGGCCGCCGCCGAAGGCGTACCCGTTCATCGCCGCAATGACGGGCTTGCCGATGGACTCCATGAGGAGCGTGAGCCGCTGGCCGCGCTGCGCCGTCTCCTTCGCGCTGCGAGCATCGAGCGACGCCAGGACGGCGATGTCGGCGCCCGCCACGAAGGCCTTCTCGCCGGCGCCCGTGAGGATGACGGCGCGGATCGAGGCGGAATCGCGGCAGCTTTCGAACGTCGTCGTCAGCCGCGCGATGACCTCTTCGTTGAGCGCGTTGAGCTTGTCCGGCCGGTTGATCGTGACAGTCGCGATCCCCTCTTGCTCGGAGAGCAGGACGAGATCGGCGCCCATCACTTCACCACGATGATTTTGACTTCCTTGAGCCGGATGTCTTCCTTGAGCGGCCGGTCGGTGTTCTTGTCCGTGTCGACCGCGCCGATCTGCTTCACGGCGTCCATCTTGCCCTCAGGCACCCGGCCGATGATCGTGAATTTCTTGTCGTGGGACTCCTGGCGCTTGAGGTCGATGAAGAACTGCGAGCCCGTGAAGCCGCCCTTCAGGTTCTGGGACATCGCGACCGTGCCGGCGTCGTGGACGGCCGTCTGGCCTTCCGCCTCCGACTTCACCGCGTAGCCCGCGTGGCCGAAGCCCAGATCGTAGGGGCAGCCCGTCTGGATCCAGCCGCCCTTGATGATCCGGTGGAAGTTCATGTTGTTGTAGAAGCCGCGATGCGCCAGCGACACGAAGCTCGCGACGTTGTTCGGCGCCTCCTCGGGGAGCAGGTCGATCTGGAAGTCGCCCTTGGAGGTGCTCACCGCCGCCGCCAGGCGGTTGCCGCCGTCGGCCGCCGCGCCCACCTTGAGGGACGTCGTCGAGGAGCGAACCTCCTTGTCGGAGCCCTTGTAGACCGCCGTGATCGACAGCGCACCCGTCTTGAGCGTGGGGATCCGGACGATGGTGGAGAGGGACTTCTTCGACTGGAGCGACACGCGCGCGGGGCCGATGCGGTCGACCAGGTGCGGGTCCGGCTTCAGGACGGCGTACGTGAACTGCTTCGTCTTGCCGGGCGCCGCCTCGAACGAGACGTCGAAGCTCAGCGAGCGCTCCTCGAAGACGAGCTCGGCGACCTCCACGGCCTTGTCGCCCCCGTTCGTCAGCGTGACGGCCGCCTGGACTTCGTCGCCCAGGACGTAGTCGGTCTTGTCCGTGCTCAGGGTGAGCGTCAGGTCCGACGGTCCCGCCGCCGGCGGCTGCTGAGCGAAGAAGAGCGCCGCGATTGCCAGTGCGACCTTAAGCATGAAAAGCTCCTTCAGAGGTCCCGTTTCGTTCGGGATATCAGGTATCAGAAGTCGGGCGGATGTTCAAGACATCTGACGCCCGACGGGGCGACCCTACGCCTATTTCTTTCGTTCCGAAACCGTCACTTTCTTGATCACGACCTCCTGCTCCGGCCGGTCCTCGTGGTGGGCGCCGCAGCAGGGCGTCGCCCCGCCCGACCGGAAGACCTTCCCGCACTTCTTGCACGGGCTGTGGTCGCTCTTGACCCGCTCGACCTCCTTGACGACCTCCTCGCCGGAGATCACCTGGCCGAAGACGGTGTAGTTGCCGTTGAGCTGCGGCACGGCGCCGAAGCAGATGAAGAACTGCGTCGTCGCGCTGTTGGGGTCGTTGGTCCGCGCCATGGATACGGTGCCGAAGATGTGCTTCGTCGTCGAAAACTCGGCCTTGAGGGGCGCCACGGGCTCCTTCGAGCCCTCCTTGGGCGCGCCTCCCTGCATCATGAAGCCGGGGATGATGCGGTGGAAGAGCGTGCCCTCGTAGAAGCCGCTGCGCGCCAGCTTCAGGAAGTTCTCCACGTGGTTGGGGGCGATCGACGGGAAGAACTCGATTGCGATGCTGCCGTGGTTCGTCTCGATCGTCGCGACCCAGTCGCGGGCCACATAGACGCGGACCTCGTTGGAGCTGGTCTCGCCGTACGACCAGCGAACCCGGTACCAGCCTTCGCGATTTTCCGGAATCTCCGGGAAGGCCGGGGCGACGTCCACGGTCCGGCCGAGGAAGCCCCCCGGCTCGAGGGTTACGGAGCGCTTCCCAATGCCCTTCGTCTTGCCGGTCGGCTTCACGGGCTTTCCGTCGGCGTCGAGAATCTCAAGCCCCTCGAGGTAGCTCGACGGCTCGTCGACGCTTGCGTCCTTGTCGCCGGCATTCTCGATCGTGAAGCGGAGGAGCATGCGCTGTCCGGGCCGGAGCACCTTCTCGGGCGCGTCGAGGGTGAGACGGACGCCGGCGGACTGCGACGCCAGCGCGCACGACAGCAGCAAGGCGACGGACGTGATCACTTCGGGTACTCGTAAAAGCCGCGGCCGGCCTTCTTGCCGTTGAAGCCGGCGGTCACCATCCGCCGCAGCAGCGGCGGCGCGGCGTACTTCGGATCGCGGAACTCCGCGAAGAGCGTGTCCATGATGTAGAGCGTCGTGTCGAGCCCGACGAAGTCGAGCAGCTTGATCGGACCCATCGGCATATTGCAGCCCAGCTCCATGGCCGTATCGATGTCTTCCTTGGTGGCCAGCCCGTGCTCCAGCGCGCGGACCGCCTCGCATATATACGGGACAAGGAGCAAATTGACGATGAATCCCGGCGTGTCTTTCGCGGTCACCGTGACTTTGCCGAGCGATTCGGCGAAGGTCTTCGCGGCCGCGTAGGTCTCGTTGCTCGTCACCTCGGGGCGGACGATCTCGACCAGCTTCATGATGGGGACCGGGTTCATGAAATGAAGGCCGATGAAGCGGTCCATCCGCTTCGTCGCAGCCGCCTGGGCGGTGATCGAGATGCTCGAGGTGTTGGAGGCGAAGATTGTGGACGGCTTGCAGACGCGGTCGAGTTCCGCAAACACTTTGCGCTTCTCGTCGAGGTTTTCGACGACGGCCTCGATGACCAGGTCGCAGTCCTTGAGCTCCGCCAGCGACGTGGTGCCGCTCAGATTAGCAAGCGTCTGATCCATCTGGGCCTGAGGGACTTTCCCGCGCTTCACGCCTTCCGCGAGGAAGTTCTTGATGCGGTCCAGGCCCTTCTTGAGGAACTCGTCGCTGATCTCCCGAACGATGGTCGGGACGCCCTTCTGGGCGCAGACCTGGGCGATGCCGGAGCCCATGAGGCCGCAACCGACAACGCCGACTTTCTGGATAGCCATGAGGGCCGCGATGATACCTCTTTTGCGGGGATGCGGGCAAGGGTTTGACGGGGGACGGAGCGCGGGATAGGCTAACCCGATGACCGAGACGCCCGACGATCGGCGGGCCCGGATCGCGGAGCTTTCCGCGGCCGTCGGCCTCCTGGCCTGGCGTGTCGCCGTCCTGCCCCTTTCCGGAGTCCTTCGGGACTGGGTCTGCGTCCTGGCGGTCTATTGGATCTTCACCATCTTCGCCCAGCGCTCCAAGGCCTGGCCCTGGGTGACCGTGGCCACCATCCTCTGGCTCGGCGGCGTCTACGCCGAGGGCCAGTTCCCCCACACCCTGGAAATCCTGGGGATCCGCTTGTGATCCTGGGCCTCCTCGCCATGCTGGCGGCGAACGTCGCCGTGACGCTCGGGGCAATCTCGATCACGCAGCGGATCTCGACCGGCCGCCGCTCGATGGACGCCGTGCTGGTCCTGCTGCTGCGCTACGTCCTGATCGCGACCGCGATCCTCGCGACCGGTCTGGCGCGCGGCCTGAACCCGATCGCCCTGGGGATCCTGGCGCTGCTGGGCCTGGCGGCGTGGGCGGCGCTCGGAGAATATCGCCGCCTTCCCCGACTCCACTGGCCCGACTTCGGTGGGGTGTTGTGGTTGAGCATCGTCGTCGTCGCCGGTCGGCTGCTCTGGCAGGTCTGGCTCTTCGCGCCCTACTCCGTCGACCCGCTGTCCTACCACCTGCCGAAGATCGCGCAGTGGATCCAGCAGGGCGCGCTGCTGCCCTACCCCGGCGCCGACGTGCGCGAAACGTTTCCGGCGGGCTTCGAGCTCCTGGAAACCTGGTGGTGCGTCTTCCTCCACCATGACGTGCTCATCGAGATGGCGGGCCTGGAGTTCCTGGCCCTCGGGGCGCTCGCCACGGCGGCGATGGCGCGCGCGGCCGGGCTGAACCCGCGGGTTTCCGCTTTTGCCGCGGTCCTCTACGCGGTCACGCCCGCGCCGGCCCTGCACGCCACGGGGTGCATGAATGACGGCCCCGTTGCGGCCGTCATGCTGGCGACTCTTGCGCTAGCGGCCGTTCGGGCCCACCCTCTCCTGATCCTGTCGGCGGCGGCCGTCGGGGTGGGCCTCAAGCCGACCTTCGCATCCGTGATCCCCGGCGTCGCCCTCCTCACGTTCTTCGAGCGTCGCACGCCGCTCCTGCCCGTCCGGGTGAAGGCCTGCGCGGTCACGCTGGCGGCGCTGGCGGTCCTGGCCGGGTCCTTCTGGTACGGCCTGAACGTGGCCCGCTTCGGCAATCCGCTGTATCCGGTGGGCAGTGTCGACACGGTCGGCAGGGCCTCGAAGAGCGGCGTGGGATTGATCGGTAGTCGCCTCAACGATCTCGTCGGACAGGCCGTCTACGATCATCGCGACCAGACCACCGTTCAGTTCATCCTCACCTCGGGCTGGGGGCTGCTGATGTTCGCCTGCGGCGGGGTTGCCCTGATCGCGATGACCCGCTCCAACGCCGCGCTTCGGAAGCTCGCCGCCGCCTTCGGGCTGACGCTCTTGATGGCGCTCGTGCTGGCGCCGTCGGGCTCCTTCTATTTGCGCTTCATCATGTTCGTGCCGGCCCTGGGCGCGATCGCGGTCGCGGCGCTCTACGAGCGCTTCCCCGCCCTGGGGCCGCTCCCCTGGGTCGCGGCCGTTCTCTGCTTCGTGTCCACCCTGCGGCCCGGCGATCTCCGGGATTCGGATGTTGAAAGCCTCCGGAAACAGGACTGGCGAACCCGATGCGCGGGCGAACGCTTCGAGTGGATCCCGGACGGGGAGACGATCCTCAGCCTTTCAGGCACCCACGACGATTCGAATGGAGTCTCTTACTCTCTCTACGGCCCGGGCTTCACGCGGCGTGTCGTCTATCTTCCCAGGATCGAGAGCCGGGAGGATCTCTTCGCCCAGCTGGCGAAGCATCAGGCGACGTGGATCTATAGTCAGGCGCGCAATGGCGACGGTCGCTCCCGAGGCATTATCCTTGAGGCGGCCAAGGATCGTCGCCTCGACGGCTGGCGCAATCTTCACCGGATTCCCCGGCCCTGAACATTCTACCCCCCTCACGGATTTAGGCCGATAAGACGTTATAATGCTTGCCGTGAGTCTGTCGCCGCGCCCCTTGAGCGTGGTGATCCCGTGTTATAACGAGATTTCCACGATCGCCCAGATCCTCCGCCGCGTGGCGGAGCAGCCCATCGTCCACGAGATCATCGTCGTCGACGACTGCTCCAGGGACGGCACCCGCGACATCCTCCGCGAGATCTCGGCCTCGTGGCCCGCGGCGCGCCCGCCGCTCAAGGTCATCTACCAGGCCGTCAACCGCGGCAAGGGCGCCGCCCTCCGCACCGGCTTCGGCCAGGCCAGCGGCATCCTCACCATCGTCCAGGACGCCGACCTCGAGTACGATCCGCGCGAGTACCCCAAGCTGGTCCAGCCCATCCTCGAGGGCGACGCGGACGTCGTCTACGGCTCGCGCTTCGCGGGCTTCCCCCGCCGCGTGCTCTACTTCTGGCACTCGCTGGGAAACCACTTCCTGACGATGCTGTCGAACATGGCGACGAACCTGAACCTCACGGACATGGAGACCTGCTACAAGGTCTTCAAGACCGAGATCCTCCAGGCCATCCCGCTCCGTTCCGACCGCTTCGGCTTCGAGCCCGAGATCACCGCGAAGATCGCCAAGCTCGGCTGCCGCATCTACGAGGTCCCCATCTCGTACCACGGCCGCAGCTACGCGGAGGGCAAGAAGATCGGCTGGAAGGACGGCGTGCAGGCGCTCTGCATCATCCTGAAGTACTGGCTCATCGACGACCTGGGCGTCGGCCGCGGCGAGCTCACGCTCAAGCTGCTCCAGAAGGCCAGCCGCTACAACGGCTGGGTCTATCAGATGCTGCGGCCCTACCTCGGGCGCGACATCCTGGAAGTCGGCTCCGGCATCGGCAACATGACCCGCTATTTCCTTAGGCACGGACGCGTGACCGCGTCCGACATCTCGCCCTTCTGCATCCGCGAGCTGACGCGCTCCTTCGCGGAGTACGAGACCGTGAAGGTGCGGCCGCTGGACATCAGCCGCAACTCGTACCCCGAGCTGGAAATCTACGACACGATCGTCTGCCTCAACGTGCTGGAGCACATCGAGAACGACGTCGTCGCCCTGAAGAACATGCACTCGCTGCTGAAGCCGGGCGGACGCCTGCTGCTCTACGTCCCGGCCAACCCGCGCCTTTACTGCGAGATCGACCGCGGGGTGGGCCACTTCCGCCGCTACGAGCTCGACGAGCTGTCGGACAAGATGAATCAGGCCGGGTTCCGGGTCTCGCACTCGCGCCACCACAACATCCTGGGGGCGCTGGGCTGGTGGATCAACGGGAAAGTCCTCGGGAAGAAGGCGATCAGCGCGACCGACGTCGGCGGCTTCGACATGCTGATGCCGCTCGTCAAGCTGCAGGATCGAATGGACTCGCGCTTTGCCCTGTCCATCCTCGCCATCGGCGAGAAGGGCTAGCGCGGTGAGCGAGCCGTCGGGCAAGCCCCTCCCTCCCTTTGTCTGGGAAGTCATCGCGGCCTCCCTCCTGATTGCGTGGCGCGCCTGGGCGTACGGCCTGTCCTTCCTCGTCGGCGACTGGTTCACGATCCTCTGCGGATACTGGATCTTCACGGCGCTCGCGTCCCGGACGCGCGCCTGGCCGGTCGTCAGCGGCCTCGTGATGACGGGCCTGCTCGTCCTCTATAGCTGGCGCCAGATGCCGCTCACCTGGACCACCCTGGGGTTCGGCCCATGATCCTGGGCTTCCTCGCCATGATCGTCGCCAACGCCGCGACGGTCCTGGGGGCGCGATCGCTGCTCCGCTTTGTCCGGGTCGGGAGGCCCGCGACCGACGCCGTCCTCTTCCTGCTCCTGCGCTTCCTTCTGATCTCCGCGGCCGTCCTCGTCGCCGGCGCCGCGCGGGGCCTGAACCCAACGGTCCTCGGACTCGCCGGCGCCGTCGCCCTCGCGGCGCTCGTCGCCCGCGGGCAGCATCGCGGACTCCTGCCGATCGAGCGTCCGGCCTGGGACCGCTGGATCGTCGCGGCCGTGGCGCTGCTGGCCCTCCGCCTGCTCCTGCAGGCCTGGTTCTTCGCACCGTACGCGGGCGACGCCCTCTACTATCACCTGCCCAAAGTCGCCGAATGGGTCCACGGCGGCGCCATCACCCGCGAGACAGGGGCGGACCTCCGCTCGCTGCACCCCGCGGGCTTCGAGGTCTATGAGATCTGGTGGACCGTCTTCCTCCATCACGACGTGCTCATCGAGATGGCCGGGATCGAGTTCCTCGTCCTGGCCGGCGCCGCCGCCTACGCCCTGGCGCGCGAGCTCGGATGGTCCACGAACGTGGCCGCCCTCTCGGGGCTGCTCTTCGTGATGACGCCGGGGCTCCACCTTCAGGCCACCGCGTGCCTCAACGACGGCCCCGTCGCAGCGCTCGTCGTCGCGACGCTGGCCCTGATCGTCGCGAAGGCGCATCCGCTGCTCCTGCTCCTCCCGGTCGGGCTCGGCACAGGCATCAAGCCCACGTTCGTTTACGCGCTGCCCGGGCTGGCGCTGACCTGGGTGCTGCTGCGGAAGAAGCCGGGCTCGCCGCTTCCGTCCGCGCGGCTGACCGCCGGCCTCGTCGCGACGGCGCTCGGCGTGGGCGCCGTGTGGTACCTGCGGAACTGGGCGCTCTACGGCAGCCCGATCTATCCCGTCGGCTGGGAAGGACTGAAGACTCCGACGGGCGGCCACCTGCAGCGCCTCGGACCGAGCCTGCGCGGGCTCCGGGAGAACCTGGCGTGCTTCCTGGACATCCGGGTCTACGACCGGGTGCAGCCCGCGGACCCGATCTGCGCGGGCAACTTCAACTGGGGTGCGGCAGCCTTCGCCCTGGGCGCCCCCGCGCTGATCGCCCTGCTCCGACGCGAGGCCGCGCTGCGCCCGATCGCGATCGGTCTGACCGCGTCCCTGCTCAGCGTGTTCACGCTCGTGGAGCTGGACCCGTGGTACGCACGCTTCGTCTTCTTCTTCCCGGTCCTGACGTCGCTCGCGCTGGCGCGGCTCTGGGAGAGCGAACGCTGGATCGCGGTGCTGGGCGGCCTCGCGCTCGCGTCCACGTTCCTGGCGAGCGGCGTCCCCGACTCGCTTCGCGAAGGGGCGCTGGCCGGACTGGCGAAGCAGTCCTGGTCCGCGCGCGCGGCGGACCCGCCTCCCAAGGCTTCGCTCGACGGATCGCCCGTCGGCTTCCTCTGCGAGAACTTCGGGAATGGATACAGTCTCTACGGGCCGGACTTCTCGCACCGCGTCGTCTACCTACGCGACGACGTTCTGGAGGATCTCCTCGCGCACGCGGAGCGGGAGCGGCTGAGCTTCTTCTATACCGACGCGGCGCTGCGGAAGAAGCTGCCCATGCTGGACGAAGGGGTCCGTCGCGGTCGGCTCAAGCCCTTCGCGGTCGGCGCATGGAAGGGCTACGAGATCCTGCCGGCACGCTAGCTCAATCCCGGAGCCTACTTATCCTTCTTGTAGGACTTGAGGACCGGGAGGACCTTGTCGGCGACGTCCGAAAGCCGCTTGGAGTCGTCCTGGATGGCCTGCGGGTCCTGCGGCGTGACGTTTCCGGCCCAGCGCACCAGGAGCGCGTCCCCGCGGGGGGCGATGTCGCCCGGGACCAGGCTCTTCGCGGCGGCATCCTTGAAGATCTGGCCCGGCCGGATCGGGTCCCGGCGGTCCTTCAGAAGGGCGACCAGGATGTCCTTCAGGCCGACGGCGAATTCCTTCATGGCCGCCGCGTCCGCTTTCTTGACACCCGCGCTGGCCTTCTCGAGGCGGGCAACGTCTTCCTGAAGCTTCGCAAAATCCATCGAATGATCTCCTGGAGTAGGCTCGGATTGGCCGATACTCTAACAAGCAGACGGCCCCAGGGTCAACGGAGAGGCGAATCCCGGCATCCCGGATCATGAAAAGTGAACGGTTTATGGGTTGCAGTCCCGGCCTCACCAGGGCCGTTTTCCACCTGACAAGAATTGTCACTCCCCGAAATCCGGCGACAATTTATGTCATTTTCCCATTTTTAAGTTCAAAACCCCCATTTCTCATGATAAGCTTCTCCGACTCAAGAGCTTAGATCGTACTCGCAGGGACCATTTGGCATGGGCCTTGCTTTACAGCGGATGGCTAAGAGGGGCGAAAGGAGGTGGGTGGCTCCCGCAGTACCGACGTAGGGAATTCAAACTGAAGATAATGGGGACTGGAAATTTCTAGGGAACATCTTTGGAGGGTACGTATGCGCAAGGGTAACAAGGGCTTTACGCTGATCGAACTGATGATCGTCATTGCGATCATCGCGATCATCGCGGCAATCGCGATCCCGGGTCTCCTGTCGTCGCAGCGCGCGTCGAACGAACGCAGCGCGTCGACGTCGCTGAAGACCCTGTCGACGGCCGAGGCCGATTTCCGGGCCAACGACCGCGACTGGAACCACGTGAACGACTTCTGGACGTACAACGTGTGCGGTCTGTACACCTGCACGAGCGCGGCGGTGTCCGGCAACGCGGGCGCCAACACCACCACCGACCCCTCGATCAAGCTGATCGAACTGTCGGTCGCGTCGGCGGATGCCGACAGCCTCACGGCGGCGTTCGGCGAGTATGCCGCGCTGAGCACGTTCGCGGTTCCTGCCGCGAAGGCCGGCTACTGGTACGTCTCCCTGGTCAACGACATGTCCGTTTCGGGCACGGTTGATCAGACGTACAAGCAGGACACGTCGGGCCAGCCCACGATGGGCAGCGTGCACAACACGTCGAAGTTCGGCTTCCTGGCGTTCCCCGACTCCACGTCGTCCGGCAAGTTCGTGTTCATCGTGAACGAGAACAACACGATCTTCCGCAGCGCGACGACCTCGGTGGTGAAGCCCTCGACGGCGACGCCCCCGGGCACGTTCACCGCGGCCCCCTACACGGATTGGCCGTCGGACACGAACCTGAAGTCCTACTGGAGCAAGCTGGACTAACGTCCACGCTTCCTCAAGGGCTATCCAAGCCCCCGGGCGGAAACGCCCGGGGGCTTTTCTTTTCCCCTCGAAGCGGTCGATAATATCTCCGTGATCCTCCTCCGGGTCCTGGGCCTTCTCCTCGCCACGGGCGGTTGCGGCGCCGTCGCGGCGGCCTGCGTGCCCGCCCTGGGGCTGGAATCCCGCAATGCCCGACTGCTCGCGTTCCTGCTGCTCTTCACGGCCATCCAGTCGCTCCTCATCCTGGCGGCCGGCCTGGCCGGCTTCCTGAGCGTCTTGCCGCTGACGATCCTGGGGAGCGCCGGAGGAGCCCTGCTGCTCCGCTCCCGGGGCGTCGGCGCCGCTCTCGCGCCGCGGATCCCCGACCGCACGGAGCTCCTCTTCGTCGCCGCGGCGGGCGTCGCCCTGCTCTCCCTCCTGGTCAAAGCCTTCCTGCTCGTCCCGTACACCGGCGACGCCCTGCAGTACCATCTGCCCAAGATCGCCGAATGGGTGCAGGCGGGGCGCTTCCGCTGGGGCATCAACCACGACCCCAGGGTCTGGTTCTCCGGAGGCTTCGAGCTCGTCGAGACGTGGTGGGTCGTCTTCCTCCACCACGACGCGCTGATCGAATTGGGCGGCCTCCAGATGGCTCTGATCGCCGTGGCTGCGGTCGCCACGCTGGCGGAGGCCTATGACGCGAGTCCGGGCCTCGCGGCCGTCGCGTACCTCTTCATCCCGGGCGTCCTGCTCAACGCCACCGCCTGCGGAAACGACCTGGCGAATGCCGCCCTCACCCTCGCCGGCACCGCGATGGTGGCGCAGGGCGCGCCCCGTGCCCTCCAGCTCTTCCCCCTGCTTCTCGCCGTCGGAGTGAAGGCGACGGGCGGCTTCGCCGCCGTCGGCGTCGTGGCTTACGCCGCGTTCCGGAAATGGCCGGGACGTCCGCTCCCGAAGGCCGCGTCGCTCGCGCTCGTCTCCTCGGGCATGGTCCTCGCGGTCTTCTGGTACGCCCGCAACCTCCTCGTCGCCGGCCACCCGCTCTACCCGTTCTACGGCAGTCACGGGGAGTTCACCTGGAGCCCGCAGCAGGCGGGCGTCGATATCCTCTCGCTTCAGAACAGCATCCAGGTGCTCGACCTTCGCATGATCGACCGGGAACCCTACGAATCGCTGAACCGCCTGAACGCCGGCTGGGGCTGGGCGATTCTGCCGCTGGGCTTCCCCGCCCTGCTGCTGGGTCTCCGCAGCGACCGCCGCCTGCTTCCCCTGCTCCTTTCCTTCATGCTCGCGGCCTGCGTCACGCTGGCTTGCGTCACCTTCGACGACTCCAACCTCCGCTTCATCCTGTGGTTCCCCGCGCTCTTCGCCCTCGCGCTCGCGCGCCGTCCCACGCCCCTCTGGACCGCCGCCGTCCTCCTCGCCTGCGCGATCAACTTCGCGGCGACGCTGTCGCCCTCGGAGCGGCACCACTCGGACCACCTCCGGCCGCCGGCAACCCTGCCCCCCGCAGAGCCCGTGGCGGTCGTCTTCGACCAGGCCGCATCGTCGTACCGCCTCTACAACCGCGACTTCAGCCGCCGCGTCTTCTACCCGCGCTCGATGGAGGAACTCCGACGCTCCGGCGCCCGCTTCGTCTACATGGTCGGCACGCCGACCTGGGCGGAGCCCATCCACCGCTGGCCGTCGATCGCAAAGGGTTACTATGAAGTACCGTGAGCTGCTGCCCGCCGTCCTGGTGCTGGCGCTCCGGCTGTTCCGGGAATCCCCGCGTCAGTGGGCGGGCGATTGGATCGCCGTGCTGGCGCTGCTCTGGATCGCGATCGTGCTGACGAAGGAAGACTCCCGGTCGCGGCGCTGGGCGCTGGCGCTGTCCTGCGCGTGGCTTACGGTGATCTACGCGATCCACCAGGGGCCGTGGACCTTCCGCTTCGGCGGCTGATCAGCGCCGCTCCCACTCCGTCCCCATGTTGTCGTCGCTGATCAGGCTCTGACTCTCGAAGCGGCGCAGCAGCGGCTCGCGTGCCTCGACCTCGGGAACGAGTCCCCGGATCGCCTGCTCCGCCCGATCGCGATCCGCGGGATCCGAGGCGTTCAGGACGACGCCCGTGCCGCGCGGGTAGCGGAACAGTTCCTCGCGGAGCCGCGAGGGATCGAAGGGGATCGGCGAGTCGCTGACCGCCAGAAACCCCATGATCCGCAGGGCGTGGTGGAATGTCGCGGCCCCCGTCTTGAGGACCCTCTCGGACCCCGTCGTGTTGTAGTAGTAGATCCCACCGTCGTTCAGCCGGGAGCGGATCAGCTCGAGGAACTCCCGCGAGAGCAGGTTCGTGGCGTTCGAGCGCCAGTGGAAGGTCGCGTTGGCGACGATCAGGTCGAACTTCCGGTCGCGGTTCCGCACCAGCCAGCGGCGGCCGTCGTCGATCTCGACCCGCACCTTCGGGTTCTGGAGGAGCCCGGCGACGTCCGGGTACTGCGGCAGCAGCCGCAGGTAGCCCGGGTTGATCTCGATGACCGTCAGCCGCTCCAGTCCGGGGTGCCGCGCCAGCACCGACGCCCAGGATCCCGAGCTCAGCCCGATCATGAGGGCTTCGCGGGGCGCCGGGTGCAGCACCGAGAGGGCGTAGCAGCGCAGGATCGTGTTCTTGTCGTTCGTCAGCGACGTGTTGAAGGCGCCGTCGTAGATGCCGCCGCCGAAGATCTGGCCCTGCTGGTTGACCGTGATGACGCCGCTTTTGGTCTCCACCACGTGGGCGAAGCGGGCGCCCGGGTCGTAGCGTCCCTTCAGCTGCAGCTTCTCGTAGATCGTCTCGAAGGGACGGCGCCCGAGCAGGCCGCAGACCGCCCCCAGCGCCACCACGACGACCGCCGCGACGATGCGCTTCGCCGGCGCGTCGAACGCGAGGATCGCTGCCGAGAGCGCGAGCCCCAGCATCCCGAGCAGCACGTGGAGCCCGCCCAGCGTCAGATGGTCCATCAGCACGAACCCGGTGACCAGGCTGCCGGAGGTCGACCCGAGGATGTTCGCCAGGTAGACGTACGAGACGCGGCGGCCGACGCGGGCGTCGGGATCGATCCACGCGTGGGTGACGAGCGGGAAAATCGCGCCCAGGCCGGCCGCCGCCAGACCGACGCCCCAGAGCCCGTGCTTCCAGGAGACGTCCCGGGTCGCCAGCCATCCCAGCAGCGGCACCACGAGGAAGCCCGCGAGGTTGGCCGCGAGGGACCAGCGGAAGAGCACTCCGAGCAGTCCGGCCCGCTCGCCGCGGCAGACGCGGCGCGCCGCCAGCGCCCCGAGGGCGAGCCCCGCGAGGTACGCGCTCAGCATGAGCGCGAAGGTCTCGGCGCGTCCCTCCGACATGAACGAGAGCGCGCGGTACCAGACGATCTCGTAGGAGAGCGCCACGAAGCCGGACAGGAACGACAGGACGGCGGCGCGGCTCACGCGCTCCTCCGGGACGCGGCGTGCGCGCCGAGGACGGCGGCGGCGACCAGCAGGTTGATGACCGCGGCCAGCATGACCGCGCGGTTCTGCCCCAGCGCGCCCAGGATCCAGACGCCGGCCAGCAGCGACCCGGCCGCCGAGCCCAGCGTGTTGATGAAGTACAGCATGCCGACCGAGCGCCCCACGTTGCCGGATCGGCGGACCAGGTAGGCCACCAGGATCGGCAGCGTCGCCCCCATGAAGAGCGTGGGGATCAGGACCGCCACGAACGCGATGATCCCGATCTCCGCGCCCCGGGCGCCGGACGTCACGGACGCCATCCAGGTGAAGAGCGGCATCGACACGAGCCCGAAGCCGCCGATGCCGAGCTCGACCAGTCCGAAGAGGACGGCCAGGGGCCGCCGGGAGCGCTCCGAGATCGCGCCGCCCGCGAGGCTGCCCAGGCCGAGCCCCAGCATGAAGGCGGTCACCACCATCGTCACCGACTCCGAGCTGGTGCCCAGCAGCCGGAACAGGGAGCGCTGCCAGACCAGCTGGTAGAGGATGGCCGCGAAGCCGGAGATGAAGAAGACCGAGTAGACCGCGGGCGCGGGAAGGCGTTCGGCGGGCGCGTCCTCCGACGGGGGGCCCAATCAGGGCTCCCGGCAGAGAAGATCGCAGAGGCTGCGGACCACGATGTCCTGGGCGGCCAGCGCGTGCTCTTCGGCGGGCGTCGGCGTCCCATGCGTTTCGCGGACGACGCTGTAGTGCGCGAGGGCCAGGAGGTACCACTGGAGAATGCCTTCCATCTCGGCGCGGGCCGCCTTCTCGCGGGTCCCGAGGTCGGCGGCCCGGGTGCCCTCCTCCAGGTGGCGGCCGGTCTCGTACTCCGCGAACTTGCGCGCGTCCGCCGAGGGCTCCAGCGGCTCCGTCCCGCTGCCGAGCTCGCTCGCGCGCGTGGACGCGGCGCCGGACCGCTTCCGCCAGAGCCGGACGGCCTCGGGCGAGAGCGCCTCCTTGTCCGCGAACGCGCCGGCCGCCGCGGCGAAGCGCTCCAGCGACAGCGCGGCCTCCTTGCGGGAGGCGGATTCGCCGAAGAGCGAGGCGATGGACAGCAGGACGATCTTCCGCAGCGGCTCGCCGAGGTGCCCGGGGAACGACGAGCGCGACAGCACCGGGTTCTCCGCCCGTTCGCGGAAGTGGGCCGCGAGCCGGGCGGCCGACTCCGCCTTGTAGGCCGGCGTGCCCCCGTGCGAGAGCACGTCGATGTCGGCCGCGTCCGCCAGCGCCAGCAGCGTGGGCGAGCCCGTCGACTCCAGCTCCCGGAGGCGGTTGTAGATCCGCGCCCGGCCCATCATGGCCTCGAGGTCGTTGCGCGACGCGATCGAGTCCAGGAGGGAGCGCAACTGTGCGGGCGTCTTCGCGCCCTCGAGCGGCACCGCGGGCGCGCTCTCGGGCCCCGAGGAGCACGAGAGCAGAAGCGCCAGCAGCGGCGCTACCAGCCCTCGTCGCCCAGCAGCTTCACGAACACGCACGAACAGATCCTCTCCCGAGTCACGCGTCCCTGTCCCCGGCGGACCAGCAGCAGTTCCTGGGTTTCCTCCCCGCCCACGGGGATCACCATGGATCCGCCGTCCTTCAGCTGCTCGACCAGCGAGACCGGCATCGTCGGCGCCCCCGCGGTCACGATCACGCGGTCGAAGGGGGCCTCCTCCGGCCAGCCCCGCGACCCGTCCCCCACGCGATAGTGGACCCCGGGATAGCCCGCGCGTTCCACGGTCTCCCGGGCGCGCTCCGAAAGCTCGGGCAGACGCTCGATGGTATAGACGTTCGCGCCCAGCGCTTTGAGCACGGCCGTCTGATACCCCGAACCGCTGCCGACCTCCAGCACCTTCTCGCCGCCCTGCAGCGCGAGCGCCTCGCTCATGCACGCGACCATGTAGGGTTGTGAAATCGTCTGACCCTGACCGATCGCGACGGGGTGGTTCTCGTAGGCCTGGTCGATCACGTCGTCGGGCACGAAGAGATGTCGGGGGACCCGGCGGAAGACGTCGAGCACCCGCGGGTCGCGGATGCCCTGACCGGCGAGCTGGTCCTCCACCATCCTGTGGCGGAGGGACTCAAACCGTTTCTCGTCGAGAATCGAAAACATCCGCACTCCCCTGTAACCCCTACCCTTAGAACGCCGGGTGGCTCCGGAATCCGCCGCCAATTTTAGCCCGGCGTCTCGACTTCCTCGACCCGCTTGATCTTGAGCTTGAGGATTTTCTTGGTACCGTCGGTGATCTTGACCTCGTCGCCGATGCGGTAGCCCACCACCCAGACGATCCGCTTCCCGTCGGTCAGGATGGGCACGCGATCGCGGACGGCCTTCGGGACCTTGTTGTCGATGAAGAATTTCTTCAGCTTGGTGCTCCCGCGCGAGCCCAGCGGGATGAAGTGGTCCCCGAACTTGCGGAGGCGCACCACGAGCGGCCCCGCGAGCTTCTCGTAGTCGATGATCTCCTCGGTGTAGTCCTTGTTCTTGATGTAGTCCTTCAGGCCGACGATCTTGCCCTCCTGGACCTCGGCGTCGATTTCCAGGTTCAGCTTCTTGATCACCGTCCGGCCCGGGACCTTGATCTTGCGATGGGCGAACTTGATCGGCGGCGGCGGCGCCTTCGGATGCGCGATCTTGAGGATGTAGCCCTCGCGGCGCGCCTCGAGGCCCCGGGGCAGGCGGATCGCCTTCTGGTACCCGTGCTCGCCGCAGAGCGAGATGATCTCGAGGTAGTGCTCGAAGTTCAGTTGCGGCACGCGGCCCAGCACCGTCTTGACCGCGCGGTCGATGATCAGGGTCTGGATCGCCGGCGGCAGCTTGGAGAACTCCTCCACCGAGAGGCAGACTTCCCCCTCGCCCGAGATCATCTTCGTGTTCTCGTACACCTCGTTGGCGATCTCGCGCAGGAGCAGGTAGAACGAGCCGGAGGTCTGCCCGAGCTTCACCAGCGCCATCTTGACGCGCGGGTTGAACTCGCTCTCGAGCATCGGGAAGAGCTTGTGCCGGATCTTGTTCCGCGTGATCGACGTATCGAAGTTCGAGAGGTCCGTCTTGTACGCGATGCCCTTCTCGCGGAGGTAGGTCTCGATCTCGTAGCGCTCGATCTCGATCATCGGGCGGACCACGAAGAGGTCGGCCTTCTTGGAGATCACCCGGATGGGCGCCATCCCCTTCAGGCCGCGCAGGCCCGTCCCGCGCAGGATGCGGTGCAGGATGGTCTCGGCCTGGTCGTCCAGGTTGTGCGCGAGCGCGATCTTCTGGGCGCTGATCTCCAGCGCGACCTTCTCCAGGTAGCCGTGGCGCACCTCGCGCCCGGTCTCCTCCAGGGTCTTCTTTTCCTTCTGCTGGATGGCCTTGACGTCGACCTTGGTCGAGTGGTATGGCAGCTTGAACTTCTCCGCCAGCCCCTTCACGAACTCCTCGTCCTCGTCGGACGCCTTGCCGCGGAGGCCGTGGTTGACGTGGGCGACGTGGACCTTCCAGGCCATCTGCTGGACTTCGTTGAGCTCCTTGAGGATGTGGAGCATGGCGACGGAATCGGGGCCGCCGCTCACGGCGCAGAGAAGGGTCTCGCCCTGGCGGATCAGGTCGTACCCTTCGATGGTCAGGTACACCTTCTTGAGGATGTTCACGGAGTCTCTTCTTCTTTAATTATACCGCGTAAGCCCCGGATTATAGGCCGGGGGACCCGGCGTACAAGGGATTTCCGGGCTCCGGGGCCCGCTCCCTATTTCTTCCCGTCCGGGATCGCGAAGGTCTCGTCGGGGATCTCCGCGTCGAGGACGTAGTCCTGGTACAGCTCGGTCGAGGTCGCCTCTCCCCCGTTGTCTTCGCCGAACGTGATCTTCAGGCTCCTCTGGAGCGGACGCAGGGTGCCGGCTTCGTAGCTCAGGGTCCCTCGGATCTTGATCGCCATCGGGTTTTCGATCATCAGCCGGTACGAGATCTTCCTCGTCGTCCCCTCCGCGGGCAGTTCCTTGAACTCGCCCACCTTGATGACGTCCATCATGTCCTCGAGATTCGCCTCCTTCGAGGTCACCGTCATGAAAACGCAGGAGGGCCCCGCCCGGGAGGCGAAGCGGCACACCGCGGCCGCCAGGTTCTCGGGCGTCTCGAGCTCGTGGGGTTCGTTCAGGGCACTGGAACGCAGCTGCATCCGCTTGCCGTTGGAGATCATCGTGTAGGTCAGGTTCAGCAGGTTGCTGCGGTTGTCCCCGGAGAGGTGCACCTTGTTCCCCTTCTTGAGGAGGAGGACGCCCTCGTGGCTGCTCTTGTTCTCGATCCGGGGGCCGTGGGTCACGGATTCCAGCTTGAACTTGATCCGGACCGTCCTGGCCTGGGTGAGCGTGTCCTCGATCTTCTGGAACTGGGCCGCGGCCTGGTCGCTGCTGATCCGGTCCAGGATCTCCCGGCAGCGGGCGGCCACCTCGGGGTCCTTGTCCTCGAGCCCCTTCTTCAGGGCCGGAACGGCGCCCTCCCCCCGCTTCTGCAGGCGGAGCACCGCCTCCTCGCGGATCTTCGCCGAGTCGGAGCGGAGATGCTCGAGGAGTTGCTCGACGGGAGTATCCTGCACGAGCAGCAGGAGCGCCAGGAGCGCGTGAAGGCTCATCCCCTGGAGTGTACCCCGGGGGGCCGGATCAGCGGCGGGATTTGATGTGCGAGAAGTACGGGGATTTCGACTTTTCGTAGAGCAGCCGTCCGTTGACGAAGGTCATCTCCACGAAGGTCCGGTAGTCGAAGGGATCCCCGTCCATCACCACCAGGTCGCCGTCCTTCCCTTCCTCGATCGAGCCCACCCGGGTGTCCACCCCGAGGATCTCCGCGGCGGTGATCGTGATGGACTCCAGGGCCGTCTGATCGTCCAGCCCGCCCCGGATCGCGAAGGCGCCCTCGAGCGGCAGCGTCTGGAGGTCGCGCCCCAGGATGCCGCCCGTGCCGACGTTCTCGTTGGGCGGCAGCAGCGCGAACTTCACGCCCGTCTTCCGGAAGATGGCCGCCTGCTCGATCGACGAGCCCCCCGGCTTCGCGGACTGGCGGGGAGCGTGCGCCTTCGCGCGCGGCTGCATCAGGCAGTACGCTCGGGCCCGGCTGATCTCGTCCGCGATCGTCCAGCCCTCCACGACGTCCGTCAGCACCGCCTTGAACTTGAACTCGTTGACCAGGTCGAGCGCCCGGCGCAGATCGTCCGCATAGCCGGCGGCCATGCGGCCCGGGATCTCGCCCTTGAGCAGCTTTACGTAGGTCTCCAGCGGCCCCGCGGCTTTCGGCGGCGTCTCGCCCGCCTTCAGCTTGTTCTCGACGCGGCGCTTCTCGAAGTCGCGCTCTTTCTCGATGTGGGCCCGCGCCTTCAGGAGGTTCTCGCGGAGTTCGTAGACCTCCGAGGGATTGCCCGTCATCCAGGACGCGAGCGAGATGCTCGCCGGCTCGGCGAGCAGCATGCCGTCCAGCGTCCCGTAGCTCATCTTGATCACCGCCCCCGGCGCCTGCGGCGGCGCGCCGCCGCCGAAGAGCCCAGCGCCCCCGCCGCCGGGCTCCACGAACGCCGTCGTGAGGCCCCCCGACAGCGCCAGCTTGATCGACTCGCTGTAGGGGTCGAGGGCGTCGGCGATCTTCCCCGTTCCCGTGGAGAGGCCCAGGTTGTGCGCGAGCACCGCCACGAAGCCCGGCAGGATCCGCTTGCCGCTGACGTCGATCTTCGTCGTGCCCTCGGGCAGATCGACGGCGACGCCGACCTTGAAGATCTTGTCGTCCTTGAGGAGCACGGTGCCGCCCTTCAGGACCCCTTTGGTCACCGTGACGACGTCGCCCCCGACCAGCGCCGTGTAGACGGCCTTCTTCTCCGGCTTGGGAGGCGCCGCTTCGGCGGGCTTGGCCGCCTCCTGCGTCAGGACCAGGCAGAGCATCCAGGCGATCATGTCATTCCCCGCGATAGACCGGCACGCCGTTGATGTAGACCTCGCGCAGCCGCGACTGCGGCGACAGCGGATCGCCGCTGAAAAGCAGGAGGTCCGCGTCCTTGCCCGCCTCCAGGGAGCCGACCCGCTTCTGGATCCCCGCGATCTCGGCGGGCACGATCGTCACGGCCCGCAGGGCCGCCTCGAGGGGGAGCCCGTACTTGACCAGCTCCGCCACCCGGAACAGCCAGCCCTGGAGCGACTCCGGGGCGTCCGACATTGGCGCGAGCGCCAGCTCCGCCCCGGCCTTCACCAGTTCCGCCGCCGTGTTGACGCGCTCCCGCGTGTACGGCGCGAAGGCGACCAGGGGCCTCAGAATGACCCGGGCCTTCCGGGAGCCGAGCTCCGCCGCCGCCTTGTACACGTCCGGCGACGCCGCGAAGGTCAGGCGGGGCTTGAACTCCGCAAAGGACTCCAGGACCTGCCAGAAGTGCAGCAGCTCGGCGGGCCCGGGCACCTCGACCACGGCCGGGAGCTCGCCCTTGAGGACCTTCGCCAGGACGGCCCCCTTCTCGTCGGGCTTCAGCGGGGGCGACTTCTTCTCGCCCTCGATCGCCTTTCGTCCCGCCTCGAGGGCCTGCCGCAGCCCGTCCTTGCCCGCGGTCCCGGGCTGGAGGAAGATGCGGAGCCCGGCGGACTTCTCGACCACCTGCTCCTCGCGGGTCCATCCCGAGGGCTTCATCGCCACGGCCTGGCCCGCGACCCCGGAGCCGGCGGGCTGCAGGACGAGAGTGGTCACGCCGCAGCGCGCGGCCGTTCCGAATGCGTCGGAGGAGGGATTCAGTTCGTCGAAGGCCAGCTGCTGCGGGGCCGAGCCGGTCGAGCCGGGCAGATCCGCGAGCCCGAGGCGCGAATACGGATGCACGAGCCCGGGGAACGCGACGAGGCCTCGGCCTTCCACGATGCGAGCGCCCGCGGGCGCCTTCACGTCCGCCCCGAGGGCCGCAATCTTCCCGCCCTTGATCACGATCGTTCCCGACTCGATCGTGCCCTGCGTCACCGTGAGGATCCGGAGGTTGGTCAGTGCGACCGTCTCCTCGTCGGCCTGTTGAGGAAGCGCCGCCAGGACCAGGAGCGCGAGCGTTTTCACCAGCCGCCTCCGAAGGTCACGCGGCGACCTTTTCGCTCGTCGTAGGCCACCTTCCCGCCGATCATCGAGACCAGCGGCCGGTTGCGCACGTCCAGCGGATTCCCGGTCCAGATCACGATGTCGGCGTCCTTGCCCGCCTCCAGGGAGCCCAGGCGCTGGTCGATCAGGATCGCCTTCGCCGGCTCGATCGTGACCGCCCGCAGGGCCGCCTCCTCGGAGAGGCCCAGGCGGACCGACATCGACGCCTGCACAATGAGCTCCTCCTCGGGAACGACCGGCGAATCCGTGTTGATCGACAGCTTCTTCACCCCGGCGTCAAAGTACTTCGAGGCGATGCCGTAGCACTTGCCGTCCTGGACCATGATGGTCCAGTCGTAGGTCCGGGGCCCGATGTTCGCCGGCAGCTGCCGCTTCGCGATCTCGGGCGCGGACTTGTAGCCGCCGAACTCGCCGTGCGAGACGATGCACGGGATCTTGTACTCGTCGTGGAAGATCCGCACCGTCGCCATCACGTCGCGCGCGTCCGCGGTGTGGATGATGACGGGCCACTTCCCCTGGAAGAGGCCGCGCATCAGCTCGAGGTCCTCCCGCTTCTTCGGGCGGGGCTTGCCGTCCTTCTCGTGCGCGGTCCAGGCGTCGTTGTAGGCGCGCGCCTCGTCCAGCACCTGCCGAAGTCCCCACCACATGCCCATGCGGGACATCCCCAGGTCGCCGCCCATCCGCTCGGGGTTCCAGGCCTGCGCGACCTTCATGGCGCCCGGGAAGCGGATGATCAGGTCCTCGATCGTCCTGCCGCCGCCGGTGTGCATCAAGGTGCCGAAGCCCGAGATGTTCGTTCCGCTCCCCGGGATGTAGTTCACCGTCGTCACGCCCCCGGCCAGCGCGTCCTTCAGCAGGTCGCTCTCGGGGTCGATGGTCGCGCGCGTCGAGAGCTCGGGGTTGAGCGGGTGAACCATCTCGTTGATGTCGCGGAGCCCCGCGCCCGCGATGTGGCAGTGCAGGTCGATGAGGCCCGGCGTGGCCCAGGCCTCGGGGAAATCCAAGACCTCCGCCCCCTCCGGGATCTCGAGGTTCCCCACCGCCTTGATCTTGCTCCCTTCCACGAGGATCACCCCGTGGTCGAAGGTCTTCTCGGCGGCCGTAAAGATCTTGGCGGCGCGGATCGCGACGACCCGCGGCTTCTCCTGGGTGGAGAAGAGAGGGACCGCCAGGACGGACGACAGGACGAGCGCCGCGGCGATCCTCATCAGGGAGCCTCGTACACGATCTTGCCGTCCACGATCACCATCTTCACGCGGCTCGAGGGCGCGAACGGATCCCCCGTGAAGAGCACGAGGTCCGCATCCCGCCCGCGCTCCACGGAGCCCAGGCGCGAGTCGAGCTTCAGCATCCGCGCCGGGTTCACCGTCAGGGCCTTGAGCGCATCGAAGGGCTCCAGCCCGTTCCGCACCGCGTAGGCCGCGAGCAGCGGGAGCTGGGCCGACGCGCTCGCGCCGCCGGTGGCGAAGGAGAGCGTGACGCCCTGCGCGGCCAGGACCTCCGCGGCGTTGATCTTCGCCCCGCGCCGGTCCCGCAGGAACTCGGGGCCCAGCGCCAGCGAAGCGCCTCGCGCAAAGGCCGAGTCGCCCGCGAACGCCGCATCCTCCGCCCCCGCCAGGATCAGGTCCAGCCCGTGGTCCGTCCGGAAGGCCTTCACGGCGTTCTCGACCGCCGTGAGGTCCCGCGCGACCACGATGGCAGGGATCTCCTTGGCAAAGAGCTTGCGGTACGGCTCCAGGGCCTCGTCCTTCTTGGGTTCCTTCAGTTCCGGCTTGCTGGCCACGGGGAGCGGCTCCCGGCGGCACTCCAGCGTGCCCTTGCGGAGCGCCGACGCCCAGGTTCCCTTCAGGTGATCGGGCCCCTGGACCTTCAAGGCGAACTCAACCTTGGCGGGCTTCGCCTGTTCGAGCTTGAGATCGCCCTGGTCGAAGGTCCCTTCCAGCGCCTCCGCGGTCCCTCCGCTCGCCGGCGCCTGCAGCGTCCCGCTGACCTTGTTCGTCGCAGCGTCGAGCTTGAGCTCGAGGACGAAGTCCACCTTCGCCGGCTGCTCGGGGCTTTCGAGCGCCCCCTTCCAGGTCCCCGTGACGGGATCCCGCGCCGAGACGGGCTCGCGCTTGTTCCGCTCGTAGGCCTCCCAATCGTCGTGGTACTTCCGTCCCGCGGCCAGCTGGTCCTTCAGGGCCTGGTAGCCCGCGGTCCCGCCCTGCGCGCCGAACTTGAGGGCGGCCACCTCGCGGACGACGACCGCCTTCCCGCCGAGCTTGATCACGCTGCAGACCCCGGACGTCTCGGGAGCCAGGACGACGCTCGTGACGCCGGCGGCCGCGACCGCACGGAATGCCGGGTCCTCGGGCTGGATCAGCGACGACGGCGCAACGACCGTCGTGCCGGGAACGCCGGAGCTTCTCGCCCGGCGCAGCCCCGCGTCCGTCCGGTCGAGGTGGAAGCCCAGGTGCGACCCGAAATCGATGAAGCCCGGCACCACGGTCAGGCCCGTCGCGTCGATGCTGCGCGCGTTCGGCGGGATCGGGCGCCCGCGGCCGACGTAGGAGATCTTCCCGCCCTCGACGAACACGAGCCCGTCGGGCAGAATCCCCTGCGTGACCGACAGGATCCGCCCGCCCTTGATGGCCAGGAGGTCGCGCGCCTTCCCCGACGAATCCCGCAGCGCCCGATACGTCTGGATGTCCGCTTCCTTGCGCTCGAAGACAATGTCCCCGCCGACCATCACCCGCCGCACCGATGCGCCGGGCGCGAACGGCTCCGCGCTCAGGAAGACGAGGTCCGCGTCGCGCCCCTTGGCGACGGAGCCCACGCGGTCCCCGACGCCGAGGATCTCGGCCGGCGCGAGCGTCACCGCGGCCAGCGCGTCCTTCTCCGACAGGCCGTTCCGGACCGCGGCCGCCGCCAGGAACAGGAGATCCTTCGGGGTGGCGTCGTCCGGCGCGATCAGCGCGAAGCGGACGCCCGCCTTGGCCAGCGTCGCGGCGCCCTCCAGCGTCCCCGTGGCCTCCAGGCCGGGGCGCGACGCGTCGCCGGAATCCCGGCGGCCCGGCGCGTAGGCGGCGTTATACAGGACCGGGACCTTGCGTTCCGCGAGGAGCTCGGCGACTCTCGGGGCCTCCTCCGCGTCGATCAGCACCAGCTTGGCCCCCGCTTCCTCGGCATAGAGCAGCGCCTTCACGAGGTCGTCCTCGTTGTGCGCCTGCACGAAGAGCGGGCTCTGCTTCACGCCCGCGCGCCGTAGCGCCGCGAACTCGCCCATGCGCGACGACGGGTACTGCCGCCGGGCCGGCCGGATCGGGTGGTCCGCCGACGCGGGCACCGGGGGCGTGTAGAGGGTCGGCGGATTCTTCGACTGCTCGCCCAGCGTCACCCGGACCCCGAGCCGCGCCGCAAGGGTCCTGGCCTCGGGGCTACGGCCGGCGGTTTTCACGACCGCGCCCTGCCCCGAAAGAAGGCGCCGCGAGCCGGGCGACAGGTACGCCGCGGTGACCCCCGCGGAGAGCTGCCGCCAGTTCGAAGCATAGAAGTCGTAGCCGTCGATGGCCCGCACGTCCACCGCGATGGATTCCTCGGCGTCGCGGCCCGCATCGGCCACCGACGTCTGCGCGTCCACGAGCCCGGGGATGACGACCTCGTTGTCCGCCTCCACGAGCGTCGCGCCGCGCGGAATCTCGCCGCCGGCCCGTACGTCGACGATCTTGCCCTCGCGGATCACGATCAGGCCGTGATCGATCGGCGGCCCGGACACGGGATAGATGCGCCCCGCGCGGATCACGGAGACCGGAGCGTTGCCTTCCTGCGGAAGGGCGACCGCAGCGAGGGCCAGCAGGAGGAGCGGCCAGTGCCTCACTTCTTCACCTCCAGCACCCGCTTCAGCTTTTCGTCCTTCGCGCGCTCGTAGACGGTCTTGCCCTCGATGAGGACGAGGTCGACCCAGGTCTGCGCATCCAGCGGATCGCCCGTGAGGACGACCACGTTCGCGTCCTTGCCCTTCTCGATCGAGCCGATGCGGGCCCCGAGTCCCAGGATCTCGGCGGGGGCCAGCGTCGCGGCTCGCAGGGCCTCCGCCCTCGAGAGCCCGTTCTTCACGGCGGTCGCCGCCTGGAACCACAGGTAGCTGCTGCCGTGCGGCAGCGCGTCGGTCTGGAAGGCGAAGCGCAGGCCCGCCTTCGCAGGCGCCTCGCCGCCGAAGCGCCGCACTTCCTCGTGCCGCTCCTCGTCGGTCTCCCAATATTCCAGCTCGGGGTCGAGCACGACCTCATAGCCCTTCTTGGCGATGTCGGCGGCGGCCTTCCAGCCGTCCCGCCCCAGGACCAGCTTCGCCTTGAATTTGAACGCGTCCGCGAGCTCCATCGCCCGGTGCACGTCCGACGCCGTCGGGCAGTACACGAAGGCGGGCAGCAGGCCCTTCAGGAGCCGCGCCAGCGGCTCACGGCGGGCATCCGGCTCCGCCTTCTTGTCCTTCAGGGCCTCCGCGGCGTCCTGCAGCTCCTTCCGGAGCGCCGCCACGTGGGCCATCCGGCTCACGCCGGGGCGCGGCCTCAGCGAGATCTTCAGCGCGACGTTCTTCACGAGCATCATCGATTCCGTCGTCACGCCGACGGGACGGACCACGCAGCCCTGGCCGCCGATCATCGTGTCGTTGCCCGGCATCACCCCGAGGGTCGTGACGCCCTGCCGCAACGCATCCTCGTAAAAGGGGTCCACGGGGTTGATCGAGTCGAACGTCGAGACGAAGGGCACGCTCGCCAGGCGCTCGTTCGGACGGTCCGTGCCGCGGAAGGTATGCGCCTCCACGAAGCCCGGGACGACGACCTTCTTCGACCCGTCGATCACCCGCGCGTCCCAGGGGATCTCCAGATCCTTGCCGACCGCCTCGATCTTCCCGCCGCGCATGAGGATCACGGCGTTCTCGAGCTCGGGGCCGCTCACCGGGATGACGCGCGCGCCCTTGATCGCGATGGCGGCGTCATCCGGGGCGGCGCCGACGGCCGTCAGCGCCAGGACCGCGGCCCAGACGATTCTCATTTCTTCACCTTCTCCCCGAAGACCCAGCGGCCGTCGATCATCACCCGGTCGACTCGCGTCGTCAGCTCGTGGGGCGGCCCAGAGAGGACAACCAGCGTCGCATCCTTCCCCTTGTCCAGGCTGCCCATGCGCTCGGCGACCCCCAGGATCTCCGCCGGCGAGAGGGTGACCGCCCGCAGCGCCTCGGCGGACGAGGCTCCGTGGCGTACCGCAAGCGCCACGGAGGCAAGCAGTCCTTCCGGCCCTCCCGCGGGCAGCAGCGCCGTCTTCACGCCCGCTCGGTTCAAGACCGTCAGCGCGTCGAGGCGGACGTCCACCGGCTCGATCCCCGACATGGGGACGATGCCCGCAACCGGGCGCAGGAGGACCGGGACGTTTTTCTTCGCGAGGGCGGCCGCGCACTTCCAGGATTCCTGCGCCTCTTCGAGGGTCACGTTCAGGCCGAGTTCCTCGGCGATCTGCAGCGCCGTCTCCAGATCCGTGATCCGGTTCGCGGCGATGCGCACGGGCAGTTTGCCCTCGAGCGCCTGGATCAGCAGACCCGTCGCGGGATCGACCCCCTCCTTGGATTCCCGCGCGGCCTTGGCGTCCAGGAAGGCCTTGCGGAACTCCCAGGCGACGCCCATCCGGGTCGTCGGCCGGCGGGCGAAGAAGGTCGCGGCCCCGCCGCGGGGCGGGTAGTTGCCTTGCGAGGGCCAGGGCCCGATCGCGCCTTTGAGGGCCGACTCGGCGCGGACGATCAGAGCGGCCCGCGATTCGCCCGCGGTCCGGATCACGCTCGCGACTCCGCCGATCACGCCGCGGTTGCCCGGCTCCACGAAGGCCGCCGTCACGCCGCTCTGCCGCGCCCGCATCAGGTCGGGGCTCTTCGGATCCAGCGAATCGACGATCCGAACCTGGGGCGCGACCTCCTCGCCATCCTCGTTCGCGGCGCCCGCGATTCCCAGCGTGCAGCCCGCGTCGATCAGTCCGGGGATGAGGGTCTTGCCGGCGAGATCGATGACGGTACCCGCCGGAAGCGCTTGTCCCTTCTCGTCCGACACGATGTCGAGGATCTTGCCCCTGCTGACGACCACGGTCCCTTTCGCGATCTCCGTCCCCGAGCCCGTCAGGATGCGCGCGTTGGCGAGCAGGACGATATCCTCGTCAGCCTGGACCGAGCCGAAGGCGGTCAGGAGGAGCGCCACGATCACTCTCATGGCTTCCCCTTCTTCCACGTGCTGCGTCCGTCAACCAGCACCTGTTCGACTTCGCTGCTCAGCGAGAGGGGGTCGCCGCTCCAGATGACGAGGTCCGCGGCTTTTCCTTCCGCGATCGAGCCGCAGTCCTTCGAAAGGCCGAGGAGTTCGGCGGGCACCGTCGTCAGGGCCCGGAGGGCGGCCTCGCGGTCCATGCCGTACTTCACCGCGAAGGCCGCGCTGACGCGCAGGTGCTCCTCGGGCGTCGCCGGCGCGTCGCTGACGAACGCGACGGGCACGCCCGCGCGGGCCAGGCGGCCGGGCGTCTCCAGCACGTCCCGGCGCTCGCTCACCGTCAGGGGGCCGAACGCGACCGGCAACTTCGCCGCAGCGACGCGATCCAGCGCCTCCCCCGCCTGACGCGCATGGACGAGGGTCATCTTGAGGCGGAAGGCCGACTGCAGATCGAGCGCGCTTTCAATCTCGCCCGCGCTGTTCGCGTGGACGAACATCGGCTTCGTCAGCAGTTCCGATTTCGGATCCCGGAGGCGATCGCGGAGCATGGCGACCGCGCCCGTCCGCGACGTGGGCTCGCGGTCCGGACGCAGGGCTTCCGGCCCCAGCGAGACCTTGAAGCCGGCGCTGACGAGGCGCAGGGCCCGGTCGTAGCGCTGGCCGTTGAGCTTGACGATGCCGACGCGGCCGCCCACGAGGTTCCCGTTTCCGGGCGCGAGCGCGACCGTCGTCACGCCCGATCCCAGGGCGGCCCGCACCTCCGCGTGCCGGCTCGTGAAGGCCTCGACGGCCCTCGCTTCGGGCGTGAGCGACTCCGTCGCTTCCTCGACGTCGAAGGCGCTCCCCAGGTGGGAGTGCGCGTCGACGAAGCCCGGCAGCACCCAGGAATTCTTCGGGATCTCCAAGGTCAGGATGCCCGCGGGATGCTTGACGGTGGCACCGACGGCGCTGATCTTGCCGTGCTCGATCAGGATCATGCCGCCGTCGATCTCTTCGCCGGACACCGTGACAATCCGGCCGCCTTTCAGCAGGAGGACGTCCTCGGGGGGCCCTTGCGAGGAGGCCAGCACCACGACGAGCACCGGGAGCAGCAGCAGCTTCATCGCGGCCTCCGCGCGGCGACGGACTCGCCGTTGATCCAGGTCCGCTCGACGACGCTGCCGCTCTCGAAGGGGTCGCCGCTCAGAAGAACCAGGTCGGCGACCTTCCCCTTGTCGATCGAGCCATGGGTGCCGTCGATGCCGAGGATCCTGGCCGCCTCGATCGTGATGGCGGCGAGCGCCTGGTCCCGGCTCAGGCCGCGGGATGCGGCCAGCGCGGCCGCGTCGGCCAGGAAGCGGGACGCGCCCGTGCCCCACTGCCCCGCGCGTTCATCCCCGAAGCTGCCGATGGCGGTCGGCACGCCGGCGGCCACGAGCGCGGACGCAGTCGAGGTCGAATGGTTCAGGTAGTCGACCGAGTAGGCGCCGGTCCGGAAGATCGGGCCGACGACGACCGGTGTCTTCGCCTTCGCGATGGCAGCGGCGGCCGTCCCGCCCTCGGTGACGTACTCCAGGACGGCCCGGAGCTTGAACTCGTCGGCCAGCCGGAGCGCCAGCGCAATCGCGTCCGCCGTGTGGACTTCGATCCGGACGCGGAGCGCGGCTTTCGGATCGAGGGCGCGCGCGAGAATCTCGTTCCGGGCGTCCGTCTTCGGCTTCGGCGGCTCCTTGGCTTCTTCCTTCTTCGCCTTCTTCTGCTCGTAGTCCGCGAACTCCCTGCGGTACTTCTCCCAGGACTCGGCGTACTGCCGAGCGCCCTCGAAGGCCTGCTTGAGCTGCGGGTACGACTGATAGCGCTCGAGGGCCGTCGACGCGTCGCCGCCCGACGCGCCAAGCGTGAGCTTCAGCGCCGCGTCCTTCAGGAGAACGCCGTGCGCGGCGTCGAGGTGCAGGACCGCGCCCAGCCCGTTGATCGTGCCGAGGCTTTGCGGCCCGACGTAGACGGACGTCACGCCTTGCTCGACGGCCTCGCGGTAATCCGTCTGATAGAAGTCGACGGCGTCCAGGACGTTCTGTTCGGCGGATCCGGCGCTCCGCTCGCCCGGCGGGAGGAAGAGCCGCGACGCGGCGTCGATCAGGCCGGGGATCAGGACCTTGCCGCCGACGTCAACGACCGTGGCGTCGGCCGGCGCGGGGACGTCCTTGCCGACGGCGGCGATGCGTCCGTTCTCGATCACGAGGATGGCGTTCTCGAGAGGCGCGCCCGTGACGGTGTAGATTTTGGCGCCGCGGAGGACGGTGACCTTGGATTGGGGTGGATCGGCGGCTTGGAGTGAGAATGCGATCAGGAGAGCGAGGATTCGCATCGTCCCTTCCCGTTCCAGAAGACCCCAGCCCCCTCGCCTCCGGACGGTGAGTCGACTCTAACACCCTGGAAGAGAGGGGTCAATTACACTATCGACTACGGGCTCACGCGGGCTTCAGTTTGATCTTCGGGACGGTTTTAGGGTCCAGCGGCGGCGGATCCTCTTCGTTCAGGACCCGGTGCATCGTGCCGCTCATCCGGCGCCGGAAGTTCTTCAGGTCGACGCCCCAATAGGTCTCGGGATACTTCTCCAGCTTGTCCTGCGCGAGGCGGAAGCGGGAGCGGGCGCCGCGCAGGTTTCCCCGCGTGTAGTGATGCAGCGCGACGGTCGAGAGGATCAATCCCTGGATGAAGTCCTTCTCCTCGCCGAAGCGCTCCAGCCAGAGCGCCTCCCAGGGGTCGTGAGCTTTGTAGAAGTTGCCGCTGTTGAAGAGCTCGACCCCTTCCAGGAAGCGGGGGTCATGCTCCATCGCTGGGTTTTACCTCGGACGATCCGGCGGAGACGATCAATAGACCGGCACCCAGGAGCAGGGTCAGCCCGGCGACCCGGACGGACCAGCGGTGCAGGGCGTCGAAGCGGGCGCGGGCCGGCACTCCGGCCGGGACCGAATCGAAGTTCGGAACGGCGGCGCGTTCCCGCTCGATGGCCGGAGCGATGAAGAACTGCGAGCCGCAGACCAGGAGGAGCATCAGGAGGAGGATGCCGAGGCGAATGTACCCCGTCTTGGGCCGGACGTTCCCCGTCGCGTGCAGGACGACGACGGCCACCAGGGCGATCAAGCCCAGGACGATTTGAAAGATCCCGAAGCTCCGCAGGATCGAGCCGAACACCGTGCCCGCCACCGGCCGGGCAAGCCGGAACAGCGTCGGGGCGACGATGAAGGCCAGCGTCGCCATGCCTCCGACCCAGAGCCCCAGGGCCGTCAGATAGAGAGCGCGCGCGGCGCGGATCATTGGAGCGCCTCCAGAATCTCGTCGTCCGTGGGCATCCCCGGCTTATAGAAGACGATCGTGCCCCCGGGGTCGATCACCACCACGGTCCGTTTCGTCCGTCCCCCCTTCTCCGCCCCATAGGCCTTCGCCATCGCGAGGTCGACGTCGGCCAGGATCGGGAACGTAAAACCCGCCTTCTGACAGTACCCCTGATGGGCCTCGATCGTGTTGTTGTTCACGCCCAGCAGCACGGCGCCCGCCGCGTCGAACTTCGCCTTGTCATCCTGCAAGGCGTGAAGCTGCTTGTTTCAGCCGGGGGTGTTGTTGATCACGTAGAAGACCAGGACGATCTTCCGCCCGGCCAAGGTCTTGAGCGCGTAGATGTTGCCATCATTCGCCTTGAGGGCGAAGTCCGGCGCGCGCTGCCCGATCATGGGAAGGCGGCCTTGAGGGCGTCTTCCGCCACCACCGAGCAGACGACTTTGTACTCGGGGAGGCCGCCGAGAAACTTCACCACATCGCTATTCTTGAGGCGCCGAACCTCGTCGATGCTGCGCCCGATGATCAGTTCCGTCAGCGCGGAGCTGGAGGCGATCGCGGCCGCACAGCCGAAGGTCTTGACGCGCGCCTCGGCGACGATCCCATCCCTGACCAGGATCGTCAGCTTCACCTGGTCCCCGCAGGCCGGGTTCTTGACGAACGCGCTGTGGGTCGGCTGCGAGAGCTCCCCCGTGTTCCTCGGGTTGAGGAAATGGTCCATCACGGTGGAGTTGTAGTCTTCGAATGGCATCAGCGAGCGAGCTCTTCGGCAGGGATGGGCTGCCGGCCGGGGAACCCGTCCTCGAGGTGGTGATAGTACTCGATGGACTTCTCCCCCCGCTGCCAGCAGAGGAAGACGAGGCGATTCTCGATCACGCCGTAGAAGTCAACGAGGCCCTGGTCGACACTCTTCACGACCGCCTCGAACTCGGCGAACTTCCGGGTGGCGGCGTCGAAGTCCTTCTTGGCCTGCTCGATCTCTTCCATGTAGTGGGTGTATTCACGGAAGTCGGGGTTCGTCTCGGCTTTCACTTCCTCGCCCCAGATCATCTCCAGGACGTCGACCTTGCCCTTGATGGTTTTGAGGCGATTGCGGATCTGGTCGATGTCGTCGAAGGCGCGGGTAAGTTTGGGGACAAGGGCGTTGGCCTCGCGGGGAGTGTAGATCCGAGGGCCCATCGCCCAGAGTATAGCGAAAACTGATTTAAAATAAAAGGAGCCAGGCCACCGCTTCGAGGTTTTACCCTTTCAAAGGCGGCCTGGCCCTGGAGAGAGGGGGAAACAGATTTTGGGCTTGCGAGGCCAAACATATGTGCTTGGCACTCTATACTAGTTTGACCTCAGCCTGCCCGTAGCTTGAGCCCCCTAGCCCAGCTGGGCGAGCCCCTGATTCGAACGACTGTTCTGAGCAGCGCTCCCAAAAGGGATCAACGACTCAGTACTGCACAGCCATTCAAAGAGCGTCGAATTTTTCTGTCCGGCGGGATCTATTTCCCCGCCGACTTCTACCACTCTCTCGATCCGTTCCTCTCTCCAAACTGCCCATGCAGTACCCGTAGGTACCGCCTTCCATACGGAGTATACGCCGATGCCTCCGGGCTGTCAAATAAAAAACGCTCGAGCCCAAGGGGTTATTCCGCTCCATCTTTCCACAGAGTTTATACGATCGGTACCCAAAGTTATGAGGGCAATTCCTGTGCCCTCTGGAAACCCTGTTTGAACCTGGCTTAACCCGGCGGCTACCTCGCTATCCCAGGCGCTCGGCACCCTCGGTAGAGGACTCGAACTTAACATATTGGAGTCAAGGTAGATGCGATCACGCCTCGGGCGAGTCCGAGCACCCCTCGCTCAACTTCCTTAACGCAAGCGTGTTCCGATCTTCGATTCTTTACAAAGCTCCGAGCGATGGGCCCGGTCGAGTGCCTCCAGAAAGCCAAAAGTCTCCACCGGATTTCATACCTCGGGCCGCTCCGCTCCGAGGAATTATTTTGCCTCGGGTGCCGTTGGGAATGTGGTTTGCGTGATGACTTAATTGACCCCCCTACTCCATTCTGATAGTCTGCGCCCATGCAAGACCAAGTTCTGACCGCTCTCAAAGCCGTTCAGGATCCCGACCTCCATCGGGACATCGTCGCGCTCGGCTTCGTGAAGGATGTGAAGGCCTGCGACGGCATCGTCGCCTTCACGATCGAGCTCACGACTCCGGCCTGCCCTGTCCGGGAGCAGATGAAGGAGCAGGCCCACCGCGCCGTCATGGCGATCCCGGGCGTGAAGCAGGTCGACATCAAGATGACCTCGCAGGTCCGGGCCTCCAAGTCGGAGCAGAAGGACAAGCTCGTCCCTCTGGTCAAGAACATCGTCCCGGTCGCCAGCGGCAAGGGCGGTGTGGGAAAATCCACGGTGAGCGCGAACCTCGCGGTCGCCCTCGCCAAGATGGGCTGCAAGGTCGGACTGATGGACGCCGACGTCTATGGCCCGAGCATCCCGACCCTGACCGGCGCGGTCCCCGCGTCCGGCGGCAATCCGAACCGCTTCGTGCCCCCCATCGCCCACGGCGTCAAGGTCGTCTCGATGGGATTCTTCGTCAATCCCGGCGACGCGGTCATCTGGCGCGGCCCGATGCTCCACAAGGCGGTCGAGCAGTTCCTCGGCCAGGTCGACTGGGGCGAGCTCGATTATCTCATCGTCGACCTGCCCCCCGGCACGGGCGACATCCAGCTGAGCCTCTGCCAGATGATCCCGCTGACGGGCGCGGCCGTCGTCTCGACCCCCCAGGACGTCGCCCTGAAGGTCGCCGAGAAGGCGATCATCATGTTCAACAAGCTCAACACGCCGGTGCTGGGCATCGTCGAGAATATGAGCGGCTTCGTCTGCAGCCACTGCGGCACCCACGAGGACGTCTTCGGCGTGGGCGGCGCCAAGCGCTACGCCACCGACCGCGGCATCCCCTTCCTGGGCGAGGTCCCGTTGTCCGTCGATATCCGCGAGACCTCGGACGCCGGCCAGCCGATTGTGATTTCCCACCCGGACTCTCCGGCCGCGAAGGCCTTCATGAAGATCGCGGAGAACCTGGCCGCCCAGATCTCCATCCGGACGGCAAACATGGGCGCCGACAACCGCCCCATCCCGTCCAAGATCGAGCTCAAGAGCCGGCAGCAGCTCAACATCGCCTGGAGCGACGGAAAGGAGACCCTGCTCAACTGCTACGACCTGCGGGTCGCCTGCCCCTGCGCCCAGTGCGTGGACGAAATGACAGGCGAGCGGCGCCTCAATCCGATGTCGGTCTCGAAGGACGTCTGGCCCCAGAACATCGCCCCGGTCGGCCGCTACGCCCTCCACTTCGACTGGAGCGACGGCCATAAGTCCGGTATCTACACCTTCGAACACCTGCGCAAGGCGGCGGGACTCTAGGTCGGCCGTCGCGGGGTACAATCCCCTCGATGGACGAGCCCGCGGCGCCCCCGATCACGCTCCAGAAGGAGTGGATGACCGTCGGGGCCTTCTCCGCCTTCATCGTGATGGCCTATGTGATGGCCATCTTCTACGACCCTGTGGGTGTAGAGCAGGGAAAAGGAAACGTCTTCACCATCGCAGCCACCCTTCTCTGGTGGCTCGGACACGGCATGTGGCTGTCGATGGACCGTCGCCGGCGGGGGCTGGAGATGGGGAAATGGCGCTACGCCGTCGTTTTCCTCGGCCCGCTCGCCATCTGGATCTATCTCGTCCTCGAATACCGGTCCCGCGCGGTCTACCTCATCCCGCTCCCCCTGGCGATCTACATCGCCATCGGCGCGGTGACCGCGGGCATCCTGCTGATCGCGATCGCCGTGGCCCGCTAGCTACTTCGGAAACTCGTCCGGGTGGGCGTCGATGTAGCGGGCGCGCAGCGCGTCCAGCGGCTCCTTCTCGTCCAGCTTGTAGAAGAGATCGTCCAGAGGGTCGTAGCGCGGGTTGCGTCCATCCCGCTTCTTCTGAGCTTGATGGATCGCGATCGCCTGCTCCATCAGGCTTACGTACGAGGAATTGCCGAGCGCGCGGAAGCCTTCCAGGGCGTCTTTCGCGTAGGCCCCGTCCGTATTCAGGAAGTACTGATCGAAGCCGCCGTTGTTCACCTCCGCCTCGACCCAGAAGGTCGTCCAGACGGCACGACATCCGGGAGACAGGGTCGAAAGAGACGTCCGCTTCTTCTCCACGAAATCGAGGATCGCGTCCTCTCGAGGATGCGCCCGAGAAGGGCGCGTCAGCGCTTTTTCCAACTCGGGATCGATCGGGACCACGTAGTGGCCGCGTTCGTCGTAGTAGCCGCCGCCGGATGAGCTGCCTCCGTTCCGGATCGCGATGAAGGTCAAGGCGGCGGCGATCGCGGCTCCCCCGATCGCGGCCTGGGTCCGGATCTTCATGAGAGGATTCTTCGTCGGAGCGGCGAAAACGTCAAGACCCGGCCTCTACCGGATATTCCGCCACCAGGGCTTCGTGGGCTCCGTCGGCTGCCAGAAGGGACGCCCATTGCCTTCCTTCGACAGCCAGAAAGGCCCGCCGATCAGGATCTCGCCGGCAAATTCGCGAGGCAGGACTCGTCGCCGTCGACCTCCACCGTCTTGAGCGGCGAGGTTTCTCCGGCCACGATGCGGATGCGGGCCCGCGGCACTCCGAGCGTCTCCGCGAGGAGCTCGATCACCGCGCCGTTCGCCTTGCCGCGCTCGGGGGGCGCCGTCACCTGGACCTTCAGGCGATCCCCCACCCAGCCGACGATGCGGTTGCGCGAGGCCTTGGGAACGACCTTGAGCGGCAGGTTCATGGCGGGCGTCCGGAGCGGGGTGGCGCGCTACTTCGTCTTGTCGTCCCGGAAGCCCATCTTGACCTGGAGCTTCCAGCACTCGTCGAGCCGGCGCTTCACCCCGGAGGCGCCGCCGTCCGAGACCTTCGGGTGGTCGCGGTGCATCGTCTGCAGGTCCTGGTAGCGCTTCCGCGCCTCGCGGACCTCGCGGGCGGCGAAGTGGATCTCGGCCAGCTTGTAATGGCAGGTCCCGTTCTGCACCTGCGAGAACTCCGGGTGATTCTCCAGGAGCCACGCGTAGTAGCCGCGAGCCTCGACGAGGTTGATGACGCCGTCGGAGCAGGCGAGCGCCAGCTGCCAGATCCGCGCGGGGTCCTCGGGATTCGCCCGCATCTCCTCCCGGAGCCGCGCGAGGTTCTTCTCCTGCGTCGGGTAGACCGTCTCGCTCCAGGTCGCGAGGCTCTGGGCCGTCGTGGTCCACCACTCCTCTTCCGCCTTCGTGTCAGGGTTGATGAAGCGCTGGGCCGCGTCGTTGCGGGCCCGCTCCGACGCCTTGCGGTCCTTGAGGACGACCGCGTTGCGGTAGAGCTCGCCGTACACCGAGCCCAGCATCATCATGAAGTCCTTCGAGACGCGGCTCTGCTGGATCATGAGGTCCGCCGCCTTGCGGGCCTCGTTGTAACGCTCGGTCGATGAGCGGAAGTCGCCGCCCGCCTGGTAGACGGAGCCCAGGTTGTAATTGCGCTCGAAGGGGTCGTCGAAGCGGCCGAGCCGCTGGATGACGTCCTGCTGGGCGCGCCGCGCCGCGTTCTGCTCGTCGGACAGCTTCGCCATGAGGAGCTTGAGGCGGTCCGCCTTCATGGCGGCGTTGAAGCTCTCGCCGCCCTCCTTGCTGATCTTGCGCTCCAGGTCCTGAAGCTGCTGCTGCTGGCTCTGGACTTCGTTGGTCTTCCAGTAGTGGATGTGCAGGATGTCGAGTTCCGCCCTCGCGGCCGGGTACTTCTGCTGCGTCATGAAGTCCTTGAGGCGCGCGATGCGCTTCTTGGCTTCGATCTCCGTGTACTCCGCCGACTCCCCGCGGCGCAGGCGGTCGATGTACTCCTCGGCGAACTGCTTCGCCGGCTGGGGAACCTGCGCGAGCGGCTCGTTCGCCAGCTCCAGCGTCACCTGCAGCGCCTCGGCCGCCTTCTCGTAGAGGCCGAACTCCATGCAGACGGCCGCGAAGTCGTTCTGCACGGTGAAGTCGCGCCGCTGCTCCTTGCTGTACTTCCACTGTTCCATGACGAAGCGGTGGAACTGGGGCGCGTCGAACTGGGTCCAGAGGTGGTCCACGAGGCCGCCCCCCGCGAGCGAGATCTTGAGCGCGCGGTCGTCGGCGTCGTCGATCGTCCCCAGCAGGCCCGCCGCGTCGAAGTCCAGCTTGAAGCCCGAGGGCACCGGCCCCTTGTTCTTGATGGCGGTGATCAGGGCCTCCTTGAAGCGCACGCAGCGCTCCAGTTCGCCCACCCGCCGCTCGATGCGCGGCCGCAGCTCTTCGGACGTGTTGGTGTCCCGGAGGTTCTTCATCTTCGCGGTGGCGCCCTTGAAGTCGTACTTCAGGACCTGGTCCCGCGCGGCCTGCGCCTCCTGCGCGAAGACCGCCCGCGCCTTGGCGAGCGCCGCCAGCCGCGCCTCCTCCCGGTCCGCCTCCTCCTTCTGCTTCACCGAGGCCCACTCCGAGACGAGCGTCTCGCGCTGAGCCTGCGCCAGCTGCGCGATCTCGTCGACCGAGCCCTCGATGACCCCCTTCAGGAGGTCGATGGCGCCCTCGTAGTTCTTGGCGTCGCCCAGCCGCCTCGCCTCCGCCTCCTGCGCGGGCCACGCGGCTCGAGCCTCCAGCACGACCTTCTTCAGCGCCATCTCGGCCGAGGGATCGTAGAGCAGCGACTTGTAGCGGTCCTTGGCGAAGGACTCCGTCTCGGCCTTGCGGGTGTCCTCGCGGAACTCCGTCCAGATCCGGGCCGCCTCGCGGAAGCGCTTCTGCTTCATCGCCGCGTCGGCCTTGACCTCGGCCTGCTCGTAGTCGTCGCGGCGCTGCTCCAGCGCCGCCTTCCACTTGCGGATGAACGATGCGCGCTGCGCCGCCTCCTGCGCCGCCTCCGTCCCCTTGGCGTCGTCCGCGCGAGACAGCGCCTGGTAGCCCGCGATCGCGTCGTCGATGGGCGAGAGGTCCGGCTTCCGGGGCTGGAACTGGTCCACGGCCTTCCGGTGCAGCGCGATGTCCTGCAGCTCCGCCAGCTCCAGCTTCTTCTTCGCCTTCACGCCCTTCAGGGTCGTCTCCAGGCGGCCCTTCAGGTCGGCGCCCTCCTTCGCGGCGGGCGTCCCCGGGAAGCGCTCGATCAGGTTCGCGTAGTCGACGATGACCCGCTCGATGGAGCGCACATCGTTGGGGTCCATCTTCTTGAGCTCGGTGAGCTTCACCAGGTCCAGGGCCTGCGCGGCCGCCACCGGGTCGATCTCCTTGACCGGGGGCTTCACGATCACCGGGTCCGACGGCCGGTGGAAGATCGCCACCAGCGCCCCGCCGCCGATCAGCAGGAAGATCAGCGAAGCCGCCAGCATCACGCCGCGGCGGCTGGACAGAAGCATCCCGACGGCCGTCGTGTGCTCGCGGCGAGCCTCGGCGGTCGCGTCCGCCTGCCCCCGCTGGTAGCGCTCGAGGTCGACGATGACCTCCGACATGGTCTGGTAGCGCCGGTCCGGGTCGCGCGCCATCATGTGCGCCACGATCTCGGCGACCGATTTCGGGACCTCCGGGGAATGCTCGACGATGGAGGCCGCGTCCTCGCGGACCTTCTTGTTCACGAGGTCGCGCACGCTGGGCGCCGAGAACGGCGTCACGCCCGCGAGCATGCGGTAGGCGGTCGCGCCCAGAGAGTAGATGTCCGAGCGGAAGTCCGCCGGGCGCCCCAGCACCTGCTCGGGCGCGATGTAGTGCGGCGTCCCGATGACCGAGGTCTCCTCCTCGGGGCCGATTTTCTCCTCCAGCCCGCGCGCCAGGCCCATGTCGCCGATCTTGATCATCCCGGTCTCGGCGATCATCAGGTTGTCGGGCTTCACGTCGCGGTGGATGATGCCCTTCTTGTGCGCGTAGTCCAGGCCGCGCGCGGCGTCGAGGACCATCTGGACGGACTGGTCCGCGGAGATCTTCTTCTGCCGGTTCAGGATCTCCTGCACGCTGCCGCCCGAGACGAACTCCATCGAGAAGTAGTAGTACTCGTTGTGCCGCTTGACGTCGTAGACCTGCACGATGTTCGGGTGATTGAGCTTCGCGGCCGCGCGGGCCTCGTGGATGAAGAGCTCCACGAACTCCTTGTCCTTCGTGTGCTCCTCCGAGATCACCTTGAGGGCGACGATGCGCTGCAGGTCGACCTGCTCGGCCTTGTAGACCGTACCCATGCCGCCTCGGCCGACGCGCTCGATGATCCGGTAGCCGCCGACCCGCTGCCCCGCGAGCGACGTGGCGTTGGCGTCGTCCGACTGGAAGGTGAAGAGCGTGTCGCCGATCTTGATGAGGTCGCCGTGCTCCAGCTTGACCAGCTCGCGGACCTTCTCGCCGTTGAGGTAGGTCCCGTTCATGCTCTCGAGGTCGGTGAGGTAGAAGCCGTCCTCCTGCTGCTGGATCTTGCAGTGCATCCGCGAGGTCATGGTGTCGCGGAGCGGGAGGGCCGTGGAGGAGTCGCGCCCGATGATGACGGTGCCGCCGATGGGGATGGGAATGGCCTTTCCCTTGTCGTGTCCCTTCTCGACGACCAGTGTCGGCATAGAATCGTTCTTCCGCCCGTCAACCTCTACAGGGGATAGCCCGAGACCAGGGGTACGTCACGCTTTCCCGGGCCGCCCGCCGAATTACTCCCCACCTTACTGGACGGAATCGCCTGCGCGGTCTCCGGGGGGACCGCGGAACAGGCACCCAAATTATACCTGAACACCTTGAAAAATCGCAGTCCCCACTCGAACATGGGTGGCCCCCTCCTCGACCGCCACCTCATAGTCCTGGCTCATCCCCATGGACAGCCCGGGCAGCCCGCAGCGGCCCGCCAGCTCCCTCAGCCCCCGGAAGTGGGGCCGCGCGTCCTCCCCCTCCGGCGCCATCGTCATGAGCCCCAGGACCTCCAGCGAGCGCTTCGCCTCCGCGACGGCCGCCGCCGCCTCCTCCGGGCGGTAGCCCCCCTTGGAGGCCTCCCCGCTGACGTTGATCTGAACGAAGACCGGGAGTCTTTTATTGCTCTTGGCGAGCTCCCGCAGGAGCGAGGCCCGGTCGACGGAATGGATCACGTCGGCCCACTGCAAGGCCTTCCCCAGCTTGTTGGTCTGGAGGTGGCCGATCATGTGCCGACGGAATCCGGCCAGCGGCCCCACCCGATCGAGCCCCTCGACGGGCCTGTTCTCGCCGATGTCTTTGACGCCCAGTTCGGCGAGCCGTGAGATGAGTTCCTTGGGGACCGACTTTGTTACCACGATGAGAGTGACCGCCGCGGGGTCGCGCTTCGCCCGCGCGCAGGCCGCGGCGATCCGCCCGCGGACCCCCTCCAGGTTGGCTCGAAGACGGTCGAGGTCTGGCACGCCGCCGAGGATACCTTTTCGGAGTGTTCGAGGGGACTCTTACTTGAGCATCGCCTCGAAAAGCCGCGGCAGATCCGCCCCGGCCACCTTGGTGCCCGGCTTGATCTCCCGGAAGTAGTGCTGGCTGATGAAGACCGACTCGGACAGGATCGCGATCACGGCGTCCGACGCCGACGCGCGCAGCTTCCCCAGTTCCCCGTCAAACGACGCCGCGTCCGTGTAGGGGACGTCCACCACCGTGACCCGGTCCTTCGCGAGACCCGCGAGCGCGGCGTCCAGGTCGGGGGAGGCCGAGAACGGAGCGAAGGACCCGTCGGCGATGAGGTCGGAGACGTTCCACGCCATGTCGCCCCGGACGGCCTGGTCTGCGGAGAGTCCGCGGGCGCGGACGACGAGCAGCTTCTTCATTCGAAGTCGAAGAGGTCGGGAGGCCAGAGGTAGGCGTCCTTGCGCAGGTGGTCGCGGAGCTTCTTGCGGTTCTCTTCGCGGTACTTGTTCTCGAGCATCGTCCGGATCTTGATCTGCGCCTCCTCGAAGCGCTCCTCCTGCTGATTGATCTTCTGATCCATCCGGAAGATGTTGAGGGAGTTCTTGTCCTCGACGATCGGGCTGATCTCGCCTTCCTTCATCGTGTCGAAGAGGTACTTGACGGTCTCGTCCGTGTAGAACTCCTTCGCATCCTTGCGGGAGACGCCCAGGTCGCGGAAGTCCTTCGCGCGGCGCACGTCGGAGTAGAAGAACGCCAGCATGGCGAACTCGGCGCCCTCGTTCAGTTTCCGAAGAAGAGACTCCGCCAGGAGCATCTTCGCCTCCTTCTGGACCGGGTTCATGAACTGAAGCCCGATCCGCATGAAGGAGATGCGCTCGATCGCCTGGAACTGGGTCTTGTGGGCCTCGAAGTACTCCCGGATCTCCTCGGGGGCGACGAAGTCGAGCATCAGGCCGGGCGTCCCCTTGCCGGGGTTCGTCCAGGACTGCTGCATCAGGTGGCGGTAGAGCTTGTAGATCAGGAGCTCCTTCTTCCGGGTCTCGCGGTAGTTGGTCTTGGTGCCGTAGCGGATCCGGACGACCTTCTCCCACTCCTCTTCGCTGCCGTACATCTTGATGTCGCGGCGCTGTGCCTCTTCCAGCTCCTGCTCCGTGATGCTCAGGTTGTTGGCCTTCGCGGCCTGCAGGAACATCTTCTCCTCCGCCAGCTGGCGAAGGTTCGACTTCTTCAGCTCGATCGTGATGTCCTGGGGCTTGATGTCCTTCAGGGACTCCAGCACGTCCTTCCAGGTGATGATGTCGTTGTTGACCCGCGCCGCGATGCCGTCGTTGGAGGCCGCGGGCGCCGGGGGAACGGCCACCTGCACGGGCTTCGGCGAGCTCTGCTCCACGGGCGGGTCCAGGCGGGGCGTGGGGGCCATCTCGTTCCGGGGGCTGGACGCAGACGAACAGCCGGACGCGGCCGCGCCGAGAACGATTGCGAGAGCGATCCCCCGAAGCATGTTTTGCCATGATACGTGTCGCCCGCAGAGACTGTCAAGCGGGCGGCCCGGGCGGCCGATCTGAATAGAGAGGCCCATGCAGGACAAGATCGACGAATTTCTGAACTATCTGGAGATCGAGTGCGGCCTCAGCCGCAACACGATCCTCTCCTACGGGCGGGACCTCCGCGACTTCAAGGGCCCCCTGACGAGGGCGGCCATCCAGGACTTCATGTCCAGCCAGATGTCGGGCCGCCGCCGTCGCGCGTCCAGCATCGCCCGGGCCTCCGCCGCCCTGCGCTCCTTCCTGAAATTCCTCGGCCGCGAGGACCTCGCCCAGTTCGTCCTGGCCCCGAAGAAGCCCCACCTGCTTCCCCACCCGCTGGATGCGGAGCAGGTGAAGGATCTGCTGGAAACCGACACGAAGGACCACCTGTCGTGCCGGGACCGGGCGCTGCTCGAACTGCTCTACGCCTGCGGCCTCCGGGTCAGCGAGCTGTCGACGCTCAAGCTCTCGGACCTCAACCTCGACGCCGGCTACCTCCGCTGCTTCGGCAAGGGGGCCAAGGAGCGGGTCGTCCCGATGGGCCGCAAGGCCATCGACGCCCTGCGCGAGTACCTGGAACGCGACCGGGGCGAGACCGATTGCGACTATGTGTTCGTCAGCTCCAAAGGCGGCCGCCTGGTCCGCGAATCGATCTGGCGCATCGTCCAGAAGCACGCCCTCCATGCGGACGTGCGCGGCCGCGTCTACCCGCACGCGCTGCGGCATTCCTTCGCGACCCACCTGGTCGAGGGCGGCGCCGATCTCCGCTACGTCCAGGAGATGCTCGGCCACTCCAAGATCTCGACCACGCAGGTCTACACCCAGGTGGACCGCAAGCGCCTCCTCGCCGTGCACCGCAAGTTCCATCCCCGCGGATAGGGCAAGCCCCTTCACACCCCCACACCAAGCCCGCCGGGATTCCTTCTTGGCACGCCCCTTGCAGCCCTCCGTGATATGGTTGGAAGGGGGTTGGGTATGCGGTTTTTCCTGGGTCAGGCCGTCTTCGCCCTGATCCTTGCCCGCAGCGCGTGGGCGGACGAGGGCGCGGACCTCGGCCTTCCCACCCACCTCACCTACCAGGAACAGAAGCAGGAAGAGTCCAGGAGCGAGTTCGTCGTCGACGTCAACCTCTGGCCCATCCTCGAATCCACGACTCTTCCCACCGGGGAGCACCGCACCGCCTTCTGGCCGCTCTTCCACGTCTCCACCCGGCCTCAGGGCGGCGTCCACTCCTGGCACGTCCTGAACTTCCTCACGGGCCCCAACTACCACATGTTCCTGCCGCTGTACTACAGCGTCGACGCGGACCTGGGAATCCTCCCGCCCGTCTTCCTGAGCGGGGCCGACTACTGGGCCAGCCTGCCCCTCCTGAGCGGGAGCTGGCGCTACGCCGACGGCGACGAGACCACCTGGGTCACGCCCCTCTTCCACGTCACCCGGAAGGCCAACGGCGACGTCAGGAATCTGCACGCCGGGTTCTACTTCGAGGGGGAGAACTCCTGGTCGCTGCCGCTGCTCCTGACAGGGTCCTGGACCGGGCTGGACGGGTCCGACACCCTCTTGATTACGCCGCTGTTCCACCGCACGCTCGACATTCGGGGCGAGATTGAAAGCCTTCACGCGCTCTTCTACTTCCAGGGCGCCGGCTACTGGGCATTGCCGCCCCTCCTGACCTGGCAGGACCGCGACGACGCGGGCGCCGGAAACCTGTGGGTGACGCCGCTCTTCCACTGGAGCACGGACCAGCATGGCGCGTTCCGCGGCGCCCATCTCGGGCCCTACTTCCAGGGGACCGACTACTGGTTCCTGCTGCCGCTCGCGGGAAGCGGCACCTACGACGACGGCAGTTCCACGACCTGGATCACGCCCCTCTACCACGTTGCCCGCAACAAGGACGGCACGGTGAAGAACTTCCACGTCGGTCCCTACGTCGAGGGCGACGACTGGTGGACGATCCCTCCGCTGCTGCTCGCCGGCTGGCACGACGCGGGCGGCAACGCCCACATGACCATGGGATGGATCTTCTGCGCCGAGAGCGACAAGGTGGGCCTGAAGTCCGCGTCTCTCTGCCCGATCTTCCTCTGGGAGCGTGACGACTCCTGGTGCGTGTTCCCGCTGCTCTCCGGCCAGAACACCCACAGCGACCACAGTCAGACCACCTGGATCACCCCGCTCTTTCACCTCGAGACGGACGCCAAGGGCGAGGTCGACGCCTTCCATATCGGCCCCTACTGGGAAGGGCGGGACTACTGGACCGTGCCGCCTCTCCTGTCCTGGCACGTGAACTACTCGGAGAACGTCGCGACGACGTGGCTGCTGGCACCGATCTTCCACTGGACCTCGGACAAGAACGGCGCCGAGAGCGCCCACCTCTTCCCTGCCGCGTTCTGGAAGCGGGACGATTACCTCTGGGTGCCGCCGCTGCTCTCCGCCTCGTGGAAGGCGGAGAACGGGAACCAGATCCTCTGGATCACGCCGCTCTTCCACGAGACCCGGAACAAGGACGGCGACCTCCTCGACGTGCACGTGGGCCCCTACCTGCAGGGCGAGGACTACTGGGGCATCCCGCCGCTCCTCAGCGGCGGCTGGCACCATCCCGGCGGCGGCGAGACGACCTGGCTGACGCCGCTCTTCCACGTGACGACCGAGGCCGGCGGGGACATCGAGAGCCTGCACGTCGGCCCCTACTTCCAGGGACGGAACTACTGGGCGATCCCGCCGCTGCTGTCCTGGCACCGGCACTACGCGGACGGCGTCGACGCCACCTGGCTCACGCCGGCCTTCCACGTGACGACGGATCCGGCCGGGGACCTGAAGAGCGCCCACCTCTTCCCGGCCGTGTTCTACGAGCGCGACGACTACTTCGTCGTACCGCCCGCCCTCTCCGGCTCCTGGCGCGAGAAGGACGGCGGCCACACGACCTGGGTCACGCCTCTCTTCCACGTGACTGAGGACAAGGACGGCGACCTCGAGAGCCTGCACGTCCTGCCCGCCTGGTTCTGGAAGCGCGACGACTACTGGGTGGTTCCGCCGCTCCTGAGCGGCGGCGGGGCCCACGCGGACGGCGCGCAGACGACCTGGATCACGCCGATCGTCCACTGGACCGAGGACCGCACCAGCGACCTCGAGAGCCTCCACGTGTTCCCCTTCGTGTTCTGGAAGCGGGACGACTATTGGACGGCGCCCCTGCTGTTGTCGGGCGGGGTCACGCGCCCCGACGGCTCCTCCCGCCGCTGGATCTCGCCGTTCTACCACGACGAGTACGCGGCCGACGGATCGCTGCGCTCCCGCCACATGCTGAACTACTTCGACGGCGCGGACTACCATCATTTCGTCCCGGTGTTCTGGGACTGGAAGGGCGCCAACCAGGTGCGCCACACGATGGTGCTCCCGCCGCTCTTCGTGCAGACCGAGGAGGCAAACGGCGACGTGACCGGCTCGCTCCCCTGGCCGCTGATCTCGTGGCGGCATGGGAAGGAGCTCGATACGTCGCTGGGCATGGAGCTGCGGCCCTTTGTCTACCAGACGGGGGGCGAACAGGTCGAATTCAACTTCCTCTGGCGCCTCTTCTCGGTGCTGCGGGAGGAGGACTCGACCCGCGTGATGGTCGGCCCCTTCTGGCACTCGACGCGGCCGAACGTTCCCGACGCCATGACGAAGTTCCAGATCCTGGGCGGCCTCTTCGCGCGCGACTGCAACTACGAGACCCAGCGCTACCGCTACCGCCTCCTCTGGGTCATCCCCTTCGCCGCCACCCCCATGGCCCCCTGACGCGCGGAGAAACCTTCCTGGTTACTTTCTCCAGCGCGTTAATAGAATGCCATGGTGAAAGTAGAGGTCGGCGTCCGCGGCATGCACTGCGCGGGCTGCGTCAAAACCATCGAGGAGGCGGCCCGCCGCGTCCCCGGGGTCCAGGACGCCCGCGTCAACTTCGCGTCCGAGCAGGCGTCGCTCGACGTCAACCCCGACGCCTTCCGGGCGGCCGCGCTGCAGCAGGCGCTCTTCGATCGCGGCTACCGCGTCGTGCCCCGCCGCGTCGTCTACCGGGTCGAAGGCCTCGACCCGTCGGGCATCAGCACCCTCGAGGCGCGCCTCCGCGCCCTCCCCGGCGTGCTCGCGGCGTCGGCGAACTACGCCGCGTCGACGGTCGCCGCGGATTTCATCGGCGACGCCGACGTCGCCGCCTTCCTCCGCGCTCAGGGCTACGCGCCGCAGCCCGAAGAGGTCCGCGAGCAGGACACCGAATTGCGCGACCTGACGATCAAGACCGTCGTCGCCCTCGTGCTCGCCGCCGCGGTCATGGTCCTCACGATGCGGCACGTCGGGCCCCACGGGCTCTGGATGGCCCTCACGATCCCGGTCCAGTTCTGGTGCGGATGGGCCTTCCACGCCGGCTTCCTCCGCTCCCTGCGGCATCGGACCGCCGACATGAACGCGCTCATCTCGATCGGGACCAACGCCGCCTTCTTCGCGAGCCCCTTCGTGGCGATGCCCTACTACGACACCTCCGCCACGATCATCGCGATCGTCCTCCTGGGACGGCTGCTCGAGAAGCGGGCCCGACGCGGCACGCGCCGCGCCGTCGAGGCGCTCCTCGAGCTCGCGCCCCGTTCCGACCTGAAACCCGGCGACGAGCGCCTGATCAAGCCCGGCGAGCGTTTCCCCGCGGACGGCGTCGTCCTCGAGGGCGCCGGACCCGTCGACGAGTCGATGCTGACCGGCGAGAGCGTCCCGGTCGAGAAGAAGCCGGGCGACCGCGTCACCGGCGGCACCCTGAACCGCAGCGGCGCCCTGCGGGTCCGCTTCGACCGGACCGGCGACGACACGGTGCTGGCGCAGATCATCCGCGTGCTCCGGCAGGCGCAGGGAACCAAGCCGCCGGCCCAGCGGCTCGCGGACCTCTGGGCGTCCCGCTTCGTCCCCATCGTCCTCGTCGTCGCAGCCGCCACGCTGGCCTTCTGGCTCTGGAAGGACGCGCGCCTCGCCCTCGAGTCCACGGTCGCGGTCCTCGTGGTCGCCTGCCCCTGCGCGTTCGGGCTGGCGACGCCGACCGCCATCATGGTCGGCGCCGGCCGCGCCGCCCGGCAGGGCATCCTCTTCAAGGACGCCGAGGCGCTCGAGGGGCTGGGCCGCGTGGACCGGATCGTGTTCGACAAGACCGGGACGCTCACGCAGGGCCGCCCGAGCGTCACGGGCGTCGTCGCCGCCCCGGAGTTCACGAAGGACGACGTCCTGCGCCTGGCCGCCGCGGTCGAGCGCTCGTCCGAACACCCCCTCGCGCAGGCAATCGTCGCGGCCTCCCCGCCCGGGCCGACCGCCGCGGACTTCGACGCCCGGCCCGGCCTCGGCGCCGTGGGCAAGCTCGACGGGCGCGAGATCGCCGTCGGCAACCGCCCCTTCTTCTCGATCCTCGGGATCAACTTCGCGCCCCTGCAGCGCGACCTGACCGCCGCCGTCGCGAGCGGCGAGACGGCGGTGCTGGTCGGTGCCGGCGACCGGCTCGTCGGGCTGATCTCCGTCGGCGACGAGCCGCGCCCCGAGGCCGCCGGCGTCGTGAAGGCGCTGCGCGACGCGGCATTCCGAGTCAGCATGCTGACCGGCGACGACGGCACGACCGCCGGCGCGATGGCCCAGCGCCTCGGTATCGATGAGGTGAAGGCCGAGGTGATGCCCCCCGACAAGGCGGCGGCGGTCCAGGAGTACCAGAAGACGGGACGGGTCGCGATGGTGGGCGACGGCATCAACGACGGCCCGCCGCTCGCGCAGGCGGACGTCGGCATCGCCGTCTACCGCGGGACCGACGTCGCGATCGAAGCGGCGGACGTCGTCCTGATGAAGAACGACCTGACGCGGGTCCCGCGCGCCGTGACGCTGAGCCGTGCCGCGCGCCGGGTCATCAACCAGAACTTCGCGTGGGCCTTCGGCTACAACGCGCTGCTGATCCCGCTGGCGGCCGGGGTGCTGCGACCCTGGGGGCTCTTCCTGGATCCGATGATCGCGGCGGCCGCGATGGCCTTCTCCTCGATCACCGTCGTGCTGAACTCGCTGCGGCTCAGCCGCGCCTAGGACTTCACGGGCTGCGGGGGCTGCCGCCGAGGCCAGAATCGGAAGCTTCCGCTCCCGGCGACGAGGGTCCAGCGCCCCTCGATGGCATCGCCGTCAAAACCGCCCTCGTACTCCACGCTGTGGAGGTTGTATCGCTTCGTGGCGCGGAACCGCTTCACCACGATCGTCCCCGTGATCGTGAAGGGGCCGGTGATATCGGCGCCCTCGCCCCAGAAGGACGCGCCGTCGAAGCGCAGGCTCAGCAGCATGCGGTGCTCGGCGCCGAACTGGGTGTAGAACCCGCACCAGGGGCCCGACGGCGGAGGCGGAGGATCGGCGAAGCCCGCTCTCCCGTCGGTGGCGAGAAGCGCCTTCCTCCACTCGCTCCGGTGGCGGCCCGTCAGAATTTCCCAGATCTCGGGGGCCAGCGAATCCGACGAATCGCGGGCCAGGTCCACCAGACGCTCGCGCACCCGAGAAAGATCGGACTGGGCAAGAATCGCCAGGCAGCGTTTCCTCGAACGGCAATCCGACTG
>Ga0310810_10000135_pt1 | contig 75188 bp, 62 predicted proteins | sample NCmetagenome_FD_207641 | JGI IMG/M metagenome (GOLD analysis project Ga0310810, IMG submission 207641) | Soil microbial communities from experimental microcosm in Duke University, North Carolina, United States - NC | ecosystem: Engineered > Artificial ecosystem > Soil microcosm > Unclassified ...
GATCCACTCCTCCTGTATGCGTCCGGCCAAGCCCGCGCGGAAACTGAGAAATAGCTTTAGTGACGCGGCGTCTTTGCGATCGCGAAACAACTCGATGGGGTCGAAACCTTGAGCCGCGCGGAATTCGCGGCGCACGTCGTCATTCATGGGTGTGAACCGCGCCGGATTGCCGGCACCTTCGAGCGATTCGAAATACAACTCGGCCAGGTTCACGCCGTCCCAGTCGAAACGGGTAATCAGCTCTTTTATTCCCTTACTCGCCGCGCGGAAACAATCGCGGTTGGTCAAGTTCATGAGTTTGCGCCAATCGAGCTGTGCGTCCTGAAGCACCGCGGTTTTCTCACGCCACTCAGGATGGGCATTCCAGAACTGGCCACTGACGTGGGGCAACTCGATCCAGGCATAGACCAGAATTCCGTGGCGATGGCAAGCCTGGATCAGCGACTGGACATAGCGGTCGCGCTCGGGGTCGGGATCGTAATAATGCCACGCGGCCACTTGCAGCGCCGCGATGCCAGATGCCCGCCAGCGCGCGGCGAAGTAATCGAGATCGACGCGCATGCGGTATGCGTAATCGAAGAACGCCCAGAGGCGCGCGGAGCGAAACGGGGCGCTGAGGCCGAGATCGCTCAGCGCCTGCACGATGTAGGGAAAGCGCTCGTAGCCGTGCTCGCCGGGGTTGGCGGCTACCCATAGGACGGCCCCGCGGCCGCTCGTGAAACCGGCGGTGAGCGGTGCGCCGGTCCAGTGGTCCTTCGCAAAAATACGCGCCGTTTTGGGGATATCGAAACGCGGGAGGTCGACGGCCTTTTCCCAGATGATGCGCAGCGCGGGCCGGTGTACATCTTCCACGCTGACTACCGATACACGATCTTTGGTAGCGCGAAAGCCGAACGACTCGGCGGCAGGCGATGCGCCTTCAAAGATAGCAATGGCACCTTGTTCGATGCGCTCCGGGAGGTGCGCGGGCGCGAGCGAGCCGGGGCGGAGAATCAGAATGCCGGCGGAGGCTTCGGGCTGAGGGCGGAAACCGATGGAAGAGAGGATCTGCGGCCATGCGCCTGGATCGGCGGCGAGGACCGCGAAGCCGGTGGTGAGGGCCGCGGGGCTGGGAGGGGGTGTGACAGCAGCCGGGGCGTTCGACACAGCGAGGAATGGGCAAAGGCAAATTTTAATGGCGAGACTCCGAGACGCTGAGGCAAAAGCGCACAGGTAGGAATGCCTGTGCCACTGGGCGGAGCGTGTCTCGCGGCGAGAAAGGGCCGCAGGTCCGCAAAATACGCGGCCCTGCGCCACAGGAGGCAGCAGTTTTACAGTCGCACACTTAATGTGTAAAGGCATACCAGAAACCGGCGCGGACGTCATAGAAATTCGGCTTGCGCCCTCCGTGCTGCGGGAGCGTATAGGCGCCGCGCAGCAGGTTGACCGAGAACATCAGCGAAGGCGGCATAAAGGGCCAGCGAAAGCGGATGCCGGGGCCGGCCTCGGCGAAATTGGCCCAGGCCTGGCGCTTGTCGTCGATGGTGAAATTGCCGTTGAGGTAGACCTGCAACCGCAGGCCGCCGAGCGAATCGAGCGCAGCCGGCGTGAAGCCGGCACGGTTTTGTGAGTACGCCAGGAAATCGTTGCCGAAGCGGTTGACGAAGACGCCGTCGGCGTTGGTCTCGAAAAAGAAGCCGGCGGTTTCCGATCGAATGTGGCGGCCCCAGCCACGCGCGAAGGCCACACCACCGCGGTAATCCGGGATCATGGCGCCCACGCCGGCATGACTGCCCACGTAACTGATGGCTTCACCAGCCTCGCCCCATGCCATCACGCCGTGCCAGTAGCGCGTAGCCACTCCGGCGCCCAAGATGAACGAGCTCTCGGAAAGATACTGGGGCAGGGCGCCGCCCGTGGTTTGCCGCGTGTCGCCTACGAAGCGCGTCGAAAGATAGACGCGGAGCGGCAGATTCCCAAGCTTCATCTCGGTCTTGATCTGCCCGTAAGAAAACATGTCGTGCCAGCGGGTGGAGTAGAAAGGGAATACCCAGGAGGTGGTGCGGAAGCGGGCCAGCCCGGGGCGCAGATTATGGAACGCGCGCGCGGCGTCGCCGGCAAGTTTCGTGTCAGGACTCTGCCGGGCGAGCGAAAACCAGCGGATGGCTTCGGCGTCATCGTGCAGCATATTGTAGGCGGCCCCCAGCTGCAGCATCACGGCGAAATCGAGGGGGTCGGATTCATGCGCGATCCTGAGATACTTGACCGCGTCCTTCATGTAGCCGGCCTTGATGCTGCGCTCGGCCATCAGTTTGGCATCGACCGCGACTTTTTCGGGCTCAGGTGGAGTAGCGGAGCTACGCGGCTGAGAGGACGGAACCTGCGGCAGTTGCAGCGCGGCGCGGACGCGATTAGCCAGCTCGAGATCCGTGCCATTCATGACGCGCTCGAGCAGCGGCATGGCCTTGTCGCGTTCGTTGCGCGCCAGATAGAGAAACCCGAGCTGCGCGGCCGAGAGCAGATCTTCGGGAGAGCGATCGGTGATGAACTGGAACTCGCGCTCGGCTTCCTCTTTGTGGTTCATGCGGAGCAGCAGGTAGGCCAACTCGCGGCGCAGTTCGACATTGGCGGCATCGAGATCGAGAGCGCTGCGGAATTCGTAAACGAAGGGATAGCGGGCCGGCAGCAGCTCGCGGGCGCCTTCAGCCGCGCGCGATTCGCCGCAACGGGAAGCCGCCAGCAAAGCGGCGTTGGCCTCGTCGATGCGTTTGAGCGCTTTCCAGACGCGGCCCAGATCGAGCATCACCGACTTACGGCCGGGCAGAAGGCGCCAGGCCTTCAAGTAATGGTCGGCGGAGAGGGTCAGCTCGTCGCGCTGCTCAGCGAGTTGGGCGAGTTCATAGTGCGCGCTGAAATTTCCGGGATTCAGTTCGAGCGCCTTCGTCCAGCGGTCGATGCCGAGCCGCAGCGGAGTATCGATATTGAGAAATGCGCGCTCGGCGGTAGCACGCGAGGCGGGATCGCCGGTCTTGCGGATCCGGTCGAAGATCCGGCGGGCCTCTGCCTGCTTTTTCGTTTCGTAGCAAAGAAACGCGTACTCGAGGGCTACGTGGGTGTCATTTTGATCCAGGCGCACGGCCTCCCCGAACTGGTCGCGGGCGGCTTCGGTTTCACCGGCTTTGAGCAGCGTGTAGGCAAGGTCCTTGCGGACGGACGGTCGAGTGGGGGCGGCTTCGATGGCTTTCTCGAACGAGGCGATCGCTTTGTCGTAATCCTTGGCCCGAAGGTGTTCATAGGCTTGGGACAGCGTGGTGTAGGCCGGATCGGGGCTGGATACTGGAGTCTGCGCGCGTGCAAGCGCGCAAAGAGTGAGGACTGGGACTACGAGCCGCATGGTAACGCTTTGAAAGATAGTGCGGGCGGGCGGGGAAGTTCGCAGAGAAACATTTTTGGGCGCAAATGCACGGCTAATCGTAAGAAACTGATAGTGATGGAGAGTCGCGTGGAGGCTGCGAAAGCGGGGCTTTGCGCCAGCTGCAAGCACGTGCAGCTGATCAAATCGGACCGCGGCTCGGTGTTCTACTCTTGCGGGTTGTCGGCGCGTAATCCGCAGTTTCCGAAATATCCGAGGCTGCCGATGCTTTCGTGTGCGGGATACGAAAAGGATGAATCTGTAGAGCAGTCCGAGACGGAGGTTTGATCGGGATTTATTTTGAGTATTTCTAATTGCTTCCGGACTCGGTTGTTAGCCGGCAATGAAAACGGCAAGCGATTGTCTTTAGGGTTGGCGAATCCAAGTTTGAGAGCGGCCGAGCAAGGGTACGACAAAGTAGCCGCGAACCACGAGCTTGCTGCCGCTCTCGATCAGACGAAGCTTACAGCGATAGACCATGCCGTTTTCGGGATCGAGAATATCGCCGCCGCTGTATTCGTCGCCATTCTTTTTCAGGCCGCGGATGATCATGAGGCCGATGATGGGCTTATCTTTTCGATCGTCGCGGCAACTGCGGCAACGCTCGGCGGCTTCGCGGGGGTCGAAGGCGTTCTCGACCTTGCCGAAGAACGCGCCGTTTTGTTCATAGATTTGGACAGCGCCGCGGGGGCGTCCGCTATGGTCGTCGATGGTTTTCCAGAGACCGGCGGGGGAAGGCTCGGCGGCGAAGGCGGTTGAGACGGCTAACACGATCAGGGCAGCAGCAGGCCGAACCAGCCGGTTGATGGCGCGTCGCAACACTTGAGTCCGCAGAGTGCTCAATCCTTCCAGTTTAGCGAACGCCGGCAGCGGTTTTGGCGTGGCGATTTTGATATAACGTCCCGGGGGGGACTGGCGATGGCGGGAGATCGAATGTTATCGATATCGAGGCGTGCGGCGCTCGGGGCGGCGGTCGGGGGCTCGTTGGCATGGCGCGAGCGGCTTTACGGGCGGGAGAAAGCGACGGCGTTTGCGCTGATTGGCGACCGGTATCACAACAGCGATTACATCCGCATCGGGTTGGGCAGGACTATTGGGCGCGAGGCGGGCGTGTCGATCGATTTCTGCGACGAAGTGAAGATGCTGGATGCGGAGACGCTGGCGGGGCGCAAGCTGCTGATCATGCTGCGCGACGGCATGTTGTGGCCGGACGGGTACGAGGATGAAAGCTCGAACGCGGCCTGGGCGGGCGAAGGAACGCCGCGCCTGGTGAGCGTGCCTCCCGTACCCAAGGCGAAGGCCAGGGAGCAGTATTGGATCACGGTGGAGCAGGGCAGAGCAGTGCGGCAGTTTGTGGAGCGCGGCGGCGGGGCGCTTTTCTTCCATAATGTGACGTACGTCAGCCCGCACAATGCGGATTTCCGGGACGTGCTGGGCGCGGTGACGGAAGATCATCCGCCGATCCGGAAATTCAAGGTGCACGTCGTGAACCGGGAACATCCGATCACGCGCGAGGTGAGCGATTTCGTGGTGACCGACGAGCAGCATTTCGTGCGCTACGAAAAAGATGCGAAGTCCCTGCTGCTGGAGAGCGAGAACGAGGACGGCCTGACTTGGAAGAACCTGGGGACGAAGTCGGCGGCGGGCTGGGCGTACGACTACGGCAAAGGGCGCGTGTGTTATCTGGCGCCGGGACATTTGCTGACGGCACTGTGGAATCCGGAGTACGTGAAGCTGCAGAAGAACGCGGTGCGATGGGTGATGAGGGAGGAGTGAGGTGATAGGGGCCGTTTACCGCTATTGTTGGTAAACTGGGTCGCATACGTGATGCTAGTGGTCACTGCGGCATTCGCGGGTGTGTTGTGACGGCGGACGTTGATGAAATTGTCGGTGCACATCCAACAGAGGAAAGCGCAATGGGCATGTACCAGGCCGGTGATTACGTGAAGGCGGAGTTTAAGGACGAAGCGACTGGCGAAAGCGAATGGATGTGGGTGAAGGTCGATCACTGCGATGGTGTGCAGCGACTTGTGTTTGGAGCCTTGGACAATAAGCCGCCAGCGCTGTCATTGTGGGTAAGGATTGGCCAGTTTTCGTCCTCGCGCAGTTCACGAACGCGTCGCGCCCATTCGCTGACACCGATGCCTGCAGCGTCCCGAACTTGAAACGCAGACGCTTTCATCTGCTCCCGGATCAGATCGTAGCTGACCGCAAAAGCCCCGCCGGAAAAATCCGCAGTCCAGTTCAGCCGGCCGATTTCCGCGAAGCTCCGGGCCGAGGTTCTTGACCGCAATGGTTTCACCTGCCAGATGTGCGGCGTTACCCCCGGCGAGATTGACCCAGCCACCGGACGGAAGGTTCGTCTCCATATCGGCCACATCAAAGACAAGAGCCTCGGCGGAAAAGAGGAGTTGCCGAACCTCCGAGCGCTCTGCTCGACGTGCAATCAGGGCGCGAAGAATATCACCACCGAGAAGCCAACGGCTCTCTGGCTGCTGTCTCAGATCAGACGGGCTGGCCAAGATGAGCAACTTGCCGTGTTGAAATGGCTCCGTAAGAAATTTGATCCGCAGCAATGAGAACGAGTCCGAAGCTTAGAAGGAATCAGGAGCGGGACGCTGAGAACCTTCAAAAACTCCTGAGTTTTGGTTGGCGTGTTCTGGTGGTTTGGGAGTGCGAAACGGGCGAACCCACACGTCTTGCAGCAAGGGTTCGGAAGTTCCTCCGCAGTTAAAGCAGAGGGCCAGGTGAGATCTGACGTTCCTAACGCACAGCGCCACACTCAAAGATAGCTGAGCCACCAGTCGCTTCTTCGTTCTTTCAGCCTTGCATACCAAAGACAGACTGGATACATCATGGCCACTACGACGAACCACACCAGATACACAACCGAGAGCGGGTAACCATAGCCGGGCGGATAGAGATTCGCGGGTCCGGCCATCGAGGGGGCTGGATCCAGCAGGAATGCGGCGTGGCCGTATCGAATGAGGGCAAATGGAAATGCAAGTAAGTGAATGAGGAAGAAGTGGACCAGGAAATAAAATAGCGGGACTCTTCCGAAAACCATCAACGGGTTGCTTTTCGTGAACACAAGCTGGTCGAACCATGCCATCAGCAGCAGGGCGGGGCCAAGCGTCATGAGCAGAAAGTCGAGCGACGGCGGATACTTGGCGCATCGCAAGAAAGAAAGCACGGTCATGCCGGGTACATGGGACCAGCGATTGGGATCTCCATAGACATTGATCCCGCGGACGACGAGAAACGCAAGCGTCAAGCCTAGCCCGAGGCGGACTATCCAACGACGGCGGCGGGACGGGTCCAATGTCATGACTGGGCCGAAGCAGTAGCCAAGCGCCATCACCGCTATCCAGGGCACCAGCGGGTAGGCGGCCAGAACGCTAACGCCTCCCACGCGAAAGATGCCGGGCTGATGGAGGATGTTCCAGGCCCACGCCGCGGCGCCGAATTGGCCGGCCGAGACTCCGTCGGCGAGATTGTGGGTGACGATCATGCCGATGCTGAGCACTGTCAGAACCCGTATAGGGACGCGCACAAGAAAGCCGAGCACAATCATCGAGCAGCCGAGGGCCCAGAGAATCGAAAGGAAGATCAGACCGTTGACGAAGCGGAAATTCACGGCGAAACGTAAGACTGTCAGCTCTAATAGCACCAGCCAGAGGCCGCGTTTCCAGAGAAAATGCGCTAACTCGTCCATCGTCCGGCCGCGGCGCAGCCAGAAGAACGCTCCCATCCCGGCGGTGAACATGAAAACCGGCGCGCAAATATGCGTGATCCAGCGCGTGAAAAAGAGGAGCGGCGTGGTACGGGCGAGGTCCTCCGGTGAGAAGGACATGGCTCCGATATGAAAAAACTCACGGGTGTGATCGAGCGCCATGATGATCATGACCAGTCCACGGAGAGCATCGACGGAAGTTACGCGGGTTGTAGATTGAGAACCGCGGACCGGATTCACCATAGCTATTCTACGGGGCCAGAGGGGTCAATTTGGGGCAACGGGTCCCCACTTGACGCGGAGGCCGAGGCGCGAAAGCGCTGTGACATTTGCTGAGAGCGCTGTGAAATCCGGGCTAGGTGAAGCTGTGGAAGAACACGGTGAATCGAACGCAGCCCTGGGGCTGAGTATTCAGATGGTTGCGCGGGGTTGGTCGCTTCCAAACTAAGCCACTACCGAAGAAAGAGCGGCGCAGAAAAAAAATAAGGGTGACGTCAGTGAGAGGCCGCGATTCCACCTGAGCTGCGCTGATCCGGACGATGACCTATTTCGGCGCAGCCACGGCGATTTCCTGCGGCTTCGCCGATGCAACTTTGATCACATTTCCGTCCTGTAGCTCGAGATCGATGGTACCGTCCTTGCGTAGATACGAAAGCGTGGTCGTCCCCGTGCTGTCGGTGACCTCAAAGTCGGGACGTCCGAAGCGGCGGAGCAGTTCTGCGAAGCTTATGCCCGGCTGGATTCCGCTGGGATCTTCACGGGTGCCGGTGTTCGCTGAAGATCTGAAGGCACGCCGGCTTATTGACCGGCGAGGTGCGCGTTGTGTCGTCCGCACCGAGGAGGTTTCCTGGGAACCAACATGCTCCTCGGCGGAGGCTTTCAGCGTTTTGTCCAGGCTGCGCCAAACGCCTCCGATTTCGTTACTGATGTGGTTCGCTTTGCTGCCCGTGGTGGCCGACCGGCTGATCTCGCTGTCATACTCGGTAACGGCTTGAGCTCTCGCGGGGCCGCCAAATGCGGCCACCAGCGCAAATGAAACCCAGATCCGCGGAGAAGGCCTGCCCATGAAAACCTCTCTATACAGTCTGAAGGCGGCTGCCTCGGAATGGAATATTCTCAAAAGTTAAATCTAACGTCTTCAGCCAGTTGCCATCCGCTAACCGGCAAAAAAATTAACACCTGAGCTAGCCAATGCCCTTGGGCGTCAACTCCGGGGTGCTTCGATGCTTCCTTTTGTGATAGTGGGGATTAGTGCGCTGGGGGACCAGGTCGCGCCGCGCCCCGTATAGAATTGAAGCTCATGCGACGCAGAGTGGCTCAGGTGGCAATCTTGATCGTGACAGGCTCGGGACTCGGGCTGAGGGGGGATGAACTCGTGAACGAAGCCAGACTGATGGTCGTGGACCCGGGGCATTTTCACGCGGCGCTGGTGCAGAAAGAAATGTACTCGTGGCTCGACAAACGCGTATCGGTATACGCGCCACTCGGGCCGGACGTGATGGACTATCTCAACCGGATCGCGCTGTTCAACAGGCGCAAGGAAAATCCGACATCATGGGAAGTCGAGCTGCATACCGGGCCGGATTTTTTCGAGAGGATGCTGAAGGAGCGGCCGGGCAATGTGGTGATCCTGACGGGGCGGAACCGGCCGAAGATCGAACGCATCCGCGCGTCGGTGGAGGCCGGGCTGCATGTGCTGGCGGACAAGCCGTGGATTATCAAATCGGCCGACATGCCAAAGCTGGAGCGCGTGTTGAACGAAGCCGAGGAGAAGGGGATTATCGCGTACGACATCATGACCGAGCGCTATGAGATCACGTCAATCCTGCAGCGTGAGCTGGTGAATGACGCGGGCGTGTTCGGGCGGCTCGCGCAGGGCAGCGATGCGGAACCGGCTGTCACGGCGAGAAGCGTGCATTATCTGATGAAGGTCGTGGCAGGCGTTCCGCTGCGGCGGCCGGTGTGGTTTTTCGATGTCGACGAAACCGGTGAGGGCCTGGCGGATGTGGGGACGCATGTGGTCGACCTGGTGCAATGGACGGCTTTTCCGGACGCCAAACTGGATTACCGGACGGATGTGAGCGTGCTGGGCGGCAAGCACTGGCCGACGGTGATGTCGCGGGCGGATTTCGAAAAGGTGACGGGCGACGCCGAGTTTCCTCCGTTTCTGACAAAGCACGTAAAGGGCGGGCAACTGGAATACTTCTGCAACAACTCGGTTTACTACACAGTGCAGGGAACGCACGTGAAACTGGATATTTTGTGGAACTGGGAAGCGCCGACGGGAACAGGCGACAGCTACGAGGCGAGCTTTCGCGGCAGCAAGGCGCGTGCGGAGATCCGCCAGGGGAAGCCGGAGCACTACATTCCGGAATTGTATGTGACGCCGGCGTCCGCATCGGTGAAAGCCGAGGTATTCAGTGCGTTGCAGAAAAAAGTGGCGGCGTTGCAGACCGTCTATCCGGGGATCGCGGTACAGGAGAGCGGCGCAGAGGCGCGGATTGTGATCCCGGAGCGTTTCCGCGTGGGGCATGAAGCGCACTTTGCGCAGGTGACCAACAAGTTCTCGGGGTATTTGAAAACGCCGCGGACTCTGCCCGCGTGGGAGAAGCCCAACATGCTGGTGAAATATTTCATTTCAACCAAGGGCGTGGAAGCGGGCGGCGGCAAATAGCAAGAGTCGATAAGAACTCGGCAGGCGGCGCGGGTATTCTGGCTTCATGACCGCCATGTCACAAGACAAAACCGAGCAGCTGATGGACGCCATCAAGGCTTGCGACAAGCCTGCGATAGAGCGGATCGGCGCTGTCCACGCCTGCGGGAGCCGCATCGCGTTTATCCGGCGCATGACCAGGCAGGGGACAGCGAAGCCGGCCGGCTTTTCAACAAATTACGCGTTGTCGCGGCCCAGCGCGAGCACGAAGTAGAGCGCGCGAGTCGTGCCCACGTTGCGCCAGCCGTGATGGTCGTTCGACGCCACGAACGCCGAAGAGCCTGGGCCGAGGGTGGCGGCGCGGCCGGCGATGGTCACTTCGAGCGTCCCTTCATGAATCATGATCATCTCTTCGTGGACATGGCTGTGAGGCGGATGCGGCGCCTGGCCGGGAGCCAGCTCGGTCATGTGCAGCTCGATGGGGAGATGGGTGTGGGTTTCGCCCTGAAGAATGGCACGCGAACGGTTCGGGCCGCTCGGATGGACGGCAAGGTCCTCGAAGCGGTAAGTGTTCGAGGTCAATGGCGCGTTCTGCGGCGTGCTTTGACCCGCGGCGTTGGTCGCCACGTTGATGGCTGCCAGGGCGGCGGGGAATAGTAGATTCAGATCTCTGCGCGAGTAGTTCACGAGCGGCAGTATACAACAACCGCGGGAGGGCGCTACGCGTTGATTGGGGGCTCGGTTTCTGGCGCAAGACTTCGAACACATCCGCCCGAAACCGAAGGAGACTTATACCACAGGCCGGCGCTTAACCCAGGGGCGTGCCTTCTCCAGCTGGGACGCCAGGCGGAATAAAGTTGCCTCATCGCCGAAACGCGCCGAGAACATCACGCCGATGGGCAGGCCCTCTGCAGTCCAGTAAAGCGGAACCGACATCGATGGTTGGCCCGTCACGTTGAACAGCCAAGCCCAGTTTTGGAACGCCGACATGTCTGAAAAGAACCCTTGTACGTCTTTCCGCGACAGGCTCAAGATGCCCAGCGGAACCGGCGGTTTCGCGAGAGTGGGGCCGAGAATCACATCGTATCTCTGATGAAACTTAGCCATGTCAAGCCCGGAGAGCTGGCAGGCGGCGATGGCTCTCGAGTACTCGATGGCTGGGGGTCGAATACCCATTTGGTAGAATCCCGCCCAAGTGACGGGCTCGAGATCTGATTCCGCCAAACGTCTGCCAAGAGCCATGGCGCGATCCTCGAGGACCCGCGCCACCGAAACTCGAACCGCAATGGCCCGTCTTTGGTTTAGCGCTGCCAGGTCCAAAGGAAGCTTGGCTTCCTCCACGCGATGGCCGAGTGACTCGCATAACTTGGCGGCCTCGGCAGCGGCCTTACGGCATTCTGGGTCGAAGGGTGCCGCCGGCGAATCCAGAGCCAGGGCGATGCGCAACTTGCCAGGGTCAACCCCGACTTCGCTAAGGAATGGACGCTGCTGTGGCGGTGCCCAGTAAGGTGAGCCCAATTCCGGGCCGGCTGTGGCATCGAGCAGCGCGGCGCTGTCGCGGACCGAAATCGTTTCAGCGTGAGCGATGGACATCCCGGCCCAGCCTTCGAGCGCGGCCGGACCATATGGCACTCGGCCGCGCGTGGGCTTCAGCCCGAAGACGCCACAGCAGGACGCCGGGATGCGAATCGAACCTCCGCCGTCGGTGGCGTGAGCCATCGGAACAGCGCGAGCCGCCACCAGCCCTCGGCACCTCCGCAATCGTAGAAGACGCAGGTGTAGTTGGCGCGGTTTTGAAGCCCGGCCCTGCACCAACCATGCTGTGCCACTATCATAAGAAATACATGCAGCCATTTCGAGGCGTGGACTATCTGCTGATCGACTCTCTGTTCAACGAACAGGAACTGCTGGTGCGGCAGACGGCGCGGCAGTTTGTGGACCAGCGCGTGATGCCGGTGATCCGCGATTGTTTCCGCGATGCGCGGTTTCCTTCCGACCTGATACCGGAACTGGGGCGGCTGGGGTTTCTGGGCGCGAACCTGGAAGGCTACGGGTGCGCGGGGATGTCGAACGTCGAGTACGGGCTGATCATGCAGGAGCTGGAGCGCGGCGATTCGGGGCTGCGGAGCTTTGTTTCGGTGCAGGGCGCGCTGGTGATGTATCCGATCCTGACGTACGGTTCCGAGGAGCAAAAGAAGAAGTGGTTGCCGAAGCTGCAATCGGGCGAAGCCATCGGGTGCTTTGGCCTGACCGAACCGGGGTTCGGCTCTAACCCGGCGGGCATGAAAACAACGGCGCGCCGCGATGGCGACGGCTGGGTGCTGAACGGCGAGAAGACGTGGATCACGAACGGCACACCGGCGCAGGTTGCCATCGTTTGGGCGCGCGCCACAGACGACGGCGGCGGCGTCCGCGGATTCCTGGTGGAGAAGGGAACGCCGGGGTACGCGACATCGGACATTCACGGCAAGTGGTCCATGCGCGCGTCGGTGACCTCCAGCCTGTCGCTGGCCGATTGCCGCGTTCCGGCATCCAGCATGCTGCCGGGGGCGAAGGGACTGAAAGCGCCGCTTTCGTGCCTGTCGCAGGCGCGCTACGGAATCGGCTGGGGAGTGATCGGCGCGGCGATGGACTGTTATGAAACGGCGCGGCAGTACTCCATCGTGCGCAAGCAGTTTGACGACCGGCCCATTGCGTCACACCAGCTGGTACAGGAGAAGCTGGCGTGGATGATCACCGAGATCACCAAAGCGCAGCTACTGGCGCTGCATGCGGGGCGGCTCAAGGACCAGGGTAAGCTCGAGCCGGCGCACATTTCGATGTTAAAGCGCAACAACGCGGCGATGGCGCTCGACAGCGCGCGGCTGAGCCGCGACCTGCTGGGGGCGAACGGAATTACGGACGAGTATCCTATCATGAGGCATCTGTGCAATCTGGAAACAGTCAAGACTTATGAAGGAACCGACCACATCCACGCCCTCGTTATCGGCGAGCGAGTCACGGGTATCGCAGCTTATAAGTAGCGGCGCGGCGGTGGCCTTCGAGGCGCCGGAGCGCGGGACGCCACTGGCGTTGTATGCGGTCACGATTTTCCTGAGCGCATTCCTGTTGTTCGAAGTCGAGCCCATTATTGCCAAGATTGTGCTGCCGTGGTTCGGCGGATCGGCGGCGGTGTGGACCACGTGCCTGCTTTTCTTCCAAGCCGTACTGCTTCTGGGATACCTGTACGCGCACGTAGTAATACGGCGGCTGGAACCGCGAAGGCAGGCACTTCTGCACATCGCGCTGCTGGCCGTGAGCATTCTGGCGCTGCCCGTGATTCCCAGCCCAAGCTGGAAACCGTTGGGGAGCGAAGACCCGGCGTGGCGCATCCTGGGGCTGCTGGCGGTGACGCTGGGATTGCCGTACATGCTGATCTCGGCGACCAGCCCGATGGTGCAGGCGTGGTACGCGCGCACGCACGAGCGCGCCGTGCCATACCGATTGTTCGCGCTTTCGAACGCCGGTTCGATGCTGGCGCTGCTGAGTTATCCGGTCCTGGTGGAACCGGCGTTTTCCACACGGTGGCAGGCGCGGGGATGGTCGGCGGCCTATCTGGGGTTTGTGGTGTTGTGCGGGTCGGTAGCGTGGATGTCGCGTGGCGGGGCAGCGCGTACGGAAGAGATCGAATCTCTCGCAGACGATCTGCGGCCAGGTTGGAAGCTGCAATTGACGTGGCTGTCGCTCGCGGCCTGTGGTTCAACTTTGCTGCTGGCGGTGACCAACCACCTGACGCAGAATGTGGCATCCATTCCATTCCTGTGGATTTTGCCGCTGACGATCTATTTGCTCAGCTTCATTCTGTGCTTCGAGGGGCGCGGCTGGTATCAGCGCAGCACATTTCTGAAACTGGCGCCCATTCTGATTTACGGCATGGCTGCCGCGCTCAGTGAAGACGTGCAAAAGCTAGCGATCATGATTCCGCTGTTCTCCATCGGGCTGCTGGTATGCACCATGGTCTGCCACGGAGAGCTCGCGCGTCTGAAACCATCGCATCGCCACCTCACGGCGTTCTATCTCATGATCGCAGCCGGCGGCGCATTCGGCGGGATTCTGGTTGGCCTGGTCGCGCCGCATTACTTCAGTGGATTTTTCGAGCTGCCGATCGGCTTGGCGTGGTGCGCCGCGATGATCGTTTTGGTCCTGCGGCCGGGGAGCTCGGGAATCAGCGGCCGGTGGCTGGCGCGGGCGGTCTGGATGGGCTCGATGGCGGCGACGCTCGCGCTCATCGGATATCTGGGCTATGAGATCCGCGATTTCCGCCAGGGGTCGCGCTTGCTAGTGCGTAATTTCTACGGGGCCCTGCGGGTGCACGATGAAGGCGATGGGGTTGAAGAGCCCCATATGCGCAAGCTGACGCACGGAACCATTAATCACGGCGACGAGTTTCTGGATGCCGAGCGCCACATGCAGCCAACCACATATTACGGCTACAAGACCGGGATCGGCTACACGATTCAGGAAGCCGAGCGTCGTTTGGCGCTGCGCGTGGGCGTGATCGGGCTCGGCACGGGGACGCTTGCAGCCTACGGCAGGCCCGGCGACACCTACCGGTTTTATGACATCAATCCGCTGGTGATCGATATCGCGCGCACGCAGTTCCGTTTCGTGCGGGAGTCCAAGGCCAAAGTGGATACTGTTCTTGGCGATGCGCGGCTCTCGCTCGAGCGCGAGCCACCACAGAACTATGACGTGCTCGCGGTGGACGCTTTCTCGAGCGATGCGATTCCGGTGCACCTGCTGACGCGCGAGGCGTTTGAGCTTTACTTCCGGCACCTGCAGCCGGGCGGCGTGCTGGCGGTGCATGTTTCGAACCGCCACCTCAATCTGGCACCGGTGGTGGTGCTGGCGGCGGAGTCGCTCGGGAAACGCGCGGCTGTGATCGAAAACGACGATGACGACGACAATGCCGTATTCGGCTCCACCTGGGTGGTGGTTTCAGCGCGCCAGAACTTTTTCGATTACCGGTTCATCCTCACTGGTACTACGCCGGCGAAACCGATAGCCGGGCTGCGCATGTGGACCGATGACTACAGCAATCTGTTTCAGATTTTGAAGTAGCACGACGTGTTGCATGCCTCTCCCATCTTGCGGCTTACGCCTCGATGGCGGAAAGCCGCTCGAACTCCGCGTTGAACTCGCAGCCGAGGATAGCGATGGCCGCCATGAGGTACATCCAGACCAGCAGCGCGATGCTGGCGCCGACGCTGCCGTACATGAGGTTGTAGTGCGCGATGTGGCGCACATATGAAGCGAAGCCCTTGGTGGCGCCCAACCAGAGCAAGGTGGCCAGCAGGGCGCCGCGCCAGACGCCGGTCCAGGTCTGCCGGCGGTAGGGTCCGTAGTAATAGAGGATGCACGTCAAGGCGACGGTAGCGCCTAACGCCACTACGTAGCGCGCCAGAACCCCGAGCAATTGCCAGAAACTGGCGAGCGGGTTCAACAACGGATCGAGCCGCGAACCTCCCAGCAGAGCGCGCTCGGCTTGATTACCGAACAAAATGAGCGCCGAGGCCCCCACCAAGGGGACCGCCGCGAGAAAGACCATCCCGATAGCCACACCGGTTTCGTGGAAAAACGACCGGCTGCGCGGGATGCGATAAGCGGCATTGAACCCTTGTAACAGACTCTTGATCACGCTGGCCGCGGCCCACAACGCGAGCAGCAGGGCCACAATAAGCAAAGTGATGGACTTCTGGCCGCGGGCGCGGAATTGCGTAAGCACGACCTGCTCGGTACCCGGCGGCAGCACCGTCTGCAGCACGCGCGAAAGGGTCGTCGAAACAAAATCGGCGCGCGTCATCACCAGGATGGTGGCGGCCGAGGTCAGGACCGGGAAAAACGACAGCAGCGCCGAGTACGCGGCCCCTTTGGCGATGGAGAAGCAACCGTCATCGATAGCGGCGAGAAGCGTGCGCCGGAGCAGAAAGGGCAAGGCTCGCCAGGTGGGCACATGGGTAGTATAGCGATCCGGGAAAATTGCTGACGCGCGAGGTTCCGGTAACTTAAAATAAGAGTGATCACCTTCCCCGCCGAACCGCCCCGCAAGGGCGGAGCAGGAATTATGGCCGATACACCCTTCGTACATCTGCATTGCCACACGGATTATTCGCTGCTGGACGGCGCATGCGAAATTTCACAGTTGATGGACACGGTTGCCGCGCAGAAAATGCCGGCGGTGGCCATGACGGATCATGGAAATCTTTTCGGCGCGGTGCAGTTCTACAACACCGCCAAGGCCAAGGGGATTCATCCGGTAATCGGGTGCGAGGTGTACGTTTCGCAGCAGGGCCACAAGACGCGGGCGGAGAGCGACCGGTACAACCATCTGGTGCTGTTGTGCGAAAACCAGGAAGGCTACCGCAACCTCATCGATCTGGTTTCGACGGCCTATCTGGAAGGCTTCTATTACAAGCCACGCATCGATAAAGACCTGCTGGTTACGCGGTCGAAAGGGCTGATTGCGCTCTCGGCATGCCTGCGCGGCGATATCAACGAAACCATCATGGCCGAGCGGTACGACGAAGCGCGGCGGCTGGCGTACACGTATCAGGACATCTTCGGCCGCGGAAATTTCTTTCTCGAGATTCAGGATCATGGGCTCGAGCAGGATAAACGCGTCACGCCGCAGGTCAACCGGCTGTCGTCCGAGACCGGCATCCCGCTGGTCGCGACGAACGACGCGCATTACCTGCACCGCGAAGACGCGCGGGCGCACGAAATCCTGATGTGCATCCAGACGGGCAAGACCATGTCCGATCCGGCGCGCATGCACTGGGAGCATCCGGATTTCTATCTGAAATCGCGCGCCGAGATGATGCAGTTGTTTGGCGAGCTGGAAGAGGCTGTCGACCGGCCCTGGGAGATCGCGCAGCGCTGCCAGGTGAAGCTGGAAAAAATCAAAGAGCCGTTTCCAAGGTTCGACGTGCCGGCTGAGCACTCGACTGATACTTACTTCGAATATGTAGCGCGCCAGGGCTTCGAGAAGCGTCGCCCGCGCCTGGAGGCATTGCGGGCGCAAGGGCGGCTCAAGCACGATCTGGCGGAATACACCGAGCGGCTGGACCGCGAAATCCGCATGATCCAGCAGATGCAGTTCTCGGGCTACTTCCTCATCGTCTGGGACTTCATCCGCTTCGCCAAATCGCAGACGATCCCGGTGGGTCCGGGGCGCGGGTCGGCGGCAGGCAGCCTGGTGAGCTATGCCATGCAGATCACCGACATCGATCCCTTGGAGTACGGGCTGCTGTTCGAGCGTTTCCTGAATCCGGAGCGCATCAGCATGCCGGATATCGACATCGATTTCTGCATGAACCGGCGCGGGGAGGTCATTCAGTACGTCACCGAGAAGTATGGGCGCGAGCAGGTGGCGCAGATCATCACCTTCAACACGCTGGGCGCGCGCGCGGCCATCAAGGACGTGGGCCGCGTGCTGGACATGAGCTTCGCCGACGTGGACCGCATCACAAAGCTCGTGCCGAATGTGCTCAATATCTCACTAGACAACGCCATCAAGACCGAGCCCGGCTTTGAGGAGCTGGCGCGTAAGGATCAGCGCGTCGACGACATTCTGAAGGTCGCGCGGCGCCTGGAGGGCATGGCGCGCAACTGCTCGGTCCACGCGGCGGGCGTGGTGATTTCGCCCGAGCCGCTGAAAAATCTGGTCCCGCTCTATAAGACCAACCGCGACGAAATTGTCACGCAGTACGACATGAACGGCCTGGAGAAACTATCGCTGCTCAAGATGGATTTTCTGGGCCTGACGACGCTGACGCTGATTGACGACGCCCTGAAGCTCATCGAGAAACGGCACGGCGTGCTGCTAGTGATCGAGGACCTTCCGCTCGAGGACCCAAAAGCCTACGAGATTTTCTCAAAAGGCTTCACTAGCGGCGTGTTCCAGTTCGAATCGCCAGGCATGCGCGATATTCTGCGGCGCTATCAGCCCACGCGCATCGAGGACCTGACGGCGCTCAACGCGCTTTACCGGCCGGGCCCGCTGCAAGGGGGCATGCTCGACGACTTCATCGAGCGCAAACACGGGCGGAAGGCCATTGCATACGATCTGCCCGAGCTGCGGCCCATTCTCGAAGAAACCTACGGCGTGATTCTGTACCAGGAGCAGGTGATGCAGATCGCCAGCCGCCTGGCCGGGTACTCGCTCGGGGAAGCCGATATTCTACGGCGCGCCATGGGCAAGAAAAAGGCCGAGGAGATGGCTTCGCAGCGCGAGCGGTTCATCCGAGGGGCGCTCGAGCGCAATTTCCCGCAGCGCAAGATCGAGAAGATTTTCGATCTGATGGAGCAATTCGCCGGCTACGGATTCAACAAATCGCACTCCGCCGCCTATGCGTTTCTGGCGTTCGTGACGGCGTATCTGAAAGCCCATTATCCGGTGGACTTCATGGCGGCGCTGCTGACTTCGGAAACCGGCAACCCCGCCAAGATAGCGAAATACATCAACGAGTGCCGCGACATGAACATCACCGTGCTTCCGCCGGATGTCAATTCGAGCGACTGGAGCTTCACGCCGGTTGCGGACTTGCTGGGCGACGCCATCCGTTTCGGCCTGGGCGCGGTGAAGAACCTGGGGCCGTCGGCGGTGGAAGGGATCCGGGCGGCGCGCGAGCCGCTGGGACGGTTCCGGTCGATCTACCAGTTCTGCGACAAGGTGGATCTCGCATCGCTCAACCGGCGCATGATCGAGAGCCTGATCCGCGCAGGCGCCATGGATTCGCTCGAAGGCAATCGCGCGCAATTGATGGCGGTGGTGGAAGGCGCCATGGAAGCTGGGCAGAGAGCGCAGCGGGCACGCGAATCGGGGCAGGAAGGCCTATTCGGCGAGGCGTTTATCGCCGAACACGGGCACGAGGAAAAACCGCTGCCGGCAGTGCCGGAGTTTGCGCTACGCGAGAAATTGCTGGGCGAGAAGGAAATGCTGGGCTTCTATGTGACCGGGCATCCGCTGGATCAATACGAAGAGAAAACGCGGGAGCTGGCTACGCATTCGAGCGGCAATCTGGAGGGTATCGAGAAAGGCGTCGAAGTAGCCTTGTGCGGCGTGATCACGGGCGTGCAGCGCAAGCGCAATCGCGAGGGGAAACCATGGGCGTCGATGGTGCTCGAGGACCGCAATGGCGCGGTGGAGGCGCTGCTGTTCACCACCAACTTCGAGCGCCTCTCATCCATGCTGGCCGAAGACCAGGCGGTGCTGGTGCGCGGGCTGGTGCTGCCTGAAGAAAATGCCCCGCCCAAGATTTCGGTGCAGGACATCGTCCCGCTCGAAGTAGCGCGCGTGCCGCTACCCTCACTGATTTCGATACGCGTGTGGCTGCGGAAGAACGGCGACGCGGCGAATGGCAATGCCGGTGACCGTGTGGCGGCGCTCAACGATCTGTTCCGCCGCAAGGCCGGCGACACGCAGGTGCGGCTGCGCCTGGAATCGCCTCGAGACTTCACGGTGATCCTGGATGTGCCGACGAAAGTTCGGCCGGACCGCGAATTTCGGGCTGAAATCGAAAAGCTGTGCGGCGCCGAGGCGATCGAGGTGCTGGGCAATTGAGCGTTCGGCTTCCCGCCGCGCTGGCACTGCTTGGCTGTAGTCTTATGTCCGCTCAACCGAACACTCCCGTCATCATCGATACCGACTGCGGCCACGACGATCTGACGGCGATTGCTTTCCTGCTGGCCCGGCGCGACGTGCGCATCGAGGCCGTCACCATCGCCAACGGACTGGCGCACGTACGTGCCGGGGCGGCGAACGTTGCGCGGCTCTTGGCGCTCGGGGGGCGCGGCGATGTGTCGGTGTACCTCGGGCGCGAGACACCGCTCCACGGCCAGGCCGCGTTTCCCGATCCCTGGCGCAGGAAATCCGATGCACTGCTGCGCGGGCTAAAAGTTCCGGCGGCCGGCCGTGCGCCCGAAAAGCAATCCGCGGCCGACTATCTGGCGGGCAGGTTGCGCGACCACGGCCACCCGGCGCGCGTCCTCGCCCTGGGACCCCTCACTAATTTCGGTGAAGCGCTGGAACGGGAGCCGGACGTGCTCCGCGGCGTTGAAATGGTCATTATGGGCGGGGCCATTCGCGTCCCGGGCAATCTGGGAGACGGCGGCACGTTCAAGACCAGCAACACGACTGCCGAGTGGAACATCTTCGTCGATCCGCTGGCGGCCAAACGGGTCTTCGAGTCCGGCGCGCGGATTCACCTGATACCGCTGGACGCGACCAACCACGTCCCTATCGATGCAGGTTTCCTGCGGGAGCTTCAGCGCAAATCGCGGACGCCGCTGGGCGAGTTTGTCGTGGCCATCATGGAGCGCGACCGAAAGTTGATCGAACAGGGAACCTACTATGCGTGGGACGCAGTCGCCGGCGTGGTGCTGGTGGATCCGGCGGCGGTACAGATACGCCCGATGGCCATTGACGTGAAACAGGACCCGCCGGAGGAAGGGCGTACAGCGGAAATGACGGCGCGCCCTACCAACGTGCAGGTGGCGCTCGGGGCTAATGCAAAGGTATTTCGGCAGATCTTTACCGCTGCGTTGGTACCCCGGGCGGCTTCAGCGAGGTAGGCGAGTGGCGCCCACCAGAAGAGCGTTGCTGAATTCCGGGATATTTGGACGGAAGTGCAGTTGTGTACATCCCTGTTCTAGATTGAACTGTATTCCTTTAATCTTGCTGACATGATGGCAGACATGGTTAAGAAGAAGGCTAAGAAAGAACGCGCCAAAGAGGCCCTCTCTCGCGTCAAGAAAGAAATGGCAGAGCCCCGCACTGCCAACTCCGCCCGGCGCAACACTTCGAATGCCGATCCCGGGCGCCTGTAGTGTCCTGAGGCTTGGTCGGTAGTGGCGCTAAAACCCGGCTGGCCTCGGATTGTCAGGCTCATGGGATCATGTTGGCCCTGGAACTGATTCACGAGGCCAGTACCGGCAGTCGCGTGCCGGACGTTGCCGTGCGGTAGAATCTAGGTGCCGATGGACCGCAAATCCGGCCCCCCGGAGCCCGAGGCTTCCGACGCCCCCAAAAATCTCGCCTGGCAGCGGGTGCTGCTCGCGCGGCATCCCAAGCGGCCGCATACGCTCGACTATATTGAGCGGGCGTTCACCGGTTTCCATGAAATACACGGCGACCGGAATTTCGCTGACGATCCGGCGATCGTGTGCGGCATGGGGTTTTTCGAGGGCCGGCCGGTCATGATCGTGGGCGAGCAGAAGGGCCGCGACACCAAGCAGAAACTGCACCGCAACTTCGGCATGCCGAAGCCCGAGGGGTACCGCAAAGCCATCCGCGTGATGCAGCTGGCCGCCAAGTTCAACCGGCCTGTGATCACTTTCCTGGATACGCCGGGCGCCTATCCGGGTATCGATGCCGAGGAACGCGGGCAGGCGGAGGCCATCGCGCGGAATCTGCGGGAGATGTCGCGGCTGCCGGTGCCGGTGATTGCGGTGTGCATCGGCGAAGGCGGCTCGGGCGGAGCCCTGGCGCTGGGCGTGGGCAACCAGGTTTTCATGATGGAGAACGCGGTTTATAGCGTGATTTCGCCCGAGAGCTGCGCGGCCATCATCTGGCGCGATTCAGCCAAAGCCGAGCTGGCGGCTGAAGCGCTGCGGCTGACCGCCGAAGACCTGCTCAACTTTGGCCTGATCGACGGCATCATTCCCGAGCCTCCCGGCGGCGCTCAGGAAGACCCAGACGCCGCCGCCGAGCTGGTACGCAAAAAGCTGCGCGATGCCCTTGAGGAGCTGGGGCGGTTATCTCAGAGCGAGCTGGTGGAGCAGCGCTACAAGAAATTCCGGCGTATGGGGAACTTCTTCGGGGCGCCAGCCGGGCGGGCGCTGGTTGCTGGTGATTAAAGCTTGACGCGGGTGATTTAAGGCGTGCCGCCGGTGATTAGGGCGTGAACAAGACTGTAGTGCTGGCGATCGCCTTCGTGGTGCTGGTGCTGATCGTGCTCGTGTACACCACCATGGGCAACGCACGGTACCGCTGCGAGGTGTGCATCGCGTTTCAAAACCGGACCGCCTGCCGGACCGCGGCCGCGGCGACGGACGCGCAGGCGCTGCGTACCGCGACAGAAAATGCGTGCGCGCAGATCGCCTCCGGCGTCACCGACTCCATTGCCTGCGAAAACACGCCGCCTCAAAGCGTGAAGTGGCTCTCAGGGAAGTAGTTAGCCGCAATCCTGGCCTCTGCTGGCGTGATAAGATGTACAATTTGTGAACAACTGGCCTGGCAACTGCGTCTAAATTCAAGGGAGTCGTCTCACATTGAAGCGTAAATGGAAAATCCTCATCACCGTAGGGGTGTTGGTGGTGGGCTCGATTGCCGTTTTTGCGGGCGTGCGCTATAGTCGGCGCGGCATCGTAACGGTGCAGACCGGTCACGCCACGCGGCAGGATCTCACCAGCCTGGTCACCGCCTCGGGCGAAATCAAGCCTCGCAAGTACATTAACATCGGGGCCAACGCCAGTGGCGAACTGACCGAGATCCCGGTCAAAGAGGGCGACAATGTGCGCAAGGGCCAGCTACTGGCAAGGATCGAAAATACACAGCCGGAAGCGGACGTAAACGCCCAACGCGCCTCGCTCAGTTCGACTGAAGCGGACGCCGCGGCGTCGGAAGCCGGGCTCAAGGCTTACGACGACAATCTGCTCACCATGCAGGCCGTCGTCGACCGTACCCGCGCCGATCTGGAAAAGGCTTCGCTCGACTTCAAGCGCGGGGAGGAGCTGTACCAGGCCAAGCTGATCCCCAAGCAGGATTACGACCTGCGTAAGGCCGCCTACGATAGCGCACAGGCTTCGCTCAAAGAGGCTCAGTCCCGGCTGACGCAGGCCAAGGCGCAACGCGAGCAGGCAAAATCGCAATTGTACTCCGCCCAGAAGCGGATCGCGCAGACCCGCGCGATGGTGACGCGCGCCGACGACGTGTTGAAGAAGTTCAACTCCTACGCGCCGCTGAATGGCGTGGTGACCAACCTGCCGGTGCGTGTGGGCGAAACCGTAATCCCCGGCCTTCCCAACCTGCCCGGCACCATCATCATGACCATTGCCGACATGTCGATCATCACCGCGGAGGTGAAGGTGGACGAGACCGACATCGTCAACGTCAAGATGAACCAGACCGCCGATGTCACCATCGACGCCATACCGAACAAGACTTTTAAGGGCCACGTGATTGAGATTGGCAATACGGCGATTGTACGATCGACCGGCATCGCCGCTTCGCAGAGCACCACGTCCAGCCAGGAAGCGAAAGACTTCAAAGTGGTGGTGGCGCTGGATGCGCCGCCTGAGGATATCCGGCCCGGCCTCTCTTGCACGGCGAAGATCACCACCGCGACCCGGCAGCACGTGGTGACAATTCCGATTCAGGCACTGACCATCCGTCAGAAGGGTGATCTCGAGACCCCGTCGAAGAATACTACCGTGCAGGCGGTGAAGCTCGATCCGGCGGCCGAAAAAGCCCGCAAGGAAGAGATCCAGGGCGTGTTCGTGATCTCGGGCGGTAAGGCGGTTTTCCGTAAAGTGGAGACCGGCATTACGGGATCGACCGATATCGAAGTGTTGGGCGGCCTCAAAGACGGCGACGAGATCGTTACCGGCAGCTACCAGGTGATTCGAACGATCCGCAACGACGCGCAGGTAAAAGTCGACAACAAAGCCCCGCTCAAAATAAACACGTAGTCAGAAAAGAGCAGCAGGATGGCACAGGCAGTTGATGCATTAGTCGAACGTGGCGAGCAGTTACGAAAAGACGGCATCGTTATTCGCACGTACGATCTTTGGAAGACGTACATCATGGGCGATCAGGAAATTCACGCGGTTTCCGGCGTGGATATCGAAATCAAGCGCGGCGAATATGTGGCCATCATGGGACCGTCGGGCTCGGGTAAATCTACGCTGATGAACCTGATCGGGTGCCTGGACACGCCTACCAAGGGGCAGTATTACATCAACGGGCGCCTGGTGAGCGAGATGAACGACGACGAGCTGGCGCGCATCCGGAACAAAGAGATTGGTTTCGTTTTCCAGACTTTCAACCTGCTGCCGCGCGCCACGTCACTGCACAATGTGGAGCTGCCGCTGATTTATAGCGGCATGCCGGCGGACGTGCGGCTGGCCCGCGCCAAGAAATCTCTGGAGCAGGTGGATCTGGCGGCGCGCATGTACCATAAGCCCAACGAGCTTTCGGGCGGACAGCGGCAGCGCGTGGCGGTGGCGCGCGCCCTGGTGAACAATCCCTCGATTCTGCTGGCTGACGAGCCCACCGGCAACCTGGACAGCGCTACCGGCAACGAGATCATGGGGCTGTTCGAGCGCCTCCACACGCAAGGCAATACCATCGTGCTGGTGACGCACGAGCACGATATCGCGCTGCACGCCCACCGCGTGATTCACATTCGCGACGGAAAAGTGGAGAAGGATGAGAGGGTAAAGTAGGGCGCAGCCTGTAATTTCGACATGCGCCCGGGAGTGCGTGCGATTGCGGTGTTAGGACGCGTTGGTGACGGCTTGCGCTTTCATCATCTCCGCCATGGCCTTCTTCATTTCCGCTGGTGTGGGTTCCGCCTTGTGGGTGGCGACCATCCACTGGTTGCCTTCGGGATCGACAACTGTCCCGACACGGTCGCCCCAGAACATGTCCATCACCGGACCTTGGGCGGTGGCTCCCAACTTCACGGCTTTGGCCACCACTTTGTCCGCGTTTTCCACCAGCACATACAAGGTGGCAGGCGAACCGCCGAGGTTCTTGGCGCCGCGGGCGCCGTGCATTTCTGGTCCCAGCATCAACGTTGTGTCGCGCAACCTGAGCTCTGCGTGCATGGGCTTGCCGTCCGGCCCGTTCATGATGCCGCGTTTCGCAAATCCGAAAGCTTTCTGATAGAAGCCGGCCGCGGCCTTCACATCGGTAACGACGAGCATCACGGTTACGGCGCCGTATTGTTTCTTGTTGAGTGGGTCGATTTTTTTAGCCATAGGGGAGGGTTCCTCGGGTAGCTATTCTATCAGAAGGGATGGCGGAACGAGCGCCGTATCTTCGGATGCTCGCTCCTCTGTGCTGTCGTCAGGGTACAGATCTGTAAAACCTGCCCCCCAAAAGGAAACTCGCGGAGAGCGGGGCGTATCATCAGTTCTTATGAAAAGACTGGGAACCACATTCGCTGCGCTGGCGCTATTCGCCGTCACCGCTCCGGGCGCGCCGGCACAGGATGCGCGCGCGGGTGAAACGGGCGAGATCAAAGTGACGGCCAAGAAGTACGCGTTCGATCCGAACCCGATCCGTGTAAAGAAGGGCGACAAGGTGAAGCTTGTGATCACCGCTCTAGACCACGATCACGGGTTCAAGCTGGAGGCTTTTCATGTCGACCAGCTGCTCAAGCAGGGAGAAGCCACCACCGTTGAGTTTACGGCCGATCAGGCGGGCACATTCCCATTTCAGTGCTCGCACTTGTGCGGGATGGGGCACAAGAAAATGAAGGGCGAGCTGGTGGTGGAATAGCGTCGGTGCGGGTGTTGTTGCGCTATACCGCGTTGTCTGGTTTACCACTCCGCCGTGGGCAGCCGGAAATCCACGTGGCGTTCACGGTTCAGCCGGTAGGTGAGCGCGCGGTCCACCGAATCGAGCGGCGCCTGCCTCTGCTCGTGCTGCAACGTCACGAAGTGCAGGGTCGCGCCAGTCACCCAATACGCTTCGGCGGCGCGGATGTTGTCCTGATTCTTGAACGCAATCAGGTAAATCGGCCTTCCGTCCTTTTGCTGCGGAGCCGATTCCGCATCATCACGCACGTCGGACCGTGAGCGGGCCGGCGGCTCGTAGATCCTGACCGGTGGCGGTGCGGGGTCGTTGCGATAGCTCACCACGACTGGCGCCGATGAAGGCGCGTAGCCGTAATCGTAATAGCTCGGTGCGGGCGAATAACCGTAGTCGTAGTACCTCGATGGGTATCCGCCGTAATAGTCGTAGTAGCTGTACGGGTAGCCGTAATACGGATAGCCGCCAGCGTAGTATCCGTATCCGTAGTAAGGGTACCCTAGGCCGAAGCTGGCGCCGAAGAAAAATCGGTTGCCATAATAGCCGCGATGATGGCCGCCATATCCCCCACGAAAACCGCCGTACCCTCCACGAAAACCGCCACGATAGTAGCCACCGCCGTAGCCCCGATATCCTGATCCTCCAAACCCGCCGCTACGGAAACTACCCCCACCGCCGTAAGAGCCACCACCACCCCGGAAGCCGCTACCACCGTGGAAACCGCCGCCACCGCCGTGAGACCCGCCGCCTCGCATGCCTCCGCCGCGCTGAGCGGCCAAAGGCAATGCCAGCAGGCAACCAATGAGAAGGAAACGCGAGAAGTTTTGCATAATACCAGCCCTGATCGGAGCTTACCGCCGTGCGGGGCCGATGGCAAGCGGGTAGTGGGGTCATAGAGAATAAGACCCTACCGGCAAGGAAGATTACGGCGACGGGTGGTTAGGGCACGACCGGCAGGATCAATGCGGATGGATGCTGCGCATCGTGGTAGACCATATTTTCCGCTTTGACCATGTTGCTTGATCGCCCGGCGTTCTCGCCGGTGTTGAGATTGCGGTCGAAGCGCGGAAAATTGCTGCTGGAAATATCGACGCGCAGCTTGTGACCGGCGAGAAACACGTTGCTGGTATTCCACATGTCGATGCGGATCTTGTAGACCTCGCCGGGCTTCAACAATTCGGGCGCGGCGTGCGAGTTGCGGTAGCGCGCGCGGAGAATCCCGTCGGTCAGATTCTGCGCGAAGCCCGTGGGCCACACGTCCACCAGTTTCGCGGTGAAGTCGGTGTCTACCGCTGATGAACTCACGTACAACTCGATGGCGATAGGCCCGGTCACTTCGAAATCGCTCGTAAACGCTGGCGAGGTGTAGACCAGGACATCCTGGCGCTCTTCAACGGTCCGCTGATCGAAAGCGCCCGAGGGCAGATGATCGTTGTCGCAGCACAGGCCGCCGCCGCGCGTGGGTGCGGGGTTCGCGGGATCGTACGTATATTTGTCGGCGCGCTCGTTCTCCGGTTGCGCCGTGCTCAGGGCTCCATCGCCGGTTCGCGTGTTAGCACCGCTGCCCGCATGGAGAAAGTAGCGCGTGCTGCGAGTGCGGGCCAGCGGCCAGTCGTCCTCATCGCGCCACGCGTTTTTACCCATCACGAAAATCTTCACCGGCTTCTCGCGCGCGATGCCGTTATCGACGCCGCGCAGCAGGTGGTCGTACCACCGCAGCAAGTCGGCATCGGTATCGCCTTTGGCCGCCGCGCCGAAATTCAGCTCGCCGGCCTGGCCGTTGAACGGGCCGTGATACCAGGGGCCGAGCATCAGCCGCTGGCCGGGCACACGGCCTTTCAGGCCCACAAAGTTGCGGACGGTACCGCCCTGGAAAATGTCGTACCAGCCGCCCACGCTGTAAACGGGCACGCGGATGTTCGCATAATGATCTTCAATCGACCAGGATTTCCAGTAGTCGTCGAAATCGGTATGGCGCGCCCACTCGGCGAAATACGGCGCAAGACTTGTGGGGCTCGGGACATCCAGAAACGGATACTCAGTGAGCGGCAGTTTCCAAACCCATTTGAGCGTGTTGGCCGATTCGCGCACGCGCCGGTCGAGCGTGTCCTGTGTCAGGCCCGTGGTCCACGACTCGTTGAACCATTGCTCGAACGCGCCGCCCTGGTAGGTCCAGCCATCGTGGTAATTCGACGCCGTCACGACGGCGAAGACACCCGCCAGATGCGGCGGTGTGGCGATCGCAGCCAGCATCTGCGTGGCCCCCACGTACGATGCGCCGAACATCCCGACTTTGCCGTTGGCGTATGGCAGCGCCGCGGCCCATTCGACGGTGTCGTAGCCATCCTGGCTCTCGTACCTGAACGGGTACCATTCGCCCTCGGAGGTGAAGCGGCCGCGTACGTCTTGTAAGATTACGACGTAACCCAAGGCCGCGGCCCGCGTGCCGAAATCGCCACCGGCTTTGTTGTATGGCGTGCGCTCGAGCAGCACCGGGAACCTGCCATCAGCCTTGGGCCGGTAAATATCGGCGCGCAACGTGACGCCGTCTCGCGTCTTCATGGCGACGCCCCGCTCGACGGTGACTTCGTAGCGGTCGGCCCCAATGGCTGCGGATGCGAAGAGCAGAAGACAGGCGATGCGCGCGCGATTCATGTCCTAGAGTATAGAGAGGCCATGAAGCTGCCGCAATTGCTCTTTCTGCTCGCCGCGGCGATGCCCTCGACATCCGCCACGCAGCCGTTCTACGACTGCAAGCATTTCTCGAGAGTCCTGGGCGGGGAGCGCAACTACCGCATCCTGCTGCCGCCGGATTACGAATCGAGCCGTAAGCGCTACCCGGTGATTTATTATTTTCACGGCCACAGCGACCGCTACACGCTCGAGAAGTACGACAACGGGACCGACACCATTCCCAAGATGGCGGATTTCGTTGCGCATCATGACGCAATCGTAGTGTCGGTGGATGGCTACCTGGCGCGCGATTACACGGGCTTCTACGGAGGCACGCCGTGGGACGTCATGAAAGAGGGCGGCGACTACGATTTCGGCGAGTACTTCAAAGAGCTGGTCGCGCACATCGACGCCACGTACCGCACGCTCACGGACCGCCGGCACCGCGGCACGTCCGGCCTCAGCATGGGCGGCTTTATGAGCCTGTGGCTGAGCGCGCGCTATCCGCAGCTCATCGGGAGCGCCTCGTCGTTCAATCCCGGGCCTGAATTTTATGTGGGCGACAAGGGCCGCCGTGTCCTCTGGCGGCCGAAAGACCACGTCGACAACCATACGCATACGATGGTCCGGTTGATCCGCGCAAGCGGCGATTACATCAGCCAGTATCACGAAGAGACGCGAGACGCCTACGCGCGGGCGCATGATGTGGATTTCGAATACCGCCGCGACGAGTATCACCGTCACTGGGCGATGTCGATCGGTGAAACATTTGACTTCCATTTGCGCGCCTTCGCGAATGCCACCCTGGATAATGTGCCAACGGAGTGGAGCCACGATAATCCGTACCGCTCGTTCGAAGTTTGGGGGTACAAAGTGGAGGCCACGGGCGATGGCGCGGGCATCACCTGCCTGCACGACGTTTCGCAAACCGGCTTGCGCGTGACGACGCGCCGCTGGGTGCCGGACGGGCCGCCGATCGCGGATCGGCGCATCACGATCACCACCACTCCTGTTTATAGTCCGGGAGCGCGTTACGAGTGGATCGACTATAACCTTTCTACGAATAAGGTGCGGCGAGAGACGATCAGCGCCGACGCACAGGGCCGGATCGTCATAACGGTAGATGGCGCCGGGCATCAGATGAGCATCACCGGTCCGGGCGCGGGAGCGCAGCCGCCGGTGCTGTTACCCGTCACACTGAAAGACAAGCTGCGCCTCGAGCCCGCGCGCGAGATCGCACTGCCGATTAGCATTTTCAATCCGCGCACGGCGCCGATGACTGGCGTGCGGATCGCCTTGACCAGTGCGTATCCGACGGTTGAGATTCTCGCGGGCGCGGCCGAGATTTCGAAGATCGAGCCGGGAGCAGTATACGATGCCAGCCACGAAATGCGCGTGCGTTTCACCGCGGGCGCGGGGTATTTCGCGCCGGCCCGGTTACAGCTAACGATCACCTATGATGGCTACCACACAGTCGCCGAGAATATCGACGTGCTGGTCGTCCCTGAAGTGTTGGACGCCCCCGCCGCGATCGAAGTGGTGGATGGCCGCACGGTCACGCTTCCAGTTTTCCGGCAGAAGGGAAATCAGGGCGGCGGCGGATCGATCGAGCGCAAGGTCACCGAGGGCAAAGGCAACAGCGACGGAGCGCTGCAACCCGGCGAGGAAGCCACCATCTGGGTGAAGATGGCGCAGGGCATGGACCCGTTCGACAAGAACAATTGGTACCGCGCGAAGGTTTATACCGACTCGCCCTGGGTGACCGAGATCGCCGACCTCGAAGAGCAGAAGCAGCTCGAATGGACCAGTGGCAAAGAGCGCACCAGCGTCATCCGCCTGTCACCGGCAACGCCGCACGGAACCGTGATTCCGCTGCTGCTCGACAACGAGAGCTGGAGCTACCACTACACGCCCGATGTGCGTTACGGCAAAGAGGACCTGTACCAGGCATTCCAGTTGCACACCCACCATCTGCACCGCTGGGAGTTGAGGGTGCAGTGAAAACTGGCGCCAGAATCAACCCCGCACTGCTTCCCATTTCCCCGACTCCGCCGCCCGCACCACCGCATCGATCACCGCCATGTTGCGGATGCTGGATTCGAGCGGTACGGGGACTTCGCCGCCATCGCGCACCGCGCGAGAGAACAGATCGCCCTGGATGGTGTACTGATCGCACACCGGGATCTCGTGCGTCTCCGTGCCGGAGCCGAACAGGTCACTGCCGTCATCCAGAAAGATGCGGCAGGGGCGGTCGGGCGGGGCATTGAACGGAATTTCGATTTCGACGCGGCCGCGCGTGCCAAAAATCTGCATGCGTTGATAAGGGACAATTTGCGTGCCGCAGGTAAAGATCGACTGGCCAGCGGGAAAATCCAGAATAGCGGAGGTGAGGCGGTCGATCTTCATTTGCGGATCGCGTTCGATCAATGCCGCCACGCGGGTCGGTTCCGTACCAAAGATCAAGCGCGACGTAAAGATCGGGTAGCAGCCGATATCCATCAGGCCGCCACCACCGTAAGCCAGGATGTTGCGGATGTTGGTGGGGTCGGGGTTCGCGTAGCTGAAGAAGCCCATCATGGAACGCAGGTCGCCAATACGGCCGTCGCGCACCAGCTCGAGCGCCTTTATCCACTGCGGATGGTTGCGCACCATGAACGCTTCGCCGATCTTCACGCCCGTGCGGTCGCGCGCGTCGCGCAGCTTCTTGCCCTCGTCCATCGAGAGCCCGATGGGTTTTTCGCACAGCACGTGTTTGCCGGCTTCAGCGGCTCTGATCGACCACGGCACATGCAGGTGATTCGGCAGCGGATTATAGATGGCATCGATCTCGGGGTCGGCGACCAGCTCTTCGTACGAGCCGTAAGCTTTGGCAATGCCGAGATCGCGCGCGGCGCGTTGGGCCTTGGCCAGATCGCGCGAAGCGATGGCGGTGATCTCCGTGTCCATGCCCTGCTGCATGGCGGGAATGACTTTATTGACGGCGATCCCGGCCACACCGAGAACGCCCCAGCGAATTTTTGGCATGTGAAATAGGCTTTCCCGCCCGCGCAAAACGCCCCGGCGGGAACTGCCCATTCTACACGGTGTATGATTTGGTCATGACCATCGAGGTCTTCGCGCTCGGGTTCCTCATGGCCACGGTGGCTCCCCCGCCCACGTTCACGAAAGACGTCGCCCCTATTTTCTTCCGGCGGTGCGTGGCGTGCCATCGTCCCGACGACATCGCGCCCATGTCGCTTTTGGATTACAAATCCGCGCGGCCGTGGGCCAAGGCCATCCGCGAGGCGGTGCTGGCGCGCAAGATGCCGCCGTGGTTCGCCGACCCGCACTGGGGCAGCTTCTCTAATGACGCCAGGTTGTCCGAGAACGAGATCGAAACTGTCAAAGCCTGGGTAGATGGCGGCGCGATCGAAGGAGAGCCTCGCGATCTGCCGGCAGCGCCGGTGTTCTTCGAAGGCTGGCGGCTCGGCAAGCCGGACATCGTCATCGATATTGGCCAGGATTTCGAGATCAAGCGCGGAAAAGACGCCTACGAGCACTTCACCGTGCCGACAAACTTCACCGAAGGACAATGGATTCGCGCGGCCGAGATCCGGCCGGGCAACCGGCGGGTCGTCCATCACGTTCACGTGAGCGTGGTAGCGGATGAGCGGCAGGCCGGCTCGACGTCCATCGAATCCATGACCGCGCTAAAGGAGTTTATGGTGCGCGACGGCACGCTGACCCGGGTCCGGGCCGACGCGCCGGTGGTGGACAATGCCTGCGCCGCCGATGCGCCCGAACTTCCCTACCTGCGCGGCTTCCAGGAAGGCGCGCTGGCATCTTTCCTGCCCGGCCGCCCGCCGGACATGTTCCCGGATGGCTCGGCGAAGTGGATCCCGCCCGGTGCAAAGCTCGAGTTCGTAGTGCACTACGCGAGAACGTCGAAGGCATCGCAGACCGACCGGACCAGCGTGGGTCTTTATCTCGCGCCTGCGCCGCCCGCCCGCGTTTTGCGCCGCATGGATCTTAGAAATTTCTTCTTTCGCATTCCGCCTGGCGATGCGCGGCACGAAGTGAAGCGCTGTTACACCTTCGAGCGCGACAAGCTGCTGCTCTCCATCACGCCGCACATGCATTACCGCGGCCACGATGTGGTTTACGAACTGGTGCGCCGGGACGGACGCCGCGAAATCCTGCTTTCCGTGCCCGGATACAACTTCAACTGGCAGCTCGTATACCGGCTAAAGACACCGGTCCATGTGGAGAAGGGCAGCCAGTTGATTGTCACCGCGCATTACGACAACAGCCCGAACAACCCCGCCAATCCCGATCCGGCGCTGGCCATTCGCTGGGGAGATAAGAGCGAAGAAGAAATGATGACCAGCTGGATCGAGTACTTCGACGCCGCCGGCCGCGCGCAAGCTACCCGCCAGTAGCGGCGCGATTCGCGCTGCCACCCTGACATGCGCTTGATCGCTACACGTCCAGATTCCGCGCTTCGAGCGCGTTTTCTTCGATGAATTTGCGCCGGCTCTCGACGTCTTCGCCCATGAGCGTGGAGAAAATTTCTTCGCTCTCGACGGCGTCTTCCAGGCGCACTTTGAGCAGCGTGCGCTTCTCGGGGTTCATAGTGGTCTCGGCTAGCTGCTCGGCATTCATCTCGCCCAGGCCTTTGTAGCGCTGTACGGATGAGTCCTTCTTGCCCTCGTTCTTGACGTAGCTCAGCAGGTCGCGCCAGTTGCCGCGCGTTTCGCGGCTTTCACTCTTCACCACCGTGAACGGCGGCTCGTTGTAACGGCCGATTTGTTTAGCCAGCGTGCGCAGGCGCTTGTATTCCGGCCGCGCCGCCAGCTCGATGCCGATCTGCCGCTCGGCGTTGGTGGAATCGTGATACGTGATCACCCAGGTCGAGTGCTCTTCGTCCTGCTTTAGTTCGGGTTTCACCTGCGCGGCGCTCAGCTCCACCATCACCTGCTCCAGGTTGGCGCGCTCGGCGAAATCAGCCCGGGTATCGATGTGCAGGCTGGGTTTCGAGAGCACGTCGACCACGCGCGTATCGCGTAGCTTGCGCTCCACTTTGCTCGAGATCTGGTCGTATTCGTCCAGACTCATCAGAAAATTGCGCAGCTCGCCGGCTTCGATCGTGGTCTTGGGGCCCTTGCCGTTCTTGCCGATCTCGAGCGTCAGATTCTCCGTGGCGCGGCGCATGATCTCGCGCGTGAATTCCTTCTCGTCCTTGATGTACTTCTCGCTCTTGCCCTTCTTGATGCGGTAGAGCGGCGGCTGCGCGATGAACACGTTGCCGCGCAAGATGAGCTCCTGCATGTGCCGGAAGAAGAATGTCAGCAGCAGGGTGCGGATGTGCGAGCCGTCCACGTCGGCGTCGGTCATGATGATGATCTTGCCGTAGCGCAGCTTGGCAGCGTCGAAATCGTCTTTGCCGATGCCCGTGCCGATGGCGGTGATCAGGCACCGAATCTCCTCGTGGCCGAGCATTTTGTCGTAGCGCGCTTTTTCGACGTTGAGGATTTTACCTTTGAGCGGCAGGATAGCCTGGAAGCGGCGGTCGCGACCCTGCTTGGCAGTGCCGCCGGCGGACTCGCCCTCGACTAAGAATAGTTCACAGCGCTCCGGATCCTTCTCCTGGCAGTCGGCCAGCTTGCCGGGCAGGCCGCCAGAATCGAGCGCGCCTTTGCGCCTGGTCAGATCACGCGCTTTGCGGGCGGCCTCGCGAGCGCGCGCCGCGTCGATGCACTTCGACACAATCTTGCGCATCACGGTCGAGTTCTTGTCGAAGTACTCGCCCAGTCCCTCGTTGACGAACTGCACCATCTGGCCCTGAATGTCGCTGTTCAACTTGCCCTTGGTCTGGCCTTCGAACTGCGGCTGCGGCAGCTTCACGCTGACTACGGCGGTGAGACCTTCACGGACATCGTCGCCCGTCAGGTTCTCCTTGACGTCCTTGAACAGCCCGGCCTGCTGGCCGTAGTAGTTGATGGTGCGTGTGAGCGCGCTGCGGAAGCCACTCAAATGGGAGCCGCCATCCACGGTGTTGATGTTGTTGGCGAAGCTGAACAGGTTCTCCGAATACCCGTCGTTGTACTGCAGCGCCACTTCCATGGTGAGAATGCCACCGTTCGGCAGATCCTTCTGACCTTCGAAATAGATCGGCTTGTCGTGCAGCACCGTCTTGCCGCGATTCAGGTGCTTGATGAATTCCGCGATGCCGCCGCTGTAGAGGAACTCGTGCGACTTCACCGGCTCCTCGCGCTCATCGGTGAGCGTGATCTTGAGCCCTTTATTCAGGAAGGCCAACTCACGCAAGCGTTGCGCCAGCGTGTCGTAATTGAATTTGGTCGCTTCCATGATGGTGACATCGGGTTTGAAGGTGACGCGCGTGCCGGTCTTGCGGCCCGCTTTGCCGGTCTTTTGCAGCGGCCCCTTGGGGACGCCGCAAGCGTACTCCTGCTGCCAAGTGTAGCTGGGGCCGCTATCGCCCTCAGGGCGCCAGATCTCAAGTTCCAACCGCTCGGAGAGCGCATTGACGCAGCTGACACCGACACCGTGGAGGCCGCCAGAAACTTTGTAGCTTTTTGAATCAAATTTGCCACCGGCATGCAACTTGGTCATTACGACCTGCGCGGCTGATACGCCTTCCTCCTCGTGCATGTCCACCGGGATGCCGCGGCCGTTATCCACCACGGTCACAGAATTGTCCAAATGGATGGTGACATCCACCTGCGTGGCATAGCCGGCTAACGCCTCATCTACGGAGTTGTCAACGACTTCGTAAACCAGATGGTGCAGGCCCATCTCACCGGTGGAACCGATGTACATCGCCGGCCGGAGACGCACCGCCTCCAGACCTTCCAGCACCTTGATACTTGAGGAATCGTAAACTTCTGCCTGAGTTACATCGTTGGCCATAGTTTCACTGTCAACCGCGCGCAACTAAATTCGCGCCTGTCAAAAAATTGGAATGTACTGCCGCTCAAATACGCATGGGCATCACTACGTAGCGGTAGCGATCCTTGGGTTCTTCGCCTCCGGGCCGCATCTCACCCGCGCTTTTTTGATCCTTCAAAGCAAAGGAGACTTCATCCCCCGGAACGGCGCGTAGAAAATCCAGCAGGTACTGCGCATTGAATCCAATCTCAAGATCCGGCCCCGTATACTCAGTGGGGACGCTCTCCTCGCTTTCTCCGGTTTCTACCGAGGAAGAGAAAACTTTGACTTCACCCTGGCCGAACTGTACGCGAATGGCGCGCGAACGCTCATCGGCGAACTGCGAAACGCGCTCGATCGCGGAGCGGATTTCTTCTTTCTTAAGCTTGGCGACGTTTGTATTGTCCTTAGGTAGCACACGCTCGTAGTCGGGAAAATTGCCAGTTAGCTTACGCGTAATCAAGAGCCGCTCGCCAAAACGGAAAAATAGGTGATTGTCATCGCCTGCAAAAATAACTCTTGAATCCGCGCCACTCTCTTCCGCCAGTTTCACAATCTCACCCATGGCCTTTTTAGGAATCAGCGCGCGAAAGCCCTTCGAGAAGCTGCCATTAGCGCTCATACTGCCCTCAACGTACGCCAACCGGTGTCCGTCGGTGGCGACCATCGTCATCCCTTCGTCACTCAGCAGCAGCAACGCGCCGTTCAACGTGAACCGCGATTCCTCCATCGAGATGGCAAACGCCGTACGTGAAATCATGGAGGCTAGTAACTTTACCGGGATCTCTGAAATCGCCTCCGGCATCTGCGGAAGCTCCGGGAAGCTTTCACGCGACATCCCGGCAATCTTCGTACGCGATCTTCCGCACGTAATGCTCGCCCAATGATTCTCCAGAAACTTCATGTTCAAGTCGGAGTCAGGAAGCAGCCGCGTGTAGTCGAGCAACTTCCTCGCCGGTATCGTTCCCGCTCCTTCTTTTTTCACCTTCGCCGGACATGAACAGCGGATGCCCAGCTCCAGGTCCGTGGCGGTCAGTATGATCCGGTCGTCCTTGGCTTCGATCAAAACATTGGAGAGGATCGGGATGGTGGTTTTCTTCTCCACCACGCCTTGGGAGAGCCCCAACTCCCGCACCAGATCAATCTTGCTAACAGTGAATTCCATAGGGCAGAACTCCTCTTCCGAATGGCTTATATGGATTCTTGCTAAGAAGAACCGTATTCATGGGGTCTGTCAAAATGTTGAATTCTACCTAAATTATACAAAATTCTGAGACTTGCTGTTTGAGATCGTTGTGGAAATGGGGCTCAAAAGCTTTGATAAGCCCGAGTTGCCACTCAACTTGCACAGACATCCGCAAGAGTAGCGGATACCCCCTGTGGAAAATAATAATAACCTCATTGTAATGAGTCCATTAGACTGTGTAGCAGCCTGTTCAAATCCGGGTCGGACTGCCGTAAGCGCTCAATCTTGCTGATGGAGTGAATAACCGTGGTGTGATGCTTCCCGCCAAAGGACCGGCCGATCTCGGGAAGCGAGGCCGTGGTGAGTTCTTTAACCAGGTACATGGCCACCTGGCGAGGCACCACAATGGTTTTGGTGTTGCTCTTTTCCTTGAGCTGCGACTGCTTGATGCCGTATTTTTCAGCGACAGCTTTTTGAATAGCGTCAATGGTGACACGGCGATCTTGTACGTGCGTCAAATGCTTTAAGACCTGCTGCGCCATGGGCAAGTTGATCGGCGCACTGGTGAGCGAAGAGTATGCCATCAGCTTCACTAACGCGCCTTCCAATTCACGGACGTTGGATTTCGTTTTGATCGCAATAAACGTGCGTACGTCTTCGGGAAGCCGCAGGCCTTCGATCTCGGCTTTTTTGTCGAGGATAGCCATCTTGGTCTCAAGATCCGGTGGCTGGATGTCCGCCATCAACCCCCACTCAAACCGCGACCGCAGGCGCTCGAGCAGGCCCGGAATATCTTTAGGCGGCGAATCGCTCGAGATCACAATCTGCTTCTGGCTGTCATGCAACTCATTGAACGTATGGAAAAACTCTTCCTGGGTGCGCTCTTTATTACCCAGGAGCTGAATGTCATCGATCAAAAGGACGTCGGCTGAGCGGTAGCGCTGGCGAAGTTGTGGCATGCGCTCCAGGCGGATGCCGGATACTACTTCATTGGTGAAGCGCTCGCTCGAAGTGTAGATAATTCGCATGCCAACGCTATTGGTCATCAGCGCCCGCCCGATCGCGTGCATCAGGTGCGTCTTCCCCATTCCGACGCCACCATAGAGGAAGAGAGGATTGTAGCTGCGGGATGGATTCGTGGCCACGGATCGCGCGGCGGCGTGTGCGAACTGGTTGCACGCACCTACCACGAAATTGTCGAACGTGAATCGCGGGTTCAGTTGATTCACCGGCGATTCAGGCTCTCCGTCACGCTCTTGACCAGGCGTGTCCTGCTCCTGTACGTTGCTCATGGTCTCGTACAGCACGGCTTGAACGGGAAGATTGAGTTTCCGAATAATCGCGCCTACCTGGTTGGCATACTCGGTTTCCATCCAAGCCTTGCTCTCTACGCTTGGAACACTGACCCGCAGGACGCCGCCCACGAGCTGTCCGAAGCTGGTTCGGCTGACCCAGTTCCGGTAGCTATCAGGATTGAGCGCTGTCTCAAGTTGTTGTTTAATTTGTTCCCAGGGATTCATCTGCAAAGTCTTGTGAGCCACCCAAGCACAGTTTTCACACAACTTTTCCACAAGACGTGGAAATTCCGAATTTCGCGCTCGATCCAGGAATGGAAGGGAAGAAATTCTGCTCGTTCTGTCCGGCTGTGCCCCCCGAACAGAAGAGACAGTCTAGCACAAATGCACAGGATGGATACAACATTATAAATCCTTTCATCTGAAACGCTTCGGCACCATGAAGCATCGATTAGGCAGTAGGTTTGACAGGTGCCGCGGAAGTGAAGGAAAATGAGGTTTCTCAAAACGAGCGGGAGTAACTCAGTTGGTAGAGTGCGACCTTGCCAAGGTCGATGTCGCGGGTTCGAATCCCGTCTCCCGCTCCATTCATCTCCTTCCCGGCATCCCATCTAGAATGGTTTTAGCTCTTATGCGCAAATTACGTTTGTGTTTCATTTTGGCTGTTTTAGCGACTGGCGCGGCATTCGCACAATACAGGAGCGAGGCTGCGGGAGCGCCGCCGGCTGAACTTGCCCCGGCCATCAGCCAGGCCCTCGAACAGCAAGGGACCAAGATTGTGGGAAGCAGCGGAGTGTTCTGTGAGGTCTGGTTCCGCACCTCTTTGCCCTCGGGCGCCAAATCTTCTGAAGAAAGTGTGACGCTGCCAACCATTCCGCATGGCACGCTCCTGGGCGCGATTCGATTTCCAGCCCAGGGCGCCGACCGCCGCGGACAGCCGATCAAACCGGGTGTCTACACGCTTCGCTACAGCCTCCAGCCTCTGAACGGCGATCACCTGGGCGTTTCGCCCCAGCGCGATTTCCTGGTGTTGGTGTCCGCTGGCGACGATAAAGATCTCAACGCCGCTCCCAATTTCGATGCTCTGATGGCCATGAGCCGCAAGGCTTCAGGGACGCCGCACCCCGCGGTGTTGAGCATGTGGGGCGCTGGCGCGAGCGATGCGGCGGGCTTGGCCAAGCAGGGCGAGAACGATTGGGTGCTCACTAAGAAAATCGGCGACACGACCATTTCCGTGATTCTCGTCGGCAAGGTGGAGGGCTGAGATTGCGTGAGCGCGCTTCCTGATGTCGCGGAGCTGGCGCGGCTGGAACAAGCCAGTGCGCCGGCGCTGCTCGAATGGGCGCTAGGCGAGTTCGGCAGCTCGCTCGCCATCGCTACGGCGTTTCAGGCCGAAGGCATGGTGATCCTCGACATGGCGGCACGCATTTCGCCGGCGGTTCGCGTTTTCACGCTGGATACGGGCCGCCTTCCTGAAGAAACCTATCGCATGATCGAGACCGTGCGCGAGCGTTATGGCGTCACCGTAGAGACCGTGGCTCCGGATACCAGCGAGGTCGAAGCCATGGTCGGTCTGCACGGTCCCAACCTGTTCTATCGTGAGGTGCCGCTTCGCAATCTCTGCTGCGAGGTACGCAAAGTACGGCCGCTCGAGCGCAAGTTGCGCGAATTGAAGGCTTGGGTAGCAGGATTGCGGCGCGGGCAGAACGAGTCGCGCGCCGATGTGCGCAAGATCGAAGAGATAGAAGGCAAATTGAAGCTCAGCCCGCTGGCCGATTGGACCGCGGCTGATGTCAGCGAGTACATCCGCGAGCACGACGTGCCTGTGCATCCGCTCTACGCCGCTGGTTACCGGAGCATTGGCTGCGCTCCCTGCACGCGCGCGGTCGCAGCAGGCGAAGACGAGCGTGCGGGCCGCTGGTGGTGGGAGCTGGATGCCAGCAAGGAGTGCGGGATTCATTTCTCGGCCGAAGGAAAAGCAGAACGGAAACTCGATGTGCTGCTGAGCGAAGTTCTCGAGGCGCGCCGGGCTTGACGCAAAATCCCTTGGCCCACCAGGGTTTCACGCTCTGGTTCACCGGGCTCTCCGGCGCCGGCAAGAGCACCATCTCGGCGATCATCGAGCAACGGCTGCGCGACGCAGGGGCGAAAGTGGAAGTGCTGGATGGCGATGTGGTCCGCGAAAATCTCTCGAAGGGCCTGGGCTTCAGCAAGGAAGACCGCGACATCAACATCCGCCGCATAGGATTCGTCTGCGAACTGCTTTCGCGAAACGGCGTGATTGTGCTGGTGGCGGCGATTTCTCCTTATCGGGCGGTGCGCGAGGAAATCCGCGCGCGCATCCCGAATTTTGTCGAGATTTACGTGGAGTGCCCTCTTGAGGTGGTGACGGGCCGCGACGTCAAGGGCCTCTACAAGAGGGCCATCGCGGGCGAGATTCCGCAATTCACCGGTGTTTCCGACCCTTATGAGCCGCCGCTTCGGCCGGAAGTCATAATACGCTCTGATGCGGAGACGCCCGAACAGAGCGCCGAGAAAGTCTGGGCTAAACTGAAAGCTCTGGGGCTGATTTCCTTCTGATCGATCTTCACACCCATACCCACGAATCTGACGGGACCTACGGCGCCGCGGAACTGGTGAATGCCGCGGTGTCGGCGGGTCTTGAAGCGCTGGCCATCACGGATCATGACACCCTCGCCGGTTACGACGCTGCCGAACCGGTGGCGCGCGCGGCCGGGCTCGATCTAATCTGCGGCATCGAACTTTCCACGCGCTTCCACGGCCGCTCCGTGCATTTGCTCGGATATTTCGTGCATTCGCCGCCCGCCCGCGAGTTCCGCGAATGGCTGCTGGGCCTGCAGGAATCGCGGCGTGACCGCAACCGGCGCTTGATCGACAGGCTGCGCTCGCTCGGCGTGGAGATCTCGCTCGAAGAAGTGCAGGCCAAGGGCCGCAGCATGACGGCGCGGCCGCACTTCGCGAAAGTGCTGATCGAGAAAGGCTACGTAGCGACCATCGAGGAGGCGTTCCGTCAGTACCTGGACGAGTCCGCGAAAGGCTACGTACAGCGCCAGGAAGTCCCCATGCATGAGGGCATCGAACGCGTGAAGAAGGCCGGCGGGATCACGTCCCTTGCGCACCCGATTCGCGTGAGCCGCCGGGTGGAGCGCAGTGACAGCCACGGTAAACACGACGAGCTGGACCAGTGGGTCGCGGAACTGCGCGATATGGGGTTAGGCGCGATCGAAGTGTTCCACAGCGATCACCGGCCGCTGGACGTAGCGCGCTTCCTGGATATGGCGCGCCGGTCCGAGCTCGCGGTGACGGGCGGCTCGGATTTTCACGGTGCCAACAAGCCGCGCATCGAGCTCGGGCGCGGTTTTGAGGGTAATCTGAATGTCCCGCGCTCTGTGCTCGACCATTTACGGGCTCTGTAGTGCGCGCACGACGGCCGCGTGGCCGTTCACGTTGAGCGCTGTGCCCGGCTCGGCCAGTTCACGGCGTAGGTAAGCCATCCCCACCACTTTGCCGAGAGCGGGCGAGAACGCGGCCGAGGTCATCTTGCCGGCGTTTTCTTCTTCGCCTTGCGACAGGCGCGTATCAGGCGCGGGGACCTCCGTCGAATCGATCTCCACTCCGGCAAGCAGCCGGTGCACCAGGCCGCGCGAGCGCACGCGCTCGACAATTTCCTGACCGATGTAACAGCCCTTGTTGAAATTCACGGCGTGCATCTGCTGCGTTTCCTGCGAGAGCGTGGTCGTGAAAATATCCTCGCCGAATCGCGGCTTGAAATGTTCCAGGCGGACGATGCGCGCGGCTTCCAGGCTGGCTTCACAGGCGCCGGCAAGTTGCAGCAGCTCGATCACGCGCGGCTTCTGATCCGTGGGAACGAAAAAGCGGAGACCAGGCGCGCCGGTGAAGCTCACGCGGGCAACTAGTGCATCATTCCACGCGGTATGCGCCCACGGTTTTTCAGGCACGGTCACGCCCATGCGCGCGGCGAGCGCGAGCGCTTCCGGGCCTTCGAGATCGAGTGTGGCGATGCGGTCCGTGGCGTCGTCGAGTGTCACGTCGTCGGCGATGATGAACTTGTCGAGGTGCTGCAGCAGCGGCGCGCGCGTTTCCGGCTCGACATCCAGCAGAAAATCATCCTGGCGGCAGAACACATTGGCGTCGGCCAGAATGCGGCCCTGCGCGTTGAGAAAAAACGCATAGCACCCTTCGCCCGGCTGAAGCTGCTGGATCTGGTTGGTGGTCATGGCGTGGAGCAGGCGTGCGCGGTCCTCGCCGGTGACGATGATCTTGCCGCGGGACGAGAGATCGAGCCATGCGGCGGTGGAGCGCAGGCCGTCGTAGCCAGCTAGCTTGACGTCGGGACGATTTGGGGAAGCGGTTTCCACACTTCGACGGGGGAATGCCCTGTCCTGCTTCTAGTGTAAGTGAAGCTGCCGCAGTATGGCGGAGATGGCGATGATGATCACGCCGGAAATCGCGATGCCGGTCATCTGGCGCGCGCGTTTTGGATTTTTCGGTTTCACGATGACAAGTCCGACGAAGAATACGTGCAGCACCAGGAGCAGTTTCGTACCCAGCAGCGATTGATAGAGTGGCCCGCGGCCGGAATTCATCACCATGTTGTAGATCCCGGTGCCGGTCAGCAGCAGCATCGCCAGATAAAGCAGCGAGCGGTAGCGGGCAGCCATGGCGTCGCCAAGCGAATCCTGATGTTCCGCCGGTAGTGACGCAATGGCGGGCACGATCACCAGGCGGGCGTAAAGCACGCCGCCAACCAGCACGACTACCGAAGTGATGTGCATCCACCGCATGAGTACGTTGAGCGCGTCTGTCATACCGACGAGTATACAATTCAGTCATGATCCACGAGATCCTGCGTGTGGGCGTGCTGCAATGCAACTGCTCCATTTTCGGCGACGAGCAGACGCGCGAGGCTATCGTGATCGATCCCGGCGACAACATTCCCGAAATTCTCGAGATGGTCAAGCGGCACGGGCTCACCGTCAAGGGCATCGTCATCACACACGCCCACATCGATCACATCGGCGGCGCCCACCAGCTGCGGGCGGCGACGGACGCGCCGGTTTACATGAATCCGAACGACACGCTGCTGCGCGACATGCTCGACGTGCAAGCCGGATGGCTGGGCGTGGAAACGCCGGAGAAAGTCACGATTGATACTCCCGTGCGCGAAGGCGACAAGCTCGTGCTGGGGACCACGGAGTTTTCAGTTCTGGATACGCCGGGCCACACGCAAGGCAGCATCAGCCTGTGGATTCCCGCGGAAAACAAGCTCATTGCCGGCGACACGCTGTTTCGCGACAGCATCGGCCGGACGGATTTACCCGGTGGCGACGGGCGCCAGATTCTGCGCTCGATTCACGACAAACTGCTGCCGCTGCCCGATGACACCATCGTGATTCCGGGCCATGGCGAGACCACCACCATCGGGCGCGAGAAGCAGTTCAATTATTTTCTGCAGGGGCTTTCGCGTTCTTGATCTCGGTCATGACGCCGGAGATCAGCTCCTTGGCGTCGGTGATGGCCTTGGTGATCAACTGCACGTCCATCGCTGGTTTGCCGGGATGTCGCGCGCTGTGGCAATAGACGCCATGCTGGCCCACCAGCACCAAGGCGTCGGTCAGGACGTCGAGCGTGACCGCGAGCTGGCCGCGCGCTTTGCCCATCATGAACTGGTGTTTTTCGAGCTCGTCGCGCCGCTCGTCGTAGACGCTCATGCCTTTATTGTAGCGGCGGCGCTTACCGCAAGATGCCGCGCTTCTTCAAGAACGGCCAAATGCTCTGCTCGTAGATCTCGTCCTCTTTGGCTTTCGGGAAGCCGTGCGCACCTTGCGGGACGCTCACCAGCTCGGCGTCGGCCCCGGCATCGCGCAGGGCTTTGGTGAGTTTCACGCCGTGCTCGTAGGGGACGGTATCGTCGGCATCGCCATGAATCGTGAGGATGGGCGGGAGGTCTTTGCGGACGTAGGTCATGGGCGAAACGCGCTCGGCTAAGGCGAGGCGGCCTTGCTGCTCGGGAACCCACGTCACGGCGTAGTCCTGCATGTGCGGTCCACTTAACTGGTCGGCGACGTCGGTGATGCCGTAGAAATTTACGATAGCCTCCACTTTAGCGGGCGGGCCGAGTTTGGCGGAGCCGGGCGTCATCCCCACCATCAGCGAAAGATGGCCGCCGGCGGAACCTCCCGTCACCACAATGCGCTTGGTGTCCACATGGTATTTGTTCGCGTTCTTGTCGAACCAGCGTGCGGCATTCAGCACGTCGGTAACGGCGGCGGGTGCGGTGGCTACCTTCGCCAGACGATATTCGACGCTGGCGCACACGAAGCCCTTTTCGACATAACGTGAGCACACGCGCACACCATAATCGTCCTTAGTGCCTTCCACCCAACCGCCGCCGTGAATCACGATGACGCCCGGCCGCTTCTGGCTGGCTGCTGCCTTGGGCTGGTAAATATCCAGCACGGTCTCCTTGAACTCGCCGTAAGGAATATTGGCTTCGACTGAGACCGAGTCGGAGACTGTTGGCCGGGCATCCTGAGCCACCAGGGGGAGGCTGAGGGCCGTAATCAATGCGACCGCATGAAGCTTTGCCATGTTGGACAGTATATTAGAAGTACAACATGCTGATCGAACGGTTGTGCCTCACCCTGCTTGCCGGTACGGCGCTGGCTTTTGCAGAGTCGCCTGGCGTCATCGAGAGCCGTCGCGCTGCGGCGGAATTCGCGCTGACAGCCGATCCGGCCGCCGCGCCATGGAAGGGAATCCAGGGAATTTTTATGGACCATGGGCCGAAAGGCGAGGCCGTGCCCGGCCATCGCACCGAAGTGCGTTCGCGCTGGACCAAGGACAACGTCTATTTCCTGTTTGTCTGCCCTTACGAGGCGCTGCACCTCCATCCGAACCCGCGCCAGACGAGCGAGACCAACCAGCTATGGGACTGGGACGTGGCGGAAGTTTTCGTCGGCACGGATTTCGCGCATATCCGCAAGTACAAAGAATTCGAGATGTCTCCCCAGGGCGAATGGGTAGATCTGGATATCGATCGTGACAGCCCGCGCCCCGAGGATGGCTGGCGGTGGAACTCGGGCTTCGCGGTGAAGGCGCACATCGATGCGGCAAAGAAAATCTGGTACGGCGAGATGCGTATTCCGATGAAGAGCATCGATCGGCGTCCGCCGGCAGCGGGCCTCGAGATGCGTATCAATTTCTACCGCTGCCAGGGAGCTGACCCGCAACGCAAATACGTCGCCTGGCAGCCCACGCACGCCGAAACCTTTCACGTTCCCGAAGCATTCGGGCGCATGAGGCTGGCGGAGTAATGGCGGGAGAAGCAGTCAAATCGCTGCGTATTTCGCAGGTAGGATTGCGCGGTGTAGTAGGCGGCGGTCTGACGGCGGCCCACGTGCTTGATTTCGCGTCGGCATTCGGCACGTTTCTCGAGCCGGGCAAAGCTGTGATCATCGGACGCGATCCCCGCGCCAGCGGCATCATGATTCGCGAGGGCGTGGTAGCGGGTCTTCTGGCGTGCGGACGAAATGTGATTGACCTGGGCATTGCGCCCACGCCCGTGATCCAGCACACCATTCGCCGTATGGATGCGGCGGGCGGCATCTCGATTGGCGCCAGCCACAACGCCGCCGAGTGGAATGCGCTCAAATTTTTCGGCCGCAACGCCATCTATCTTTCAACCGCGGAAGCCAACGAGCTGCTGGATATTTATCACTTGAAGAAGTTCAGCTTTTGCGAATGGAACGAAATTGGCAAGCTGCACAAGGAAGCCAACGCGCTCGATCCGTACCTGGACGAGCTGGCGGCGGTCTTCGATTTCAATGCCCTGCGCCAGCTTCGCGTCGTCGTGGATTGCTGCAGCGGGACTTCGGCGCTGATTCTGCGGCGCATGAATGAGCGCTTCGGTTTCAGCTTCATCCTGATCAATGAAAAAATGCAGGGCGTGGCGTTCGCGCACGAGCCGGCCACCAACAAAGACATGGTGGGCTTGCAGCTTGCGCCGCTGATGCAGCCGCTCGGCGCGGATGCCGGTTTTCTATTCGACGCGGATTCCGACCGCGTGGCCTTCGCGACCGAAGATGGCACGCCGGTGTCGGAAGAGATGGTGCTGCCGCTGCTGGCCGATTATCAACTGCCGCGCGGCGAGGGCAAGCTCATCATCACTAATGTATCGAGCACGGCCCTGGTGGACGAGATCGCCGTGCGTCATGGCGGGGAGGTGGTGCGCGTGGCGGTGGGCCGGCAGGCGGCCATTGACGCGCTCTCGATCTACCGGCCGGAGCAGATCGCGCTCGCAGGCGAAGGCACCGGCGCCATCATGATGCCGCAGTTCCGTTTCGTCTATGACGGCATCGTTTCCATGCTGGCCGTGCTTTCGATGATGCGTGAACGTGGCCGCAAGCTTTCCGGGATCATTGGGGCGTATCCGAAATATTCCATCCTGAAAGGACAGGTGCCGCTCGTGACGCATCGCATGCCGGCGCTACTGGCTGCGCTGCGCGAGACTTACGCCGACGGCCGCGCCAGCGTGGTCGACGGGTTACGCGTGGATTGGCCGGACCGCTGGTTTCATGTGCGCGTCAGCCAGACTGAGCCGGTGGTACGCATTATTAGCGAGCGGCGCGGTGAGGCCCCACGCGAGTTACATGACGCGGTCATTGAACAAGTGAGGAGTTTCGCCTAGATGCCGCCGCGCGAACATCTGCTGAAAATCGGCGTAGCCGGAATTCGCGGTGTGGTGGGTGAATTCCTCACGCCTTCGCTGGCGTGTTCCTTCGCGCAGGCGTTCGGAACGTATGTGGGCGGCGGACGAGTCGTGGTGGGCCGCGACACGCGCGCTTCGGGCGAAATGCTCATGCACGCGGTGGCCTGCGGCCTGCTGGCGGCAGGATGCGAGGTGGTGGATACCGGCATTCTGCCCACGCCCACGATTCAAATGTATGTCGCCGCCACGCGCGCGCAGGGAGGTATCGCCGTCACTGCTTCGCACAATCCGCCGGAATATAACGCGCTGAAGCTCTTCAACGCACAGGGGCTGTTTTTTAACACGTACGAGCGCGCGGAGCTGCTGGATCTGTATCACCAGAGCGATTTCCGCCAGGCGCCCAATGAAGAGATGCGGCGCGTGATCACGGATTACGAGTCGGCGCCCAAGCTGCATTTCCGCAAAGTGCTGGCCCACGTGGACGCCGAGCGCATCCGCAAACGGAAATTCCGCGTGGCGCTCGATGCCGTGAATGGCGCGGGCGCGGTCACCACTCCCGGATTTCTCCGCGACATACTGAACTGCGACCTCGAAGCCATCTCCGTCGATCCCACGAAGCCCTTTCCGCGCGAAGCCGAGCCGCGTCCCGAGGTGCTGGGCGAGATCGCGGAACTGGTACGCCGCTGCCATCGTGATATCGGATTCGCGCAGGATCCCGATGGCGATCGCCTGGCGGTGATCGACGAGACCGGCTTAGTGCTGGACAACGACGATGTGCTGGCACTCGCGGTAGATGCGGCCCTGCGCCGGCTGCCGGGCGATGTGGTCGTGAATCTGACGACGTCGTCTGCGATCGACGATGTGGCGGCGGCGCACGGCCGCCGCGTTTACCGCACGCCGGTGGGTGAAGCCAATGTGGTCGAGACCATGCAGGCGGTGAACGCGGTGATCGGGGGCGAGGGCTCGAACGGAGGCATCATTTTCCCGGCGGTGCATCTTTGCCGCGACAGCTACACCGGCATGGCGTTCATGCTCGACCGCATGGCCGAGACCGGTGAAAAGATCTCGACGCTGGCCGGGCGCCTGCCGAAATATTTCCGCCGGTACGGAAAAGTGGCTTTCCAGCACGGGCGTCTTGGCCCGCTGATGCAGAGCCTGGAAGCGCGGTTCCCGGCCGCGCAGAACGACCGCTCCGATGGCCTCAAACTGCTGCTGCCCGAGGGCTGGATCCATGTGCGCGCATCCAACACCGAACCGCTGCTGCGGGTTGCGGCGGAGGCCAAGAGCGAGGAGCAGGTCGAGAAGCTCTACGGCGAGGTCCTGACGCTGTTCGGCTAGGCCCGCGCAAACGCCGGTGTGCGTTCAATCACGCGGCGCTTTCCCACGTTACCTTTTCGCGGCAGCTTAGTATAAAGTACATGCGAAACCTCGTCGCCGATCTGCGCTTTGCTCTCCGTACATTTGCCCGGTCCCCCGCCTTCACAGGCGTGGCCGTCCTTTCGCTGGCTCTCGGCATCGGCGCCAATACGGCGATCTTCACCGTCGTGAACGCCGTTCTGCTGCTGCCCTTGGCGTTCCCGGAACCGGATCGTTTGGTTCAAATTTGGGAATCCCAGCCCACTAGGGGGTATTCACGAAACGTCGTCAATCCCATCAACTTTCTCGATTGGCGCGAACGCACGCGCAGTTTTGAAGGCATGGCCGCGGTGCTGGGCCTCATAACCAATCTGACAGGGCTCGGCGATCCCCTGGCGTTGACAGGCATGCAGGTTTCGCCGGAGTTCTTCTCGATCCTTCAGGTTTCGCCCGTGCTGGGCCGCTCCTTCATTCCAGCGGAGGGCTTACCCGGTCAGGAACACGTTGCCATCCTGAGTTTTGGTCTGTGGCAATCACGGTTCGGAGGTGATCCCACGGTGGTTGGCCGAAAGATCGTGGTCGACGGCGCGCCGAACACGATCATTGGTGTGATGCCGCGGGGATTCACGCTTCCTAAACACAACGCCGAAATCTGGACGCCTCTTCCGATTGTGCGCTCGAAAGATTGGGAGGGCGGCCGGTATCTGGAAGTGATTGCGCGCCTCAAGCGCGGCATTTCTCTGGACCAGGCGCAACAGGACCTGCGTGCGGTGGCGCAACAGAGCGCAATCGAGCGCCCTCGCTTTGACAAGGGCTGGAGCGCCGAAGCCATCCCCATGCTGAGGGATACAACCGAGAGTGTGCGTTTGCCGTTGCTGGTTTTGCTCGCCGCCGTCGGGCTGGTCCTTCTGATTGCGTGTGCGAATGTCGCCAATCTGCTGTTGATGCGTGCCGCGGGCCGCGTGCGCGAAATCGCCATACGGGCGGCATTGGGCGCAAGCCGGCGACGGTTGCTGCAGCAACTACTCTCGGAAAGCCTGATGCTCGCCTTCATCGCCTGCGCGGTGGGCTTGGCTCTAGCGTATGCCGGGGTGAAGGCTTTGCTGACCCTGATTCCGAGTCAGAGTCCGCTGCCTCGAATGGATGCCATCCACATAGACGCCTGGGTTCTGCTGTTCGCGCTCGGGCTGTCGATCGCCAGCGCCGTGATCTTCGGCGTTGTCCCAGCGCTGCAGGTCTCTCAACTCGGTCCCTATGAGACGCTCCAGGCAGGCGCCGTCCGAACCGCCGCCAAGAGCATCTTGCGGCAGGTGCTGGTAGTCGCGGAAGTGGCGTTATCGCTCGTTCTGCTTGCCGGCGCGGGGCTAATGCTGCGCAGTTTTCACCGGCTCGTATCAGTCAACCCGGGTTTTGAGACGCAACATATTATCACGATGTCGATGTTCACGTCGCCCGCCAAGTACAGCGAGGACCGCAAACGCGCTGGCTATTTCTCGAACATATTGGACAGAATCCGCGAAGTGCCCGAAGTGCGCGAGGCTGGATCCGTGCACTTTCTACCCCTTGAGGGGCGAATGTCAGGCTCCTGCTTCGCCAATGCAGAGGAGCCGCCTCCAGAGCCCGCCACAGCGCGAAGCGCCGGTTTTCTGGTCGTCAGCCCCGGTTACTTTGAAGCCCTGCGGACGCCGCTGGTGAGCGGCCGGCCATTTGAGCCGCGCGATCGCTTTAGCACGCCAAGCGTCATCATGGTGAACCAGGAATTTGTCAAAAGATTCCTCTCCGGCCGTAACCCGATTGGCCAGAAACTGAACCTTTGCTGGACCGTTCAGAATCCAGCCGAAATCGTGGGGGTGGTCGCCGACGCGCGCCAGAAGGAACTTCACACCGCTCCAGAGCCTACGATTTTCGTCAATAATCTTCAGGCGCCGATGTATTTCGCGCAACTGGCGGTGCGCACTGCGGGCGATCCTGCCCGCATGGCCCGCGCCGTCGAGGCCGCAATTCATCGCGTCGACCCCGACCAACCCATCACGCAGGTTCAAACGATGGACCAGGTGTTTTCCAATTCGGTCGCCCAGCCGAGGCTGCAACTCGTGCTGTTGCTGGTGTTCGGTGGACTCGCGGGCCTGCTGGCCGCCGTCGGCATTTATGGCGTGGTCGCCTATTCAGTGGCACGGCGCACACGCGAGATCGGCATTCGCGTAGCGCTGGGCGCTCAACGGGCCGACGTAGCCCGGATGGTGCTACGCGAAGGCGCGGTTCTGGCAGCAGCGGGAATCGGCCTCGGGCTGGCCGGGGCGCTGGCCCTGACCCGCGTGCTGCGCACGCTACTCTTCGAGACAACACCCAATGACCCGGCCACCCTCACGTGTGTGGCGGCGGCAGTGCTGCTCCTGGTACTGCTCGCAACCCTGATCCCCGCGCACCGCGCGACAAGAGTGAATCCGGTCACAGCCCTGAGGTACGAGTAATTCGGGACGTAAGTCATTTTCGTCCGAACCCGGCGGCCTTTTTTCACGTAACCTTTTCGCAAGAGGACAGTATAAAGTACATGCGAAACCTCGTGGCCGATCTGCGCTTTGCTCTCCGTACACTGGCCAAGTCCCCTGTATTTACAGGCGTGGCGGTCCTGTCGCTCGCGCTCGGCATTGGCGCCAATACGGCGATCTTCAGCCTGCTGGATCAGATCTTACTGCGCCTACTGCCGGTAAAGCGGCCGGCAGAGCTCGTGCTGCTGACCATGCGCGGATCGCATTATGGCAGCAACTGGGGCGGCAACGCGATCTCCTACCCCATGTACCGCGATTTTCAGGACCATAACGAGGTTTTCTCCGGTATGTTCTGCCGTTTCCCGCTCAGCACCAGCCTCACGTTCGAGAACCAGACCGAACGGGTGCAGGCGGAGCTGGTATCGGGAACGTACTTTCCCATTCTGGGTGTTGGGCCCGCGATCGGGCGAACCATCACCCCCGACGACGACCGCACGCCCAGCGGACATCCTCTGGTGGTTCTGAGCTACGACTACTGGAAGACGCGTTTCGCCGGAGATCCGCGGATTGTGGGCAAGAAGGTAATCGTCAACAGCAACAACATGACGATCATCGGCGTGGCCCAACCGGGATTCGACGGCGTGGAACTGGGCAACGCCACCAAAATTTTCATCCCGGCGATGATGCAGCCGGACGTGCTGCCGCTCCAAAAAGAGTTTCTAAAGAACCGCCGGCAGCGCTGGGTCAACGCATTCGGACGCTTGAAACCGGGCATCACTGCCGCGCGCGCCAAAGCGTCGCTCCAGCCCTTCATGCACTCGATGCTGGAATTGGAGGTGCAGGAGCCGGCATTCCGCAACGCCTCCGCCTTCACGCGCCAGGAATTCCTGAAATGCACCATCGATGTGCTGCCGGGATCGCAAGGGCGTTCGTACTTCCGCCAACAGCTGGCCACGCCGCTGTGGGTGCTGATGGCGATCACTGGGACGGTATTGTTAATCGCATGCGCCAACCTCGCGAACCTGCTGCTGGCGCGCGCCGCCGGACGGCAGAAAGAAATCGCCGTGCGGCTGGCTCTGGGCGCCGGAGCACGCCGCATCATCGGCCAGCTGCTCACGGAAAGTCTGCTGCTGGCCTCGTTGGGCGGTATGGCCGGCATCGCACTGGCGTTTTGGGCCGACAAACTGCTCATGAGCGCCTACCTGCCATCGGATTCTCAAGGGCTGAAGATTTCGACGGCACCCGACCTTCGCATTCTGGTGTTCAGTCTCGGCGTGACCCTCCTCACAGGAATTCTTTTCGGCCTGGCGCCGGCGTTACGGGCATCCCGGCCGAATGTCGCTTCCACCCTGAAAGATCAGGCGGGCGCGGTACTCGGCGGCGGCCACGTGGGATTGCGGAAAGCGCTGGTCGTGGCGCAAGTCACGCTCTCCCTGCTGCTGCTGATCGGCGCCGGATTGTTTGTGAAGAGCCTCAACAATCTGCGCAATCTTGGACCGGGGTTTCCGGTGGAGCGTTTGATTGGATTTAACTTGGACCCATCGCTCAACGGCTACAAGCCTGACCGCACCAAGCTTTTCTATCAGCGTCTCACCGACAGCGTAAGCGCTCTGCCGGGCGTACAATCGGCAGGCCTCGCGGCGGTTCGGATTCTTGAGGACAACGAGTGGGATAGCTCAGTGACCGTGGAGGGTTACACGCCTCCGCGAGCCGGCGATCATCCCGAACCCTACATGAATCAGATCAGCCCGAATTATTTCGCCACGCTTCATGTCCCGATCATCGCCGGCCGGGATTTCACGATCCAAGACACCCAGGAAGTGAAGCACGGCGATTCAGTTGACCCCGAAGAAAATTGGGTGCCCGCCAAAATCATCGTCAACCAGACCTTCGTCAAGCGTTACTTCGCCGGCCGCAACCCGATTGGCCGCCACGTCGGATTCGGCATGGATCCGGGAACGAAGACCGACATGGAGATCATCGGCGTCGTGAAGGATATCAAGTACACCAACCTGCGCGATGAGATTCCCGAGCAGGCGTACGTTCCCTATCTTTCGAGCCGTTACGTCACCGGCATGACCGTCTACTTGCGCACCACGCTCGATCCCAACCAACTGTTCACCGCGGTGCGCGCCAAAGTACGCGAGCTGGATCCCAACGTTCCGGTCTACTCCATGCGTACCACCGAGGAGCAGATTAGCAATTCCCTCACCACTGAGCGGCTGATCGCAAGTCTTTCGGCAGTGTTTGGTTTCCTGGCGACGCTTCTGGCCACGATCGGACTCTACGGCGTAATGGCGTACACCGTGGCGCGGCGCACACGGGAGATCGGCATCCGGATGGCGCTGGGCGCGCACGGACGCAGCGTGGCATGGCTGATCATGAAGGAAGTCCTCGTTCTACTGGCGATAGGCGTCGCCATTGCGCTGCCACTGGCGTTGGGGCTGACACGCTTCGTGCAAAGCCAACTTTACGGAATCAAACCGAACGACCCCCTCAGCCTCACGATGGCCACGCTCGGCATCGCGACCGTTGCGTTGCTCGCGGGATATGTGCCCGCGTACCGTGCCACGCGAATCGATCCGATTCGCGCCCTGCGGTACGAGTGAGCGCCTACCTTTTCCGTCGAACCAAGCTGCAACGAGCTACCTCGCTACGAAGTACCGGCCAAACAGCGAGTCGTGCATCAGCATGTGCGCGCGGAAATCGAGCTGTTGCGGTGAGTCGCACTCACGCCGTAGAAAAAGGCGCAACGAATCGGGAATCGCGGGCCAGTTCAACTCAAGCTTTGCATTATCCGAAACCCGCTCCATGCGGCCTGTTGAGCGGAACAGCCGGTAGAAATGTACCTGCCCCTGGATCACGATCAGCTCACCATCGGGGTCCATCTGGATGTGGTTTTCAGGTCGCAGGCACACTGCTTTCTGCATCTTTTCGATGAGCCGGGGTCCTGGAGCCGGGGGCGGTGGTTTGATCAAGCTCCGCGCGAGCAACTCCTCCTTACTGATTCCGAATTGCCCCAGCGCCACCATTACTTTTTCAGTATTCCGTTTCTGTCTCCATTTGGCGTCGAGCAGCCATAAGCAGCACTCCTTCAAGTCGTCATCCTTGGCGGCTGAACAAAACCAGATGAAGCCTTTGATTACGTGGCTCCCGGCCACCGTAAGGGGTAGCGCCTCACCTGACCGGAACGGCGCGAACCAGATGTGAATCTGTTCCCGAAAATCATCGGGACCGACCGCGGCCAGCAGGGGCTCGGCCTGGCGCGCCCAGCCTACCGGCATGCGGACGGGCGCATTCCCGCGCAAATGCTTCATCAGGGCCCGCCACTTTCGACGACGCTCGCCCGAGAATGTGCGGAAATCGCGGCGAACACACTCACTCCAGCAGCGTGCCGGATCGAGCGGCTCCCATTCGTCGAGCCATAGCAGCATATGCAGTTGCTGGCGCAGAGACTGCATGCTCGCCTGACTGATCGACATCTCCTCGCGGAGATTGGCTTGGAACGCGCGCAGCGACCCGCACAGTTCAGGGGTCAGATCGTTGCTCTTGAGATATTCGACCACGCATTCCACCGGCCCGTAAGGCGCGATTCTGCCGAGCAGAGGAACCGTCCAATCAAGCAGCGCGCGCAGCTCTGGCTCAGTGTATGGAGCTTTGATGCTGTATAGCACGCGAAGCAGCGTCCCCAGGCGCAGGCGCGCTAAGTGCGCATTCTCAAGCTCAACATCGTGCTCGTCGAGCCACGCCAGGCGCTCGAGCACTGCCCGGACTTGACCGGCGAAGTTGCGCTTGGCGAGTTTGCGCCATACAGCTGCATCGAACGGAGTGCTCGGCGAACGTTGCTCTTCGGCGAGCAGATAGTCATTCAGACGCAGATGTGCGGCACGCAGGGGGTCGCTGGGCGATATGAGGAAACCGTCTGGTCCTGGAATGGGTAGCTCCATCGTTTGAAAAAGTATACTGCGTGGTTCGCAACCGGCGGATTTCCTTTCTGTCATCGCAGAAAGTCCGGACGCGCAGGACTGCCCATCCTATTGCTAAGATTCTGGCTATGGCCGAGCAACCCGTATATCCACCGAGTCCCGAGTTCGTCAAACATGCCAATGTGAAAGGGATGGAGGGCTACCGCGCTCTATACAAGCGCGCCGAGGAGCACCCCGCGGAATTCTGGGGAGAACTCGCCGAGAAGGAGCTGTTCTGGTTCGAGAAGTGGTCGAAGGCCTTCGAGTGGAACCCGCCGTTCGTGCAATGGTTCGTCGGCGGCAAGACCAACGTCTCCTATAACTGCATTGACCGGCACTTGACGACGCACCGCAAAAACAAAGTCGCCATCTTGTGGGAAGGCGAACCGGGCGATCAGCGCATGATCACGTACCAGGAGCTGCACCGCCTGGTGTCACGTTTCGCCAACGTGCTGAAGGCGCGCGGCCTGAAGACCGGCGACCGCGCCATCATCTACATGCCCATGATTCCCGAGCTGCCCGTGGCGCTTCTTGCGTGCGCGCGGCTGGGCATCATCCACAGCGTGGTGTTCGGCGGTTTCTCGGCGGAAGCGCTCAAAGCCCGCATTCAGGACCTGGAAGCGCAAGTGGTGATCACCGCCGATGGCGGCTGGCGGCGCGGCAAGGAAGTGAAACTCAAGCCGGCTGTGGATGAAGCGGTGGCGGAGTGTTCCACGGTGCGCGACGTCATTGTGTACCGGCGCACGGGAAGCGCCATCGAAATGAAAGCCGGCCGCGATTTTTGGTGGCACGAGCTCGACGAAAAAGCCGGCGAGACCTGCGATGCCGTGCCGCTCGATTCCGAAACGCCGCTCTACGTGCTGTACACGTCCGGCACCACGGGCAAACCCAAAGGCATCGTGCACACCACCGGCGGCTACCTGCTGCAAGCCACCATGACGATGAAGTGGGTGTTCGATCTGCATGAGGAAGACACCTACTGGTGTACCGCCGATATCGGCTGGGTGACCGGCCACAGCTACATCGTGTACGGCCCGCTCTCGGCCGGGGCGACAAGCGTGATGTACGAAGGCGCGCCCGATTTTCCGCAGCCCGACCGCTTCTGGCGCCTCATCGAAAAATACCGGATCAACATTCTCTACACTTCGCCCACCGCGATCCGCGCGTTTGTGCGCCAGGGCGATCAGTGGCCCAACGCGCATGATCTATCGAGTTTGCGCCTGCTTGGATCGGTCGGCGAGCCCATCAATCCCGCGGCGTGGGAATGGTACTACAAGACCATCGGGAAAGAGCGCTGTCCCATCGTCGATACCTGGTGGCAGACCGAAACCGGCGCCATCATGATCTCGCCCATGCCCGGCGCGGTGCCTGCGAAACCAGGCTCGGGAACGCTGCCGCTGCCCGGCATTCTGCCGGAAGTGGTGGATCTGCATGGCAAGCCGGTGGAGACGAATCACGAAGGGTTTCTCATCATCCGCCGCCCCTGGCCCAGCATGCTGCGCACCATCTGGCGCGACCCGCAGCGATACGAAGAGCAGTACTGGAAACGGATTCCGGGAAATTATCTGACCGGCGATGCCGCGCGCCGCGATGCCGATGGTTACTACTGGGTTCTGGGTCGCGTCGACGATGTCATGAATGTGAGCGGCCACCGTTTGAGCACCATGGAGCTGGAATCCGCCCTGGTGCGCCATCCAGCGGTGGCGGAAGCGGCCGTGGTGGGCAAGCCGCACGAGATCACTGGCCAATCGGTGGCGTGCTTCGTGACGCTCAAGCAGGGCCATTGGGATCACGAACAGCTCGCGCAGGATCTGCGCCAGTGGGTGGCCCACGAGATTGGCAGCTTCGCCAAGCCCGAGCAGATCCGCTTCACCGACGCGCTACCCAAGACGCGTAGCGGCAAAATTATGCGCCGCCTGCTGCGCGAGATCGTGACGTCGAACACGGTAGTCGGCGATGTGACGACGCTGGAGGATTTGTCTGTGGTGACGCGGCTGGCAGCGCAGACGGAAGAAGAATAAGGCGAAAATGAAGATCGCGTTCGCGGCGCTAGGTTTTGTCGTCTGCGCTTCCGCTGATACTCCATCGTTGGACTACCACAAGAACGCGCCGCTCGACCTCAAAGAGCACGAACTAGCGGTGCGCGATGGCGTAAGAATCTCGCTGCTCTCCTACGCCAGCCCCAAGGGCGGCCGCGCGGATGGCATGCTCGTGAGGCCCGTCAAACTAAACCAAAAAACCGGGGCCATTATCTGGACTCACTCTAGCGGTTATTTCAATCAATTGTCCGATGCCGTCCTGATGGCGCACGATGGAGCGGTATCGCTACTGGTCGATCCGACAGGCGGAACGCAAAGCGCGGAGGCGGCGCGTGACGCCGAGGTACAAACCATCGTCGATATCCGGCGAGCCGTGGATATTCTGGCCGCGCGGCCTGACGTCGACGCGCACCGGATCGCTTTCGTCGGTCATAGTTATGGCGCCATGATGGGCGCGGTGGCGGCGGCTGTCGACAAGCGCTTCAAGGCGGCGGTCTTCGAAGTCGGGCTGTTGGGCATGAGCATCCATATCCGCACCAGCCCGCACCCGTGGGCCGCTGGCATCCGCAAGGAGCTGGGGGACCAGCTGGAAGATTTTCTACGCGTTATCGAACCTCTGGATGCCACGCATTACGTAGGGCATCTGGCGCCAACCGCGCTGCTGTTTCAGTCAGCGCACCTTGATCCCGGCGTCCCCGATGCGGATGCCCAAAATTTCTTCGATGCCGCCAGCGAGCCAAAACAGTTGAAGTGGTACGACACGGGTCACGAGGTTCTGGACATCGCCGCTATCAGCGATCGCGCGCGATTTCTATCAACGCACCTCGATCTGCCCCCAATTGAGCCGATTTTGAAAGCGAAGATCGGCGTGAAGTAATAGCAGTTCAGCCCTTTGCCTTCAGTACAGCCCTCACTGCATCCACGCACAGCGCCGCCGCATGCTTCGACTCCGCCGCTAGCCCACCCACGGCTTCTTCGATAATACCGGGCTGGATCTGTTTCAGTTCGGCGCGCGTTTTTCCTGTGATCCACTCCGTGAGCGCCGAGCCCGCGGCGATGGACGCGGTGCAGCCGCGCGTCTTGTAGCGCGCTTCGACGGCGCGGTCCCCATCGAAGCGCACGGCCAGTCTTAGAATGTCGCCGCAAACGGGGTTCGAGACTTCGACCGTGACCGCTGGTGGCGCCAGGTCGCCCACGTTGCGCGGATTTTGAAAGTGATCGAGAAGGCGCTGGCTGTACATGCAGGGCGTGTGTTCCAATATTTTATGCAATTCGAACCCCGCCAGGTGCACGCGCCCGAATTCGGCCAGCAATGGCTGAACTCGCCGCCGCTCAGTATACGTGGGCTGCGGGGCCGCGTGGTGCTCATCGACTTTTGGGATTACACTTGCGTGAATTGCATCCACACGCTGCTGTATGTCAGGGAATGGAACCGGCGGTATCGCGATCGGGGACTCACAGTGATCGGCGTGCATGCGCCGGAATTCTTCTTTGCGCGCACAGCGGAAAACGTCATTCAGGCCGCCAAGGAATTTCAAATCGAGTACCCGATCCTGCTGGATAACGAGTACGAAGTGTGGAAGGCGTTCGCCAACCGTTACTGGCCGGCGAAGTACCTGATCGATAAGGACGGATACATGCGCTACTTTCACCCCGGCGAAGGCAACTACGCGGAGACAGAGTGCATGATCCAGCAATTGCTGCGCGAAATCGATCCGGCAGTGAGCCTGCCGCCCGTCATGGAGCCGGTGCGCGCGCTCGACAAGCCCGAGGCGCTGACCGTTTGCGAGCGTCCGACACCGGAGCTGTATCTGGGCTACAAGCGCGGCAGGATTGCCAACCCCGAAGGCTTTACCGAAGACCGAATAGCGAACTACCAGCCCGGCGAGGAGCTGGCCGAGGATGCTGTCGAGTTGAGCGGGCCGTGGTTCGCAGAGGCGCAGTTCGCCGCCGTAGCCGCTCATCCGGCGAGTGGCGAGCCCTCCACCCTGCGTCTTGCCTATTCCGCGGCGGAAATGAATCTCGTGATGGCGCCTGGAACCAACCCGTTCCCTTCGCGCCTCCAAATCACCGATAACGGCGCGGCGCTCGACCATCAATCGCGCGGCGCGGATGTCCGGGAAGAATCCGACGGAAGCACCTGGATCGAGATTGACCGGCCGCGTATGTACTCGCTGGTGAAGCGCGACCGCTACGTTTCGCGAACGCTCGGGCTTTTATCGCGGTCGACCGGCCTGCAACTGTTCGCCTTCACGTTCGTGAGTTGTGTGCCGCGGCCATGACGACAGTCGTCGCGGCGGTGATTGAGCGTGACGGGCAGGTGCTCATCGGCCAGCGTCCCGCCGGCAAGCGCCACGGCCTCAAGTGGGAGTTTCCGGGCGGAAAAGTCGAGCCGGGCGAGGCGGCGGAGGCCGCTTTGCGACGCGAGCTCGAAGAAGAGCTCGGTATTCAAGCGGTGATCGGCGTCGAGATGGCGGGCTACGAATACACGTATCCGGGGCGCGAACCCATACGGCTGATTTTCTTCGCCGTCGAAGAATTCACCGATCTGATAGAGAACCGCGTCTTTGAGCAGGTTCGTTGGGAAACGCGCGAGCGGCTGCCCACCTACGATTTTCTCGAAGGGGACGTGGATTTCGTGCGGATGCTGGCGGCAAAACGCTGAAAACGTTACAGATAGACTTCCGCAGGAGCGGTGACCGCTGTTTTCGGAACGGACCCAATCACTAGGGCAGCGTCACTTTCGAAACGAACCCAATTATCGCGGCAGCTTCACTTGCAGATTGCGCTCGCTGTTCAACTTTCGGGTTAGCTCGCGGTCCACCAGAGTGACCGAAGCCTGGTTGTGCACCCGCTGCGGCGTCACGTAGTGCAAAGTGTCACCCTCCACCCAGTAAGCGAACGCCGAATAGATGGAGTGATCTTTAAACGCGATCAGATAGTAATCCGTCGTTTCATCCGGCGCATTCTCCACGGGAGTGCGCGACGGTGCTTCATAAACGTGGACGCCTGAGGAGTCCTCGGTATATTCATGGATTACAGGCGTGGCGCGTTCGGGAATGAAATTCTGATTGATGATCACCTGCGGCGTCTGCTGCGGTGGATTGATGATGGTGATGTTCGGCTGATCCTGCCCGTAACCCGCATAACCGTTGCCGTAACCCGGATAACCGCTATTGTCCGCGTACCCGCCCAGGTACACCGGATAAGCATAAGGAACCAGCAAGGGCTCGCGGAAATGACGGGCATGGCGGCCATCATTAAACGCGCCGTTCAACCCCCCAACCGTCGCGCCCAGGCGGGACGCGAAGTTGGTGTCGGTGATAGTTCCCACAGGCAACTGGCCGGCGCCAGGAAAGACCACCCGGCCGAACGAGTTCGACCCGCCGGGAAATACAACGCTTCCGAAGCCGGGAGTCGAGTTGTGAGGACCCGCCACCGATTGCGGTCGCGCCATCGGTTGCGGCCCAACAGACTGCATCGAGCCTGAAGAGTGATGCTGCGCAAAACTCAACGCAGAGAAAAAAACCGCCAAGCCAACCGAAGTTAGAGCCTTCACGACACAGCCCCCCGACAGCTATAGCTTACACCCAGTGGGACGCGTTTGGCGTCTTGCCGGTTACTTTGGCAGAGCTGGCTTAGTGGCCGGAGGCGGCGCTGGCCGTGCTGCAGCGGGCTTCACGGCGGGAGCGACAATGCCAGAGGTAGACGTACCGGTACCAGATGCGGGCGCCGGAGCGTTTTTGTCGTAAAGCTCGATAATGTCCCGCGTCACGTCGATAGTGTTCGACGCGAACATGACCGGAGTCTGCGGCGAGCTCACGTCCAGGATCATCACGTAACCGTTGTCCTTGGCGTATTTGTCGATCACCGCCACAATGCGGCTGCCCAGCTCGTTCATGATCTTCTGCTCGTCCTGGTCGAGCTCGGCGCGCGCGTCTTCCGTGTCGCGGTTCAGGGATTTGGTTTTCTGATCGATCTCGCGCACCAGCTTCTGACGGGCGTCTTCGCTCAATGTGTTTTGCCCGTGATTCAGCTGATTCTGGAGCTGCGCAATATCGCTCTGGCGTTTGTCCAGATCCGCCTTCTTGGGATTGAACCGTGATTGAATCTCATTGGCGGCCTTCTGCCCATCTTTGGTGCTGACGATCGCGCTCTGGAGGTTGATGACGCCGACCTTGGGATTCTGTGCGAGCGCCGGTAGGGCCAAAGCCAGCCCCACGATCGGCAAAACTAACGATGCAGTCTTCACAACGGACTCCTTACAGAATTCGAATCTATACCGCGCAAACGCCTGATTACTTTGGCGGCGCCGCAGGTTTGGCAACCGGGACCGCCGGTTTGGGCGCGGGCGCCCGCGTCACTGCCGGCGCTGGAGCGGCAGACGTAGCCGACGGCGCATTCTTGTCGTAAAGCTCGATGATCTCCCGGGTGACGTCGATGGCATTGGAAGCGTACATCACCGGAGTTTGCGGCGAGCTGATATCCAGGATCAGACTATAGCCGTTGTCCTTGGCGTATTTATCGAGCACCACCTGAATCCGGCTGAAGAGCTCGCCCATGAGCTTCTGCTGCTCCTGGTCGAGCTCGGAGCGCGCGTCTTCGGTATCGCGGTTGAGCGCTTTGGTCTTCTGATCGATCTCGCGCACCAGTTTCTGTTGCGCTTCCTCGCTCAGCGTGTTGCGTCCGCGGTTCAACTGGTCCTGTAGCTGGCCAATATCGCTCTGGCGTTTGTCCAACTCTGCCTTCTTTGGGTTAAACCGCGTCTGGATCTCGTTCGCGGCTTTCTGGCCATCTTTGGTGCTGATGATGGCTCCTTGGATGTTGATCACCCCGACCTTGCCGGGACTCTGGGCCGTCGCCGGGAGAACCAAACCCAGCCCCAGGGCTGGTAGAACGAACAGTGTAGTCTTCACGAAACGAACTCCTTAAAAAAGAGGGGCCAGCCGGCACGCGACCCGCAACCTATATTCTAATGTGGACCGCGCATTTATTAAAACGTGCGTCCGATGGTGAACCGGAATGTGCTGCGTTTTTCAAAAAAAGGATAACCCTGGCCGAAAGACGTAACCGCACGAAGGAAAGTCTGGTTGTTCGGGAACATGGCACGGTCGGCCACGATCGGCGGCTGCAAAAATTCCCTCACCACCTGTGGATTGTACGCCCAGTAAACGCGGAAGGGGGCCTGAACCACGGGTAACAGAACCTGTAATTCGATACCGGTGGAGGACCGCATGTTCTGCGTGCCGGGGGCCAATCTGACCCGGCCATCGAACGCCGCTTGCGGGTACAACGCGTTCAATTGCGCCACTCGTCCGGGGTTCATCTTCAGCTCGCCCGGCAGCAGGATGCGGTTGACGCCGGCATCCATGAATAGCGCCAGCGTAACCGGCCCGAAGATCGGAATCCGGTATTCGAAGTTGCCGATCAGCTGCGTGTCGCCGCCCGGCGTGATGAGCTGGTAGGTCGGGATGTTCATCGAAGCTTTGACAAGTGTTTGGACGCCATTGACCACAACCTTCTGAGTACGCGGCGTGCCATCGTTGTTGTAGATAGGAACAGTGGCTTCGCTGGCCACGTAGGCGATGGGGGTGATGCCCCAGATTTCAAAACCACGGATGTCCTGCTCGCCGCCAATGAACGTGCGCGCAAATGGAGGCGCTACCTTGCCGCCGTAGCCGGTCAGCATCGAACCCATGAAGTGGAACGCCAGAATGTGGCTTCGGTGCAGCGGGTTCGGCTTGAAATACTTGGCGTCGATGGTTGGCCGGATGGTGTTTACGTTACCGCCCAGGAAGCTGCCCGCGAACTGGGTCGAGATAAACAGACTCCTGCCGCCGGTCGGCGAGATAGGATGGTTCACCGTGTTGTAGCTGTACGACGGCGTGATCGAACTGGTCTTGATACCAACCAGGGAGTTCGGCCCGTTGACGCCCTGAAAATTGATATATGTAAAATACTGGGTTGCGGCGCCCGGGCCCGGGACGATGCGGGAATCGTCGTAGCCATACGTGACCCCCACGCGCGCGAAACTACGCCGCAGCATTTTGCTGGCGGACGCGTTGAAGCCGTGGCCGTTCTGGACATAATTCAACTGGTTCTGCGTGCCCAGCGATTGGTAAAGCGGGATGAGATTCTGCCCGCTTAAAATAGACGCCTCGCGGGCCTGATCGAAATTGAACCGGCGCATGTAAACCACGAAGCCGACCTGTATGGGCTTGTCTAAAAAATACGGCTCCGTAAAGCCGATGCTCACGTCGCGCAGCCTGGTGCCGAGCTGGGATTCGAGCGACAGCGTCTCTCCCAGGCCCAGGAAGTTATTGGTCGAATAGTTGAAGCCGACGAAGCTGCCGGCGATGCCTGAAACGCCGCCGTTCAAGCCAATTGAATTCTTGCCCCGCTCTTTTACCTTGAGCGTGATATCCACTGTGTTGCTTTGCGTATTGCGCTGAATGGTGGCCGCCTCTTCCGCTTTGAGCACTTCGAAGTAACCGAGCTGGTTGAGGCGCAGCACGCTCAGTTCCCACAAACGGCTGTTGTAAATGTCACCCTCGTCGAGCAGAATCTCGCGGCGGATCACTTTATCGCGCGTGGTGGTGTTGCCGGTGAAATCGATGCGACGCACGAAGAATTGCTTGCCCTCGTCGGCGGTGAGCGTGAGGTCGATCTTGTCGGTACCTGAGATGGGATCGAACGAAGGCTCCGGCACGAAGTCGATGTAGCCGAATTCGCCGTACAGCTTCTTCATCTGTTCGATTCCCTTGCGCAGCTTGGCCGTCGAGAAAACATCGCCCTCGTTCATCTGGAAGACGTTCTTCTGCAGGAAGTCCGTGGTGCGGAACAATTTAACGCCCACGAAACTCATCTTGTTCAGATGCATCTGCTGGCCTTCTTCGACCGGTATGACGATATCGGCGCGCTTGCCAGGTTTGTTCGGCTTGAACAACGGAATATGGAAACCCTGGCCGCCGGTGTCGCGCAGCGTGACCGTGTGGTCGAGCACGTGGACCGTGAAGTACCCCTTGTCCTGATAGAACTGGCGGATGCGTTCCTTATCTTCTTCCAGCTTGGAGGAGTCGAACGTTTTGGCGAAAAGGCTTTCGAAGAAGATGGAGTGCGGAATACCGATGGGGTGGAGGTTCTTCATCGCGCGGATGACGACAAGATCGCTGAACGCCTGGTTTCCCTGGATGTCTATCGTCCCGACTTTCACCTTGGGTCCTTCGTTCACGTTGAACGTGACTTCGAGCGATGACGGCGGAATCTGGCGGAGCTCCGGATCCACGGTGGCGAATTGACGCCCGCGCTCCGAAAGGAACTCTTTCAGCACCACCGCCGCGCGCTGCACTTTGTTCGGGTCGTACTGAGACTCCACGCTCAAGCCGACTTTGCGCTCCTTGAACCGGTCGAGCACCTCGGAAACCGTCACCGACTTCATGTTTTCGTACTTGATGGTGCGGACGACACGCCGCTCCGTCAGGACGTAACGCAGGATGATTCCGGTTTTCCCCTGCTCGGTTTCCAGGCGGATGTCATCGAAGCGGCCGGTGTTCCACAGCAGCATGAAATCGCGGTGCAGGGCGTCTTCATTATAGATATCGCCTTTCCGCGTGGCGACGAGCGCACGAAGCGTATCCTGCGGGACGCGCCGCGCACCGCGGAATTCAATGCTTTCGATGACGTTGCCGGCGGCCGCGGGCGCTTCCGGAGCGGTGGGCTTCGGAGCTTCCAGCTGCGGTTTGCCGGGCTGCGCAGGCTGCTGCTGCGCGGGAGCCTGAGGCGCAACTGGCACCGCGGCTGGCACGTTTTCAAAAGGATTGGCCTTCGGCTCCTGCGGCGGCTTGGCCTGATCGGGTGCCGGCTTGGCTTGATCCGAAGCGGGCTTCGCTGGCTCCGCGGGCTTGGGCTGCTCGGCCGGGTTCGCTTGATCGGCTGGTGTTTTCGGCTTTTCTTGCGCCTGCGACCACGCAGGTGCGAGCGCAAGCGGACTCAGAAGACATACCAAGACGCGGATCAGGCGTAGCCGCCTGCTAAGACTCATGTAAAAAACCAGGTTCCTTTCCACTCTGCGCCCATACAGAGACGTAGATGTCCCGGACACAGTTTCAATTCCGTGGCCAAATTGCGCAGATGTGTTAAAGGACTATTCTAGCGGATGCTCAGCGCGGCAACAACGAGTTATCACGTGGGCCATCTGCGCCACACCGGGCCGCGTTTACACAGGTTAACGCGTAAGCCGCGTTCGCCTGGCGAGAAGTGAAGCTTCGCGAGCGCGGACCATGGGGTCAAGCTTCCACTCGAAGGCGTCGCGGAGTTCCCGGGCCACCCGGAAACAGCATCGCGGCGATCACAAGAAGCACTACGAAACCGACGAAACAAAGGTCTGAGTCGATCATAAGGGTGGTTGGCTTTACGGCTGCCCTGCGGGTCCGGAAAACTGTACCTCTGATCGTAACCAAAGGGATTTCCAGCGCGCAACCGCATGGCGGAAGGCGCGTAATGGTACCGGTCGGCCAGGAGCGCTTGTGCTAACCTCACATTTTCGTGACCAACGCTCCCGGCCACCCGCTGTTCCGAAGGAGGATTATCTTGCTCTGCCGTTGCTGCTGTGTGTTGGCGGCTCTCATGACTCTGCTCCCGCTCCGCTTGCCAGCCGAGACACCCCGGCACCCGCTGGATGCTCTCACTGCCAGCGAGTACTGGGCCGTTTTCGAAACCATGAAGGCTTCGGGCAAGCTCGATGCGGCTAGCCGCTACGCCGGAATCAATCTCCACGAGCCGCCCAAAGCGGAGGTGCTGCGGTGGAAGCCGGGTTCGCCGTTCCGTCGTGAAGCGCTGGCGATCGTCAAGCAGGGCCGCCGGACATTCGAAGCCGTCATCGATGTCACCGGCCGCAAACTTATCTTGTGGAAAGAAATCAAGGGCGTTGAACCCATCTTGATCGCCGATGAAACCGAAGGAGTCGAAGAGCTGGTGAAGGCTGATCCTCAATGGCAGGCGGCCATGCGCAAACGCGGTATCACCGACTTCGACACCGTGGGTTGCGGCGGCGATTCACCAGGCTACTTCGGCACTCCCGAAGAGCAAGGCCGCCGTCTGCAGCGTGTGCGCTGCTCGGAGGGCAGGGGAGCCGCGAACCACGGTGCCCATCCCATTGAAGGCCTGGTGACGCTGTTCGATTCCGAGGAGCACAAAGTAATTCGCGTGATCGATACTGGCGCGGTGCCGGTGCCCAGCGGCAACGGTGAGTATGATACCGGTACCATTCCATCCCGCGAAGTGCCCGGCCCGATTTCGGTCCAGCAGCCGGTGCACGGTTTCCGGCTCGATGGCAACCAGGTGAGCTGGCAGAACTGGAATTTCCATTTCCGCATCGATCCGAAGGAAGGTGTCGTCGTGACCAGTGTCACCTTTAACGATGGCGGCAAGCCGCGCTCGGTTCTGTATGAAGGCTCGCTCGCGGAGGTTTTCGTGCCGTACCAGGACCCCGCGGAGGGCTGGTATCACACGACGTTTATGGACATGGGCGAGGCCAACACCTGGGGCAGCGTGGCCAGCGTCCTCGAGCCCGGCGCCGACTGCCCCGACAACGCTGTCTACTTCGATTCCGTGGTTACGAATTCGCATGGCATCCCCCAGCAGTGGCCGCGCACGGCCTGTCTGTTCGAACGTGAGGCGGGCGATTTCGCATGGCGGCACGCTCCGGGCGGACGTCAGCCGGACAGCCGCCGGCAGCGCGATCTGGTTCTGCGGATGATCATGACCTTCGGTAACTACGATTACGCTCTCGATTGGACCTTCCTGCAGAATGGGAGCATCCGGATCGGCGTAGGAGCCACGGGATCGGTCGAAGTAAAGGCAGTGCGCAGCCGCACGGCCGCGGAAGATCACGACGGCAAGGACCGCCGCTATGGGCACTTCGTCGCCGAGAACACGGTCGGGGTGAATCACGATCACTTCTTCTGTTTCCGGCTGGATCTGGACGTCGACGGCCCCCAGAACAGTTTTCTCAAAGAGGACCTGAAGACCGAGCGGCTGCCGGCCGAAAATCCGCGCCGGAGCCTCTGGGTGGCCGAGCCCAAAATCGCCAGGACGGAGGCCGACGCGCAGCTCCACATGATGATGGAGCATCCGGCGCTGTGGCGCGTGATCAATCCCGGCGTGAAGGGGCCCCTTGGGTATCCCGTGAGCTATGAGATCGCGCCCGGGCACAACGCGCTCTCACTGATGACGGATGATGATTATCCGCAGCGCCGCGCGGCTTTCATCAAACACAATCTGTGGGTGACACCGTACCGCGAAAACGAGCTCTACCCGGCGGGCGATTATCCGACCCAGAGCCACGGCGGCGACGGCCTGCCCGCGTGGACCAAAGGCAACCGCCCCATTGAAAATACCGATATCGTGGTTTGGTACACACTCGGCTTCCACCACGTTCCGCGCCCCGAGGACTGGCCCATCATGCCCACCGCCTGGCACGAGTTCGAACTGCGGCCGTTTGATTTCTTCGCGCGCAACCCGGCGGTGGATTTGCCAAAGGTGCGTTGAGGCGACGCGTGCGTCCCCCTGGCGCCAGAGACGGTCAACGTTATCCAAGCCCCGGCAACATTATCCAAAACGTCCGGGAAAAGACCCGATTTATTTGGATGACGCCAACGTGGAAAATCGTAGCAGACATAGATGAATTGGTTCACTTCACTCCTCGGGAAGTCGTCACGCGGTGCGGCGTCGGAAACAGACTCGACGGGCGGCGCCGGCCGCGCTGACAACAGATCTGACGGCCGCTTCCAGGCCATCTGCAAACTTCGCATTTCATGGCAGGACCAAAAAGGCAAGAACTGGCGTAAACGCGTTCGCGTGCTGGACATGAGCGGCACCGGCGTGCTGGTCAAGTGTGGAGTGCCGATCGATCCAGGCTCGTTCGTCTTTGTCAAGACCGAGGAACTGGGCATGCTTGGCAGCGCTTACGTGCGACGCTGCGATCCGCTGCTGTTCACTTATCAGATCGGTCTGCAATTCGCTTCGCCATTGTCGCTTCGTTTCTGACCGGCCCCCACATCCGCATCTGCGCGTTTGGCGGCGCTTGGCCGTCTGTGAGAAAATGACTCATCGAAGACGTTGAGCCGGCCCGTTGTCTATCCTGCCTGCCGGCCCGGCGGCGATACATCATGCGTGCGTATGTATTTCTCCTTTCTCTGAGCATCGTTCCTGTCTACAGCCAAACCCAAACTGATTTTCTCCGCGACGTTCAGCCCATTTTCGAATCCCGCTGCCAGGCGTGTCATGGCGCGCAGCAGCAGATGGGCGGGCTGCGGCTCGACTCAGGCGATGCCGCGCTCAAAGGCGCGACTGACGGGCCGGTGATTTCGCCCGGAAAGAGCGCAGGCAGCCGTCTGATCGAGCGCGTGATTAGTTCCAGGAAAGGCTTCGCCATGCCGCCCGTCGGCGAGCCGCTGACCACGATTCAAATTGCGAAACTGCGCGCCTGGATTGATGAGGGCGCTCATGTTCCTGCGGCGTCATCAGCCGCCGCTGCCGCGAATCCGAAGAGCCGGCACTGGGCGTTTCAGCCAGTGAGCCGTCCGGCCGTTCCCGATGTGCGCAACCGGGCCTGGGTGCGCAACCCGATTGACCGGTTTATCGCGGCGCGCCTCGAATCCGAGGGGTACGCCCCATCGCCCGAAGCCGGCCGCGTGACGCTGATCCGCCGCGCCAGTCTCGATTTGATCGGGCTGCCGCCGAGCCCGGCGGAAGTCGCGGAATTCGTGAATGACAACCGCCCCGATGCCTACGAGCGCCTCGTCGACCGTCTGCTGGTGTCTCCGCACTACGGCGAGAAGTGGGCGCGCTACTGGCTCGATCTCGCGCGTTATGGCGATTCCGATGGCTACGAGCGCGATCCGGCGCGCCCCCACGCGTGGCGCTATCGCAATTGGGTGATCGACGCGCTCAATCGCGACATGCCGTACGATGAGTTCACTATCGAGCAGTTAGCGGGCGACCTGCTGCCGGGCGCGACGGTCGAACAGAAAGTCGCCACCGGATTTCAGCGCAATACGTTCACCAACCGCGAAGCCGGCGTCGATCGCGCGGAGGACCGCTTCGAGCAACTTATCAATCGCACCAACACCGTGGGCACGGTCTGGCTCGGTCTGACGGTGGGCTGCGCCCAGTGCCACAACCACAAGTTCGATCCCATTAGCCAGCGCGAGTACTACCAGATGATGGCGTTCTGGACTCCGGTCGAGGAGCAGGATATCGACGCGCCTCTCCCCGGCGAAACTGGACCTTATCTGCGCGCGCTGCCAGAGTATCAGCGCAAGCGTAATGAGCTATTGAGCCAGTACCACGTCGTAGAGATGGCCGCGGCCTGGGAAGCCAAACTGCGCGAGGCGCATGTGCATCCCGGCGGGGATGTCGAGTGGGATTTCGCGCTCACCGAATTTCGCGCCGGATACGACTACTGGCGGAAGATCCTGAACTCCGATGTGGCCCATCGCAGCCGCCGGTTGCAGGACAGCTTCGTCGACTACTTCATCATGCGCGGCCAGACGCCGGACCTCGATAAAGACAAAGCGGCCACGGACCGCATAAAAGAACTGCGCGAAAAACTTTCCGGCCTGAACGCGACGCTGCCCCCGTACGCCCAGGCGCCCACGATGGCGGAGATGCCGGATCCGCCGGAAACGCACATTGCCACGGGCGGTGATTTTCGCGTGCCTGGGGACAAGGTCGCGCCCGGGACGCTCGCCGTCCTGCCTCCGCTGAACATCGGCAATGTCCCGCAGCGGCTGGCACTCGGGCGCTGGATTGCGTCGCGCGAAAATCCGCTGACCGCGCGCGTCATGGTGAACCGCATCTGGCAGGAACTATTCGGGCGCGGCATCGTGCGCACGTCGGAGGATTTTGGCACGCAGGGCGAGAAGCCGTCGCATCCGGAGTTGCTGGACTGGCTCGCCAGTGAATTCATGGATCGCGGCTGGAGCATGAAGGCGATGGACCGGCTGATGGTGACATCGGCAACGTACCGGCAAGCGTCCAAGATTCGCCCTGATATCGAGGCGAAGGATCCGGATAATGTGCTGCTGGCGCGGCAATCGCGCGTGCGGCTTTCGGCCGAGCTGATTCGCGACGAAGCGTTGAGCGCGAGCGGCCTGCTCGATCCGGCGATTGGCGGGCCGGGCATCCGGCCGCCGCAGCCCGCGGGTGTTTCCGAGATCACCTATGGCGGCGGGTTGAAATGGAAAGAGAGCCAGGGCGCGGACCGGTACCGGCGCGGGCTCTACATACATTTCCAGCGCACCTCGCCTTATCCGGAGCTGGTGAATTTCGATGCGCCCGATTCGCGGCTCTCCTGCACGCGGCGCCGTCGCTCCAACACCCCGCTGCAGGCGCTAAATCTGCTCAACGATCCCGCATTCTTCGAAGCCGCGCAGGGGCTGGCCGAGCGGACGCTGCGCGAGGCGCCGGCCGATTTCCAAAACCGCCTGGCGTACGCCTTCGAGCTGGCGCTTTTGCGTAGGCCCAACGCGCACGAGCTGGCGGATCTCACGAAATATTTCGGCGAGCAAAAGGTCCTGTTCGAAAAAGACGAGAAATCCATGGCGCTCGTCGCGCCGTATGTGCCGGAAGGCATGAGCCGCGTGGACATGGCTGCCTGGGTTGGGCTGAGCCGCGTCCTCATGAATCTGGATGAGTTTATTACACGGGAGTAATGCATGACGTTCGAAACGTTCCAGCGGATTCAGGCGCGCCGGGATTTTCTGCGCAAAGGCGCGGGAGGTCTGGGCATGATCGCGCTGGCGCAAATGCTGGGCGCGGCGCAGCCCAAGCGCACGGACCCGCTGGCCCCCAAGCCGCCGCATTTCGCGCCTAAAGCCAAGAGTGTCATTTTCCTGTTTATGGAGGGCGCGCCCAGCCAAATGGACCTGTTCGATCCCAAGCCGGAGCTGCAGAAATGGCAGGGCAAGCCGCTTCCCGAATCCATGACCAAGCAGGTGCACCTGGCCTTCATCAAGCCGAACGCCGCTGTTCTGGGCAGCCCGCGCGTCTTCAAGCCATACGGTCAATGCGGCGCGGAATACTCGGACTTCATTCCGCACACTGCGTCTTGCGCCGACGATATCTGCCTCATCCGTTCCATGAACACCGACGCGTTCAATCATCATCCGGGCCAGTTACTGCTGATGAGCGGCACCACGCAGTTCGGCCGGCCAACTCTGGGCGCGTGGGCGACGTACGGCCTGGGCAGCGAGTCAGAAAATCTGCCCGGATTCGTGGTAATGAGTTCCGGCGTGGGCACGAGCGGCGGCGAAAGCAACTTTTCCTGCGGATTTCTGCCGTCCACTTATCAGGGCGTGCCATTCCGCAACTCCGGCGATCCGATTCTTTATCTTTCCAATCCGCCCGGTGTCACGCGCGACAGCCAGCAAGCCACGCTGCGCGCTGTGCGCGAGTTGAACCAGGAGCACGCCGCCGATACCGCCGATGTCGAGATCGCCTCGCGCATCGCGTCCTACGAGCTGGCGTTTCGCATGCAGATGGCCGCGCCTGAGTTGCTCGATTTTTCCAAAGAATCGGCGGCCACGCTCGAGATGTACGGCGTCAATAAGGAACCTACGCGCCCCTTCGCCACCAATTGTCTGCTGGCGCGCCGGATGGTCGAGCGCGGCGTGCGCTTCGTCATGCTGATGCATGCCAGCTGGGACCAGCACACCTATCTGAATCGCGACCTCAAGAAGAACTGCGACATCACCGACCAGCCCGCCGCCGCGCTCATCAAAGACCTGAAGCAGCGCGGCCTGCTCGATTCCACGCTCATCATTTGGGGCGGCGAGTTCGGACGCACCCCCATGGTTGAAATCCGCAAAGCGAGCGACCCGGAAAACGCCGGTCGCGACCATCATCCGCTGGCCTACAGCATGTGGCTCGCTGGCGGAGGCATCAAAGGCGGTCAGGTAGTCGGCAAAACCGACGACTTCGGCTTCGGCATCCTGGAAGACAAAATCCACGTCCACGATTTGCAGGCCACCGCGCTGCACTGCCTGGGCCTCGAGCACACGCGCCTGACGTACCACTACCTGGGCCGCGATTTCCGCCTGACAGATGTCGAAGGGAACGTGGTGAAGAAGTTGCTGGCGTGAAGTGGAACCAGCCGTTAGCCTGCGGACTCAGATCGGCGGGGCGGCTTGTGTTTCGGTATCCTTGAAACGTGCTCCGCTATCACGTCGCCTATTACCTTCCGAAGGGAAATGACCGGATGGTCGTGGCGGAGGTTTTGGATTTCCCCGGGGCTGCCAGCCAAGGGTTTGATCTGGCCGACGCCCGATTGATGGTTGCGAGTGCGCTGGAAGATATGGCGCAAGCGCATTTGGAGGAGGGCAAGCCGCTTCCGGTGCCCAACCCGAACGCAACCGATCCGGCAGCTGACCTCGTCGAACTGATGCCGCTTTCAGTCGAAGTCGGCATGCCGAGATCGTGAAGCGGCACGAACTCGTCGACCACCTCCGAACCAACGGCTGTCAACTGCATCGTGAAGGCGGCCGGCACTCCATCTTTGTAAACGCGGCAACAGGTGCTAAAGCGCCGGTGCCGCGTCACTCCGAGATCGACAACCGCCTTGCCATAAAGATTTGCCGGCAACTGGCAATTCCTCCGATCCGGCGGTAGAATCCTCATTTCCACCAAGGAGAAATACTTCCATGCGCCGTTTGGCTTCACTACTTGCGATCTGCGCCTGCGCGCTTTCCGCGCAGACCAGGAAAATTGTTGTCGATAACAGCGAAGGGCTGGCGCAAGAACTCGCCGGCGTCTCGCCCAAGGCGCATATTGTTCCGGTCACCGCGGAAAACGTCATGCGCGAGATCGGCGATGCCGATGCCTACGTTGGCGACATCACGCCGGAGCAGGTGCGCGCCGGCAAGCGCCTGCAGTGGGTACAGGTGATGAGCGCGGGAGTCGAGCACGTGCTGTTTCTTTCCGGCGGAAACGCCCTGCGCGACAGCAACATCGTTTTAACCAATAACAAAATCGTGCAAGGCCCCGAGATTGCCGACCACGCCATGGCCATGCTGCTGATGCTCTCGCGCCGGCTGCGGCAGTACGTCGCCGACGATCAGCAGGAGACCTGGGACGGCGCCGTCTTCAAGGGTATCGAGCTCAACGGCAAGACAGCGGTGGTGATCGGCGCGGGCGGCATCGGCAACCAGATCGCCACGCGTGCCTGGGCATTCGGTATGAACGTCATCGGCGTTGACCCGGAAGACAAGCCGTTCTCGCCGTTCATCCAAAAAGTCGTGAAGCCGGACCAATTGGACGAAGTGCTGCCGCAGGCCGACGTGGTGTTCATCTCGGCGCCGCATACCGAGAAGAGCCACAAAATGATGGGTGCGCGCGAATTTGAGCTCCTGAAACCCAATTCGTATTTCGTGGCGGTGAGCCGCGGCGGGATTTACGACATGAACGCCCTCGTGAAGGCGCTGGACAGCAAACGGCTCGCCGGCGCAGGCGTCGATGTGACCGATCCCGAGCCGCTGCCCAAGGGCCATCCGCTGTGGAAATTCAACAATGTTGTGATCACGCCGCATATCGCCGGGCGCTCGGATCACGATCACGAGCGGATGGCCGGCACCGTCAAGGAAAACATTCGGCGCTTCGTGGATGGCAAGCCGCTGGTGAATGTGGTGGACAAGCAGAAGGGATACTGAGCTTTTACGCGTTGTGAATCGCTTCCGCCACGCGGTTCGCCGAGCGTACCGCCGCTTCCATGCCGAAGGTCAAATTATCGGCGTAGACGCCGGCGAAGTGGATTCTGCCGCACGGCTGGATGACTTCTGGCCAGAACTTCGCCAACTGGCCGGGAGCGCGGGACACAGGCAGGCAGCTCATGGCCCACGGATCGTGCGTCCAATCCACCACCAGCGTCTCTTCGATGTCTTCCGAGTGGCCTGGGTAATTCCGGCGAAACGCGGCGAGCGCTTTTTCGGCTGAGCCGAGCGGCGCAGTGCCAATCAGCAGACCGCGGCCGGTCGGGATTTCGTCCGCCATTCTCCAGACGCTCGAAAGCGCCGCGCCCTCAAATTCCAGGTTCGGACTGACGCCATCTTTCTCCCAGAACCGCGTGCGCGATTGGAAGATGGCCCGCCCGTAGGAGTCGTAAGGCAGGTTTTGGACGATGTAGCGGCGGCTCTCCGGCCAGTCCGGTGTCACGGCGATCTTCCGCAGCGCGACCAGCGGCAGGGCATTTACCAGATAATCCGCGTCTGTCTTCTTCGCGCGCCGGGACTCGCTGTAATGCGCGGTCACGCCTGAGTTCCCATGTTCGATGGCGGTTACCGCGCAACCGAGGCGCAGCCGATCTCCCAGTTTCGACGCAAACATGTCAGTGAGTCTTTGGTTTCCGCCCTTGATGCGAAAAAGGTGTGTCTCGAACTGCCGCATGCCGCGGCGCTTCTTGATGGCGTGCAACCAGATGGCCTCGAGCGCCGACTCCTTTCCGCCGAGCAAGCCGATGGCCCCCGTGGACGCGCCCTCCTTCCGCAGAAAGTCCGTCACTGTGCGCTGGTCAAGCGCATTCAACCCTGCGTCGAAGGGCCGGTATTCGTCTTTGAAATTGTCGAGATAAGGTCCGCAGTAGAGCAGCGAGAATTCGGGCCACGGATGGCGCGCCAGGTAGCCGATTTCCTTTTGGTTGAGTTCGAATTTCTTCAGCACGCTCGGATCGGCGAGCATCTCCTCGGTGTACGGCTTGCCCGCGATGTAGCGCACCATGTGGTCGCGCCTGGGATACGGAATCACGGGGAGCTGAAACTCGTCGAGGTAGCGCCAGAACATGTCATAACCGGGGCGGTAGAAGTGTTCCGCGCCGGCATCGGCGTAGAGGCCGTCGGCCAGTCGGTCGCGAACCGTGAGGATGTGCCCGCCCGATCTTCCGGCGGCTTCGAGCACGGTGACCTCGTGCCCGCGCCGCATGAGTTCGTAAGCGCAGCAGAGGCCGCCAATACCCGCGCCTGCGACGACGATCTTCTTGGTCCCGCCGGTTTGGGATCGCGCCACGGAGACGGGAATCCCGGCTACGGTGATTCCTGCCATCAACTGCTTGAGAAGATCGCGGCGCGGGACGGATTCCATAAGGGCGAAGCGTAGATTACAACATATCTACGGCTGCCGCCGCGAAAGTTTCGGCGCCACCGCGCGCCATGGCGTTCGCAGCACCCCAGTGCTCCCGCCTCGTTTGCCAGCTGCAGTCCCTTCTAGTATCCTTTTCACATCTTGACCCCTCATCTGATTTTGGTTGGCGGATTTTTGGGCGCGGGAAAAACCACGTTGTTGCTGGCGGCGGGTGCGCGGCTGCGAGCCATGGGACACACGGCCGGCATCATCCTGAACGATCAGGGCGGAGAACTCGTGGACACGCGGCTGGCGGAGGCCACGGGTTTCAACGCACAGGAAATCACGGGCGGCTGTTTCTGCTGCCGCTTTTCGGAGTTCATCGCCGCCGCTGAGCGTTTTACCGAGCAGGGCGCGCCGGAGTTCATTCTGGCGGAACCGGTGGGAAGCTGTACCGACCTCTCCGCCACTATCCTGCAGCCGATCAAGCGTTACTACGGCGACCGCTTCCAGCTCGCGCCGCTCACGGTGTTGGTGGATCCCGCGCGCGCGGAGGAACTTCTGCGGCCGGATGCTGATCCGCTAGTTGCGTATCTGTTTCGCAAGCAGATCGCCGAAGCCGATCTGGTGCGTTTCAGTAAGGCGGACTTGTACGAAACCTTTCCACCGCTCGCGGGTGTCGACGCGCGGCCGCTCAGCGCGCGCACGGGCGCGGGCGTCGGCGAGTGGCTGGACCAAGTACTCTCGGGCGAGAACGCAGTTGGCGCGCGGCTGCTCGATATCGATTACGCGCGTTACGCTGAGGCCGAGGCCGCGCTAGGCTGGCTGAACTGGCAGGGCGAGCTGCGCCCCGAGCGGCCGCTCACGCCCGCGGCCATCGTCGGCCCGCTGCTCGCGAGCCTCAATCAGCTTCTGACGGGAGCTGCGATTGCCATCGCGCATCTGAAGGTGTTCGCGCAGTCGGCCAGTGGGTACGTGCGCGCGGGCATCTGCCGTAATGGCGAAGCGCCATCGATCGAAGGCCGGCTCGACACTCCGCCTGCG
>Ga0310810_10000136_pt1 | contig 75090 bp, 74 predicted proteins | sample NCmetagenome_FD_207641 | JGI IMG/M metagenome (GOLD analysis project Ga0310810, IMG submission 207641) | Soil microbial communities from experimental microcosm in Duke University, North Carolina, United States - NC | ecosystem: Engineered > Artificial ecosystem > Soil microcosm > Unclassified ...
CACCCAACAACTTTCAGACTTTTTCAGCGAGAACTAACTAACCAGTGAAAAGTGATTGCTTTCAATTGACCACCCGATCCGCCCGCGCCAGCACATTGGGTGGAATCGTCAGACCGATCTGCTTCGCCGCTTTCAGATTGATGATGAACTCAAACTTCTTGGGCCGCTCTACCGGGAGGTCGGCGGGCTTGGCGCCTTTCAAAATCTTGTCCACGTAGACCGCGGCGCGCCGCTCTAAGTCGGCGTTATTCACGCCGTAGCTCGTAAGCCCGCCGGCTTCCACATAGCCGCTCTGCGGGTAGCTCGCCGGGAGCCGATGCTTTACAGCGAGTTGGGCCAACAGGGTTGGCTGAGAACTAATCACAGGAGGACCTCGCAGTACGAAAACTGCGTCAGCCTGCTCCTTGCTCGCCACCCGGAACGCAGTCTCAATATCCTTAGGGCCTAATAGGTCTAAATATTGAAGCTGCATCCCGAACGCCCCTGCGGCGCGCTCGGTCTCTTTTAATTGTGTCGCGTTGCCCGCGTTGGCTGAATTGCCAAGGACGGCCACATGGGAAAGTCTGGGCAGAATTTCTTTGAGCAGCTCCAGCCTCTTTGCAGATAAGTCCGCAATCAGTGAGGAAAACCCGGTGATATTTCCTCCAGGTCGGGCAAGACTGGTCACGAACCCGTTTCCAACCGGATCGGGATCCTGCAACATGACGATGGGGATTGTCGTGGTTGCTTCCTTGGCGGCTCGTGTATTTGTCGCACCATTCGTGACGATGACCTCGACCTTGAGACGCACGAATTCGGCTGCGCGCCCAGCCAAATTTTTGTCCGCGCTCGGATATTCAATGACAAGATCTTTCCCCTCCACGTAACCGAGATCGCGCAGCTGCTTTCGGAATGCGCCGAGGGTGGCAGGCTTAGCGGAAAGGTTGGAGGTACTAAGGTATCCTAACCGGTGGACTTTCTTCGCCTGCTGCGCATCAGTAAGAGCGACAGTTGTCAGCAAGACGACTGTCAGCACGCAGAAAAGAGATTTTGACTGCATAGCCTTTGGTCCCCCTGCTATGGCAACTAATCACTGACCGCTGGCCACTGTTATCTGATCACTTGATTCGCACGCTCGAGCACGCGCACTGGAATTGTCAGACCGATCTGGTTTGCCGCTTTAAGGTTGATGATGAATTCAAACTTCGTCGCCTGCTGGACTGGGAGGTCGCCCGGTTTGGCGCCTTTCAAGATCTTGTCCACGTAAACGGCCGCGCGCCGATGAAGATCGTCATAGGGCGTCCCATAGGACATGAGACCACCTTCATCGACGAACTCCTTTTGAGCATATATAGCCGGCAACCGGTATTTACGTGCAAATCCAATGATCCGTTTACGTTCGGTGAGAAAAGGACGAGTGGTAGTCATCATAATCGCTTTGATCTGCTTCTGCTTGGCAGTTTGAAAGGCGCTCTCTAGACCTTTGGCGTCGGGTTGAGTCTCGATCTCCTCCAATTTTATCTTCAGTGCCGTCGCCGCAGGCCTGAACTCTTTCATTTGCAATTCTTGTCCTCTGCCACCTCCCGATAGCCACAAAAGTCCGACTCGGGAGAGCCCCGGGAGCACGTCTGTCAAGATCTCTAATCTTTTCGTATTCAGCTCCGGCGTTAAGCTGGCGAGCCCAGTAACATTTGCTCCCGGCCGCGCCAGACTCGCAATTAGACCCGCACCTACTGGATCCGAAGCGTTCGTCATTACGATGGGTATCGTAGGAGTCGCTTTCTTTGCTGTTGCCGCCGCCGGTCCCGCAGTGACCACGATCAGATCAACCTTAAGATTAACTAAGTCAGCCGCAAGCTCGGGCAGACGTTCACTCTTTTGCTCGGCAAAGCGGTACTCGAACGTGATATTCTTTCCCTCGATCCAGCCAAGATTGGTCAGCTCCTCGCGGAACGCTTGCCATTGGGCCGCGCTGCTGGAAGGAGTGCTTGCATCCAAGATACCGATGCGGAAGATCTTTCCTGTCTGCTGCGCGCCGACCAACGCCCCACCGAATGCGAAGGTGAGAGCGATTGCGAAGAATCCTAGCCATTTTGGATTTTGGATTGCCGATTTTCGATTGTCGGAAGAAGAGTGGGAAATCCGACTCGAAGGAATCACTTTCATGCTTCTTCTCCCCTAATCCAAAATCCAAAATCGAATTTCCAAAATTGCTTGATCATTTAATGACTTGATTCGCCCGTTCAAGCACGCGGTTCGGAATCGTCAGGCCGATCTGTTTTGCCGCTTTAAGGTTGATGACAAATTCAAACTTCGTCGCCTGCTGCACCGGCAAATCGCCCGGTTTGGCGCCTTTCAAGATCTTGTCCACGTAAACGGCCGCGCGCCGATAGAAGTCATCGTAGTCCGCCCCGTACGACATGAGGCCACCCTCATCGACAAACTCTTTCTGAGGGTAAATACCCGGCAATCGGTATTTGCCGGCAAGCTCGACGATCCGCCTTCTTTCGGCAAAGAATGCGCGACCGCCGCCGGTCATAATCGCGCCCACCTGCTTTTGCTTTGCGGTTTGAAAGGCACTCGCTAAACCATTGGCGCCGGCTGGGGTCTGTATCTCCTCCAATTTTAGCTTCAGTGCCAGCGCCGCAGCCGTGAGCTCTTTCGAGACGACTCCTGGTGCGAGAGTGCCTGGCTGCTGCAAAACTCCAACTCGGGCGAGCTTGGGTATTGCGTCTTTCAGTATCTCTAAGCGTTTGGTCCTTAGCTCAGGATTTAAACTCGAGAGCCCGGTGACATTACCTTCCGGCCGCGCCAGACTGGTAACCATACCTTCACCCACGGGATCCGGAAAGGACAGCATCACGATGGGAATCGTAGTGGTGGCGCTCTTGGCGGCCAATCCTGGCCCTCTTCCTGACACTACGATCAGATCTACGTTAAGGCGAACCAGCTCCGCCGCAAGCTCAGGCAGGCGCTCCGTTTTCTCTTCTGCAAACCGGTAGTCAACGGTTATACTCTTTCCTTCAATCAACCCGAGCTTGCTGAGCTCCCGACGGAATGTCTCCAATAGAAGGGCGCTACCGGAAACAGTGCTTCGATCGAGGAAACCTATTCGGAAGATTTTCCCTGCCTGCTGCGCCTTGGCGGACGTGCAAGCGAAGATAATGGCGCAGAGAGTTAGAAGCACGATTTTTTATTCATGTCTGTCTCTGCCACGATCCGCTCACTACTTGCTCGTTCTTACTTTAATCACTTGTCCGTTTTATCGGGACGTTGGATGTATCGATCAATCTGAAAACAACAGACAGATCGTGCGAAACCGTCAGAAGGTGCTGCGACTAAGAGCACGAGTGGTGCCACGGCAGAATCACCGATTAGCCTGAAAAATGCTGTGAATCGTTCTGCCTCACGAATCTTGCAACGAATCCATCGCTGCAAGCGCGCCGATTTGATACTGGGTGTATCCATATTGATTCATCGGTTTTGAACCTAACGTTCAAAACCGAGGGGCGCGAAGAATTGGAATTGAAGGTGAGCTTCGTCGCCTTCCAGAAAAAAACAAAGGCCCGTGCGGTATGAAACCGTTTGGGCCTTTGTTAATCAGTCTCTGTTGCCAGCCTAAAGTAGTGTCAGCCGGTATCTGTGTCTCGGACACTCACACAGTAGCCGAAGCTTGTCAATCGCGATTGCGCTGCCGTTGCTACTTGGACAAAAACAAACTGACCGACACTTCAGGCAAGTCTTAGATGATTTGATCCTGAGAGAAATCAATGTCAATTGCAGAGCGGCACGCGCCAACGTCAAGTCCCTGGTGTTATCGCACCTGACCGCACGGGCCGATGGAAGTAACGATTACACGCCCTGGGCCGCGGAGGTTCAGCAGCGCCTCGGGATCGGTCTTCGAACGGTGGGTTTCGTTGGACCGCTTCTCACTGCCAAAGTTCACCGTGGGATTGCCCGGGTCATCCGGCGCAGGCGGTTCTTTTTCGTCCTTTTGCTTAAAACTCTTTGCGCTCGCCCACGCCTCCGACAGCGTGCCGTCCACCGTGAAATGCTCGTCGGAAGTAAACCTTTATCCCGCGCTTGCTCGACCACCCGCGCCAGAAACTCCTTGGCCACATCGGCCTCCAGCAACCGGTCGCGGTTCTTGGTAAAACGTGGTCGCGCCCCAGACTTCCTCGATAACATGTATGCCGCGGTAGGCCGCCCTTCGATAGCCCCGGAGAAACTGTTGCGGGGGCGGTTGCTCCAGATGCTGTACTCGATTCGCAGCGAGCGATTGCTGAGGGAAGAGATGGACTACAACTTTTTGTTTCGCTGGTTTGTGGGACTGAATGCGGACGAATCGTCGCGAAAGTTGACTAAGGACTTCGTCCATCATGGTCCGGATCGCGCGCAGCGGATGATCTTTGCGCACCCGTGCCTCCGGCGACAAATAACTGAATATGTGATTCTGCCGCTGATCTTCTCCACGCATAAATTCTTGTACCATTGTCACCCATGGATCTGGAGTACTTTTTCAGCAGCCTGCTAGATTCTATAATCTGGAAATGCCACCTTGCATCGATCCTGATCCACCGCATGACCGAGGAAAATTTTCTGACGCTGACATCGCAGCGACGATGGGTCACAAAGACACCACCATTACCCGCGAAGTTTATGCGAGCTGAATCAAGCAGCGCACCGGCGACGCTAACTTCATAAAGCCGAATCGACTTACGAACCCGATGAAATATTTGGCGACGAGAAATTATTGTGATCCAAAAGCCGCTGGTTCGCAGGATGCGAGATCGCCTTTATATCATCCCGAACAGGCGCGCCGCATTGCCGCCGAGGATTTTTTCCTTGTCCGCTTCGGAAATTCCTTTCATCGCCTTGATCGGCGCCACGGTGTTCGGCCAGGTAGAGATTGCATCGCCGTGATCGAAGTCGCTGCCGATAATGATGTTGTGGTTGGGCCACATCTCGACGATGTGCGGCAGATAATCTTCCCAGGCGATGGCCGCGACATAGAGCTGATCGAAGTAAGCGCCCGGCTCTTTCTTGAGCTTGTCGCGCTTGCGGAAAAAGTCGTTGACCGAAGTCGTTCCCGGCGATTCACCGAGGGTGTGATGATTGAGCGTGCGCATCAGCCACGGCACCCAGCCGACCCCGCCTTCGAACACCGCGATTCGCAGGTTCGGAAAGCGATCGAAGACCCCGCTCATAATGAGGCGCGCAGCGCTGACCATGTAGGTCAGCGGAAAACCCAGCGCGGTGGCAAGCATCTTGTAACCGTCGTAGCGGCCGCTGCCCACCAGCCACGGATGGCAATCCTGCGCTTCGAAGACGCGCGTGCCGGGATGAACGAGAATCGGCACGTCGAGCTTGCAGACCTCTTCATAAAACGGCCACAAGACCTCGGCATCGAGGTCGCAGTTTTCGTGGCCGCCCATGAGCTTTACGCCTCTAAAGCCGAGATCTTTCACCGCGCGCCGCAGCTCGCGGATCGATTCGTCGACGTCGGGAAGATACACCCAAGCGATGCCGATAAAGCGCTCTTTACCGGCGATGTCCTCGGCCACGGTGTCATTGTAGGCGCGCGCCATCTCGACGCCGAGATCGTGATCGACTTCGTAGATCAATGGCCGGTTGTCGGCGATGACGACCTGGTAATCGAAACCTTCGCGCACCATCACTTCGTGGTGCATATCGAGGTTCCAGCGGGTCTCGCTGAAGGTGTGAATCTTTTTGCCGTCGCGGTAGTAAGTCGCAGCGTCTCCGGGAAACGCTTCGCCGTAACGAATCATCGTGCCCGCGCCTTTTTGAAATTCGAGATGGCCGCGGCCGGAATGCTTCACGCGGTCGAGAAAACGCACGGGCCAGTAGTGGGTATCGCCGTCGATGTACATGAAAAACCTCGCGATAAAAGATGAAAGCGATCTTATGCCGCGACCTACGCGAGGTCAACGAGTTGACGCCGCTCCGGTCGAACCGATTCTCAAGACCGACGGCCGTTCCAATGGTTCCAATCGTACCAGACACCCAACTCTAATCGACTCATGTTGAGCAGCACCATTACGATTCGACACTGACTTACATGGCCCGACCATAGTGTGTACAAGCACGTTTGACGCTTTTGCTTCCAACCGCTACATTGGCGGCCACGCTCCGATCGTCGTAAGGATTCCCGTAACGAGTGTCGCCACCGCACGACAATCTTCAAGCCGAGGATCATTCCCCGCCGGTCATTCGTCCCTGGTCGTCGCTTCTTATCCGCGACTACCGGCTGATTTTCACATGCATTCTTTGCGCAAACACCGCCAACAACATGCGCAACGTTGCGAGCCTCTACCAGGTCTATCACCTGTCGGGCTCGTCGGTTCAGCTCGGCCTCGCCGGCTTTTTTCAAGCCCTTCCGTTTATCATCTTTGGCCTTTTCGGCGGCGTACTCGCGGACACTCTCAATCGCAAAAAACTGATTGCGATCACTCATTCGCTGAACGTGCTGCCCGGTCTCGCACTCGGCATGCTCACGCTGACGGGACACATCCAGGTGTGGCACATCAACGCGCTGAACATCGTTGCCTCCTCGCTTCAGGTCCTCGGCGGCCCTTCGCGCCAGGCGATCATTCCCAGTACGGTGCCCGAGTCCCATCTGCTCAATGCCGTCACCATGGCAACCTTGATGATGCAGGGAACGCAATTAACCGCGCCGGTGATCGCCGGCTTTCTAATCGATTTCTTCGGTGTTCAGGCATCGTATTTTACCGATGCCGCGCTGTTTATCCCTTCGATGATATGCGCGCTGCTGATCCACGCCTCCGGCCAGCCCCAGGGGGAGCGCCGGCGTATCAGTTGGCGCAGTCTGATCGAGGGTTTCGAGTTTCTCTGGCATACGCGGATCATTCTATCATTGTTCCTGCTCGATTTTTTCGCCGTCCTGTTCGGTTTTTTCCGGCCGATTCTGCCGATTTTTGCCGACGTCGTTTTTCACGTCGGCGCGCGCGGGCTTGGCATGCTCTACGCTGCGCCCGCCGTCGGCGCGCTGATCGGCTCGGGTCTCTTGCTCACGGCCGGAGACGTGAAGCGCAAGGGCGCGCTCTCGATCATCGTCACGTTGTTGTTTGCATTGAGCCTCGGCTGGCTCGGCCTGTCCCGGACATTCTGGATGGGCCTTCTCGCCGTCGGCGCGCTCGGCTTCAACGACGCGATCAGCGTGGCGGTTCGCCGGACCGTGGTGCAAATTCTCGCGCCGGACGATATGCGCGGGCGCGCGACCAGCTTCTTAACCGTGTTTGCTCAGACGACGAACGCGACCGGCGCTGTGATCGCCGGCGCAGGCGCGGCGCTCCTGGGCGCGCCCAATGCCGCGCTGGTCGGCTGTGTGCTCTGCACCTTGACGATCATCGGCACGTGCTGGGCGATTCCCCAGCTCTGGCGCTATCGATCGTCTTGAGAAGCCTGGTTTAGGACCGCGACGCTCTCCACCTGGTCGGTCTGCGGAAACATATCGAAGAGCCGCACTTGCGCCGCTCGATAACCCGCATCCGCGAGCCGCGCGAGATCTCGCGCCAAAGTCTTCGGCTCGCAGGAAACGTAAATCAGCCTCGGCAATTGTAAATCGACAATCGCCTGCAGCGCCGCCGGCTGCACGCCTTTGCGCGGCGGATTGAGCACTGCCAAATCAATGCGCGGCAACTGCTGCTTCAATTGAGTTACCGTAGCAGCCACATCGCCGGCGATGAAGCGGCAGTTGCCGCGGCCGTTGCGCCGCGCGTTCTGCTTCGCCGTGTTGATCGAACCTTCGTTGTCGTCCACTGCCCAGATCTGCCGCGCCGCGCTGCTCAGATAAAGCGAGATCGGTCCCACGCCGCAATAAAGATCGAGCACGGTCTCCACGCCCGTGAGCGCCGCCGCCTGAAGGACGGTCTCGTAAATCTGGCGCGCGGTGAACGGATTGGCCTGGGAAAAAGCCCCGGGCGGAAAAACCAGCTTCAAATCGCCGATCCGCTCCATGATCGTGTCGCGCCCGCCGAGCACGCGAAAGCTCCCACCCCAGATCACGTTGCCACGCTGTTCGTTAATATTTTGGATCACGCCGGTCACAAAGGAAAAGCGCCTGAGCAGCGCGCGCGCCAGCTCCGCGCCGCGGGGAAAAACAGGGCGGCGCGTTATCAAAGTTATGCTCAACTCCTGGCGCGCCGCGCTAAAGCGAAAGTCGAGATAACGAAGATCACCGCTGTCGTCGCGCTCGTCGTAGGGCGCGATGCCGAGCTCGACGATTTTCTTCTTGAGATAGTGCACCACCTGATTCACCGGCCGCGGATGCACCGGGCACGAAGAAATATCGATCACTCGATGGGTTTGCGGCACATAGAGACCGATGGCCACCTGATCTCTTTTTTGCCGCACTACGAGTTTGATCCGACCGCGGTAGCCGAGCCGCTGGCGCGCCGGCGCGACCGCCGTCGGATCGATGCCGGCAAGCGACGGATAGTCCGCAAGGGCTTCGCGCACGAGCGCATGTTTGCGCTTGAGCTGCTGCGGATATGGCACGTCGATCCACGGACAGCCGACGCAGTGGGGAAAATGCGGACACGGCGGTTCATAAGGCGCGCGGTCTTCGTCCCGTGCCTGCATGAACTTTTCCGGCCGCTCCCTGCCGGCCGCGTGCCGGTGTCGCTGAAAATTCGCCACGAAAATTACTCGCCGATGATTTTGACCAGGACGCGCTTGCGCCGCCGGCCGTCAAACTCGCCGTAAAAGATTTGTTCCCACGGTCCGAAGTCGAGCTTGCCTTCGGTGATCGCCACCACCACTTCCCGCCCCATCACCTGCCGTTTGATGTGCGCGTCGGCGTTGTCCTCACCAGTGTCGTTGTGGCGATACTGTTTGATCGGCTCGTGGGGCGCCAGCTTCTCGAGCCACGCGGTGTAGTCTTTGTGCAACCCCGATTCGTCGTCATTGATAAACACCGAAGCGGTGATGTGCATGGCGTTGACCAGCGCGAGACCTTCTTTCACACCGCTTTCCCGAATGCTGTCCTGCACCTGACCGGTGATATTGACGAACGCGAGTCGGGTCGGCGTGTTGAACCAGAGCTCTTTTCGATAAGTTTTCATGGTTTCGTCTCCGCGCGATAACCGCTGAGTTTCCATCGGCCATAAATCTTCAGACCGAGAAGGATTCCTCGCTTCGCTTGGAATGACAGTCCTAGAGTTGTCATCTCGAACAACGTTAGAAATCTTTCTTAAAATCTAAATCCCTATTTTCCGCCGTTTGATCTCGTCGCTAAGAATTTATACATGATAATTAACCGCAAAGTCAGTCGCTCCTATTAGAACGTCTTGAACGGTTGGAACGACTGGAACCATTGGAACCTTTTCCCTCGGAGGCTAAATGACCAACCAAATCAAATTCATAGACACCACCGTGCGCGACGGCAATCAGAGCCTGTGGGCGCTCAACATGAAAATCGGCGCCATGCTGCCCGCGCTGCCGCACATGGACGAGGCCGGCTTCGAGTCCATGGAATTTTTCCTGAGCGTGGTTTTCAAAAAATACGTTCGCGAGCACAAGGAGAATCCCTGGTACTGGTTGAAAGAAGGAACAAAGCGCATCAAAAAAACCCGGCTCCGCTATCACGGCGGCATGCACAGCGCCTTCGAAAAGACGCCCCACTGCATTCTCCAGCTAATGATCGAGCGGCTGGTCTCCTACGGGCTGACGTTGACCCGCACGTCCCATTGCTGGAACGACTACAGCGCCTTCAAGGAAGAGATCGCCGAGCTGAAAAAACACGGCATGGACACGGTGGCCAACCTGATCTATTCGGTGTCGCCGCGCCACACCGATGAATACTACGCGCGCAAAGCCACGGAAGCCGCAGCGAGCAATCCCTGGCGCATCTGCTTTAAAGACGTGGGCGGCCTGCTCACGCCCGAGCGCGCGCGCACATTGATTCCCGTGGTGCTCGAGGCCGCGGGCGACATCCCCGTGGAATTTCACGCCCACTGCAACAGCGGCCACGCGCCGGTGAATTACCTCGAAGGCGTGAAGCTCGGCATGCGCATTCTGCACACGGCGATTCCGCCGCTCGCCAACGGCTCGTCCCAGCCTTCGGTGTTCAACATCGCGAGCAATCTGAAGGCACTGGGCTACGAACCGCAGGTCGATCTAGAACCGCTCGCCCCGGTGGTGCAGCACTTCACCGCCGTAGCGAAAAAGGACGGCCTGCCCATCGGAAGGCCGGTGGAATACGATGAATCCATGTACGGCCATCAGGTGCCCGGCGGCATGATTTCCAACATGCGCCACCAGCTGAGAATCGTCGGCATGGAACACAAGATGGAAGCGGCGCTGGAAGAAGCCGCGCGTGTGCGCGCCGATTTCGGCTACCCGATCATGGTGACACCGCTCTCGCAGTTCGTCGGCACCCAGGCGGCGATCAATGTGATCGTCGGCGAACGCTACAAGGAAGTGCCGGACCAGAACATTCAGTACGCACTCGGCATCTGGGGCAAGGAAGCGGTGGAATATATGGATCCCAGCGTGCGCGACAAGATTCTCAGCCGCCCGCGCGCCAAGGAATGGGTTCACTGGGAGCAGCCCGAACCAACCCTGCACGAAATCCGCCAGAAGTACGGGGCGCAGCTTTCCGACGAAGATCTCATCTTGCATTACTTTGCCGGCGCCGATTACGTGAACGCGTTGCCCGATCACGGCAAGCCGCGCGAATATCTCGACGCGACACAGCCGCTGGTGAAAATCATCGAACAATTGGCGAAGCGTAAAGATTCGAACCAGGTCTACATTCAACGACCCGGGTTCACGATCCGGATGGAGAAACGCTCAAGCGACTTCCATTAGTTTCTCGTTTCTAGTTTTAAGCCAACCAGGAACTGGCAACTTGGAACTAGAAACTTTGAGTTTTACGGATCATCCCCCTCGCTCGCCGCGCCCGGCGCGAGATGGCTCACGTCGCCCCAGGTCAAAAGCAGCCAGATATCTTCCTCGCGCGCAAAGACATTGAGACCCGCGTTGACGAACTCGAAACGCCGCGGTGCCTCCAGCGGAATTTCCAGCGTATGGCGAAAAAAGCCGCTCACCACACCGCCGTGGGTCACGACCACGACCTGCTCGCCGCGGTGTTTCTCCGCCAACTCGGTTAGATACCCGACGTTTCGCTGGACCTGTTGGCGCATGCTCTCGCCGCCGGGGATGATATAGTCCGGACCGACGCTGCGAAACAGGCGGCGTTCTTCGGGATATCTTGCGTTGATTTCATCGCCGCTGAGGCCCTGGAAAATACCGAGATGCCGCTCGCGCAGGCGCGGATCGGTGACGATTTTATGGCCGGTCAACTCGGCGACCGCCGATGCGGTCTGCACGGCCCGGCCCAGGTCGCTGCTGTAAAGCGCGGTGAATTTTTCCCGCGCCAACCGCTGCGCCAATGCTCTGGCCTGCGCCAATCCCTTTTCAGTCAATTTGCTGTCGAGATGCCCCTGGCGGATGCGCGCGATGTTCCATTCGGTCTCGCCGTGGCGCACGACGATCAGATGAGTGCGTTGCAACATGAAGCCAATTCTCCGCAGCCCTGCTTACTCTCATAGCCTGCCGAACAAAGTCAACTGCGGAAAGCACAATTGCGTTTTCTTCGCGGCTGGCGTAATCCAACTCAGGAGTTCTGCCATGCTTTTCGCCAGGGGCGATATTAAAATTTATTTCGCAACCGCCGGCGAAGGTATGCCGCTTCTCTTCTTTCCCGAAACCGCCTGCGCCGGCGACGTTTGGGACCATTTTCAGGTGCCGGAGTTTTCCAGCGACCATCTTGTCATCACGCACGACTACCGCGGCACAGGAAAATCAAGCCGGCCGACGATTCAGTACTCGTGCGAAGATTTCGTCGATGACGCCGCAGCCCTGTTGGATCACTTGAACGCCGGTCCCGCCGTTCTACTCGGCCATTCGATGGGCGGGCGGGTCGCCATGCTGATGGCGTTGAGATACCCAACCAAAGTTAAAAAGCTCATCGTCGCTTCGGTAGGCCCGGGGTTTCCCGGTGCGCCGCCGATTCCCTTCAAGATGTGCAAGGAAATGGCCGAATGGGGCTACGAAAAATATGTGCGCGAGCATACCCTCGAAGTCGGCTGGACGACGAACTACATCAAGCGTCACCCCGACCAAGTCGAACGTTTTCTTCAGGTGCGCATGAATAATTTGCCGGGCCTCGAAGATTACTTGCGCCATGTGGTGGCGCGCCAAGCGTGCGACTTGAGTGCGCGCGTAAAAGAAATCCGCCAGCCGACTCTGGTCATCGTCGGCGACCAGGATCATGGCTCGGCGACGGGATCGTCGCATCGGGTCGATGCCGAAGCAATGGCGCAGGCGCTGCTTAATGGCCGATTCGCCGTGATACAGAACGAGGCGCACAATTATTTTATGACGAATCCGGCGGAGGCTCATCGCATCATCAGGGAGTTTTTGGCCTCGAGCGATTGAGCCCGTAATCGGATCAAACTGAATCGGCCGCTACCGAATCGAACGGAGGACTCCAATGATGCGGGTTTCCCTTTCGCGATTTTTGGTTGCCGTCGCGCTCCTTGCGACAATCCCGACTTTTACCGCCCACGGCCAATCCGAAAAACTTCGGGTCGCGATTTCCTCGATCAGCACGAGCCAGGTCAATGTGTGGGTGCCATTCGATGCGGGCTTCTTCAAGAAACAAGGGCTCGATATCGAGCTGGTCTACATCAGCGGCGCGCCGGTCGGCGCGGCGGCGTTGATGTCCGGGGAAGTCGCGATCAGCCAAGGCGGCGTGACCGGCGCGATCACGTCCAACCTCAAAGGCAGTGGCACCTACATCATCCTCGGTGGCGCCGATCGTTTTCCGTACCAGCTCACCGTGCCGCCAAGCATTCGGCAAGTCACCGACCTAAAGGGCAAACGCTTCGCCGTGTCGCGCATCGGTTCGGCGGATCATACCGCCGCCATGTTCGTCCTGCCCAAGCTCGGCATCCAACCCGATAAGGAGCTCAACATCGTTCAAGTCGGAACGGTTCCCGCCCGTTTTGCCGCGCTGGTGAATGGCTCAGTGCAGGGCGCGCTGCTGATTCCGCCCGAGACGGTCAAGGCGCGCGAGCTCGGCTACCGAGTGCTCAGCAACTTCGCCGATATCGACATTCACTATCAGCAGAACGGCGTCTATACGACCCGCGCATTCATCAACAAACGACCGGATATTCTTCGCCGCTTCGCCACCGCCTACTCGGAAGGCAACCATTTCATTCACACCAACGCCGAAGGCACACAGAAAATCATGCGCAAATATCTTCACGGCGACGAAAAGGCGATCCGCGAGGCCTATACCGAAGTCGTGCTCAAGGCGACGCCCAAAATTCCCTATCCGAGCAAAGCCGGCATCCAGACCTTGATGGACTTTCTGGCAAAGAATTCGCCGGAGATGGCGAATGCGAAGCCCGACGACTTTATCGACACCCGTTTCGTCAAAGAGCTCGAAGATCGCGGTTTCTACGCGCGGCTCTTCCAGTAGAAAAGAATCGCGCTGATCCTCTGCTTGAAACTTTGCCACCGCTCCCTTAGAAATAGTTGCAGCGTAACAACGGAGGTTTCCATGTTCGCCAAAATCCGCCACGTCGCCATGTACACGCACAATCACGCCGCCGTCGATAAATTTTATCAGAACGTCTTCGGCCTGCGGCGCATGACCAGCCACACTTTGGATGAAACCGGCAAGCAAAACACCGAGCGCGGCCACATCAGCGACGGCGTCATCGGCCTGGCGATTCTCTCGCGCTACGCCGGCATGCAGTCGGGCATGGACCATTTCGGTTTCGAAGTGACGGACATCAAGGAATACGTCCGGCGCATGGAACAGCATTTTCCCAAAACCATGATTGCGCGCGGACTTGACTACGTGCCCTTCGCCGGGCTGCGCAGTTACGACCCCGCCGGTACCCAGTTCGACATCGCCCAGGCGCACATCGCCAATGTGCGCGAGGGCTACAACGAAGCGGGCTGGGATCAGCCGCGCTGGATCAATCACATTTCGATCCGCGCCAACGATCCGGCCCAGGTCGCCGAGTTCTACGAAAAAATCTTCGAGCTGAAGGAAGCGGAAACCTATCGCGACGACGGCTCGATCTGCATGACCGACGGCAAAGTGAAGCTGCTGCTGCGGCCGCGCGACCAGAGTCTTTATCGCGGACTGCGCGAAGGACTCGACCACATGGGCTTCAAAGTGGAAAGTTTAGAGCGGGTCAGAGAAGATCTGGCGGCCTTCTCCCAGGCACTCCCAGAAGCCGATGGAAGGCTCGGCGTCGGCGGCAACGGCAAGAAAAACGAAGAAGACTTTCGCCACTGCTGTCTGGGTCAGCACTTTGCCGCCGATCCCGACGGCGTGCTGATCGACATGTCGGAGTGACCGGGGCTATTTATTTTGTCTAATTGAGAGTGCGCGGCGGTGTGTCATCATCGGCCGCATCGAGCGGCGCCGCGCCTAGCTGAAGCAGATCGACGAGCATCTTTTCGCGGTCTTTGAGATCGCGCGCTTCCAGTAGCGCCTGCTTTTCCGCCGGATGAAACGGCAGCGAAACTCCCAGCAGATTGACCAGCTCCAGATCGGAAAATTGCGCCGCCTGCTCCGGCTTCACGTTCATCCCGTGCGCTTTACCGTAGCTCGCCAGCGCTTCCAAAATCGCCACGCGATCGCATTGCCAGCCTGAAGACTCCCCACCGGCGTCGGTGAAATCTTCGTAGATGGCCTTGACTCGCCGATAGCCGCGCTGGAGCGCGACTTCTTCGTCATAGCGGAAACGATTGACGCCCTTGAGCTGGACAAAAAACCTGCCGTCCGGAAAACGCTCCCATTTTTCGATGTAACCGGCGCAGCCGACTTTGTACAAATCCGGCGCGGCAGAGACACCGGCTTGAGGGCCGCGGTTGTCGTCCTGGGGGGCAAACGGCTGAATCATGCCGAAAATCTTGTCGGCGTCGAGCGCGTCTTCCACCAGGGCACGGTAGCGCGGCTCGAAAATATGCAGCGGCAGGACCGTACCCGGCAGAAGCATGACGCCGGTCAACGGAAACACCGGCAGGATATCGGGCAGAGGCATGTTGGGAACCGTCATCGCCATCGTATTTCCCTCGTGATGTTTTGGTTATAGGTCAAGGCGCGAGACCGGTCAAGGTTCGCGAGCGCGGAACCATTCCAAGGTCTTGCAAAAGCATGGCGCGTGTATTCTAGTTTGTCGACAGCGGCTGAGATCATTTTTCTCCGAGGTAGACGATGGCCGAATTCGTTCCAATCGATATCGACAAAGCCAAGAAATTTCTCGCCAAGTATCACTGGGGCATTCTCTCGACCCGGCGCAAGAACGATGATCTGCAGATGTCGCCGGTCACGGTCGGTCTCGACGAAGGCGGCCGCGCCATCATCAGCAGCCGCGAGACCGCCTACAAGGTCAACAATCTGCGGCGCGATCCGCGCGCCGCGCTGTGTGCGATCACTCCGTCGTTTCACGGCGAGGGTTGGGTGCAGATCAACGGACGCGCGGAAATCATCTCATTGCCGGAAGCTTTCGACACCTTGGTTTACCTGCAGCGCCAGGCCTACGGCGAACACAAGAGCTGGCCGGAGTTTCACGAACGCATGACGCGCGAGCGCAGAGTCATCATCCGCATCCACATCGAAAGCGTCGGCCCGAAGGTGCGCGGCTAAATGAAACTTGATCTGGCTCGCGCGCCGAGGCGCGGACTATCCGCGGCAATAACGGCTCTGTTTTTCTGCTTGCTCACCGGTCGATGCGCGAGCGCCGCCGATACCGGCGATCGCGGTTTCGCCGGACAATTGCTGGTCGCGAGCGAAGAGATGAAAGATCCGCGCTTCCTCGAGACCGTGATTTATCTGGTCAGGCACAATGCGGAAGGCACGCTAGGGTTGGTCATCAATCGACCGGTGGCCAAAGGACCCATCGACGATCTGCTCAAGGGATTTGGCGCGCCCGCCAAGGGTTCGAAGCGCGAAGTAATCATTCACTACGGCGGACCAGTCGGCACGCGCCAGGGGTTCGTGCTTCATAGCGATGACGTAAAGCTCGAAGACACGCTCGTCGTCAAGGACGGCATCGCCATGACTTCGGATGTTAAGATGATCGAGACGATCGCCGCCGGCCATGGACCCAAGCAGGCGCTGGTGATGCTCGGCTACGCCGGCTGGGCGCCGGGCCAACTCGCCGCCGAAATAAAAAATCAGGCATGGTTTCTCATCCCGGCCGACAAGGCGATCATTTTCGGCAAGGATGCCGACAAAAAATGGATCCTGGCGACGGAGCGCCGGCAGGTCCCGCTTTGAACCATCGCGGAAATTCGTACAGCATAAAAACAGGAGGAGTCATGAAAATCGTCCGGCTCTACACCGGGGCTGACCAGAAATCTCATTTCGAGGAGATCGAGCTCAAATTCGGCGGCAACCAACCGATGTTGACCACCGATGCGCGCGCCGCGACCAGCGCAGTGTTTCGCTCCGCCCCGCCCGGTCTGTTTCTCGAGCGCCACCCGGCGCCGCGCCGCCAGTTTCTGGTGACTCTTTCCGGCTCCTGGGAAATCGAGGCGAGCAACGGCGTGAAGCGGGTTTTCAAAACTGGCGACGTCATGCTCGCCGACGACACCAGCGGCGAAGGTCATACCTCGCGCGTGCTCGGCAGCGAGCCCCACGTATTCATGACCGTGCCGCTGGCGGACTGAAACTCCGCTCAATTATTTTTAAGGAGACGTAATGCTACGCATCGCCGTGCCCGATTTAATTTCGAATTCCTATTTTCCGATCATCGCCGCCGTCGAGATGGGTTTTTTCAAGCAAGAAGGTTTCGATGCTTCGGTCGACTTGCTATTCCCGATTCCGAAGACCTTCGAGGCGCTGCGCGACGGCCAACTCGATTTCGTCGTCGGCTCGGCGCACGCGACGCTGCTCGCCTTTCCCGAATGGCGGGGAGCCAAGCTGCTCGCCTCCTGCGGCCAGCACACTTACTGGTTCCTGGTGATTCGGAAAGATTTGAATCCCAGGCGCGGCGATCTGAGTGTTGTCAAAGGCCTGCGTATCGGTGCGGCACCCGGGGTGGACCTGAGCCTTCAGCGCATGCTGGTCGCAGCCGGCATCGATACAGCAAAAGATAACGTGCAGATCATGCCGATTCCCGGCGCCGCCGGGCCTAACGTCTCCTTCGGCCTTTCCGCCGCCAAAGCCCTCGAAGACGGCAAGCTCGACGGCTTTTGGGCCAACGGCATGGGCTGTGAAGTCGCGCTCAGGCGCGGTGTCGGCGCGATGGTGCTCGACGTGCGCCGCGGCGATGGCCCGCCCGCAGCGCGCGATTATACTTTTTCCGCTTTGGTTGCGACGGAGAAGCTTATCAAAGAGCAGCCCGCAGCCGCGCGCGCGGCGGTGCGCGCCTTGATGCGCGCGCATAAAGCGCTCAAGGAAGATGCAAACCGCGCTACCGAAGTCGGCCAAAAACGCTTTCCGCCCTCCGAAGCGGAGCTGATCGCCGAGCTGGTGCGCCGTGATCTCCCCTACTACGATCCGAACATTCCGCCCGAGAAAGTCGCGAGCATGAACCGTTTCGCTCAGGACATCGGCTTGTTGAAAGCGCCGGTGACCTACGAGCAGGTCGTCGCCATGGAATTCTGCCCATTGTGGAATCAGCCGATTTAGAGACTCGCCCTTGAAATGAAGCCGCGCATCCTGCTGGTCAATCCGCCGATCTATGATTTTTCCGCGTACGATTTTTGGCTGAAACCCTACGGCCTGTTGTGCGCGGCTGGTTTCTTGCGCGGACAGGTAAATTTCGCGCTATTCGACTTTCTCGATCGTTTTCATCCACGGGTGCCGCCGGGAAATTATCGCACCGATCGGTGGGGTCGCGGCGAGTCTTCTCCCGGCCTACGGCCAAACCGCAAGTCTTCGCCGACATCCCGCGGCGCTTCTACCGCTTCGGCCTACCGCAGGAAGAATTCCAGAATTTCCTCGCCGCGAGCGACCCCTACGATTTCGTCTTGATCCAGACCGGCATGACGTACTGGTACCTCGGCGTGAGAGAAGCGATCGAATGTCTGCGCGCCCGCAATCCAAGCACAAAGATCGTTCTCGGCGGCGTGTATGCGACCATCGCAGCGGCGCACGCCCGCGGCCTCGGCGCTGATCTCGTCGTCCAAGGCACGGATCTTTCACCTTTGTGGCGCTTCCTGGGAATGGAGCCCGACGAGCGCGCATTGCCGATGTGGAATCTTTATCCGCGTTTGCAAACCGGCGTGCTCAAGCTCGCCGACGGCTGCCCGTTTCGCTGCACCTATTGCTCGGTGCCGCAGGTCTATCCGAGATTTCATCCGCGGCCGCTCGACCGCTCCATCGCCGAGCTGGAATTCCTACAACGCTGCGGAGTCGAGCACGTGGCGTTCTACGACGACGCGCTTCTCTACCGGCCTGCGGAGATTTTGAAGCCGTTTCTTAAAACAGTTTTGTGCCGTGAAATCGAGGTCAACTTTCATACGCCCAACGCGCTGAACGCGCGCTTCATCGACCGAGAATTGGCGCAATTGATGGTTCGCGCGGGCTTCAAGAATTTTTATCTAGGTTTCGAGAGCGCCACGTTCGCCTGGCAAAAAAAGACCGGCGGCAAGGTCTATTCCGCCGAGCTGGCGCGGGCGGCGGAAAATCTCGTCAACGCCGGGGCCGAGCCGAGCGCCCTGCATGCCTATCTGATTGCGGGCCATCCCAACGCCGACGAGCAGCGCGTCGACGATTCTATCCAGCTGGCCCACTCCCTGGGCATCCGCGTAATGCTGTCGGAATTCTCACCCATTCCAAACACTCCCGACGGCGAACAGTGCCGCCGCTGGGTCGATCTCGATGAGCCGCTCTGGCACAATAAAACCGCCTTCACCGCACTCCGCCTCGGGGTCGCGGAAGTCAACCGCTTGAAGCGCTTGGTCAACGAGTTGAATCATCGGCTTAAGCCTAAAATGCCCAATCCAGTCGAGGCCCTCAGCTCTGGCGCTCGGCCCGCTGGGATTGCTACACTGCCGTTATCTCCACTGAATTAGGCCGGGCCGCGCCCGGCCGGGAACCTTTTCCTTGGAAGATTTGTCTAACCCTTCAAACGCGATGGTGTCGGACGGGATGAGAGACGCAGAATGCGTCCGGAGGCTGCAGCGTGGAGAAACGGACGCCTTCGAGACCCTCGTCCGCCGTCATGAAAAGACGATTTTCAATCTGGTCTACCGGATGCTCGGCGATTATGAAGAAGCCGCGGAAGTTTCCCAGGAGGTCTTTCTATCGGCCTTTCGCGCCGTCGGACAATTTCGCGGCGATGCCAATTTTTCCACCTGGCTCTATCGTATCGCGCTCAACCACGCCAGCACCCGGCGCAAGACCCTGGGAACCCGGCAGCATCGGCTGCTGTCCATCGACAGTGCCGAGCCCCTAAGCGACCCGCAACCAAGCCCGTCCGACATACTTGAAAAAAAGGAGATCCGTGAAAGAGTGCAAGCGGCATTGAATCAATTGGACCCCGAAGACGCAGAAGTCATCTTGCTGAGAGACCTGCAAGACATCTCTTACGACGAAGTCGCGCGAGTGCTGGAAATCCCAGTTGGCACGGTGAAGTCTCGACTGCACCGCGCGCGGCGGGCGCTCAAGTCGCGCCTGGCGCCGTACTTCTGCGCCGGGAGGAAAGCGGTATGAACTGCCACGAAGCGCAAATACAACTCTCGGAATATCTCGACGGCGAACTCGATCCGCTGCGTAACAAAAGCTTCGAGAGTCACCTGCTCGCCTGTCCGGTCTGCCGCGCCGAAGCCGACGGCTTGGCCGACTGTATCCAGCAGGTGGCGCAGCTGCCGGCGGTGGATCCGCCACCGGGTTTCGCGCAGCGGGTCATGGCGCATACGCGTGCTTTGGAAGTCGAACCCAGCCTCTGGCAAAAAATAGTCGCGCCGCTGCGCTTCTCGGTGCCGGTGCAAGCCAGCGCCGCGGTTGTGATCGCGGTGCTGGCGGTCCTGATTTACCGCAACGAGCCGTCGCTCAAAAATGATTCGCCGGCTCCGTCGCTGCCGATCGCGATCGCGCCCTCGACGAATCAAGCGAAGACCGACAAGGAAACCCCGCAGCCAGCCGCCGCGCCCAAGGCCAAACTCGACCGGGAACGGCTCCGCCTTGCCGAGAAGCCCGCCGCGCCATCGACGCCGGCGATCTCCGCGTCAAGAGATACCGCGCCTCAAGCCACCACCACCAAGTCGGAGGGTGCGAGTGCGGTGGGCGAACTGAAAGATCTGCCGCATCGCCCGCCGATCCAGGCTCAAGAGATCGCCACCGGCTCGGAGAATTTACGTCAGGAGAGCAATCCGTTCGGCTTCGGGCCGAGTTTTAGCGCACCGTTTCGCGCCGCGCCTTTTGCACCGGAGCGCGTGCTCTCCCCGCTGAGCGAGCCGAGCGCCGATGTGGAGTTCGTGGTGCGCCGGCGCGAGGCTGAGCCGAAAAAAGCCGCCGAGTCACGGCGCGTCGAAGCCGCCCCTGCGGCGGATGCGCTCGCGAAGCGCTCCAGCGCCCCTGCCGCCCCGCAGCCCAATTCCCTGACCGAAGTGAAGTGGTTTACCGTGCCGGCCGCGCGTTATGATGAGTTTAAAAAAGAACTGGCCGCCGAAGCGACCATTGATTCCGAACGGCCCATCGGCAGCATGACCAACGACCTCTCGGCTCGGGGCAATCGCGATCTATTGATTAAAGTGATCGTTCTGACGCCGCTGGAGCGCTAAACACCGCGCGTCGTCAGCCGACGAAGAGGGTGTATTTCGCGCCGTTGAGGTTGGTCATCGGTTTGGGCCCAAGCAGACGGCGATCCGCCGCGAGCACCCGCTGCGCGATTTCCCAATTGACCGGCGGGAGCGGATTCAATTCCCGAATTTGTTCGAGACTAAAGTAGCCGGCAAAATCCGTTTCGCGTCCGTCGGCGATCGGTTCGCCACTGATCGGCTTGAGCAAGAGAACCACGTATACGCCGTTGCCGCTTTCGGGATCGTAACGGCTGCGCAGCCCGAGCACGGCTTCAACCTCGGCCAGCACTCCCGCTTCCTCCTGCACCTCGCGCACTACCGCCTGCTCCATGGTTTCGTCCGGCTCGATGAAGCCGCCGGGTAACTGCCAGTTGCCGCGCCCGTGCCGCGAGGCGCGCCGCACCAAGAGCAATTTGTCGTCCCGCACCACGGCCCCACCGACGCCGATGTTGTAGCCCGTGTTGTAGCGCGCCGGGATGGCCATGGAACTAGATCGACATACCGAACAACCGCTGAGCGTTGCGCCAGCGGATCGATTCCTTGGCGTCCTCGGAAATTTTCGCGTTTTCACGCAGCAGGCGCACGTCTTCGAACTTCATCTTGCCGCCCGGATCGTCGTGCGGGTAATCGGTCGCAAAGAGAAATCTCTCCGCTCCCAGGAACTCAATGGCCTCGACCAGCTCAGGTTCTTCGGTCTCGATGGTGAAGTAGAAATTATTCTTAAAATAGTGGCTCGCCGGTTTTTGATTTTTCTCGAGGAAGATCTGCGCCGGCTGGATCGCCCGCGCGCGCCGCAACCGCTCGCCAATCTTGGTCAAAGTTCGATTCGACAGTGGCGCCTCCTGATCGTCGTAGTCCACGGGCGGCTTTTCGAGGATGCGATCCAGCCATCGCACCAGCGGCTTGATGAACGACGTGCCGGCCTCGGTGTAAACGAATTGCAGCTTCGGATAGGCATCGAGCATCCCGCTGGTGAACAGCGAGACCAAGCTCATCTGCCCTTCCTGGGGCGCGAAGATGTGAAGTCCGTCGTGCTGGTACATCGGCAGATTGCTCATCCGATGGCCGTGCTGCACGTTGTGCAGATAAATCGGCATGGACAGCTCTTCGGCGCGCTTAAAAAACGGCCAAAGTTCGCGCCGGCTGCCGAGCGGTTCGCTGTACGGATGATCGACGACGGGAAAAACTTTATCCAACACTACCGAGCAGAAGCCGTTTTCCTTGGCCCACTCCATTTCGCCAATCGAAGCGGGTACATCCTGCAGCGGAATCAATGCCGAGCCAAGAATGCGGCCGGGAAATTGTTTCATGAAGCCGAGCAACGCCTGGTTGTGCGAGCGCGCCATCGCGCAAGCGAGTTCGGGCTCGATCAGATAGGACCACCAGCCGGAAAACTGCGGCAGTACGACATGCTGTTCGATGCCGAGCCGCTGGTCGTAGTCGCCTATGCGGTCTTCCACGTTCCAAAGGCTGCGAAACATGGCCCCGGAACCCGGCGCCAGCAGCGGGCTCGTGCCGGGAATCTCGCGATAGCCTGGAAAGTCGACGTCGGAATAAAGACCCTGGCTGTCGAACTTGAGAATCGGCTTGACGCTGGCAAAGTTTTCACCGAGCGCCGCGAAAGCGTCGGCCGGCATGAGATGGGTGTCACAATCGATAATCACTGAGCCCTCCCGATAAACTCTCTCGCTTATACGGCTCAGCCGATTATCAAGTCAAGATTCGCGAGAGGCGGGAAACCCGCCTCTCGCGCAGGAAAAGAAGAAAAACTGCCGCGGGATCGATCAATCGTGGCGGTTGTCGTAGCGCCAGCGATCGCGATACCGGTCGCGGTCGCCATTGCCCCACCAGCCGTTGCCCCAGTTCCACCAGCTATTGTCGGAGCGATTGTAACCGTAATAGTTGCCGTTGAGTTGATCACGCCCCTCGGCGACTTCTCGCATGTCTTGGCGAATTTCGGCTTTCTTGCGGTCGATGTCACGCCGGCTCGCGCCGTTTCGGTACATTCGCGACAAATCCTCTCGGTCTCGCTCCAATTCGGCCTGGTCGCGGCTCAACTCACGCCTTACATCGCGCTGGCGATCGCGCCAATCCGCGTGCGCGGAGTTGGCACTCGCCAAGGATACTAAGGAAATAACCCCAGCTGCCAACAGAGCTACAGATGTCCTTTTCATGACAAGTACCCTCCTTGGCAACTTAGACGGGCCGTGCTGCCCAACGTTAACGGGCCCTGTGCTCTTTTTGTAACAGCCGACTTTATCGAGCTAATCTCTAGGAAAATCGCGCCGTGCCGCCCGGTTGTTTCGGAAGCCTCCGCTGGATAAGGTTAGCCCAGGAATTCAGATAAGGAGTTAGCGTGGCCAACAAACCAGCCTACGATCCCACTGACCCGCGCTACTACGACGAGAAAGACCTGCGCGCCGAAGTCGAGCGCGTTTTCAGCCTGTGCGCCGACTGCCGCCTTTGCGTGAAGTTTTGTGGCAGCTTCCCCAAGATGTTCGAGGCCATCGACGATTACTGCACCGAGGGTAAATATTTCGAGGTCGATACAAAGAAACTGAAGAGCGCGGACGTCGACCGGGTGGTCGATCTCTGTTTTCAATGCAAGCTTTGTTACATCAAATGCCCCTACACGCCAGGCGACCATGAATGGGCCATCGATTTTCCCCGGCTGATGGCGCGCGGCAAAGCGCAAGAGGTGAAGAAAAACGGCGTGCCGTTGGTGGACAAACTCCTGGGCCATCCCGACCTGGTGGGAAAGCTCGGGACCGCCACGGCTCCTCTCGCCAACTGGGGCAACGAAAATCCCCTCAACCGCCGACTCATGCAAAGCGCCGTCGGTCTTCACAAGGACAAGAAACTGCCGCCCTTCGCTTCGACGACTTTCGCGGCGCAATTCGATAGTCGCTACAAGAAACCCGCCGGCGAGCCGGCCGCGAAGATCGCGTTTTTCTCCACCTGCTACGTCAACTACAACCAGCCCGAGATCGGCGCTGACACTCTCGAGGTGATGGCGCACAACGATGTCGACGTTTCATTCGCGTACGAGCGCTGCTGCGGCATGCCGCTCTGGCACAACGGCGACATGGACGGCGCCATCGAAGCGGCAAAAAAGAACGTCACCAGCTTGAGCGCCCAGGTGAACGACGGGCGAAAGATCGTAGCGACCAATCCGACTTGCTCGCAGATGATCCGGGTCGAGTACCCGCGCCTGCTCGGCACCGATGAGGCAAAAAAAGTCGCGGCTCAGACCATGGACCCGATGGAATTTCTGGCAAGCCTGGCAACCCAGGGCAAGCTCAAGAAGGATTTCAAAACCGGCGCAGGCAACGTGAGCTATCACATGCCCTGTCATCTGCGCGCTCAGAATGTCGGCTACAAGACGCGCGATGTGCTGGCGCTGTTGCCCAACACAACGGTCAGAGTCGTCGAGGAATGCTCGGGCCACGACGGCACCTGGGCGATGAAAAAAGAAAATTTTGAGCAGTCTTTGAAGTGGGGCAAGCGTGCGTTCAATGCCATGGCCGAGGACGATCCGCCGGTCACCTGCTCCGACTGTCCGCTGGCAGCCATTCAGATCGAGCAGGGCAATGGTCGCCGGCGACCGCTCAATCCCATGCAGATCGTGGCGAAAAGTTATCGAGGCGCGCCAATCGAATGAAGATCAGGCGACTTCGGCAACAGGAATGCTTGCATCGTTCTTTGTGAGGCCGCAGATTCCCGCCACCGCGTCGCGATAGTCGAGCCAGAGATCCAGCGCATCTTTCATGGCGCGGACCACAGCGCCGCGGCGCATCGGCACGACATGGTCGAGGATTGCCTTCCAGGCGGCGGCGCGATGATTGCCTTCCACCTGCCGGTGCGCTTTGGTGAGCGCCAGTTGATCCACCGACAAACCGTAGTGTTTGACCAGCGGGTGCTGGTCCAAGGGTGTGGCTTGCGAGGCGTCTTTACCGTCGAGCGCGGAGCGCTCATCGGACGATCCCTCGACAAAAATTGTCACCACGGCGGCCCCGCTATCCCAAGCAAAGCGCTGGGTCGCATCATCGAGAAAATCGCGGTAACGCTTCGCCGCCGGCAAAAGCTGGACACGCTCGAAGCGGGCGAGGTCCATGCCCAGGCCGCGCGGATACTCCAGGAACAAGAGCGGGTGCGGACCCCCCGCGACCAGCCCGCCGGTTTCTTCCTCGTATAAATTTTCCGCCAGGCTGCGGCGGATCTCGGCGATCGGACAGCGCACATAGACCCGGCCCACGAGAACGGGAAAATCGCGCACGTAGGTCTCGTATTCCTGCTCGAAATGAAAGTGGAGCAGGTCGCGCGCCACCTGTCCCGAGGTGAATTGAGGCCAGGCCCAGTGCCTCTTTTGCTCCATTACGCCCAGCAGTTGCTCGCGAAAAATCTCCCGTTCCATCGGCGCATCCCCTTTGCCAGCGACAATTCATCAATTTCGCTGTGCAACGGAAGTGCCAAAAGCTAACAGCTTGATCTTGCTGCGAACAGGGTAGGACCAATCCAATGGCAGAATGGTTACTACTTCGATTTGTCGGAAATTTTCGGGCTGGGTTGCCGCTCTGCGGCGCTATGGGCTGAGAGACAAGAGCACACAAGTCGCACATCCGTAACGATATTGTGAAAGCGCAGGAGCGTGAGCCAACCTTTCAAGCCACTTTAGTGCGCATGGTCACAAACTCTTCGGCGGCGGTCGGATGGATGCCGATGGTCTCATCGAACTGGGCTTTGGTCGCGCCGCAGTTGAGCGCCACCGCAAGGCCCTGAATGATTTCACCCGCGTCGGCCCCTACCATGTGGCAGCCGACCACGCAGTCGGTCGAGCGGTCGACCACGAGCTTCATCATGGTCCGCTCGTCGCGCCCGCTGAGCGTGTGCCGGAGCGGCTTGAAATGACTTCGATAGATGTCGAGGTTGTAACCAGCCTGTCTCGCCTGTTGCTCGGTCAGACCGACCGTGCCGCAATTGGGCGTGCTGAACACCGCGGTCGGCACGTTGAGATAGCGCGGCCGCATCGGCTTGTTGTTGAATAGCGTGTGGGCCAACGCCATGCCCTCGGCTATCGCCACCGGCGTAAGCATCATGCGATCGGTGCAGTCACCAATCGCGTAAATGCTGTCCACGTTGGATTTGGAGTATTCATCGACGATCACCGCGCCGCTGGCGCGGAGTTCCACGCCGGCTTTCTCGAGCCCGAGCTCGCGCGTCTTCGGCGCACGTCCGGTGGCGTAGAGAATCTGATCCGCTTCGATCGCACTGCCGTCGGTCAACGTGGCACGCAAGCCCGTTTCGGTTTTGTCGATGCGGGTAATGCCGGTGGAAAACCTGAGATCGATACTGCGCTTTCGCATTTCTTCGGCCAAGGTCAGACGGATATCGTCGTCGAAGCCGCGCAAGAATAATTCGCCGCGATAGAGCTGAGTGGTGCGCACGCCGAGGCCGTGAAATATGCCGGCAAACTCGACGCCGATATAGCCGCCTCCGACGATGATGACGCGGGCCGGCGCGCTCTTGAGAAAAAACGCTTCGTTCGATGTGATCGCGTGTTCGGAGCCGGGAAAATTGTCTTTCACCGGCCAGCTACCGCTCGCGACCAGAATATATTTGGCGGTGATTTTTTTTCCGTCGAGCGAGATGGCATGCGGATCGACGACTTCGGCGTGGCCCTCCAGGAGAGTAACACCCGCATCGCCGAGGATTTTCCGATAAACACCGTTGAGCCGGGTGATTTCCTTGTTCTTGTTGGCGATCAACTGCGGCCAATCGATCCGCCGCTCGCCGACGGTCCAGCCGTACCCCGCGGCGTCTGCGAAATCATCGGCGTAGTGTGACGCATAAACCAAAAGCTTTTTCGGAATGCAGCCGACGTTCACGCACGTGCCGCCTAAATAAAGCTCCTCGGCGACGGCGACTTTGGCGCCGAACGACGCCGACATGCGGCTCGCGCGCACACCGCCCGAGCCGGCGCCGATGGTGAAAAGATCGTAATCATACTGGGCCATGCAAAAATTTTCCTTTTTCGAATTAGATGTGTGGCCGCTCTTAAAAGTAGCATCCGGCGGCGTAAAAGTCTTGCCGCGCTTTGACAGCGCCACGGCATTTATGAACAATGACACAAACCGCACCGCCGAGAAATTTTTCACCATGTCGAAAGCCGCCGTCACCGCCACTTCGGGCTCGGAACGCTTGCGCATGCGCTCAGCGCCTTGCGTCATCGCAATTATCGGCTCTACTGGCTCGGGCAGCTTGCCTCCGTGCTCGCGCAAAATATGGAAAGCGTGGCGCAGAGCTGGCTTGTGCTCGACCTGACCGACTCGCCGTTGCTGTTGGGCCTCACCGGACTGATGTTTGCCGCGCCGACCATCGCGTTGACCTTGCTCGGCGGCGTCATCGCCGACCGGACCGATCGCCGGCGCATCATGATCATTTCCCAGAGTATCTCCGCAACGATGTATTGTCTGCTCGCCGTGCTCGTCGGCCTCGAGCGAATTGCGCTCTGGCATGTGATGAGCCTGGCGTTTCTATCCGGTTGCGTGCGCGCCTTCGACCGGCCGAGCCGGATGGCGCTCCTGCCACAGATGGTCCCAAAAGAGGATATTCCCAACGCTGTCGCCGTCGGCGGGACCATCTGGCAGGTAAACCGCCTTCTCGGCCCGGCCGCTGCGGGACTGCTGATCTATTCGCTCGGCGTCGGCGCCACTTACTTTTTCTGCTTCTGCGCCTCGCTTTCCGCCGTGACTTTGTGGCTCGGCATTCGGCTTCAACCCGTGCCTCCGACCGCGTCGGCCGGCGGCGTTTTGCAGCACATGGCCGAAGGATTGAATTTCATCCGCAAAAACCAAATTTACTATGCCTTCATCGGCATGATTTTTTTCAACAGCGTCTTCGGCATGTCGTATTTGATCCTGATGCCGGTGTTTGCCCGCACGGTGCTTTCCGTGGGCTCCCAAGGTTTTGGCTTTCTGCAAAGCGCCGGCGGCGCCGGCGCGCTCATCGGCGTGCTCGCGGTGGCCTGGTTCGCCCATTCCCGCGGCAAAGGCACGCAGGCGATTGTCGGCGCCGCCGTATTCGGGATTCTACTGATCGTTTTCGCGTTCTCGCGATCGTACCTGCTTTCGCTAACGATGGCGTTCCTGCTCGGCGCCGCCGCGCAATTCTACATGACCACTATCAGCACCGTCCTGCAGGTGAACCTGCCCAACGAGCTCCGCGGCCGGGTAATGAGTATCTACGGTCTCGCCTGGGAGTTGATGCCCGTGGGCGGCATGATCGCCGGCGGCATTGCGGAATTCGCCGGCGCGCCAATCGCCGTCGGTTTCGGCGGCTCGATGGTCGCCGCCATGGCGATCCTGGTCGCGCTGTTCCTGCCCGCGGTGCGGCGCGTGGAAGAATGAATCGGCGTGTGGTAAGCAAACTTTTCGAGTAGCTTCGCCATGGCGGAAAAAAAACCTAAGAAAAAACCCGGCGCGCCGCGCAAGCGGCGCAAGCTTGCCGGCAAATCCATCGCGCTCGCTGCGACGGAGTTGATCGGAGCGGCAGCGCCGGATGAGCTGAACGAGCTTCAGCGCGCGATCGCGGAAGACGGCGGCAGCGTGCTCGCGACCTATCGCGAGCCTTTCGGCGGCCAGTGGCTGGTTTCGGCGGCACTGCCAATCGAGCGGGTCGAACCGACGCCCTACCAACGCAATCTCTCCGATACCCACGCGCGAAAACTCGAGGGCGTGATCGCGAAACTCGGCCGTTTCCTCGACCCGATCATCGTCGTGCGCAAAGAAAGTAAAGATAGCGATATCCGCTACTGGACGCCCAACGGGATGCACCGTCTATCGGCAATGAAGACTCTGGGCGCGAAATCCATTGTCGCCATCATTGTGCCGGAAAGCACAGCGGCCTATCAAATTCTCGCGCTCAATACCGAGAAGGCGCACAACCTGCGCGAGCGCGCCCTGGAAGTAATCAAGATGTATCAGGAGCTGGCGACGTTAGACGAGGCAACCGAAGAAACGTATGCGCTCGAATTCGAAGAAGCCGCGTTGATCACACTTGGCCTTTGCTATCTTGAAAACGGTCGCTTCAGCGGCGGTGCCTATCATCCGATTCTGCGGCGCTCGGATGCGTTTATCAGAAAACCGCTCAAAGCGGCCCTCGCGACCCGTGAAGAACGCTCCAAGACACTGATGGATCTCGACGGCAAAGTGATCGAAAAGGTCGAAGCGCTTAAAGCGAAAGGTTTGACCAGCCCTTACTTGAAAAGCTTCGTCGTCGCCCGCATCAACCCCCTGCGCTTTCGTCCCAAGGACGCCGCCCCGCTCGATTTCGACGAGGTCATGGATCGCATGACCAAAGCGGTGGAGAAGATGAACATCGAAAAAGTTAAAGTCGAAGATTTGGCGAAGTCAGGTGGAGCACCGGAAGAGACCGCGTAGATTTGCGTTAGATGCTCGCTCCACCTAAAATGTTATAGGAGTTGAAGTGAAATTCTTAGATTATCGCGTTTCGGTTATACGGGATAACGACACAGGACAGCTCGTCGCAAAGATTCCGGCCTTGGGCATTGCGGACTACGGCAAAGACCTCGCCGATGCATTAGCGAATCTTGACGAAATGCTTCGCTTCCATCTCGAATCCCTCCAGAAGGAAGGCAAGAGGATTCCGAAAGAGCGTCACACTAAAGAAGGCTTCTATTTACGCGTAAAGCTTCGCGCCCATGCCGCTTAAGCCTTACGCGCGCGTGAAGTTATCCGCAAATTAGAAAAAGCTGGATTTGTTCTTACTCGACAAAAGGGAAGTCACGCGAGGTATGGTAAAGAGAATCGCGGTGTAACCGTACCGGTTCATCCGGGCGATGTACCCACGCCGGTAATACGCTCGATTCTCAAACAAGCCGGAATATCGGAAAACGAGTGGGATGCGTTGTAAAACTAATCCCTCTTCTTTCCTGCTTGCAATATGAATCGCTTCTACGCGCGAGGATACGCCGGCACCATGTCCGGTTGATAAACCCACTGTTTGATCGGCTTGCCTTCGGCTAGATTTTTCAACTCCCGCTCCCATATTTTGCGCAGAAGAAAAACACCGCGGTCGCTCCTGCCGAGGTGTTCGTTGCTGCGCACGGCGATCGCGCCCTGGCCGGTCTGGGCGACTTCGTCTTCGACCATGACGAAATCGGCGCGGTTGGGATCGATGTCGTTCAGATGAAGCTTGCCGGCGAGTATCCGGCGCACCAGCTCGGGGCGATCTTTTTCCGCTTGCGCGCGCAGGTCGCGCCGATCTTCGATCCACCTTTTTCCCTGCTCCCCGGTCAGAGGGATGGCACGCACTTCGAAGTGAATATGGTTTTCGTCGTCCACCGGCACTTTGAAAACGATCACATCGGCGCGCTTGATCACCGGGTCGACTACTTGGCCGTTGATGAAGTTGATGTTCGGCATACCGAAGAAAAACGTCACGTCCTTGCCGTTGGGATATTTCACGTAGCGCCTCACCCCCCACTCCGTCTCTTCGACGGTAATGACGGGGTCGCCGAGCACAACCTTATCGTCCACCGAGTCGCGATGGCGCGAATGCACGAAGCGCACATGGACGCTGTCGAGCGAGTTGTCGATGTTGTTGAAGTAGTTGCAGATGCGCCGCACGCCCGCCACGTCCAGGGAGATGTCCGGGCTTTCGAAGCGCGGATAACGCGGCAGCGGCGGCGGCTCGCCTTCGCCGAGATAAGCAAAGATGAGCCCGATGTATTCCTGCGTCGGATAGCCAGGGATGCGGATCTTGTCCGCAAACGACTCGCCTTCGGCCGGCTGCTCGACGCATTGGCCGCTGCCGTCGTATTTCCAACCATGATAAAAACAACGAATGCACTCGCCTTCGATCCAGCCCACGGAAAGCTGCGTGCCTCTGTGCGCGCAGCGTGAACCGACGAGGTGAGGTTTGCCGCTCTCGCCGCGGTAGAGCGTGAACTCCTCCCCCAGGATGCGGATCGGCAGCGGCCGGCCGGCGGCGAGTTCGTAGGAACAACACACCGGCTGCCAAAACATGCGCAGAAAACGTCCGGCCAACGTACCCGGACCGGTCATGATGCATTCGTTGAATTCCATCTTGTCCTCGTCAATATTCGCAGGGCGACCGGCCGGTCGCCTCTACCCTTGTTCGTTCACTGTAATTTCGTTTCGTCCTCAAGTCCCTAGCGTGCTCGGATGAAACATATCTTCCGGCCGAAACTTTTTCGATATCATACCTTGCCGAAACGTGTAATCGAGCATCTTGTCCACTTCAGCGCGGCTTTTTTTAAATCCCCACACGTAGGGATCCGCGCCGGCGATCGCACGCTCTTCTTCCCAGAGTGAGCGATACCACAAACCAGTCATGTGTACCTGCTGCCGCTCCTGCCAGCGGTAGCATTCCTGTTTGGCTTCCTGCCAGGCGTCGAACATGCTCATCGCCACCCACGGATGCTTTTCCAACACTTCGTTTCTGATCAGCAGCGTGTGTTGGATCGGAAAAAAACCAGTCTTTTTATAATAGCGCCGCTCCTCTTCCGCGTAATTCGGCAACAAGAACTCGATGTCGGGATGGCCGAACGGCGCCCAGGTTTCAGTGGTGATGCCGGCGTCGATTTCGCCGGCGATCAGCAGATCATGCAGCTTGGCACCTTGCGGCGCGATTTCCAGCTTGAGCCAGGACGGCGGCTGCCAATTGCCGACTTTCTCCGCCCAATTGGCCACCCAGGTGATCGCGCGAAGATCCAAGCCGTACTCGTCTTCCAAGATGCCGCGCGCCCAGAGCGCCGTCGTCGTGAACCACGTTTGCAGACCGACGCGCTTGCCCTCGAGATCCTTCGGCGAACGGATGCCGGAATTTTTGTTGATGTAGATGTACGAATGCCGAAACATGCGCTTGACGAAAATCGGAATCGCGGTAAACCCCAAGGTTCGGTGCTCCAGATCCGCCATGTAAATACCGGTAAAAAACTCGACAACGTCGAACTTCCCCTCGCGCCCGTCGCGCTGTCGGCTGCGGTCGTCGGAATTGACCTTGATTTCGAGATCGATATCGCGCGGCTTGACCCGCCCATCGATCAACGGCTGGCTGCGATCGTAGAGCGCGCAGGTCATGCTGAGTTTCAATGTCATAGCACTTCCGCCGTCATGCTCACGGCCGCCAATTCTTTGCTTGCAGCTCGCTCGCCACTTTGCGCGTTAACGAAAAATCGAAAATCTTCGCCAGCGGTGGCGCCTCCTTGAGATCGAGCCGTTTGAGCACGTGCTCGACGGCCTTGGCCTGCATTTCCTGGCTGAGCGTGCCATCCTGAGTCATCGCCGGTTTCACCACCTGATCGTAAGCCGAAGCCGCAACCTTGTCGTTCACTTGCAGATAACGCGCGAGGAAAGGAATCGTCGCCGCGCGATTGTCTTTGATGTGGAGAAATCCTTTGTAGGTGCCGCGGAGGAACTTCTCCATCTGCACCGGATCGGACTGCAGCGACGCATCCCTGACGAGAATGCTACCCTGGAGCTCGACCAGATCCTGTTTGGGAAAAGCAACCAGCTCACGAAATCCGCCCTCTTGGGCTTTGAAGGTCACCGGCGGCGAAAGCATCGCGGCATCGACGATACCGCTTTGCAGTCCGGAAAATATCTGGGGCATCACCCCGAGACTCAGCACCGTAACGTCGCGGTTGGGATCGAGACCGTTCAAGCGCAGTACCTCGCGCAGCAGCGAATCCGGACCGCTGCCTATGCCGGACACGCCGACGCGTTTACCCTTCAATGACTTCACGTCGCGAATTTCCGGCTTCGCGTAGAGCCAGAACATCGCGCGGTTGTAAGTTGTAAAGAGAAACTTGAACGGCGATCCGCGCAAAAGCGGTGGCAGGCCGGCTCCTCCGACGGTGGCGACCAGCACATCGCCGCTGAGCAGCGCGCGGCTGGCGATGGGCGCGCTCATCAGAATCAGCTCGACATCCACTCCTTCCGCTCGATAGTAACCCTTATCGCGCGCGATCGTGAACGGTAGCACCGCCTGGGTCGTGCTGGGTATGGCGATATGGACTTTCTCGGCGCGGGCGTTTCCGAAACCCGCGAGTAGAAGCAGAATCAACGCTAACGCAAGTCGCATCGAATTCGTCATGAAATTTGTTTCTTCTTTCTGAAGCATCCCGCTCAATCACGGTTCTTCGATACCCATAATTTGCGGCAACAGCCGATCGGTCAGACTCGCGCCGGGCAGCGACAAGCCGAGCTGTTTGGCCAGCACGAGCGCGGGCCCGAGGCTTTTTTGAAAGACCTCAGTGCGACGCCGGCGAATTTCCATCGGATCGCCGGTGAGCTTGAAGATCGAGCCAATTCTCCGCGACGAAGCTCTGTCCCGAGCTTGCCTGCAGAATCTTTTGCATCGCGGCGAAATCGAGATCGCATCGCTCGGAGAGAAGTTCGGCTTCGTGGGCCGCCAGCATATGGATGCAAGTGACAACCTGCACGATCATCTTGGCCGCCGCGCCACTGCCGAGCGCGCCCAAATGAAAAACCTGGGCGGCGGAAGCGGCAAAGACCTCGCGGCAGCGCTCAACAACCGCGCCTTCGCCGCCGGCCATATAACAAAGCGATTTTTGTCGCGCGCCGGTCTCACCGCCGCTGATCGGCGCATCAATGATGTGCACGCTTTTTTTCGCGGCGGCCGCGCCAATGCGGCGCGCCGTTTCGGGTGAGATCGTGCTGTGAATCGCAACCACCGTTTCAGGTCGCGCGCCTTCTAGGACGCCACGCGATCCGGTCACCACGTCCTCCACCTGCCCGTCATCGACCACGCACACGCAAACGATTTCAGAATTTGCTGCCGCCTCCTTCGACGATCCTGCGGCGCGCGCGCCAGCGGCGGTCAATTCCCGGATCGTCTCCTCGCGCGCATCGTAAACGATGAGATCAAACCCGGCGCGCGAAAGATTGACGGCCATCGGCTTGCCCATGCGTCCGAGACCGATAAATCCGAGTTGAGTTGTCGTTGCGGGCATTAGAATTGCGCCTTGGGATCCGAATGATATTTGTCCGCCGCCCTATTGTCCAGCATTCGCCCTCGGCCTTGACGCAAACTCCGCACAAGTGATTAGATCGGCCACCATTGATGATCGAAACCAGGAGGCGAAAACATGGCTGAGAAAGAATACCTCGTCGGCACCGTGCGACCGACCAATCGTCCCGAAGCGGGCCAGGAACTTGACCTCGACACTTTGATACCAGCGAAGATTAAATTTTTGTCTTCGACGATGAATTTCACCCGCGGCACGGAGGAAGAGTTCAGCACCTCCATGCCCGGCTACGAAGCCAAAGCCGCCGAATTCGCCAAGATGGGCGCTGATCTGGTTCGTCCCAGCGGTGCGCCGCCGTTCATGCTGCTCGGCTACCAGAAGGAGCGGGAGCTGATCGGCGGTTGGGAGAAAAAATACGGCGTCAAGATGTTCACCTCCGGGCAGAACCACGTCCAGGCGCTGCGCACCCTTGGCATAAAAAAATTCGTTGGCGCCAGCTATTTTCCGGAAAAGATGAACAACGTCTTCGCGCGCTACTTCGCCGACGCCGGTTTCAAAGTCCTGGCGATGGAAGGCATCGACTCTCCATTCGCCGACGTGCCGAAAGTGCCGCCGGAGCAAATTTTGGAATTCATGAAAAGCATCGCTGCCAAGCACAAGGACGCCGACGGTATCTACATGCTTGGCTCCGCGTGGAAAACCGTCGAGATTATCGATCGCCTGGAAAAAGACACGGGGCTAACGGTCGTCCACGCCGGCCCCGCGCGGGCGTGGGGTACGCAGCTTTCCCTGGGACTGCGGCACAAGATCCCCGGCTACGGCCGGCTGCTCGCCGAGATGCCTCAGTAAGGCGGCGCATGCGACTGCTAAAGTTCGACAAAATCGCGAGGTGATTTTATGGCAAATCGCTACGTCGACAGCGACGGTCACGTGATGGAGAGAGTCGATGAGATCGCGGAGCAAATCGGCAAAGCGAACGGCATCGAAGGCGAAATCAATCCGCGCCGCATGGTGCCGAGCCTGGATCGCTTTCACACGCCCCGCTTGCAGCGGCGCACGCCCGGAACTTTCGATCCTTCGATCGGGCCGGAAAGATGGATGGAGTTTCTCGACAAGACCGGACTCGAATACAGTGTGCTTTATCCTACCGAAGGTCTCGCCTACGGCCAGATTTCTCTGACTCAGTGGGCGGTGGCTTACGCGCGCGGCTACAACGATTGGCTCTATGAAAAGTATTTGAGATTCAGTCCCAAGCTCAAAGGCGTGGCGCTCATTCCCATGCAGGACGTGCCGAGCGCAGTCATTGAATTGCGCCGGGCGGTGAAAGAACTGGGCATGCTCGGCGCCATGCTGCCGTCCAACGGATTGCGCTTTCATCTCGGCGCCAAGGAATACTGGCCGATCTATGAAGAAGCCGAGAAGCTCGACTGCGCACTCGCCGTGCACGGCGGCTGCTACGGCGATCTCGGTTTCAACTCCTTCGCCGTGTTTCCGGCCACGCGCGCCCTGGGCATGCCGTTCCCGCTGGCCATCACGGCAACCGGAATGATCGTCGAAGGCATGCTCGATCAATTTCCTAAATTGCGCATCGGCTTTCTCGAAGGCGGCACCGCTTGGATTCCTATCGTCATCGACCGGCTCGAGCGCGAGTTGGAGTACGGCGGCCTGCATCTGAAACGCAAACCCGAAGATTATTTCAGGAGCCGACGAATCTTCGTCGGCTGCGAAGGCAACGAAAAGGCACTGGCCTATGCCATCGAGCGCATCGGCCCCGAGCCGTTCATGTTCGCTTCCGACTTCCCGCACGAGATTTCTCTCGGCAACTGCATGGAAGAAATTAACGAGATTCTCGAACGAACGGATCTAAAGTCGGAGCATAAAGCAGCCATCCTGGGCGACAATGCCCGGCAGTTCTACAAGATATGAGCGATTCAAAATCGCGCTGAATAGAGCGAACACAAGACCGTAGGGGCGACCGGCGGTCGCCCCTCTTCGCGACGGAGGAGAGATGCCGAAGCCACACGTCGATTGCGATGGCCACGTGATGGAAAAAGTCGACGAGCTGATCAGCTACGTCGGCGAGCCATTCAAGACCACTGGCCACATGAATCCGCGCCGCATGTTGCCGAGCCTCGATCGTTTTCATACGCCGCGCTTAGAAGAGCGCAAGCCCGGCACCTTCGATCCCAACGTTGGCCCGGAAAAGTGGCTGCAGTTTCTTGAAAAGACCGGTCTCGAATCGAGCGTGCTCTATCCCACCGAAGGACTCGCTTACGGCCAGGTCGCTTTTCCGCCGTGGGCAGTTGCTTACGCCAAGGCGTACAACGATTGGCTCCACGCCAAATATCTAAAATTCAGTCCGCGCTTGAAGGTCATGGCATTGATTCCGCTGCAGGATGTTCCGGCGGCGGTCACCGAACTCCACCGCGCCGTGAAAGAACTCGGCATGGTCGGCGCCATGCTGCCGTCCAACGGCCTCAATCCGCACCTGAGCGCCAAACATTTTTGGCCGGTTTACGAAGAAGCCGCCAAGCTCGACTGCGCGCTCGCCGTCCACGGTGGCTGCTACGGCGATCTCGGCTTCGATACGTACACCGTCTTTCCCGCCACCCGCGGACTCGGCATGCCGGTGCCTCTCGCGATCGCCGCGACCGGCATGATCGTCGACGGCGTGTTCGATGCTTTTCCAGGTCTGCGCGTCGGCTTTCTCGAGGGTGGCACGAGCTGGATTCCCATGGTCATCGACCGCCTGGAAAGAGAACTGGAATACGGCGGCCTGCGCATCGCGCGGAAACCCGTAGATTATTTCAAGAGCGGCAAAATGTTCGTCAGCTGCGAGGGCAACGAGCAAGCGCTTTCCTATGCGATAGAACGCGTCGGCCCCGAGCCCTTCATGTTCGCTTCGGATTTTCCCCATGAGATTTCGCTCGATAATTGCATGGAGGAGATCAACGAGATCGTCGAACGCAAAGACCTGAAGAACGAACACAAAGAAGCGATTCTCGGAGAAAATGCTCGGCGCTTCTACAAGATATGAACTCAGCGCGTAGAAGATTTAGCCAACTCAAGATCCTTTACTTTTTCATCTGTTGTCATTCCGAGCGAAGCGAGGAATCTTTCCGTGTGACAACCCTACACACGATGTGATCGGCAGTCGAAACATACGAGAGGAGTCCGAGGATGCAACGTCGTCTGTACGCTCTCGCTCTTGTCACCTTAGTATCAATAGCCAGCGCCGCCGTGGAGCGCGCAGCGGCACTCGATAAAATCAAATTCCCCTACTCGCCGATTTCCTATCACAGCCTTCCGTTCCTGGTCGCCTATGAAGCGAAGCTCTTCGAGCGGCACGGCCTCGAGGTCGATCCCATCTTCGCCGGCGCTTCATCTTTAATTGTGCAATCCATGCTCGCCGGCGAGGCCGATCTTGCCGGCATGGCCGGGCCGGCGGTGATTTCCAACGTGCTCAAGGGTGGCGACGTGATTCAAGTCGCCGCGCTGGTCAAATCCTTCAGCGTGCCGCTCTACGTCCAGCCGGCGATCACTCAAGTCGCCCAACTGAGCGGCAAGCGTGTCGGCGTCACGCGCTTCGCCTCGGTATCGCACTTCACCGCAAAGGCGATCCTGGATCGGTCCAACGTCACGGACGCGGTGATCGTGCAAACCGGCGGTTACCCGGAGTCCATGACCGCCCTCAGCACCAACGCCATCACGGGCGCGATGGTTCCGGCGCCGCAAAGCGTCGTGTTGCGCGAAAAGGGCTTTCGCGAGCTAGTCAGCATCAAAAAGATCCGCGACATGAATATCCGTTTCATCGAGCAGGGCATCGTGGCGCGGCGCGGCTTCGCCGAAAAAAATCCCGACGTGGTCAAGCGCTTCGTCGAGGCGGTGTACGACGGCTTGAAAAAAGTCCATGACGACAAAGCTCTGGCTGTCAAAGTTCTCGGCAAATACACCAAAATCACCCGGCAGAATATGCTCGACGAGAGCTACCAAGCGGGAATCGAAGCCTTCGCCAAAGACCCGCGCGTGCCTCCGGAGGTCTTCAAAGATCTGGCTGAGCAACTCGTTGCCTTGAAGTTGATCGACGCAGCGCCGGCGCAGAAGACACCGCTGACCGCCTATTACGACAATCGCTACGTCGATGAGTTGGAGAAAGCCGGCTTTTTCAAAAAGCTCTGGCAATAAATCGGTGACATGCGCCGATGGAGACGAAGCTATGAAGCAGCGATCCCGCGAACGGCCTCGCAGGTTTGAAATGTTCCGGCTGTTTCTCTGCGGCCCCCTCCTGGCGATGACCGGGATGTGTTCCGCGGTTTTTGCCCAAAGCTCGTCTCCAACTCTTGTCGCCTACGCCGGCCAAAACGAAACCGTGGGACCCATGTGGGTCGGCATCGAAAAAGGCACGTTCAAAAAATACGGCCTGGACGTACGCCTCGTGCAGATGCGCAACGGTGCGCTCAGCATGGCGACGCTCTCAACCGGGCAGGTGCAATACAATTATGGCTCGCCGGGGAACGCGCTCAGCGCCGCGGTGGGCGGCATCAAACTTCAGTGCGTCGCCTCGCCGGTGCACAAAATTCCGCGGGAGCTGGTAGCGCGGAAAGACATTCGCACCTTGGAGGATCTGCGCGGAAAAACCTTCGGCGTGCAGAGCATCGGCGGCGGTTTTTGGCTGCAGACGATGATCGCGCTGGATCAGCTGGGCATCGATCCGGAAAAATACGATCTCAAGATGCGCATTCTCGGCGACACTGCGACGGTCACGCAGGCGCTCGGCTCCGGCGGCGTCGATGCCACGGTGATTCCGTACAGCTACAGCGAAGCCGCCAAGCGCGCCGGCGCCAACGTGCTGGCCGACATCGGCAAGCTGAGTTTTCCTTATCAAGGAACGACTCTGTGTTTTCTGAAAGAATCGGCCGCATCCTCACCCGACCAGGTTTCGCGTCTGCTCAAAGGCCTGGTCGACGCGGTGGTGTTGATTCACGATCCCGCCGCGAAACCGGAAATGGTCGAGATCCTGCGCAAAGCCTTCCGCTTTCCTAAACCCGAAGACGCCGAGTCCTCCTATAAAGTGCTGACAATCATGGCAACCATCGACATGACACCCGACCCGGCGGCGTGGAAGCTGGTGCAGAAAATTACTGCCAGAATCAATCCAAAGGTGGCGCAGGTCGATCTTCCGCAAGTCCTGAGTGGCGCAGCCATGCGCAATCTGGAAGAAAGCGGTTTTCTCGCCGAGGCGCGCAAACGACTGCGCTGAAGAATTGAAGGAGAAAATTTAATGCTACAAGGATTCCGTGTTTACGACGCCGACGCGCACGGCTCGATCAGCCCGCACATGTGGCAGGACCTGCCCGAGCCCTACCGCGCGCGGCGTCCGCGGCCGGCAACGATTCACGACGGCGACGGGCTGGGAAACTTCAACGCAGGCTGGCTGATCGAGGGATCGTTGGAGCCGCACGCGCTCGGCCCCGGCGCGCAGCAGGCGAACACGCCGCGCAACGTGCTGGCCAAGTTCGGCGCGAATACTCAACGCGAGCACTGCTCCATCGCCAGCATGACGCTCAGCGATCCGCAGGCGCGTTTAGGCGATATGGATGGCATGGGCATCGATGCGCAGATGCTCTTTCCGAGCACTCTCTATGCGCACATGACCGCGGAGCCAGGTTTCGAAGCGGCGCTGTTTCGCGCCTACAACCGCTACGTCGCGCGCCAGTGCACCCAGGCGCCATCGCGCCTCAAATGGTCGGGGCTCCTGCCACTGCGCGATCAACGCGAAGCAATCGCAGCTCTAGAAGAAATGCAGCGCCTCGGCGCCCGCGCTGCAGTCGTGTTCGGCACCGCGGGTGAGCGCATGCTCTCCGATCCGAGCTTTTTGCCGATCTGGGATGAGTTCGCCCGCACCGGATTGCCACTCTGCGTGCATATGGGCATGAGCTATGCACCGCTCGCGCAGCTCGGCCGGTCGATTTACGACGGTCACATCATCGGCATGTCGCTGCCGGCGCAACTCGCCTTCATGGCCATCGTCGGCCACGGCATGCTCGATCGTTATCCGAACTTGAAAGTGGCGTTTCTCGAATTCGGCGCGGAGTGGATTTTCTACATGGTGTCGCGCATGGATCACTACCTGCCGCTCGACCGCGGCGGCCATCCGATGGGACTGAGCATGCCGAACGCGGCGGATCTGCCGCGGCAAAGCGTGCGCGATTATGCGAAATCGGGACGCATTTTCATTGCCGCCGAGGCCGACGACCGCATGCTGCACCAACTCTTCGAACTCGTCGGCGAAGATCACGTGCTTTTCTCTTCTGACTTTCCGCACGGCGAGGGCCGGGAGAACGCCGCGGCGGAAATTCTGGAACGAGAAGACTTGTCGACGGGCCAGAAACAAAAACTGCTCTACGAAAACACCGTGCGCCTGTTCGGCAATCCGTAAACTGTGCCGAATCGAGCGCTGCCATCCGGGCATAATCAGCGATTTTGTCCTCGCCTCTCGCGCGCAGGCAAACCAAGCAATACTTTCACCACGGAGGACACGGAGATCTCGGAGTACAAATTCTTCTTCCGAGCTTCGTGTCCTCCGTGTTCTCCGTGGTGAATCCCAATGCCTCAGGAATGGCGCGCGATAAATTTTTCGATCAGTGCGTTGAACCGCTCGGGTTCGTCGACGAAGAGCGCGTGACCGGCCTTGCGGAAGATTTCGATTTGTGTCGCCGGCCGGTTCTTTTTGAGATTGGCGGCCTGCTGCTCGTACTGAGGCGTGATGACGTAAAGAAGCGGTTTGTCAAAAGCGCGAGCGATGCGGCGCCAATGGGCGCGATCGTACGGATAGTCCAAGAGCGCCAAGCTGTCCTCGAGCGGCAAGCGTTTTGCGCTGCGGGTGAACTCGGCGATCTCTTTTTCGCTGCGCGGCTTGGCAAAGATCGCATGAACGAAATCGCGCAACGCCTTGTCGCGATCCGCTCTTAGACTTTCCTTGAAAGTGCCGCCTCCCCCGGCGCCGGCTGCCGGGATTTCACCCACCGAACTATCCACCAGCACCAATCCGGCAAGTTGAGAAGTACCGAACATCTGCACGTACTGCAGCGCCTCGATGCCGCCTAAGGACCACCCGACGAGCACCACGCGCGACCGGCCTGCGAGAAACTCGCGTAGATCGGTGGCCCGGCGCTCGGCGGTATAGCCGTTCGGCGCGACTTCCGATTCCCCCTGGCCGCGCGGATCGAGAGCGATGGTCGAATAGCGCCGCCCGAAAGCATCGAGCTGTCGTCGCCAGATGGTTGCCGGCATGAGCCAGCCCGGCACCAAAGCGATAGTCGGTTTTTTTCCGCCGACGCGATCAACGCCGGCTTCGAGAAAGGACAGAGTGACTTTGTCGCTGGTTTCAAAAGTTCGGCGCGCAACTTCCGCAACGCCCGCTTTGCTAGTCATGAGCAGGAGTAATCCGCCGCAGAGCCACTGCCGCCACACGGAGATTTGCTCCGCTAGCGGTGCGCCACAATGAGACCGGACTGCTGTCCGCGCCAGTGATAACCGAAGGGAAAGGGCAGCGAGGCTTGCTCCGTCCGCGCGTTGTAAGCGGTCTCGAGATCTTTCTGATAGCCATAGGTCATCGGCCGGATCGGCCGATGATAGCGGCCATAGAGCTTCACCTGCCAGGGATTCTGGCTAATGTAACGATAAGGAATACCGGTGTCGTCTTGAACCACCATGTCGGCGGCGTCCAGAAGCATCATCCGAGTCTTGGCGAACTGATGATCGTGCAGCAGATAGGATGCCGATTTGATCAGGACAGTGGCCGGCCGATACTGACCCACCCAGTTGAGAAAGTCGGGATAAAATTCCAGAGCCTTGTCCGTCGCATCCAGCGCAATGTAATAAAGTTGCTGGGAAGCCGCCGGCGCGGTAGCGTTGGTGAATTCGATGCGCACCGCGCGCATCAGGACCGGCGGGCGCTTGGCATCCGGCGCTTCGTAGGCGTGAGTCAGCTCGGGAAACAAATCGAGCGGCTCGATGCGAACGATGCGCCGATTCATCAACGCCATCATCGTCGCCATCACCGGCACCGTGCCGCGGATCCACGGCGTGGTCAACTGTTTGGTCATGTACGACGTGATGAAATAATTGCGCTCGAAGATATCGCGAAACGCGCTGCGCACGTCCTGCAGCAACTTGGCGAACTGCACCGGCGTCACCGACTCCAAGTCGGGCAGGGTTCCGGGCCGCTCGAGGCTGAAAAAAACATAACGTGCGTGATCAGGGAAAAAGGCGTAGGCGTTCAGAAAGTCCGGGCCGCTAAAAGGATAGATCAGATTCTTCTTCTGCGCACCGGGGACTTTGATTTCCTGGTTGCGCCACGTGTCCATCGTCTGAATCCGGCCGCGTACTTGATTCCAACTTTGGGTCATCCACTGCTGGTGCTCTTTGAAAGCGTCGCTGTCGACAAATTTCTTTAAGGCAGGGTCCGGCGAGTTGGGCGTGATCCCCGCTAGGATCTGTGCCGTCGCGGTGGCGCGCCGGTTGTACTCTTGAGTGTCACCATTGGCAGCGTAGGCACGTGACGTCGCGATACCCAGAAATAGGTACAAAAAGAAATAAAACCTGCTAAATCTCATAGTTAACCTAAAAAAATAAACAAGAATCTAAATCCGACTTGTCTTTCCTCATCAATTGGACGCTCAGAATAGCATTTTCTGCGCCGGAAGCGACAGGATCTCTAGTAAGCCACCCTTTCGCTGCCCCAGCCGGTGCAAAATCTTCAACGCCCTTTTCACGATTCATCGATTGGGATAAAAAAGTTCGCGGTCAGTCAATATTCATCAATCGCTTCAAGAAAGTGGGAGACAACGTGTCCGGATGGAAAGCGCGGATTGGTTATTTGTCGCCGTCGGTGTTTGAAACCCCGTCGGACTGGGATTTGATCCTGCCCGAAGGCTTTACCATCGTCGCTTCGGGTTTGAACGTCCAAGCGCACACCGAAGCTGAGTTCAATAAGGCCATCGACGCTCTCGGCGCTGGCCTCGGCATCTTCGCCGCCGAAGAATGCGACGCGATTCTGATGGGCGGCATCACGCTTGGAACCCAGCGCGGTTACGCGGCCGAGCAGGAAGTTGTCGCGAAATTATCGCGCCAGGTCGGTTTGCCGGTCAGCACCGCCATGAGCGCGACGGTGGAAGCGTTGAAGTACCTCAAAGTGAAAAGTACGGTCATCGCAACTGCTTACAAAGAAAGCATCAACCAGGCGGTGAAAAAATATTATCAGGACGGCGGACTCGAAGTCCTGGCGATCAAGGGTCTGGAAGTTTCCAAGCCGGTGGATCAGGTCAAGCTTCCGGATTATGCATCTTACAAAGTAGCGCGGGACTTGTTTCGCCAACACCCGGAAGTCGAGAGCTTGTTGATTCAAGGACGTTGGCGCTCGGTCGCCTACGTTCAGGAACTCGAGGACGACACGGCAAAGCCGGTAGTGTCGAGCACCGCGGCTTCGCTCTGGTGGGTGATGCAGGCGCTCGGCATCAAGGCTCACATTGACGGTTACGGGAAATTATTGCGCGGCTAAGGTAAAAGATTGGCGGATACGCGCGCAAAAACAAAACGGGCGGTCTCAGCTTTGCCGGACCGCCCGTTTGTGACGCCATCGCGTCCTTAATATCGTTTTTGAATTTCCTCGACTGACGCCCGCTTGCCGACGCTCACGCAACTTTCAGATTCAAGGTTCGTTTGCCGCCGGTGAAGTTTCGAGTCTGCTCTGAGGAAGCCCAACCTTCTGATTGACCCGCTTCGGGTTCGCGCCTTTACTGGCGCCGAAGTTGAGGGCTTGATTCACACAGCTCGATGCCCGACTGGCAACTTGCTCGAACTGTTTGCGCCCGCGGTCCGCGGGCTTGATTGGCCCGGTGGACTGTCTTCCATAACTCTACTTTCTTCGGTTTTTCGAAAAGCTCAAACAGGCGCGCTCTGTTCGCTTTTCGTGTCCCACACCTCAGGACAAGTCCAACGCTAACGCTGCCTACTGTCCCTGTCAAGATGATTTTTTAATTTTTTTGTCTTTTTTTTGCAGCCGAGATTTTCAATTTTTTTTCCACGTTCGTGACTATTCTGCCAGGTAAATTACCCTAGGCTCACGTTCGTCGCGAAGTTTTTTTTCGACGTCCATGGCGACACTGCTCAGATCCGCGCCGGTCAACAATTCATAGAGCTCGCCCATCGCCGCCGGACTGTTGAAACGGGCGAAACCTTGCGCTCGCGCCATCTCCTGAACCTGATTGGCCATGGAAGCGAGCGGCATGGGAATCTCCAACCTGGCAGCGATCTGGAGCGCCTGGCGAAAATCCTTGTAGCTGTTGCTGAGCGCGCCGCCGTGATTGTTTTTGCGCTTCATGAATTCTTCCATGCGCGCGGCCGACGCCTCCGAGCCGGTGGTGCGCAAGAGTTTGAGGAACAACTTCGGATCAGCGCCCTGGGCGCTCAGCCATGAGCAGATCTCCGCGGTAATGATATTATTGGTGGTCGCGTAAAGAATGATCGCGATCTTGAACGCTTTGGGCATCCACGGCTCAGGCAAACAAATAATCGTTTGTGCCACGCCCTTCAAAAAATTCGCAGTCGCTTCGATTCGGGTTTTCTCTCCACCGATCACAATGGAAAATCGGCCCTGCGGAATCGCCACTGCCGGCGCGCCGCTCGCGTGAATCGTGCCACCGATAAACGTCGCTGGGGTTTCCGCGAATCGTTGCTGCGCCGCGCGCGCAAAGTCGGGGTCGGTGCCGCTGAGATCGACCACCGTCGCGCCTTCGGATAGACCCGCTGCTACGCCATCGTTTCCGAACAGCGCTCGATCGACTTCCACCGACGAAGGCAGAAGCACGATCGTGATGTCGCCCACCCCGTCGCGCGCTGACTTTACAGGCCGAGCGCCCAGCCGCGCCGCGCGCTCGAGCGCATCGGCGTCGATGTCGAACACCGTGAGCGAATGGCCGAGCGCAAGAATTCTCTCCGCCATCGGCCGTCCCGCGTTACCCAGGCCAATCAAACCGATCGATGCCATCGTCTTATCCCTTATCTCTTTGCCGTCATCCTTTTTGTCTTCCTTTAAGCGCTTCCTCGACAATCTGGTGCAGCTCCTTTCGTCCGCCCTGGTCGTTGTACTTCGCCGCGTTGAGCATGAAATAATTTACGCCCTTTTGCGGCACGTCGTCCGGCGGCAGATCGCCTTTCGGGATGTCCATGCGCAAGGAATTCACCTCGGTATATTTCTGCCAGGCGCCTTGGCCTTCGCGCGACAATACCCAGTTGACGAATAACTTGGTCGCGTTTGGATGCGGCGCGCGGTTCATCACGGCCATGCAGCACGAGCCGCCGCCCATGATGTCGCCTTCCTTCAGCGCATGCGGCATGAGATCCACCGGCAGCCCCTGTTTCTTTGCCTTCATGATCGGCTGACCGCTGCCGATGTAAAAATGGACCTTGCCGCTGGCCAGCCAGTCGGTGCCCTGCGGCAGGTCGCGGGTGAGAAGAACATCGGTCTCGGTGAGAAAGCGCGTGATGAATTTTCGCCCGAGGGTCGGCGTGTAATAGAAAAACAGAAACGTCTCGCCGCCTCCGCCGGCGACCCGCGGATCAAAGCTCGCGAGCCGGCCTTTCCACTTGGGCTGCAGCAAATCCCACCAAGACTGAATCTCTTTGGGATCGACTAGCTTGGTGTTGTAAGAACCGCGGCGCGTGCCGATCTCGCCCGAGATGATCAAGGCCGCATTGTTCGAATCGGCAAAATAGAACTTACCGTCGAACCAGCCGGACGGATCGGCGACTTCCGGCATGAGCAGCAGCGGCTTCAACGGCTCCAAAGTGCCCGGCGCAAACGCCGCGAAGCTCGACGACCCGCCCATCAAAAGATCAGCCAGGTATTTGCCGGCGCGGCGCTCCGCGACGATCCGCTGCGCGTGATCAGAGCCTTTGCCGGGAACAAAGCTGAATTTGATGTCGGGATAGGTTTTTTGAAAAATCGTCCAGACCTGCTGGTATGCCGGATTGTGCGGCCCGTAGATCGTGACCTCGCCCTCTTTCTTCGCCGCTTCGACGCTCGCTTCCCATTGCCTCTTCCAATCCGTTTGCGCTCCCGCGGTGGCAGCAACAAGTGTCCCTAAAGAAAAAACGATTGCGAGCAGCCGGATTAACTTCACGTTTCGAACACCCCCATCACTTCATCATTCCATGACTCCAGTTTTTTCTTTCTCACCGGTGTGCGCGCATCTCCGCTGCCGTGAACGGCCCCACGCCCATGATCTGATGCACTTCCCACTCGAGGATCTCGAAGGCCGTGAAGCCGGCTGCGGTGTAGGGATCAGTCGCGGCAATTTGCTCCGCTTCACTCTTGGACCCGGCGCGGATGACGTAGACTCCGTATTTGCGGTCGGTAGTCGGACCAGAAAAAAGAATCTTTCCCGAGTCGTGCTGCTGCTTCATCCAGACCAGATGCTGATCGAGCGAAACCGTCCAATCCTCGCGCGGCTTTACCGGCCGGCGCAAAACCAAGTACCACATGATGCCTCCTTTGTTGAATCTACCGATAGGCTTGCCGGCGCGTAGCTGTCAAGACGGTTTCACCGTCTATTTGCCGAGCGTGATCGCGATCGTGCCGGCAACCACGGCAACAGTGCCGACGATCGTTTGGCTCGTGATCTGTTCTTTGCCGCGCAAAAAAATCAGCGAGATGATCAGACTAAAAAGCGGCGTGGTGGCGACGATGGGCGAGACGATGACCACGCGCGCACGGGTAAGCGCAACCAGCGTGAGCAACGCGCCCATCGCTTCGAAAAAGCCCGAGGCGGCGAAGGACATGAGGCCGCGTCGATTCCAGACGATGGCAGCATCCGGGCGGCGCCATAGAATGTAGGGCAGCGATCCCAGCAACGACACGATCGCAACAATGAAGCTGAAAAAAACCGGCTCGTGGGTAATGGTGAGACCGTAGCGCCGCAGCGGGAAAGCGAGGCCGGCAAGAAATCCGGCGGCGAGCGAATAAACAACGTGCCACCAGCGATAGCTGGGAGCCGCGGCTTCCGGCTTCCAGGAAATCAGCACCACGCCGACCACCACCAAGAGAGTTCCGGCCAACACTCCTAGGCTCGCTTCTTCGCCGAGAAACGCGATGGCAATGCCTGAACTCCAAAGCGGATAGCTGTTGCGGAGTGGCTGGCTCCGCGCCGTGCCGATTTTTCCCAGGCCGACAAACGTCAGCAGACTGATCGAACTTTGCAGCAAGCCAAGAAATACAAAGATAGCGAGCGCCGCGCGCGCATAGGCTGGAATGCCGCCGGTAAGAACCACCGCTGCACCCAAAGTCACGGTGCGCGCCGCCAGCGAGATGATCGTGCCCGTGATGGGCGTGGAATGGCGCAGGCCGAGCCAGCCGTAAACGGCGAACAGCGCAAACGAGATCGAAGCCAGCAGTGCGGTTCCTTCGGCAGCCATCGCGAATCCGATCGATTGGATCTAGCCGATCCATCAGCGGCAGTCAAAAACCAGGCGATTTCTCCGGCTTCATTTGCGCCCCAATTGGTATATAATGCGCCCTGTTTTGTGCGCCGCTCGGCGCAAGGAGATTTCATGGCTCGTACTCTCATCCGCTTGCTCGTCGTTTGCTGTTGCGTGGTGTTCCCGGCCCGGGTTCATGCCCAGGACGCCATCCGCGATTTGGTCGTAAAGATTCACGCCAGCCAGCAGTCGCCGGATGTGATTCGGCCTTGGACCAAAGGCATCCCGCGCCAGGTCAAAGGCTCCGGCGTCGTGATCGACGGCAAGCGCATTCTGACCAACGCGCACGTGGTGAAATACGCGAGCCAGATTTACGTGCAGCCCAATCAGTCGGCCAGCCACATCCCGGCGCGCATCGAAGCGATCGCTCCGGGCATCGATCTGGCAATTTTGAAGCTCGACGATGAATCGTTTTTCGAGCATCGCGGCAGTCTCGCCTTCGCGCAGGAGCTGCCGCGAGTCAAGGACACGATCAACGTGTACGGCTATCCGACCGGCGGCACCGAGCTTTCGGTGACCCAGGGCATCGTCTCGCGCATCGAGTACACCGACTATTACTATCAGACCACCGGACTGCGCATTCAGGTGGACGCCGCGCTCAACTTCGGCAACAGCGGCGGGCCCGCCGTGTCCGACGGCAAACTGGTCGGCCTCGTGTTCAGTTTGATTCAGAACGCGCAGAACATCGGCTATCTGATCCCGGTGGAAGAGATTCAGCTTTTTTTGAAGGACGTCGCCGATGGCGTTTACGACGGCAAACCACAATTGAACGACGTGGTTCAAACCGTCGAAAACGACGCGCTCCGAAAGCGCCTCGGCTTGCCGAAGGGCGTGAACGGCGTGATGGTGGCGCAGCCCTATGACGACTCGCCGGGATATCCGCTGCAAGAGTGGGACGTCATCACCAAGATCGGCGACATGCCCATCGACAGCGACGGCAAAGTTTCGATCCGCTACGACCTGCGGCTGTCCGCATCGTATCTGGTGCAGAAGTTCGCCAGGAACGGCCTGCTGCCGATGACAATCTTCCGCGATGGACGGCTGGCGCAGATCGATCTGCCGGTGCCCACCCGGCGCGAGCTGGTGATTCCATTTTTACTCGATAAGAGTCCGCGTTATTTCATTTACGGTCCCTTCGTCTTTTCGCCGACCACCCAGGATTATATCGAGCGCCTCGGTAATCAGACCCCGCCCTCGCTGGGACGGCGTCCGAGCCCGCTCGTCACCCGGCGCTTCGATCGACCTGGGTTTGAGGGCGAAGAGCTGGTGGTGGTCACCGCGCCGCTTTTTCCCTCGCGCATCACTCGCGGCTACGACGATCCAAACCGCTCGGTGTTGAGCGAAGTCAACGGCGTACCGGTCAAGAACCTGCGCCATCTCGTGGAGTTGCTGCACAACAGCCACGACGACCAGATCAGTTTCAAGTTCGCCAGCTCCGGTGTGCTGACCCATGAGACCATGGTCTTCAATCGCAATGATCTGATGGAAGCGACCGGCAAAGTGCTTGAAGAAAATGGGATTCGCTACCCCTACTCCCCGGACCTACGCGCGGTGTGGGAAGCGCCCGAGCGCTCCACTGCCAAATCCGCCCAGATCACCTGCTGCACCGCGCCGGCGACGGCTAACTGACGAACTGAGTTCGCCTAGGCGCCCAGGCCATGCGAATTCCGCTCTTGCGGCCTTGCGTGATTCTAGCCTGCGCCGCGGCGCTTTATCTTTCGACTCCGTCCAACAATGCGGCTGCCGAGATCGTCACGGAAGTCTTGGTGCGCGGTCTCGACACTCCGTGGGCCCTCGACTTTGCGCCCGACGGCAGAATATTCATCAGCGAGCGGCCCGGCCGCATCCGTGTTGTCGAACACGGCCAATTGCGTCCTGAGCCGTGGATGGAGCTGGAAGTAACGGCCACCGGGGAAGCCGGGCTTCTCGGCATTGCCGTCGATCCACAATTTCTCAAAACCGTTTCGTCTATGCCGCCTACAGCTACCGGGTCGGCGCTTTTTCTCTGCGTAATCGTCTCGTGCGCTTGCGTGAAGATCCGAAAGCCGCCACAGGTGTTCTCGATAAAATTCTCATCGACAATGTCGCCGGCGCGAGCAATCATGACGGCGGCCGGGTGAAGTTCGGGCCGACGGAAAACTCTACTAGACCGTCGGTGACGCGCAGACCACGCGTTACGCGCAGAATCTCAAATCCTTGAACGGGAAGATTCTCCGGCTCAACCCGGACGGCAGCGTGCCGCCGGACAATCCGTTTTCGAACTCGCTCGTTTATTCTTATGGACATCGAAACCCTCAAGGTTTGGCGTGGCAGTCCAGCAGCGGCCCTCTCTACGCCACGGAACACGGCCCGAGCGGTTTTCAGGGCTGCTGCCGTGACGAAGTGAATCGGATCGAGCCGGGGAAAAATTACGGTTGGCCGGAAATCCGCGGCGATGAAGTCAAAGAGGGCTTTGTCTCACCGGTGCTCCAGTCCGGCACGAACGAAACCTGGGCGCCCACCGGCGCGGCTTTCGTCAGCGCCGGACCCTGGAGCGGATCGCTGCTCTTTGCCGGCTTGCGCGGACAAACTCTTTACCGGTTAATTTTAGATCCCAAAGATCCGCGCAAAGCTCAAAGCTTCGAGCGGCATTTGGTGCGCCAGTTCGGCCGGCTCCGCGATATCGTGGAAGGCCCCGACAAGCTGCTGTATCTCCTGACCAGCAACCGCGACGGCCGCGGCAGCCCCGCGCCGGATGACGACCGGCTGCTCCGCCTGAGCATCAAACCCTAGCCGGGCGAGATTTCTGGAACTTGCCTGATTGGTATTGATTGATAGAATCGGCGCGCTCTTCGGGAGGGCTGACCATCATGAAGTCGAAATTTGGCGCGATCATCTTTTTTCTGCTGCTGCTCGTTTTCGCTTTCGGCCTTATCAGCTTCGCGACGGAGTATTTTATGGGAAAGCCGTTGATGAAGGTTATCAGGGATTTATTGTTTCTGATGTACCGAAAGCAGTGACGAACGTTGAACGATTCAGGCGGCTGATATAGCATCGGCGCCACGATTGGAGCCATCATGCACAAACGAATTTTTACCTGGTTGGGCAAAGAGTTCATCGAGCTTTCCGGTGAAGCGAAGCCGATGGCCGATGCCACGGCCGAAGCGCGCGATATCTTCGAGCGTTTCGACAGCGAATTGAAGCAGCACGGCTTGTCCCTCGATCACACCGTGCGCAGCCGGCTTTGGGGCCGCGACCGCGAGAGCCGCGATCTCGGCAGCACCGAGCGTGTGAGAACTTTGTCGGGTAAAGCGCGGTCGGCCAGCTCGAGTTACATTGCGCCCGGGCATTTCGACTCGAACGCCAAAGTGGCCCTCGATCTCATCGCCATGCGCCCCTCGCAGGCGGGCGCGGCGAAACGTATCCAGGAATACGAGCCGGCCATCGTGCCGATTCGTTTCCTGGTTTATGAATCCGTGGTCGTTCTTTCCGGAGTGACGACCGTGCTGCCGACACTTGCCGAGCAGTTCGACAATATCTTTCCACGCATTGCCGGCTCGCTCAAAGATGCCGGCAGCTCCTGGGAAAAAGTCGCGCGCGTATCGTTCTATATGCACCGGAGCCAGACGTTGGAAAACTTGAGAGCGCTTTTCGCGCGCCACGTGAGCGTACAGGTTCCTCAGCTCGAATATTGCTTCGTCGACGGCTACTCCTCGGAAGGCAAGTTCTGCGAAGTGGAAGTGACCGCAACGGTTTGATCATGGCGGATCCGAAAATCAAAGTCGCGATACTGGACGATTTCGAAAAACTCGCCGACACCGTGCCGGCGTATAAAAAGCTCGAGGCGCGAGCCGACGTGACGATCCTGCGCAAGCGCCTGGACAGTTCGGATCATATCGTTGCCGCCCTGCGGGATTTCGACGTGCTGCTGCTCATGCGCGAACGGACTTTTCTGAGCGATCAGGAATATTCGCGGCTGCCGAATCTGAAACTGATCTCGCAAACCGGCCGCACCAGCAAGCATCTGGACCTCGCCAACGCTACGCGGCGCGGCATCGCCGTCAGCGGCACCCCGGCGGAAAACGGCATGACCACGACGGAATTGACCGTGGGACTGATCCTCGCACTGTTGCGCAAAATTCCCCAGGTGAATTTGCGCATGCGCGAAGAAGCGTGGCCGGCGATCGCCGGCAACACGCTCGAAGGGAAAACCATCGGAGTTTTTGGTTTTGGCCGCATCGGCCGCGAAGTGGCGAGAATCATGAAAGCCTTTTCGAACACGCGGGTGCTCGGCTATTCGCGTTCGCTCACGGCCGAACGGGCCGCCGAGGTCGGCGCCGAATGCGTTTCGTTTGAAACACTGCTGCGCGAATCCGATATCGTGACCGTTCATATGAATTTCAACGAACAGACCCGCGGCAGCATCGGCGAAAAGGAATTCGCCTTGATGAAGCGCGGCGCTTGGCTGGTGAACACGTCCCGCGGTCCCATCGTCGTGGAGTCGGCGATGATTAAAGCCCTCGAGGGCGGCCATCTCGGTGGCGTTGCGTTAGACGTTTACGATATCGAACCACTTCCCATGGATCATCCGCTTCGGCGCTTCGATAACGCGATTTTGATGTCCCATCGTGGCTATACCACGATCGAAGTGATGAGCGAACGCTACGAGCTTGCGATGAAAAACATTCTCGAGTATCTCGACGGTAAGCCGCTGAATTTGATCAATCCCGACGTTCAGTTGCGCCGCGCCCCGTGAGCACAAAGCAAGAAAAACTCAACGCCGCTCAGCTCGCTGAGACATCCACCGTCACCCTTTCGCACTACAACGGCCACGCCGAGCGCTTTTGGGAAGGTACGCGCGACCACGACGTGAGCCAGAATCGCGACGCTCTGTTGCAAGCGTTGCACGGCGCGCCGCCTTTTCGCATTCTCGACTTCGGTTGCGGCCCGGGACGGGACTTAAAAATTTTCCAAGAGCTAGGCCACGAAGCGATTGGCCTGGATGGCGCCGAGCGCTTCGTCGAGCTGGCGCGCGAGTACAGCGGGTGCGAGGTCTGGTGCCAGGATTTTTTAAAGCTCGATCTGCCGCCGGAATATTTCGATGGAGTTTTCGCCAACGCATCCCTCTTCCACGTGCCGAGCCAGGAGTTGCCACGAATCCTCAAAGAGCTTTGGGCAACCTTGAAATACGGCGGCGTATTGTTCAGCTCCAATCCGCGCGGCAACAACGAAGAAGGTTGGAACAGTGAGCGCTACGGCTCCTACTACAATTGGCAGCGCTGGCGCGAGCTTGTAACAGCTGCGGGATTTAGCGAAATCACCCACTACCATCGCCCGCCCGGTCTGCCGCGCGAAGAGCAGCCCTGGCTCGCTTCCCTCTGGCGGAAATAGAAGTTAGTAAACCTCGCCTTTTGCCTTTTGCCTTTTGCCTTTATTGACACTCGCGCGGCGAATCGTCTAAGGTGCGTTTAACTAAGCCCCTACTGTAAAAGCGACCAAGGAGGATCGACCCATGGCAATAGCGAGCGATCTAATCATTTCATCCGATTCCCATGTCATGGAGCCCGTGGATTTGTGGAAAAAGGGCGTGCCGGAAAAATATCGTGAAGTCGCGCCGCTCTTCCCGCCACACCAGGTCGGTGAAGGTTTTCAGCAGCATGCCGGCGGCTGGGATCCCAACGCGAGAATGAAGGAAATGGAAGCCGACGGCCTCAGCGCCGAAGTGCTCTACCCGACTTTGATGCTCGATCTCTTCGCCCTCGACGATGCCGGATTGCAGGAAGCCTGCTTCCGCGTCTACAACGACTGGCTCATCGAGTACTGCAGCGTCAATACCAACCGGCTGATTGGCATCCCGGCAATTCCCGTCTACAACGTCGACAACGGCATCAAGGAGCTCGAACGCTGCCACAAGGCCGGGCTCAGGGGCGCGATCATCTGGCAGGCACCGCATCCGGACCTGCCGTTTCATTCGGACCACTACGAAAAATTCTGGTCGGCCTGCGAAGAATTGGAAGCGCCGCTCAGTTTGCACATCCTGACAGGCCACAGCTACAACAAAGACAAAAACCGCAAAGGCGTTGAGCGCTATCGCGGCAGCGTGAATTTGAAGTTGATGGACATCGCCAACGGCCTTTTCGAGATCATTTTCTACGGCATTCTCGAACGCCATCCCAAGCTCAAGGTTGTTTCAGTCGAGAATGAAAGCGGCTGGATGCCCTGGATGTTCCAGCAGTGGGACTACTATTACAATCGTTTCAAAAAACAGAATCAGCCGCCGTTCACGCGTGATCCGAGCAGTTTCATCAAGGACCAGATCTACGCGTGCTTCTTCAACGATCACGTTTGCGGCGAGAATCTGAAGTTCTGGGGCCAGGACAACATCATGTGGTCGAATGATTTTCCGCACCCAAATTCGACGTGGCCCCACTCGCGAAAAATCATCGAGCGCGACCTCGGCCACTTGACGCCGGAAGTGCAACGTAAAGTTGTCTGTGGCAATGTTTCTCGGCTCTACAACATCGACGCGTCCAAATTGCCGAGGGTGCAAAAACAAGCGGCCTAAAACAGCCAGCCGACAGATATTCGAGGGCGGGTTTCCCCCGCCCTTCTTTTTTGGCAGCGCGCTTTTTCGTGGTATAAAAAGTCATGAGCAACGTCTACACGCTGAAAGACTTTATTACCGATTTGGATCGGATCACTCGAACCGAAGCCTCGCAGGAAAAAATCGTCGCTGCGGCCAAGCCGCTCCTCGCCCGGCTGGTGCAGCAGCGCGACTGCATTGAAGAGAAATACAAGAAACGCGGCGCCACCGCCTACGGCCGCTACATGCTGCATCGCGCGCCGCTATTCAACGTCTCGTCGGTCGTCTGGGGACCCGGCGACAATGCCAAGGCGCACAACCACGACACCTGGGGCATGGTCGGCGTGATCGAAAACGAAATTCAGGAAACACGCTTCCGCAGAAAGGACGACGGCACCAACCCCGGCCAAGCCGAACTCGAAGTCAGCGCCGTACTGAAAAACAAAGCCGGCATGGTGTCCTGCCTGATCTCGCCCAACGACGATATCCACGAGATGAACAACGTCAGCGACCGCGACACCGTGGAGATTCACGTCTACGGAAAAGATTTGACCGACATGCCGCGGCTGCGCTTCGACGTCGCTACAAAAGCCGCAAAAACTTTTGCCAGCGCGAAATACGACAACTGTTGATTCGAGCGTCTATCGCTCCAGTTTCGTCTCCCAATCCAGATAACGCTGCATGTCTTCCTTCGTGCCGCGAATGGACGGCGACAGGACGACGTCCTTGGCCTCCATGAGGCATCCGTCGAGTCCGGTCTCGGTTTGCATACCGGCCTCTCGCCAAGCGCGCACGCCGCCGGCGAGTACTCGCACGTTTTTGTAATCGAGTCCGAATAATGAGCGTGCGGCAAAGATGGATTGCCGGCCATCGGCGCAGGTAACAACGACCGCACGTTCCCGATCCGGGTATTGGCGCGGCAATTCCAATTCGAGCCAGCCGCGCGACATCCATTTGGCGCCGGGCAGATGCGCCGACTCGAATTCGAGGCTCGTGCCGACGTCGAGAATCAAGATCGAGTCATCCGCTTCCGCCGCGAAACTTCGCGAATCAACAAACGTTGCGCCGTGTTGCGCGGCAGCCAAGCCCAAGGGTTCGTCCGCTGCCGCGCCGCGGGCCAATTGATAGCCGCACTCCGCCCACGAACGTAGTCCACCCTGCAATATGGCGACATGCGGAAAGTCCATCTGCCGATACCAATAAGCCCCCATCACCGCGCGCGCCGACTCGTTGCTGATGAAAACAATGTCCGCGTTGCGTACGGCGACGAAATCGTCGGCGCGCTGCACCGCCTGGCCTCCGGGCACGTTGACCGATCCTCCGATGTGGCCGGATTTGAATTCGATTTCCGAGCGCACGTCGATTAAGTAAATGAACCTGCCGCCCGATTGGCTGAGCCGGCGCGTAAGCTCCTGCGGCGAGATCCATGCGAGTTTTTCTTCGGCGGCGATTTGCTGCGCTAGGAAAAGCGCGGCTCTGCGGCTTTCCGGCGTCGCCTGCTGGAGCGCGCGGGCTGGATTCTTTTCGAGCTCCAGGCCAGCAAGAACCCAGCCCATGGTGCCGTTTTTGAGAGCGCGCACGTTGGTCAAACCTAGGCGGCGCAGCGCGGCGGTACCGACGATACTGCGCGTCCGCCCGGCGCAATTGACGATCACGGTCGCGTCTTTTTTTTGCCGCAACTCATCCGCCCACAGAATCAAATCACCGCCCGGCACGTTCAATCCGCCGGGAATGCAGAACCTGCCGTACTCCTCCGGTGTGCGCACGTCGAGAATGAGAAGCTCGTTGCCGCTTTCGCATAGCGTTTTCAATTCCGCGGACGTCACATCGGGGATATTTCGCTCGTGGTGAACTTTTTCGCCGAAGGCTTTGCTCGGAACGTTCACACCGCTGACCGTCGAACGGCCTTCGCCGCGCCACGCTTCGAATCCACCGTTGAGGATCGAGACCCGCGAATATCCCAATTCTTCGAGCGTCCTCGCCGCCAGCTGCGCGCGGCCATCAGCGCCGTCGTAAAGAAACAGCGGCACATTCCGATCCGGCACCAGCGCTTCAATGCGGAATTCGATCTGACCGCGCGGCAGCGAGGTCGCGCCGGGAATCTGAGCGTCGTTGTATTCGCCGCGCTCGCGCACATCGAAGACCGCGAACAACTGATCCGACGCCATCCGCGCGGCAAGTTCTTGACTTGAAACAAGAGCGCTCATCGTTCCGTCATTTTCCCCGGCATTGTTGACCCGCCATCGCAATCTGTTCTACTTATGTAGACAGCGAATTCAAGGTCAGAGCCCGTCCGGAGGATTGCATGGCAGCCATCCATGAGCGTTTCAGCGGTTTGTTTATCCCTCACGTCACTCCGTTTGAGGAATCAGGAGCCGTGGACACGGCGAGTCTGAGCCGCCTGACCGAGCACTTTTGCTCCCTTCCGGGAGTGGCCGGACTGGTTTCCTGCGCGCGCATCGGCGAAAGCCCGGTCCTGAGCCTGGAGGAAAAACGACAGGTGTATGAAATCTCGGGCCAAGGTGCGCGCAAAGCCGGCAAAGTTCACATCGCCACCATCGCGCCGCAATCGACGGATGAAGCGGTCGGCCTGATGCGCGATCTGGAAAAGCTACCGGTGGACGGCGTGATGATTTTTCCGCCACTGCTTTTCGCTTGGGGCAAAGTCGATCCGAATCTCAAAGTTCGTTTCTTCGAAGACTTAGCGCGGGAAACCAAATTGCCCGTGGTGCTCTTCCAGATCCCGGTGAAAAGCTACTACTACGATCCCGAAACTATTTGCCGCATCGCGCGTCTGGAAAACGTCGTCGCGTTCAAGGAAGCTTCCTTCGATATCCAACTCTTCACAGAAACCGTTCAAGTGCTGAAGCGCGATAAAGCAGCCATGCGCGTTCTCAGCGGCAACGACCGCTTCGTCGCCGAGAGCTACAAGATCGGTTCCCACGGCTCGCTGATCGGCGTCGCCAACGTCGCCACGGAGAAATGGGGCGCCATGGATATCGCCGGCCGCGCCGGCAAGTTCGACGAAGCCGCCGCGATCCAAAAAGAGCTCGAAGCAGTCAAGGAACTAGTCTTCAGCGAACCGATCGTTGAAGCCGTCGCCCGCATCAAAATCGTCCTGCAGCATGAAGGATTGATCGACACCGCGAAAGTGCGCCGCCCACAGCTCGGCATCTCCGATGCGGAGCGGAAGGAACTGCTCGACAGCTATGCATCGCTGAAGCGTAACGAATTCCGCGGCGGTGCGGTTGATCAAAAACGACGTGCGGTCGGCTCGTGAAGCAGAACTTCTGTGCCTATAATCCCATCACCTAGGGCTACTATCTGTGCGCCCACTACTATTGAACCCCGCAAAAACGGGTTCGGTCCTAACGGTATCTCTCATTCGAACTTGCGAGGTCGGACTCTGAAGTTGAGCTCCTTGAGCAAGGCGCGCTTCTCGTTGCTTTGACTGCACATTTCAAGAAATCTAAGCAGCCACAACCGCAATCCCGGGCCGGGTTTTCGAGTCAGCTTCCGCAGATCATTGGAGTAAGCACGAAGAAAGTCATCTGGACTCAAAGTAAAGGTAAAGGCAAACCCTCTCTGAAATCTATCCTCAGATACATCGGATCGTGACCGGTCAAACCGAAATCGCGCTGTCCGCGCATCCCAAACGTAATGAGCTTTGAACCGTTTTTCGAAAAGCAAGGCAACATCGCCAATATCTATATCTGCGTTAGAAAATGTCACGTCTATGGACAAATCGACGACATATTCCTCGCCCTTCGGTCGCGCACTGACCTCCTTCAGTTCATATTCATATCCGTACGGCACACCCCAGCCTGACATGTGTCCGTGCTCGGGATAATCGAGCACCGATTGCCGTCGATTACCGGCTAGGTCATACCAAGTCTCCCAATAGTCGGCGACTCCGCTGCCTCCTCCCATCATGTAACGCAGAACAAACCAAACTCCCTTATCGCCGATTCTTTGAATTCTAAACTCGGGCGGGGAGTATCTCTGCCTATCACAGTCAATGTTACCCAAGAACCTCCACTTTGCTTCCTCGCGACGAAAGAGCAGATACTGCCAAGACCACTCAGAGCTGTTGGCGAGGCTTATAAGAAGCAACCGGCCCGCGGTCCCGCCAACGTCAATATCTTTTACCGAGAGATGAATCTCATCATCGCGTTCAAAAACTTCAGACCAAATCCCCAATTGCTTCCACACTTCGCGGATACTTCGCCGATCGGTCTGGCTTAGCCGGCCGATCAATTGCTCGACTTCATTCCCGTCGAATAGAGTCTCTTGTCCGTTGGAACGTCGACGAGGGATGCGCAATTTCGGGGGATTACAATACTGTCTTTGAGAACCGCACCGGTTTCGAAAGGAGCGCGCGCTTTGAGATATGCTGAGCGGAACGAGTCTGTCTCGCGTGAATTGTTGCTCGTCACGAATGAACTTGACTCTTTGACGTACGGGATACCGTCTTCTATTACGCCCTCAAGAAGAAGCCCTTTTTGTGTTGCATCCGTTTGAATCCCGTCGACCCAGGCGAGAAAGGCATTCCCCTCAAGTTTTAACTCTAAGCTCCAAGAGGATGTTTTCGGTTTTTCCCAACGCTCCCAGAAAGTGTAGTAGCAAAATCTCTTGGTGATCGCTTCGCTAACACGCGCAAGTGCATCGGGTTCACCACCAGAAGCAGCGTAACCTGATTTTTCGAGAAGAGACGCGAGCAAAATAATCGCAAGAAAAGAAACCGACCACCTCATTGATGTCGATGGGAGCCGGTAGTTACGCAGCGGCTCGTAAAATTCATCCGCTTTTTTGGTTGAAAGCAAATCACACCTCCGCGCTTCGTCCCGGAATCACGAAGGCGAACAACGCGATCGTCACGGCCAGAAGAATCATCGCGCTCAGCGCGAGCGACCAGTGCACGCCGATCAGGCCGCCGACCACGCCGACAGTGACGCCGCTGAAGGCCTTGAGGCCGTTGTTGGAAGTGTTGAACAAGCCGATCAGCCGGCCGCGGAGGCGGGTCGGGGCCTGGAGCTGGACCAGAGTCTGCGCCATCGACATAAATGCGAGGTTGAGAAAGCCCGCGCAGAAGAGCAGCGTCACCGAAAGATGATAGTTTTGCGACGCGGCGAAACCGATGATCACCGCGCACCAGAGGATCGAGCATATCGCGGCGTTGCGCGCATTCGCGCGCAGCCATCCTCTGCCTTCAAGCAGAATCCCGCCCAGCACTGCGCCGGCGGCGTTGGCGCCGAGCAACACGCTGTAAGCGAGATCCTGTTTGTCGTGGCCGTACTCATGCGCGAACTCCGGCATCTGCGCTTGAAAGGCATTGCCGACTAACAATGACGTGGCCCCGCCGAGAAGAATCATCGAAAGGATCGTCGGATTCGCCGAAGTCTCGCGCAGGAGTTGAATCGCGCCGCCCAGGCTGAAGCGCGCCGGCCGGCCGGTTGCGTCGTCGCGCCCGTGGCCGGTGTAGGGAAGAAAGAACATAAAGACGACCATCGGCAGAAACATGAACACATTGATGAAAAGTCCCATCGGCGGGCCGAACAGCAGCATGGTCGCGCCGCCGATGGCCGGCCCGAGCAGAATACCTAGCTGCCGTCCGGTGGAATTGAGCCTGACCGCGCTCTGCAAATACTCGCGGCCGACGATATCGTGAATGATCAGTTGGCTTCCCGGTCCGCCGAGCACGCCGGCCATACCGTGCACCACCAGCAGCACACAGGCATGCCACACTTGAATCGTGTCGGTAAAAAACAAAATCGCCCAGGTGAGCGAGACGCTTGCGTACATGATCTGCGAAGTCTGGATGATCCGGCGGCAGTCATGCCGGTCGGCAAGCGCGCCGAAATAGACCGCGAAAAATAAAAATGGCGTCCAGTGGCTGATGACGGCGAATCCCGCGAGCACCGGCGAGTGGAATTTCTGATAAAGCATCCAGTAGCTGATGACGTGCTCGATGTTGTCGCCCATCGCCGAGCACAGGCTGACAAGAAAATAGCGGCGGTAATCGCGATGGTGCAGCGCCGCGAAAGCCACTTTGCGGGGCTCGGTCGCCTTGGATGTTTCGGAGGTGGACGCGGGGTCGAGCGCCGCCGTCTCTCTTTCAGCTGAGTTCTTCACGTCCATGACCAGGGAGCGCGAAAGCAAACAGCATGACGGTTACCGTGAGCAAAACCATGGCGCTTCCCGCCAGCGACCAGTGCACGCCGATCAGCCCGCCGAGTACCCCGACGGTCAAGCCGCTGAAGGCTTTGAGACCCATGCTCGACATGGCGAAAAGCCCGATCAGCCGGCCACGCAGTTGCGGCGGCGACAAAAGCTGCACGATGGTCTGACCCATGGAAGAGAAAGTCAGATTGAGAATGCCGGCCATGAAGAGCAGCGCCAGGGAAAGATAATAATTCGTCGAGAGCGCAAAACAGGTGATCACAACGCACCAGAGAATCGCGCTGATCATCGCGGTCTGCACGCGCGGCGGCAGCCAGCCGCGCCCCTCGAGTAGAAATCCGCCGAGCACGGCTCCCGCGGCATTGGCGCTCAGCAGCGCACTGTAGGCGAAATCGGCTTTTTCCGTGCCGAGATCATGGGCAAATTCCGGCATGGTCGCTTGAAAGGCACTCCCGACAAAAAACGAAACGCAGCCGGCGAGCACGACCATGGTGATGATTGGCCGGTTACCCGAGACTTCGCGCACGACGGCGAAAGCATCGCGCCAGCCGAGAGCGCGACGCGAAGGCGCGGTGCCTTCGCGGCTATGGCCGGTGTAGGGCACGGTCAAGAGCCAAATAGTCAACGGCAAATAAATGAGGGTATTGATCACTAAACCCATCGACGGGGTCAGCAGAAGCATCAGTCCGCCGCCCACCGCCGGTCCAAATAGGACGCCGAGCTGGCGGCTCGTGGAGTTGAGCCGCACCGCGCTCTGAAGCTGCGCGGGGCCGACGATGTCGTGGATCAGCAACTGGCTCCCCGGTCCCCAAAGCACGCCGGCCATGCCGTGAATCACCAGCAAGACGCAGGCGTGCCAGACTTGAATGGTGTCGGTGTAGAACAAAAATGCCCAGGCCGCGGAGACCCCCATGTACATGATCTGTGCGATTTGGATGACTTTACGGCAGTCGAAGCGATCGGCGAGCGCGCCGAAGTAAACCGCGAACAGCAGAAACGGCGTCCAGTGACTGAGCACCGCAAAGCCCGCCAACACCGGCGAGTGAAACTTTTCGTAGAGCAGCCAGTAGCTAATCACGTGCTCGATGTTGTCCGCCATCATGGCGAGCATGGTGGCGACGAAGTAGGCGCGAAAATCTTTGTGATGCAGCGCAGCAAAAGCGATTTTTTTATTCGGGTCGGGAGCGGCGGTGGTTGAATTGCTGGGATGTGGCAATGGCATCTCCGGAAATCGTAGGATCAACCGCGGACAGTAACCAATCTCCGGGAACGAATCAAATGATTCATTCCAGTTCAAACTGGGAATGAATCATCCCAAGAAACAGATTGTGTGAAAACACCGTTCGTGGTTCGACTGGGCTCACCACGAACGGTGCGTTTTTACCGGAAATCTAGAATTATCCGTTCGCCCTGAGCGCCGTCGAAGGTTTCACACAGTCTGGCGAAGCGAAGGATCTTCTGCCACCAAATGGTGATCTTTTGTAGGGCCCCCTGCGGTCGCCCGGGGCAGGGGCCTACCATGTAGAAGCCAGAATGACTGCGAGCGATTCGTGAAGGTTCTTCAGCCGAGCTCTTCGCTGCGACGTTGTTGCGAAGCAAAGGAAAGCAAGACGACGGTGACGGCCAGCAAAACCAACGAGCTCAACGCCAGCGACCAATGCACACCGATCAAGCCGCCGATCACGCCGATGGTCAGACCGCTGAAGGCGCGCAACCCGTAAGCGGACATGGAGAACAAGCCGATCAGCCGGCCGCGCAGAGCCAAGGGCGCTTCGAGTTGCACGATGGTCTGCGCGATCGAATAGAACGACAGGTTCAGGGCGCCGGCCGTGAATAAAAGCGCGAGCGACAGCGGATAGCTTTTCGAGAACGCAAATGCCGCCATGGTTATACACCAGAGAATGGCGCAGGAGATGGCCGATTTCACCGTGGGCGGAAGCCAGCCTTTGCCGTCGAGCGCAAAACCGCCGAACACCGAGCCCGCCGCGTTAGCCGCGAGCAGCGCGCTGTAGGCGAAATCGGCTTTCTCCGTGCCCAGATCGTGCGCGAACTCCGGCATGTTGGCTTGAAACGCGTTGCCGACAAACAAAGACGCCGCGCCGCCGAGCGCAATCATGGTGATGATCGGCCGGTTCTCGGCGACCTCGCGCAGCACATCGAACGCATCGCGCCAGCGCAGCGCCCGGCGCGGTGGCGTGCCCTCACGCGTATGTCCCGTGTAAGGAACGATGGCCAGCCAGATCGTGAACGGCACGTAGATCAACGCATTCACCACCAGACCTGCGGATGGGCTGAGCCAGAGCATCAGACCGCCGCCGACCGCGGGGCCAAAAAGAATTCCCAATTGACGGCTGGTGGCGTTCAATCGCACCGCGCTCCCGAGATCTTCGGACCCGACCAGATCGTGAATGATTAGCTGCTCGGCCGGCGTCCAAAAAACACCGGCAATGCCGTGGATCACCAAAAGTACACAGGCGTGCCAAACTTCGATGGTGCCGGTGAAAAAGAAATACGCCCAGGCCGCCGACACGAACATGTACATGACCTGCGCGATCTGAATCAGTTTGCGGCAGTCGTGGCGATCGGCGAGGCCGCCGAAGTAAACCGACAAGAGGAGAAATGGCGTCCAGTGGCTGATGACGGCGAAGCCGGCCAGCACCGGCGAGTGAAATTTTTGAAACAACACCCAGTAGCTGATCACGTGCTCGATGTTGTCCGCCATCATGGCGAGCATAGTCGCGAAAAAAAATCCGCGGAAATGAGGATGTTTGAGCGCCGCGAAAGCGACTTTTTGCGGAGCAGCGACTGCGCGAGATGCCGAAGCCGGAGTGTCGTTGGAAATCAAAATGGTGTCCGGAAATAAAGCGTTAGAAAGTCAAAGTAGCGGATATCACCGCGGCGCGCAAACCGCACCTTCCCGGTATGGTCACACCGAAAAGCAGTCAACAAATTTTTTCTCTGCAATGTCTTTCCGAAAGCTACAAAACATTTTGGATTCTGGTATAATCACTTAGTTTTTGGTGCAGACATCTCGTTGCGAGTCTCAACTTCTCAGCTAAGTTCCTGTTGATGCCTCGGCCCCGGTTCGCTTTCTCGGTTCCCGCTGTGTTTATTCCTAACTTTTATTTCATGGAGATGTGAAAAGAAAAAATGTCCAAAGCCATGCCAAAAGCCGATCCGGCGCCGACAGCCGGCGAGCCACGGGCCACGGTTTCCGCAGTCGAGATGGGCGCCCGCCAGCGCGAGATCTCGGTTTCCGAGTTTTTCACAAAAAATCGTCACCTGTTGGGTTTCGACAATCCGCGCAAGGCGCTCCTCACCTGCGTCAAGGAGGCGGTCGACAACGCGCTCGACGCCTGTGAGGAAGCCGGCATTTTGCCGGAAGTCATCGTCAAACTCGAAGTGGTGGCAAACGGCGGCGCCGCGCCGGCGCCGAGTCAGGCGAATCGTTTTCGCGTGACCGTGATCGACTACGGACCGGGCATCGTGCGCCAGCAGATCCCGCCGATTTTCGCGAAGCTGCTCTATGGCTCCAAGTTCCATCGGCTGCGCATGAGCCGCGGCCAGCAGGGCATCGGCATCTCGGCCGCCGGCATGTACGCCCAGCTCACCACTGGCAAGCCAGTGCAAATCACTTCCCGCACGAACTCCCGCGCACCGGCACATTATTTCGAGGTGCAGATCGACACCAAGAAAAACGAACCGCGCATCTTCGAGAACAAAAAAATCGACTGGGAAAACCACCGCGGCACCCAGGTGACAATGGAAATCGAGGGCCGTTACCAGAAAGGCCGCGGGTCCGTCGACGAATACCTGGAACAGACCGCCATCGCCAATCCGCATGTAAAGCTCGTCTATCACACGCCCGAAGGCGAAGTTAGAGAATATCCGCGCACGATTCAGGAACTGCCGCCGCAACCGAAAGAGATCAAGCCGCATCCCTATGGCATCGAGTTCGGCATGATGCTCAAGATGCTGCACGACACGCGGAGCCACTCGCTCTCTGGCTTTCTGTCGAGCGATTTCAGCCGGGTTTCTGCGAATCTCGCGCAAGATATTTCCAAGGCTGCCAAGCTGTCGCCCAATGCGCGGCCCCGCGACATTCACGGCGCCGCCGCCGAGACCCTCTACAAGACGATTCAGTCCACCAAGATCATGGCGCCGCCGAGCAACTGCATCTCGCCCATCGGCGAGCGCGCGATTTTGCACGGCCTGTACAAGCAGATCAAAGGCGATTTCTATACGGCGGTGACACGGCCGCCGGCGGTTTATCGCGGTAATCCGTTCATCATCGAAGCCGGCCTCGCCTTCGGCAAAGGGCCGGAACAAAACGCCGAGAAAGCGGAAGAGCCGCAGGTGCCGCTCGCCGAAGGCGAACAGCAGGACGACGACAACGAGTTGGCGCGGGTTATCCGCTATGCCAATCGGGTGCCGCTGCTCTATCAACAATCGGCCTGCGCAACGTTTAAGGCGACGCTCGATACGAGCTGGCGCAATTACGGCGTGGCGCAATCGCGCGGCGCTCTACCGGCGGGACCGATGGTGATCTTCGTGCACATGGCGTCGGTTTGGGTGCCGTTCACCAGCGAATCGAAAGAAGCCATCGCCGACTACGACGAGATCCGCAAGGAGATCAAGCTCGCGCTCCAGGAATGCGGCCGGCGTCTCGGCGTGTTTCTACGCCGGCGCGAGCGCGCCAAGAGCGAATTTCGCCGGCGCAATATTTTCGACCTCTACATCGAAGAAGTCGTCGAGGCCTGCAATCGGCTCAAAGGCGGCAAGCTGGCCAGGGAGAAACTCAAAGAACAGCTCCAGAAGATCGCCAAGAAACGCACCGGCGGCGAAAAGACCGATGAGGTGCTCGGTCGTGACATCGGGCCGGAAGGGCTGCCCCATTCGATCATCGTCACCGCCGAAGGCACCGAAGGTGAAGCGCCGGTGCTCGAACAGCGACCGGCCGCTCAACCGGCTCAAGCAGAGTTCGCCGAAGTCGAAGAGACCGCCGGAACGGCGCCCAAGAGAGTTCCTTCGAAGAAGCGAGCCCAAGGCGAGACGCTCAAGGAAACGAAAGCCAAGAACAAATCGGCAAAGAATGATCAGATGAGTTTGGGCTTCGATAATGCCGGCGGAAAATCAAAGACGGGGAACAGACATGGCGGGAAAAAAAGCAAAAAGTAACGACATCGTCGAAAAAAAACTGATCGGCATCGCCGACACGGTAATCACCGCGGCGCAGCGCAGCCAGGACCCGACGCTAAACATACCGGTGCGAAGCTTGGCGAACGTCGACTTCAATCCCAAGCGCGGCCTCATCGAAATGGGCCGGCGCAAACAAGAGCGGACTTTTTTCAACGTCGGCATGGCCAAGAAGTTCATGCAGACGGTGCTGGTCGCCGACGCCTTGGCGGAACTGCAGCGCGCCAATCTGACCACCTCGCTGCGCGAAATTTACTATCGTACCAAGCACACGATCAAAAACTCCCACGAGAACACCTTCGACGGCCAGAACGAGTCCGATCCGCTCATCGAAGATCTCGAAGTCACCCTCGAAGCGCTGCGCGAAGAGCTGCATGTCAGCGCGGAAAACCGCGGCACTGTAGTCGGGCCGTTGGCCATCGTCGACGACGGCGACCGGGTCGACTGTACCAAGCTCGGCAAGGGCGGCTACTCGGTGCCCTCCATCGTCGAGCCGGAATATGTTCAGATCAGCAAATGCACCGCAGACTTCATCCTGCTGGTGGAAAAAGGCACCCAATGGAACCGGTTATCGGAGGATAAGTTCTGGCGCCGGTATAATTGCGTCCTGATCACCGGCAATGGCCAACCGCCGCGCGGCGTGCGCCGGCTGGTGCGCCGGCTACACGAGGATTATAAGCTGCCGGTCTACGTCCTGGTCGACAACGACCCCTGGGGCTACTACATCTACTCGGTCGTCAAACAGGGCTCCATCAACCTGGCCTTCGAAAGCCAGCGCATGGCGATTCCCAAAGCCAAGTTCATCGGCTTCTCCAGCGCCGACCCCGACCGCTACGGCCTGCCGCGCAACGTCGGCATCAAGCTCAATGACAAAGACATCAATCGCGCCAAAGAACTGATGAAGTATAAATGGTTTCAGAAAAAGGAATGGCAGAATGAAATCAAAGGCATGCTCTCCAGCGGGCTCAAGTTCGAGCTCGACGCGCTCGCCAACAAAGATTTTCAATACCTAACCAAGACCTATTTGCCGAGAAAGCTCAAAGACAAGGATTGGCTAGACTGAGCCATCCTGTGCAGGATCTCCTGTCATTTCGAACGCAGTGAGAAATACTTCCGAAGAGAGCCGGGCGTTTTCTCTGCGCCTTGAAATAGGAGTGTTGTAGTCCCGCTCTTGATTGTCGCCGTCCAGTCTGTTTCACTGATGCAAATATTTTCAAGAAGGTTCGCTTGCGCCGTATTGCCGGTCTCGTTCTAGCTCTTGCCGTTTGTCTTTCGACTCCTGCCCTTGCCGGCATCGCCCTGGCACCCCAAGCAGACAGCCTGAGCCAACTCATCCCGCTGACAACCTGGGACAAGCAGTTCAAAATCACCGAAGGCAAAGACCGCGGCCGAGTGGTTCCCCTGACCTTGCGCCGCGATCAGGAAAAAGCCGGCCATTGGTATCTGGCGTTCGGCGATTATGCCGGTGTGGTATTGGCCAACAACGGTCGCGGCCTGATGCTCGAACGGCTCGATCTCTTCAAAAGCCATAGCCAGGTTGTCTACAATCCGGCTTTGCCGATCCTCACGCCCGAGATCGCCGCCGGCACTGCCGCGCGGGTCTTGGCCGCATTCAACATGTTCGACACCGAAACCGGCAGGCTCAAACGCAGCGGCCGGGTAACGCACTGGGTGAAGCGCGTTTCGCCGTCTCGCTTCAATACTCCGGCCGGCGCGATCGACGGCTATTTTATCGAGATCGATCACCGCATGGATATGCCCCTGGCCCAGCTGCAAATGTCGCTCGGCCTCGGCTGCCGCCTCGATGAAGGCCCGGTGTTCGGCTCCGGCCTTTACACCCTCACAAAACTGGGCATCTTCAGCGAAACCAAAACCTCCGCCGCTGCCCTGACCACGGTCAACGGTACGGCACCGTCGGTGCGCTGAATTCTCCATTCTTAACTGTTCAAAATCTTCATCGCGGCGCTTGAGCGAAACGAGCCATGTGGATTATCTTGACCCCACTGCCTGAAGTTGAGCGCCGCAATTTTTCGTAAGGAGTATTCGATGGAGACCACCGACAAGATCGCCCGCCGCCTTGCCCTGCTCGAAGGGATCGATCTTCCGCCCGCCGACTTGGAAGCGATCGCCGCGGAAGTCGCGGATCTTGACCGCGTTGTCGCCGAACTGGAAGCGTTCAGTCGAAGCACGACGTGGATGTCGCAGCAGACGCAACCGGGAAAGAAGGACTGACATGAATCGCGCCGAAGTTTTGGAATTGAATCTCACCGACCTCTCACGCCGCATTGCCGCCCGCGAAGTCTCATCGACGGAGGCCGTCAGCGCAGCCCTGGATCGATTGGAGCAGATCGAATCGAAGCTCAACGCGTTCATCACCGTGCTGCGCGAGCCGGCTAGCGCCGAAGCCAAAAAAGCCGACGACGAAATCGGCCGCGGCAATTATCGCGGCGCGCTGCACGGCGTGCCGGTGACGATCAAGGACATGTTCGAAACCGTGGGCGTACGCACCACGGGCGGCTCGAAGATTCTCAAGGACTGGCTGCCGGAAAGCGACTCGGCCTTGGTGGAAAAATTGCGCGCCGCGGGCGCGATCATCATCGGCAAAACCAATCTGGACGAATTCGGCCACGGCGGCACCTCGACGCTTTCTCATTTCGGTCCGGTGCATAATCCGTGGAACCCGGAGCGCATCGCCGGCGGATCGAGCGGTGGTTCAGCGGCGGCCGTCGCCGCATTGATCGGACCGCTCTCCTACGGCACCGAAACCGGCTCCTCGGTACGCCGCCCGGCGTCCTACTGCGGCATCACCGGCTTCAAATCCACCTTCGGCGTCATCAGCCGGCAGGGCTCGTTCCGCGGCGCCTGGAGCCAGGACCACGTCGGTCTGTTCGCGCGTTCGGTGAAAGATATTACGCTCGGCTTGGATCCGGTCGCGGGATTCGATGTGCGCGATCCGGCGAGCGTGCAGCAGGAAACTCCGGCCTACACCGCGCATCTCAATCCTGACGTAAAGAATCTCCGCGTCGGCGTGCTACGGCCGTTTCTCGACAGCGTGAATTCCGAAGTCCGCCAGGCCTTCGAAGCCGCGCTGAAAACGTTCGCCGGCGCCGGCTGCGCGATCGTCGATCTGGACGTGCCGGAGCTGCGCTACGCGGCGATGACGTCGATGCTCACCAGCTCGGCCGAGAGCGCCGGCATCAACCGCCATTGGTTTCGCGAGCACCACCGCGATTTCGTGCCCCATGTGGCGCGCGGCATCGCGGCCGGCATGACCATCACCGCATCGGAATATCTGACCGCGCAGAAGGCGCGGCAGCGAATTCGCGAAGCGCTCCGCTTGGCGTACGAGAACGTCGCGATCATCGCTTCACCGACGACGGCCCGCGTTGCACCGCCGCTCGCCCAAGGCGTGAAAGGCAACGGCGACGACACGCGCCACGCAAGCACCAATCATTCGAACCTGCTGCGCTTTCCGAGCATGCTCGGCCTGCCCGGATGCTCCGTGCCCTGCGGCATCAACTCGGAAAATTTGCCGATCGGCATGCAGCTCATCGGCGCATGGTTCAACGATCAGACGGTTTTGAATCTCGCGGCGGCTTACCAGAGCGCGACCGATTGGCATACGAAACGACCGACTTTGTGAAAGAAAATCCCACCGCGGAGACACGGAGGACACGAAGTTTGGAATTTCTTTATCCGGCCTCCGTGCTCTCTGTGTCCTCCGTGGTGAATATTAATATTCAGTAGATTGCGGAGAACCCATGTCGCGTAAAGACGTCGAAATCACCCGGAGAAAGTTTCTTCAGACCAGTGCCGCGCTCGGCGCCAGCGCCGTTCTGTCGCCCTATTTTCAGCGCGATGCGCTTGCCGCATCGGCAGATCGGGTCACGATCTACCAAAACACCCAGGCGGATTCGATCAATCCGTACCAGCAAAGCTCGGGCTCGATTTACGGCAACTGGCAGCATGTCATCGAGCCTCTCGTCGAACTCGACTACGCCAAAAAAGTCTGGGTCGGCGTGCTCGCCGATTCCTGGTCGTTTCAGGGCAAGCGCTGGGTCTTCAAGCTGAAAAAGGGCATCAAGTTTCACAACGGCGCGCCGCTGACTTCCAAAGACGTGGTATTTTCCGTGGAAAAGATGCGCGACGAAAAAGGCGGCAGCTTGCAGGCCGCGAACTTCTCCGATGTGACCGAGATCCAGACGCCCGACGATCAAACCGTCGTCTTCGTCACCAAGCAGCTGCTGGCGATCTTTCTCGACAAACTGCGCAACCGCTACATTGTCAGCAAAGTCGCCGGCGACAAATACGGCGATCAGCTCTATCAGAATCTCGTCGGCACCGGCCCGTATAAATTCGTCAGTTTCCAGCGTGGCGGCAACCTGGTTTTCACCCGCAACGACAATTACTGGGGCGGGCGTCCGGCGATCAAGGAAATCGTCTTTCGCAAAGTCACGGAGGACGCGGCGCGGCTTGCTGCGCTGGAATCGGGTCAAGCGGATTTTATCAATTCGGTGCCGGTCCACGAAGTAGCGCGCCTGCAGAAGCATCCGCGCGTCCGTATCGACAAGATCGAAGGGCTGGAAATATACTTCTTGATGATGAACGTCGCCCACAAGCCCTTCGACAACAAGCTGGTCCGCCAGGCGATCAATTACAGCATCGACGCGCCGGCGATCGTGAAAAATATTTTCGACGGCATCGGCTACACGGTCGATGGTCCGGTCGGGCCAAAAGTGATCGGCGCCGATCCGAAACTCAAACGCTATCCGTACGACCCGCAGAAAGCGAAGCAGCTCCTGGCGCAGGCCGGTTATCCCAACGGCTGCGATGTGCCGCTCTACTATTCGGCCGGACGGTACGCAAAAGATCGCGAAGTCTGTCAGGCGGTAGCGGCGCAAATGGTCAAGGGCGGTTTCCGCGTCGAGCTGATCTCGCAGGAGTGGGCGCTTTTCTGGGGACCGGAAGGCGTCAACGGCGGCAAGCTGCCTTTTTATTACAACAACCGCGGCTCGCTCAGCGACGCCGACACTTTCTACGACCAGTATTTTCGCACCGGCACCACCAAGCGCTGCAATTACAGCAACCCGGCCTTTGATAAGATCATCGACGAAGAGCAAATGACGGCCGACAACAAGAAGCGCATAGCCCTGCTGCAGCAGGCAGGCAAGATCTTGATGGAAGACGCGCCGTTCGTGCCACTCTATAATCTCGCGTCGATCTACGGCGCGACGAAAAATCTCGCGTGGAAGATGCGGCCTGACGAGAAAGTGCTCGGCTGGGATATGAAGATCGTCTAGATCATGTAGCTATTTTTGCCTGCGACGGTGCAACGGGTGAAAACCGCTCCCATCGCTTTTTCGCTATTTATTCTTGCCCTGGTCTGTCAGACAGGCGGCGTTACAGCCCAGGAAAAACTGCTGCGCATCGGCTTCCCCTCGGTCGCCTTTCAAGAACTTCCCTTGTTTGCCGCCAGCCAGCGGGGTTTCTTTCGCGCCGAAGGGTTGAACGTGGAGTTGGTGCAGATCGCCGGCGCCCCAGCCATCGCCGCCCTGCTGTCCGGCGACGTAGATTACGTCACCCATAACTCGCGCATCATCGCCACCGCAGTGCGCGGCGGTGGCGTCAAGAGCCTTTTCAATTACGTCGCAAAGCCAATCTACTACCTCGTCACTTTGCCGGAGATCAAGCAAGCCAAGGAACTGCAAGGACGCACCGTTGCCGTTTCATCCTTCGGTGGCGCGGCCCATTATATCACCCGGCAGTTGTTGGAGTTCTATGGCCTGAACATTCCGAAGGATGTCGCCATCCGCGCGCTAGGACCGGACTCCCTACGTTTTTCCGCGCTCGTCGGCCGGGCCGTTCAGGCAACGCTGCTTCCGCCCGATTTCGCCGTGCGCTCCAAAGAGCAGGGGCTCAACGTTTTGGTTTATGCCGGCGATATCGTCGATATGCCGATGGGAGGATTGGGAACCACCGAAAAAAGGATCAAGGAAAAGCGTGACGAGGTTCGGCGTGTCTTACGCGCCCTGCTCCACGCGCTTCGTTTCGTCAACGACGACCGCGAAGGTGCCAGAACGTTGTTGACTCAATCTTTTAAAATGACTCCTGCCGGCGCCGCGGCCGCTTACGACTTGGGAGCCAAGATCTTCGGGCGCAACGGTATACCGACGGACAACGGCCTCAAGAATCTCCTCGCCGCCACGCGAGAGGAACTGAAACTTTCCGCCGACATTGTCCCGGAAACGGTGATCGACCTCTCGATTCTAAAAGAAGCTCAACGAGATTTGGGATTGAACAAAAATCCCTAGCGTTGGATCTGCCTATTTCTAACAGAGAGCGCTGCGCTGGGTCGAGAGCGCCCGCGAACGCTCAGCGCTATCCCGCCGGCTTGAACCGTTCGTTAGGTATTACCGCGATACACTCGATTTCCACCATCAGCTCCGGATCGGCGAGTCGCTTTACACCGATCAACGCGCTGGTTGGAAACTCGCCGGTGAAATATTTATACCGCTCGTCTCTCACGCGATGATATTCGTCGACGTCGGTGGTGAAAGTCGTGGTCTTGACCACATCTGAATAATCGCCCCCCACGGAACGCAACGCGCGGCCGATGTTCTCGCATACCTGACGCAACTGCGCTCGCATGTCGCCGGGGTGAACCGGTGTGGCGTCTTTCTCGCTCCGTGAGGTCATGCCGGCGACGAACACCAAGGTGCCGCCCGTAACGGCGACGACCTGAGAGTGAGATTTACGAACCGGCAAATCCGCCGGTTGCACAATTTGCTTGGGCTTTGTCATATCTGCTCCTTATCGACGCTCCGTGGAAAGAAAATATCAGATCAGGTCAATGTTGTCAGCGATGAGCCATGGATCCGTCCCACGCAGCGCCCGTCTGCGTAAAATAAGTATTGTTGGAAAAATCCTCCGCTTTCGGCGGGAATTTTCCGTTAACGGATTGGCTTCAAAGCGTTGAAGGGTGAGAAAATCGGCGAAACCCGCGCGATTTCACCACCTATCGGATTTACAAGGCGGGGCGTTATCGGCACCCGATCTGGCACAAGTTTAGCTGCCTTTGCTTTTTAGCAATTATCAACTTTTCGACGAAAGGAGAAAAGTTATGCGTAAATCTTCGGCTCTTTTTCTAAGCTTGTTTCTGGCCGCCAACTTGGCCGCCTGTTCGACTCACCGCACTTCGACTGACGAAGTGACTTACGACACGCGCACCGGTGAACCGGTCAGGGTAGAAAGACATACCACCACCACGCATGAAGATACGAGCGGAGATACCGGCGTTCTGAGCGGCACCGTCAACGTTATTGGCGAAGCCGTCGCACTGCCGTTTCGCGCTGTCGGGGGATTGATACGGGCAATTTTCTGAGAGCGACAAAAATCCTTTCACGTCGGTGAAGCGTCCGTTACAGACTCTTCACCGACGTGACTTGTCGTCCACGTAGCCCGGATGGAGCGCAGCGCAATCCGGGACTCTTAAATCGTGTCTTCGTCATAGGCGGCGAGACAGCGATCCACCAGTGCCTCGGCCGCAGCCCAATCGAAAGTGCGAAACTCGCGGCCTTGAATCGAGGATGGCTCGCCGGCGTAAAACATTTCGTATTGAAGATGGCGCGAGCCGAACTCGGAGCCGACCGCGTCCCAGAGAAGCTTCAGCAATTTGATGCGCACATGCCCGCTCGCCTTCGGCCAGCGCACGTAACGCTCCATGTCCGCCGTGGCCTCGGGCGCGCGCAATTCGCCGACACTGCTCGGCAACTGAATCACGCTGCCGCCCATGAGTCCGCGCAGCTGCTGCAGCAGCATCGGATACATCGCCTGTTGAAAAACCTGGCTCGCGTACAGCAGGGAATCCTTCGGCCGCATGACGCCGAACCGATCCGGTTCCGCTGCGGCTTCGGCACCGAGAATCATGCCTTCGACGAGGGACACGCGGGTGGCGAGATCACCGAGTTGCGCAACCGTTTCGGGATTCGCCGACCTACCGCTCAAATCCATGCAGCGCTTCAGCAGCCCTACAAGAAACTGCAGCTTCGCCCAGGAGCGAATGTGCGATTGTGTGTTGCCGAGCACGTGCGCCGACGTGACGCTGAATTGTCCCGCGGTCAGCTCGATGTTCTTATAAATGAACACGTCCTCCCACGGCACCAGCACATCGTCGAAGACCACGAGCGCATCGCTCTCATCAAAACGGCTCGATAACGGGTAGTCGAAAACACTGGTCGCGCCGAGCGCATAGGGCCGGCGTGGATAAAGCCTCAAACCCCGCGCGCCGGTCGGCACGACGCAGGAGATCGCGTAATCTTCGTCGCCGGGTTTGAGCGGCAGGATCACCGTCACCAGCACGTAATCTGACATCACCGCGCCGGTGCCGAGCATCTGCGCGCCGCGAAGAACGATGCCGTTGTCGCGCTCGGCGGCAACGCCGGCGTACAAATACGGCTCGGCCTGCTCGTGCGCCGGCTTGCTCCGATCGACGGTCGGATGAACAATTACGTAGCTGACGTACAAGTCTTCGTCGGCTGCCTTGGCGGCAAAACGGAGAAGATTGTCGGCGAATTGCTGTCGGCCGCGCGCGTAGAATTCGGGCGCGCCGGCGAAGCCCGCAAAGAACGAGGCGACGTGATCGGGCGATCGGCCGAGAAATCCGTAGCTCGCATCGGCCCAACACTTGATCGCGCGCCGGCGCGCCGCCAGATCGTCGCGCGTGCGCGGCACCAGCCAGGCCTTGTTGATTGGCCGTCCGTCGCGCGGCGACGGATAGGTCATCAACTCGCGACGGGGCGGATCGTGGGCGAGATCGTAGAGCTGCGCCACGGTCCGAATAGCGCCGGCAAAAGCCGGATGCGCGGTCACGTCGGCGACACGCTCACCGTTCAACCACACCGCGCGTCCGTCGCGCAGACCGCGCACGTATTCGTCACCGCTCCGCGTCATAGAAGCGACTTATCGCGCAAAGGTTAACTACAATCAAGGCAAACAAATCCGGAAGTCGAACCGGCGCCGAGCCGGTATCGTCAATTTGCAGAGGCCATCGTTAATGTATCATAGAGATATACCGACCAGTGGTATTGAAGTGCTTATATGCAGACTAATTGACAACCCGTCGATCAAAAAGCTAAATCTCATCGAGTCGTGACTTTTGGACTCGTTAATATACTGGTCAGTATACTCAATGGTTTGAGACAATTTAATCACCAGCAAAACGAGTCATGAGGCTATCCATCGTGAAGTTCGCGGTTATTTCTTTTGCTTTGCTTCTGTCAGGTTGTGCTGGCACAAACTTCGTACGAGTTACAAACGATGAGCTTATACTAGGTCAGACAACTCAGCAGCAGGTCAAGAGCCGTCTCGGATCTCCGTATCGGGAGGGGGTGGTTGTTAAAAATGACCAACAACTGAAAACGGCGAGCTATGCCTATGCCGCTAGCGACACCGCTGCGGAAGGCGCAATTGCGGCACGAAGCCAAGGATTTTATTTCTTTAATGAACAACTAGTGGGTTACGAGTTTACAAGCTCCTGGAAAGAAGACAGCACCGATTTCGACAGTGGAAAGGTCTCACAAATTAAGAAGGGTGAGTCAACCAAAACTGATGTCATGCGCTTACTCGGCACTCCAGGAGGGAAATACATCTACCCCGTCATTCCGAATAACAGTGAGGAGGCAGTTAACTATTTGTACCAACAAGGTAAGGGAACGGTGTTTAATCTTAAATTCCTTCAAAAACTATTGGTAGTCACGTTCAGCAAACAGGGCGTTGT